>Ga0307379_10003369_pt1 | contig 23278 bp, 20 predicted proteins | sample UN2MG_FD_202237 | JGI IMG/M metagenome (GOLD analysis project Ga0307379, IMG submission 202237) | Soil microbial communities from Risofladan, Vaasa, Finland - UN-2 | ecosystem: Environmental > Terrestrial > Soil > Coastal area > Acid sulfate soil | place: Finland: Risofladan, Vaasa | collected... | reverse complement strand
GAAGTTTATCCTGACGTTCGGCAGCGGCCTGATCTTGGGTATCCTCGACGAATTCCATCAATTGTACGTCCCTCGACGGAAGGGCAACCTCAAGGATCTCCTGGCCGATGCGGCCGGACTTGTCTTGGGGATCCTTGTCTTCCGGTACCTCGCGGCGTGGAGAAAGAAAGCCGATAAGGCCTGAAGGAGCGGTCTACAGGCTTTTTTTCAATCCCGCTTTGAGATGAGCAAAAGCCCTTTGCGGGGTCGAGCAGAAGGAGAACAGTTCGATGTCCTGGCGAGCGATGGCGCCGTGCTCGATGAGGGTTTCGAACTGGATGATCTTCCGCCAGTACTCTTCGCCATAAAGGACGATGGCCAGTGTCTCCCGCGAGATCTTTCCTGTCTGGACGAGGGTCAGCGTCTCGAACAGCTCATCCAAGGTTCCGTACCCGCCCGGGAAGGCGACCACCGCCTTCGCCTTATTGATCAGCCAGAACTTGCGGGTGAAGAAATAATGGAAGATGAAGGAGAGTTCGGGAGAGATGTAAGGGTTGGGGAACTGTTCCTCTGGTATGGAGATGTTCATGCCGATGGATTTGCCGCCGGCCCGGGCGGCGCCGCGGTTGGCGGCTTCCATGATCCCGGGACCGCCGCCCGTGCAGATGACGAAATTTTTCCCCTTGGGTCTGAGCTTGATGGCCCAGGAAGCCAGCCGGAAGGCCAGTTCCTCGGCATCCTGATAATATTTCGCGAGGGGAGAACGCTCGTCGCTGGGATCGACCCGCGAAGATCCGAGGAAAAGAACCGACGAATGGACTTTTTGTCTGGCCAGCCGGTGCATCGGCTCCAGGATCTCGCTCAGGATGCGGACCGGCCGGGCCTCCTCAGACTCCAAGAAGTCCTTGTTGTTATAAGCGATATCCGGCGTGAAGACCTTTTTCATCTGAACCTCACTAAGCAAATCAAAACTTTATTCTATCCCATGTGTTCTTGATGAACAAGAGGCGGGCGAGCCGTGGGCCGGCTGACTTGAACTGGAAGACTCCATGTGTTATCAATAGAGTCTCCGATCCAAGCCCAATCATCATGAGCGGATTGAACCTGCAGAGCATCATGCCCTATCCGGGAAGGCTCATCATCATCGGCGCTTCAACGGAAGCCGAAAAGGTGATCGTCGCTTACGCCGTAACAGGGAGGTCCGCGGCGAGTCAGGCCAGAAGGCTCACCTTCGAAGGAAGCGCGGTCTGGACCGAACCCCTGGGCGATGACGCCTTCAACAAGGGAAACGCCGACCTCCTCATCTACCGGGCGATCGCCATCGACCGGATGATCGCCGTGAGCAACGGCCGGCAGACTGACGACATCGCCAAGGTCTTGAAAAAAGTCGGTCAGGAAGACCGGCCGGAGGACATCCTGGCTCGCGCTCTGGAGAACTGGACTTATGAGCCTGACGGCCCCCATTTCACCCCGCGCATCAGCGGCTGTGTCCTGACAGGCGGAGCCGCCGGGCTCAGTCTTATCAAACGGGGAGGGGACGGCGCTCGCCTTGCCTCTTTTACATCCTGGGCCCTTGACCCGGGTCAGGGCCGGTTGATCGCCACCTATTCGGGCCCGGAAGAGAATCCCCTGCCGTCTTTCTCTGGGGAACCGATCGCTGTCGAGGTCGGCCGGGCAACGGCCAGAGACATGGCCGAAGCCGTTTACCAAGCCCTGAAGCCGGGCGTTCCGGAGAAAGATTATCGGGTCGCGGTGGCCTGTATCTCCGCTCTGCGGGCGAACCTCAGGAACTACGACGTATATCTCATCAATCGTCGGGAAGGATAAAGGTGATGGAAAAAGTCGACAAATCCGCGCGACTCCAGTACTCCACCAGGGTGGCCGAAGATTTCCCGAAGATGCTTTCCTTTGCGGGCTTGGAGTTCCAGAAGCGGTTCTCCATGCGCTACGGAGAGAACCCGGGGTATCCGGCCGCTTTCTATGCCGAGAGCGGAGCCTCCGGGCCGAATATGGCCACCATGGAAGTATTGCAGGAGGGGACCAAGGGCCTGAGCTATATCAATGTCGGCGACATGGACCTCGGACAGCGGCTGGTCAGGAAACTGACCGCCGTCCATCCCCGTCGGTCCATCTGCGCCTTGGTCAAGCACGAGATGCCCAGCGGCGTTGCTCTGGGTGAAACGATCGAGGAAGCTTTCGAAAAGGCCTGGAAAAGTGACCCGCTCTCGAATTTCGGGAGCGTGGACGTCTTCAACGGCCCGGTCACCGAGCCTCTGGCAAGACTTCTGGTCGAGAGCGGGCGCAACATCGAGGCCGTTTACGCTCCGGTCTACACTCCGGATTCCCTGCCCGTTCTGGCTTTGCGGAAAACCCTTCGGGTCGTCAAGATGGGCGGACCGGTCGACACGCCTTCTCTCGATAACGGGCTGGAATTCAAACGCGTCGCCGGAGGTATGCTCGTCCAGAAGAGGTTCGACTCCCGGATCGGCGGCCCCGGCGACGTCGATGTCGTCTCGGCGCGAAAGCCCACGAGCGAAGAGGTCGAGGCCGCTGTCTTCAACTGGATCGTCGCCTGCTTCACTCGATCCAACGCCGTGGTCATCGGCCGGAAGGACAAGGTCCACGGGATCGGCTCGGGCCAACGCAGCCGGATCGATGCCGCCGACTGCGCCGTCCGTTTTTCCCGGCGCGGCTATGGTCCCGAGGGTTGTGCCCTGGCATCCGATGCCTTTATGCCCTTCCCCGACGTCGTCGAACTGGCCGCTCAGAACGGCATCACGGCCTTGATCTATCCCCTGGGATCGATCAAGGACCAGGAGGTCATCGACCGGGCCAACGACCTCGGCCTGGCCATGATCATCACCCGCCGGCCCGGGCAGGCGGACAGCGAACGCAGCTTCTTGCACAGATAGATAGGAGGAAGCTCGACGGACAGACCCATGACGCTCAAAGAATACAAAGAAAAAAGGAATTTCCGGAAGACTCCGGAACCCCGGGCCGAGGCGGCGCCGAAGAAGCGGGAAGGCCTGGTCTATGTCATCCAAAAACACCAGGCCTCGCATCTCCATTATGACCTCCGGCTGGAAGAGAAGGGAGTTCTGAAGAGCTGGGCCATCCCCAAGATCCCTCCTCAGGAAGAAGGCGTCCGGCGGTTGGCCGTGGAGACTGAAGATCACCCCTTGGGCTATGAAGACTTCGAAGGCGTGATTCCCGAGGGCGAGTATGGCGCTGGACGAGTAGAGAACTGGGATAGGGGAACCTATCGTATCGAGGAAACCAGCCCGGGGAAGCGGGTGCTGGAGATCAGCGGGCGGAAACTCAAGGGCCGCTATTGCCTGATCAAACTCAAGCCCAATAACAGCCCGGACAAGAATTGGCTTTTCTTCAAATTGAAAAGTCCGCTATAATACATCGCCGATTTTCGTCAAAGGAAGGTCAAGATGAAAAAAGACAACGAGGAAAAGATCGCCTGCCATGTCTGCCAGAAGCTGATTCCGAAGGCAGCCGCGCTGCACGCCGAGGGACAGGAGTATGTCCTCCACTTCTGCGATGTGGAATGCCTGGATCACTGGAAAAAACAGCCGAAAAAAGAAAAGGACTGATTCGAGCTTATGTATCTTTCCGTCCTCTGGCATCTCCACCAACCCATTTACCGCCACCCGGACAGCCGGGAATACATCCTCCCCTGGGTCAACTTCCACCTGACCAAGAACTACTACCAAATGGCCTATCTGGCGGAGGAAACCGGCTATCCCTGTACCTTCAATCTCGTTCCCTGTCTGATCGAGCAGATCGAGGAGTACGCCCGGGGAGACGCCGTGGATTCGCTGCAGAGGGCGCTCGAGGCCGACCCAAATGAGTTGACCGCTCCGGAGCTCGCTCGCCTCTCCAGGTTCCTCCCCCCGGGGACGGAAGCATCCGGCCCGAGCGGCCTCCAGGCCCTGGCTCTGAAGTCCTTCTTCTCGCCCATCCTGAAGACACCCCGCGACAGGGAAGCTCTCCTCGACCTGCAGAAGAGGACCTGGAAGGAAGTCGTCCCCTTCTATAAAAAACTCTGGCAGGGCGGCCGCGTCGAGCTGACGACCTCGGCTTACTATCATCCGCTTCTCCCCCTGATCTTCGACCTCCGGGTGGGCGGCGCGACCACCATGCCGAAGAGGCCTTTCCTCTATCCCGATGACGGAAAAGCACAGATCAAGAGCGGCCGGGAATATTTCCGCCGCGTCTTCGGCCGCTATCCGAGCGGGATCTGGCCCTCGGAAGGAGGAATCAGCAGGGAGGTCGCAGACGCCATGGCCGCCGAGGGATATGCTTTTACCCTGACCGATGAGAACATTCTCTGGAAGACGTTGAAGCGAGGCCCCGACCCCGGTCTCTTGTATCATCCTTATACTTGCCGGAAGCTGGCCCTCTTCTTCCGAGACCGCGAGCTCAGCGACCTGATCAGCTTCGAATACCACCGCTGGCCGGAAAAGGACGCTCTGTCCGATCTCCTGGCCAAGCTGAAGGCAAAAGGGAAAAACTGCCCCGAGGATTCTATCTGTGTCATCGCTCTCGATGGAGAGAATCCCTGGGCCGGGTACCGCGACAACGGAGTCCCGTTCCTGCGGGAATTCTACGGCCGAATCCTCCGGACGAAAGAGGTCACGCCCATTCTTCTGGAAAACTATCTCGCGCTGTCGCCGCCTCGAGAAGAGTTGGACATCGTCCCCGGCACCTGGCTCGGGAGCTTCTCCAAATGGGTCGGCTCCCCGGCCAAGAACGCCGCCTGGGACGACCTTTCCCGGGCCCGGGAAAAATACGGACCGAGCGAGGAGCTGGATATCGCCGAAGGCTCGGACTGGTTCTGGTGGTTCGGGGAGGAAAACGTCGCCGAGTTCGAAGCTCTATTCCGGGGCTACCTCAAAAAAGCCGGCCGCAAAAGGAAGAGAGCTGAGGGTGCCTGAACTGACCTTCCTTTTCGCCGTCCACAACCACCAGCCGGTGGGGAATTTTCCCGAGATCTTCAAGAAAGCGTTCCGCGACTGCTACGAGCCTTTTCTCGCCGCAATGGCCGCTCATCCGGCGATCCGCTTCACCCTTCATTTTTCGGGCCCGCTCTGGGAGTACATGGCGGCCAAAGAAAAGAAGTCCTGGGAGTTGGTCGAAGAGATGGTCGGCCGCGGCCAAGTCGAACTCCTGGGCGGCGGCTTTTACGAACCGATCTTGTCCATCATCCCCGAAGAAGACAGGTTCGGCCAGCTCCGCCTGATGGGAGATTTTCTCAAAGAGAAGTTCGGACGCCGTCCCCGGGGAGTCTGGCTGACCGAGAGGGTCTGGGAACCCCACCTTCCGAAAACCCTGGCCGGAGCGGGAATCGAATACACGATCCTCGACGAAGAACATTTTCATTATGCCGGGGTCAGCGATATCGAACGCCCCTATATCACCGAGGAGGAAGGATCGCCGCTCGTCCTTTTCCCGGTCAGCAAGCAGCTCCGTTACGATATCCCCTTTCACCCTATCGAGGAGGTCCGCCGCTGTTTCCGCGAGATCGAGGGGAGGGGAGGAGTGGCCATCCTGGGCGACGACGGCGAGAAGTTCGGTCTCTGGCCCGGGACGCACAAATGGGTCTATGAAGAGGGTTGGCTCGCCGCTTTCCTGGCCTTTCTTGAAAACGCGGGTATCCGGACGACGACCTATTCCGGTTATCTCGATGACCGGCCCCCGCTGGGAAGGGTTTATATCCCCCCCGCCTCCTACGAAGAGATGATGGAATGGGTGCTTGAGCCCGGGGATTATGATTGCTTCCGCGCCCTGAAGCAGCAAGCGTCCATCGAAGCGCGGCGGTTTCTGCGCGGAGGGTTCTTCCGGGAGTTCTTCCTCAAGTATCCCGAAAGCAACCATCTCCACAAGAGGATGCTCCTCGTCTCCCGCGAGGTCAGGAAGAGCCGGAACCCGGAAGCATCCCGCGAGCTCTATAAAGCGCAGTGCAACGACCCCTTCTGGCACGGAGTCTTCGGCGGTCTCTACCTTCCCCACCTCAGGGAGTCGGCCTACCGGCATCTCCTCGCAGCGGAGAACAAGCTGCCGCTCCAACCCGGATGGGAAACGGTGGACTACGACCTCGACGGCCGGGAAGAGATCTTCTTCCGTCAGGATAATTTCAACCTGCTGCTCAAACCCAGTTTCGGAGGAAGCCTGATCGAATTCGACGACCGCCGGCTCGGTCGCAACCTTTCCGACGTTTTGTCCCGGAGGGAAGAGTCCTATCATCGCCACAGGGACGAGGAATCCGGCGGGGAAGGAAAAAGCATTCACGAACTGGCCAAGAAACTCCCGCCGGAAGCCTCCTCACTCCTGAGGTACGACTGGTATCCTCGTTTCTCGCTCCTCGACCATTTCCTTCATCCCGGGACCACTGCGGAGTCTTTCCGGCGGGTCGACTATGAAGAGCAGGGGGATTTCGTGAACCAGGAATACCAGTTCGCCTTGCAGGAAGATTCCGCTTTGATGGTCAGACATGGACACGTCTGGACCGGCGGGGAGCGCATCCCCGTCCGGGTGGCCAAGCGCCTCGCCCCCGCAAAAGACCGGGTTCTGATCTCTTATGAGCTGGAGAACGAGTCGGACAGGGAACTCCAGGCCTTGTTCGCCGTCGAATGGAACTTCTATCTCCTGGAGAAAGAATGGGAAGTCCGCCCAGGCACTCTCTTGCTTTTCGGCGGAAAATGGCGCCTGGAATTCTCCCCCGTTCCAGGAATCTGGCATTTTCCTCTGCAGACACTCTCCCAATCAGAGGAGGGCTATGATATAATCCATCAAGGGATGTGTTTCTTGCCTCATTGGGAAGTCGGCCTCGCCCGTCGACAGAAATTCAGTCTGAGCATCACCTTGAAAGGAAATAAAGGATATGAGCGTTAAGTATTTTTCTCTGGTCCTGCACAGTCATATCCCCTATGTCATGGCCCACGGAAACTGGCCGCACGGAATGGACTGGCTCTATGAGGCCGCGGCCGAGAGCTACCTTCCTTTGCTCGGGATTTTCGAGCGGCTCCGGGATGAAGGCCTTCCGCCGCACGTCAACATCTCCTTCACGCCCGTCCTCATGGAGCAGCTCAAGAGCCCGAGCTTCGCGACGGGATTTAAGGAGTACCTGCGGATGAAGGTTGAGATCGCCCGCAAGGATAGGGAGTATTTCGAAAAAGCCGGCACCGAGCCCCTCCTTGCACTCACCGAATATTGGGAAAACTGGTATGCCGGACTGCTCGAGCTGTTCTCCGGGAGATATCATGAGGATATCATCGAGGCCTTCCGCAGGCTTCAGGACGACGACCAGATCGAGGTCCTGACATCGGCAGCGACCCACGGCTATTTCCCCCTTCTCTCGGAGGACGACAGTATCCGCTGGCAGGTTCGCCAGGGCCGTTTCAGCTATGAGAAATATTTCGGCAGGAAACCGACGGGATTCTGGCTTCCCGAATGCGCCTACCGTCCCGGATACGCTTGGAAATCGCCGCTGGGCGGCCATGACGCCGTGCCCCGGTCCGGAGTTGACGAGATCCTCGGTGAAGAGGGACTGGGTTGTTTCTTTGTGGATACCCACCTTTTGAGCGGCGGCGAAGCCAAGGGCGTTTACCTGGACCGTTTTCCCGCCCTGAAGATGCTTTGGGAAAAATTCAAGAAGGAATATCAGCCGGGACAGGAGATCGCCAAAACGCTATATCTTCCGTATCTGGCCTATCCCTCGAAGGTTCCCTTCCTGGTCAGGGATGAAAAATCGGGGACCCAGGTCTGGTCAGGGAAGACAGGCTATCCCGGAGACGGATGGTATTTGGAGTTCCATAAGAAACACTTTCCCGGCGGGATGCGCTACTGGAGGATCACCGCCGGCGACGCCGACCTCGGCAATAAACTTCCCTACGACCCGGAGCGCATTCGCGAGAGACTCGAAGAGAATGCCGGTCACTTCGTTGATTCTCTCCGCGAAACCCTGAAGGATCGGGAAGGAGGGGTTGTCGTCGCTCTCTACGACACCGAGCTTTTCGGTCACTGGTGGTTCGAAGGTCCGGAGTGGCTTTATCTGGTCCTCAAGAAGCTCCATCAAGCCGAGGTCGAACCGCAGACGGCCAGCCGCTGCCTTGAGGCCCTCCAGCCTCATTCGCTGATCTCTCTTCCGGAAGGCTCATGGGGCACGGGCGGATTCCACTGGATCTGGCTCAACGACGGCACCGCCTGGATCTGGGAAAAGATCTACGCCATCGAAAAGCAGGCGATGAAGTTCAAATCCTTCCCCCCGGCCAAGGACAGTCGAATCCTCAAGCAGTTCATCCGCGAAAAATTCCTCCTGGAGAGCTCGGACTGGCCGTTCCTGATCTCGACCTGGACGGCCCGGGACTATTCCGAAAACCGCGCCGCCGAGCATTATGAGCGGGCCAGGACACTCGTCGAATGGGTCCAACGAGACGGCCCGCTGAGCCCTGCCGAAACGAGGCTCCTGGAAACGTGGGAAGAAGAGGACAAGCTGTTCTCCGAGGTCGTGATCCCCGATGGACGTATCGTCTGAACAAACCCTCGTCATGATCCTCTGCGGGGGGAAAGGCGAGAGGCTTTACCCCCTCACTCGTGACCGGGCGAAGCCGTCCGTCCCTTTCCTGGGCAGCTACCGGATCATCGATTTCAGCCTCTCCAACTCCCTGAATTCCGGGCTCAAAAAGATCGCCCTCCTCACTCAATACAAATCCCTGTCCCTGGAACGGCACATCCTTTACGGATGGAACATCTTCCATGCCGAGAGCGGGGGATACATCGTCTCCCTTCCCGCGCAGGGAAGGGTGGCCGACCGCTGGTACGAGGGCACGGCCGATGCCGTTTTCCAGAACATCTATACCATCCAGCAGGAAAATCCAGCGGCCGTCTTGATCCTCTCCGGCGACCACGTCTATCGGGCAGATTACCGGCAAATTCTCCGCTACTGCGATGAAAAAAAGGCCGACTCCGTCATCCTGGCCAAGACTGTCCCTCGCTCGGAGGCCAGCCGATTCGGCGTTGTCGGCATCGACCGCGGCCGGCGCATCGTCCAATTCCTGGAAAAGCCAAAAACTCCGCCCTTTATTCCCTGGGATGAAAAGCGCTCGTTGATCTCTATGGGGGTTTATCTCTTCCGGACGCCGGTCTTGGTCAAAGCCCTGATCCAGGACGCCAAGAATCCCGCCAGCAGCCACGATTTCGGCCGCGATATCATCCCTCGTCTGATCCAAAAATCACGTGTCTATGCCTATCTTTACGATAGTTATTGGGAGGACATCGGGACGATCGACGCCTACTGGAAGGCCAACATGGCTTTTCTGGATTCCGAACCTCCTTTTCTTACCGGAGATGATTCCTGGCTGATCCGAACATACAAGCGCCAGTATCCCCCCTCCTATTTTCACCAGACCGACATCAAGAATTCGATCATCGGATCGGGCTGCCGGATCAGCGGGGCCACGGTCCGCCACTCCATCATCTCTCCTGGAGTGGAGATCGCTCCGGATGCCCGGGTCGAGAGTTCGATCATCTTTGAAGGCTCCTGCATCGGACGCGGCTCAAGGTTGCGCCGGGTGATCGTCGACAAATTCTGTCAGATCCCCAGCCGCTTCGAGAGCGGCTTCCGGGTGAGGGAAGACCGGGCCCACTTCATGATCAGCGCTGACGGCATCCGGGTCATCCCTAAAAATTGGAGAGTGGAGTGATCGAACGCTATAATCCTCTGCTCCACGAATTCTCCGGGGAGACATCCAAAGAGATCCAGCTTTTCTCGATCATCGCTCAGAGTTTCTTCCAGCCTTTCTCGCTTTTGGACAACCTGCTCGTCATCATGACCGCTTTGACGGCGGGACACGGTGTGGGCTTCAACCGGGCCATGCTGTTTCTTGCAAAGGCAGATAAACTCAAAGGAGAATTCTGGCTGGGCCCCGCATCGGCCGAGGAAGCCGAGTCCATCTGGCGCGTCCTTTCCACTCCCGGCATCGGCTACCCGGAGATCATTGAGCACAACCGGTCCCTCCTCAACGGCGAAGCGGATACCTTGACCAAACGCATAAAGAAAATGAGCTACACTTTGTACAAGGGAGAATCATTGATCCCGGCCTTGGCCCTCTCGACGAATGAAATCGTCCTGGTCCGGGATGCCCGGAACGAACCTCTGGTGGAAAACCGCTTCCGGGAAACTATTGATACAGATGAATTCCTCTGCATCCCGCTCCTGGCCGAAAAGGAAGCGCTGGGGGAGATTATCGTGGACAACGCTATTACCGGAAAGGTTATCCGGGACAGGGATGTCGAGCTGGCCTTGATCTGCGGACTCATGGCCGGTAACTACATCTACACGGCCAAGCTGCAAAAAAGGGTCGTCGACATGAAAAAAGTGGCGGCCATGGGGGAGATGGCCATGTTCGTCACCCATCAGCTCCGCAATCCCCTGGTCACGATCGGAGGTTTCGCCGACCAGCTTCTCGACCCCAAGATAGGAGCGAGAAAGAGGAAGAGAAATCTTCAGATCATCCGGAGCGAGATCCGCCGGCTGGAAAGGACCCTGATGCAGCTCACCCAATTTCTTCGGGTTGATATCCGCGAAAAGAGCACTATCGATATACAAGAGATGCTCAATCTTGTCCTCGAATCGGTCCGGCCTCGAATCGACAGCTTGAAATTGACCATTGATGTGGAAGTCGAGGCCGGTCTCCGTGTCGTCCTCTGCGATCCTATTCATACTGGAGAGGCTGTGCGGAACGTAGTGGACAACGCTATCGATGCCGTTGGAAACGAGGGGAAGATCTATATACGGGCATTCCGGGAGAAAGCGGATTGGGCGGTGATCGCGGTCCAGGACACGGGCCCGGGAATCCCCGAATCCATCAAGGACAAGATCTTCGAATCCTTTGTTTCAACCAAGGACAAAGGAATGGGACTGGGATTGGCCTATGTGAAAAGGGTCATGGATGCCTGCGGGGGCCGGATCGAGATCAAGAGCACCGAAGGCCAGGGCACGATTTTCAAGCTTTGTTTCAAAACCCAGCCAAGAGAAAGGGGGAGCTAAACAATGAAAAAGAAATTGCTCGTCGTCGAAGATGAAAAGAATCTTTTAGTTCTTTACAAGGAAGAATTGAGCAAAGCGGGGTATAAGGTGACGGCGGTGATGGACGCGGATGCGGCGATGGAGCAGATCAAAGCCCACAGTTTCGACCTCATCATTACCGACATCCGCATGCCCAAGAAGGACGGGATCGAGCTCATCACCCAGATCATGGCCATGCGCAAAGACATCCCGATCATCATCAACACCGCTTACCAGAGCTATAAGCATGATTTCATGACCTGGGCCGCGGACGCTTATATCGTCAAGTCGGCCTCTCTGGAAGAGTTAAAGGCAAAGATAAAGGAGCTGATCGGTTAGACCATGTCCGAATTGCGCAAGGATATCATCAGCGGCCGCTGGGTCATCATCGCCTCGGAACGGAGCAAGAGGCCCGACGATTTCCGTCCCGCCCGGGCGACAGAGAAAGAGGCCGTGCCGGCGTTCTGCCCGTTCTGTGAAGGCAATGAATCGAAAACTCCTCCCGAGGTCGCCTCGCTCAGGAAGCCCGGCACTTTGCCGAACCATCCGGGCTGGCGGGTGCGGACCGTCCCCAACAAATTTCCGGCGCTGAACAGGGGACTTCCCCCGGAACGCCACGACGAGGGCATTTTCCAATGGATGGACGGCGTAGGAGTGCACGAGGTCATCATCGAAACCCCCGACCACGGCCAAGAGCTGCCCGATCTTCCGCTCGGACATCTTCAGGATGTCCTCGAGACCTACAAGGAAAGAGTCACCAGCATCGAAGAAGAATCCCAGTACAAATATGTCCATGTCTTCAAGAACAAGGGCCGGGAAGCGGGCGCCTCGCTCAGCCACCCCCATTCCCAGATCGTGGCCACGCCGATCATCCCCAAAAAGATCAACGAAGAGCTGTACGGTTGCGAGCATCTTTACGGTCAGTTCGGAGAATGCATCGTCTGCCGCATTATCAGGGAGGAAACACGAAAAGGGGAACGTCTGGTCCTCCGCAATGACGACTTTTGTGTGATCACCCCTTTTGCTCCGCGTTTCCCGTTCGAGATGCGCATTTACCCTCTGCAGCATTCTGCCTGGTACTCGAAATCCAGCAAAACCGAGCTCCCGTCACTGGCCAAAGCGATCAAGCTGACTCTGGGAAAGCTGCGGGACATTCTGGCCGACCCCCCGTACAATTTCTACATCCATCAGGCGCCCAACCCCAACCTGCCGCACGAGGCCTGGGTCAACCTGGAAAAGAGCTGCCATTGGCACATGGAGATTATCCCGGTGCTGACCCGGGTCGCCGGATTCGAATGGGGGACGGGCTTCTACATCAACCCGGTCCCTCCGGAGACCGCCGCCGGCTTCCTGCGGTCCTGAGAAAACGAATAGAGCTAGAGGTTCGGGAGCTTCTGGTAAAGGCGGAGGTATTCGCGGGCCGACTTTTCCCAGGAGAAATCATAAGCCATGGCCTTCTGGATGAGCTGCCGCCAGCGGCTTTTCTGCCGATAAACAGAGATCGCCTTCCGGAGAGAGGAGAGCAAAGCGGTGGCCGAATAGTCCTCGAACTTGAACCCGTTCCCGGTCCCCTGGGCGGAATCATATTCCTGGATAGTATCGTCCAGCCCGCCGGTCGCCCTGACCACCGGGACCGTGCCATAGCGGAGGCTGTACATCTGGGCCAGACCGCAGGGCTCGTAACGGGAGGGGATGAGGAACATGTCGCTGCCCGCGTAAATCTTATGGGAAAGCGCTTCATCGAAAGCGATCCGCAGCCCGAACGACCGGGGATGCTTTTTCTGGGCTGCGCTCAGCAACTTCTGGAAAACCTCTTCACCAGTGCCCAGGATGACCAGGGCCGCTCCCAGCTTGAAAATCCCTTCCAGGGCCTCATTGAGGATGTCGAATCCTTTCTGACCGGCCAGGCGGGAAACCATCCCTACGACAGGGGTATCTTCGGAGACTCCTTGAAGTGAGAACGCCTGGAGCAGGTCTCTCCGGCACTGCTTCTTGCCGTCCAGGTAGGTCGGATCAAAAGGCCGGGCGATGAACTTATCCGTGGCGGGATTCCAGTCGGCGTAATCGGCGCCGTTGAGGATGCCGAAAAGACGGTCCCGGCGCTTCCGCAAGAGGCCGTCGAGACGATGGCCGAACTCCGGTGTCTGGATCTCCTGGCTGTAGCGCCGGCTGACCGTGTTGATGGCCGTCGCATAGAGGATCCCCCCTTTGAGATAATTGACCTGGCCGTAAAACTCCAGGTCCCCTATGTTGAAGAGCGAAACCGGCAGGCCGATGCAGCCGAGGATGTCCTTTTCGAACAGGCCCTGGTAGGCCAGGTTATGGATGGTGAGGAGCGACCGGGTGTGGGTGAAGAAAGGATCATCCGGGTAGACGAACCTGAGCAAGGCCAGGGCGATGGCCGCCTGCCAGTCATGCGCGTGGACGACGTCGGGACGGAAACCCAGGTGTTTGACCGTTTCCAGAGCCGCCTTAGAAAAAAACGCGAAGCGTTCGCCGTTATCAGGATAGTCACCCTGCGGATTCCCGTAGAGATAGTCGCGGTCAAAGTACTCGTCCTTCTCCACCAAGAGGAAGCTGGCCGACCCTTCTTCCCGTCCCCAGACGGAAAAGCTTTCCCTCTTCCCGGACCAATCCATCTTTAGGTTTACGGCAACCCGACGGAGGGACAAACCCTTCTTCCTCGTCTCCCGGTAGAGGGGCAAGATCACCATGCTCTCGACACCCAGCGGGCCGAGGAACTTGGGCAGGGCTCCGGCTACATCGGCCAGTCCGCCTGTCTTGGCGAAAGGAACAACTTCGGAAGCTAAGATGACGACTTTCATGATTCCATATTATAGCACACGCTCGCCGGCTCGGCAGCGCTTATTCGAACGCCGCGACTTGAAAAATATGCAGAGAGAAATATGATAGGAACAGGTTTCCCTGGAAAAGACCATGCCCCAGCGACCAACTTCTGCTGAACCGCGGCCGAAGCCGGCAGGGAAGCGCGCATCATCCAGAAGCACCGTCTGGCCTTCGACCATCCGATCAATATCTACCATCCGGAGAGCGAGTACCTGAAAAGTCTTCTTCTTTATGTGGAATGATGAGTCGAAGCCGCTGCACTTTTTTCGATTCTGCAGGAATCAGAACCAGGCAAGAATTGAACCTTTTAGGCTGAATATACGTAGAATGAGGTGATGATAATGGAGTCTGTCTTTGCCTTGAGACGGATATTTCGGACGACCTTGATCATCAATGGGGCCCTTATCGCCGGGCTGTTCCTGGATGTGCTCATCGTCGAACTCGTCAAGTCCCAGTTCAAGCCGTTTGCGGGTTTTCTTCCCGGGCTCCAGCTGCAGATCCTGCGCTACGTTTTCTACGGCGCGGCGGTCGGGGCCGTCGTGCTCGTCCGCATCTCCGCCAAGGCGCTGACCAGAGCGGCCCCGGGAGGGGACGTTCAACATTCCGGACAACGGCTGAGCCGGGCGGCTATCGTCACGGCGACGCTGGCGGAGCTTCCGGCCGTCCTCGGGTTCGTCCTCTTTCTTCTGGCCGGCTCCTCACGGGATTTCTACTCTCTTTTGTTCGTCTCTCTTTTTCTCGAATTCATGTATTTCCCCCGGTTCCAGGTCTGGCAGGACCTCATCCGGGAGAAGTCCCCCAAGGAAGGGATTTAGGAGGGCAAAATGGAAAAGAAGACAGCGGCCTGCGGGCTGGCTCTCGGCATTGCTCTGCTCATCGTTCCCCATCTCGAGGCGGCCCAGGAAACGGCGCCGGCAGAGAAGGGAAGTCCCCTCCGTTATGAGATCTGGGCTGAGCTTGACAATGCCGGCAAGGGGCTCCACGGTCGCGAGGAAATCCTCTGGCGCAACGGGACCCAGGAGGATGTCTCCGACATGTGGTTCCATCTCTACTGGAATGCCTTCAAGAACGAGAGGAGCACCATGCTGGAGGAGTCCCGGATGGCAGGCGCACTGCGGAGAAGCACTCAGGAAGACGGCTGGGGCTGGGTCGATATCACCCGCATGGCTCTGGCCGACGGCACCGACCTCAAGCCGACGCTCGAGTTCATGATCCCCGACCAGCCCGCCCATCCCGAAGACCAGACGGTCGCCCGAGTGCTCTTTCCGGTTCCCGTCAGGCCCGGGGAGGAGGTCCGCCTCGAGATCGAGTTCGCCTCGAAAATCCCCCGGACGATCGCGCGCTCGGGGTATTATCAGGATTCCTACTTCATCGGCCAGTGGTTTCCCAAGCCCGGCGTTTACGAAGAAGGCAAAGGATGGAATTGCCACCAGTATCATCTCAACAGCGAATTCTATGCCGATTTCGCCGACTTTGTTGTCCACCTCACCGTTCCCGCGTCCTTTGTCGTCGGCGCCTCGGGGAAACAGAAAAGCGCCGTTTCCTCTCAGGACGGAAAAACAGTGACCTACACGTTCGAGCAGTCGCAGATCCATGACTTCGCCTGGACGGCCGACCCGGATTTCATCAAGGTGGAGAGGGATTTCATCGCCGCCCAGGAGGTCACCGACTTGGAATACGCCGAGCTTAGCGAGAAGCTCGGGCTGTCCCTCGAAAAGCTGAAGCTTCCCGACGTCAAGATGATCCTCCTCATCGAGCCGGAACACAGGAAACAAACGGAACGACATTTCAAAGCCCTGCGCATGGCCCTGAAATATTACGGGCTCTGGTTCGGACCTTATCCTTATGAGACCGTGACCATGGTCGATCCGCCCTTCCGGACGGGAAGCGGGGGGATGGAGTACCCCACCCTGTTCACGGCCGGAACGGGGGTGATCACGGATCAAAAGATCCACTCACCCGAAGGCGTCATTATCCACGAGTTCGGCCACGGATACTGGTACGGCCTGGTGGCCAATAACGAGTTTGAGGAGGCCTGGCTCGACGAGGGCATCAACACGTATTCCACCGGCCGGGTCCAGGGGAAAGCCTACGGCCCGGGGATGGTCCCGACCTCGCTCTTCGGCTGGCCTCTGACCCGGTTCATCAACCTCCCTCGCTACTATGACTACGAGCTCGACCGCCTGGCCGCCATCCTCATCGCCGAGCGTGACCCAATCACGACTTATTCCTGGCAATTCATCGACCGGATGAGCTATGCGATGAACGTTTACCAGCGGGCTTCGACCTGCCTGAACACCCTGGAACGCTACCTGGGAGAAGCGACGATGCTCCGGCTCATGAGGACATTCCAGATGCGCTTCCGCTTCCGACACCCCAGCACCCAGGACTTCATCGACGTTGCCAACGAGATCAGCGGACAGGACCTGACCTGGTTCTTCGAGGAACTCTTCTTCAACACCCATAATTTCGATTACGGCGTGTCGAGCCTGCGGACCTCCGAGAAGGAAGATCTTTATCTCGGCGTCTTCGACGGTGACGGAAAGAAGGAAGAAGTCAAGCAAGAGGATATCGACAAGAGGAGAAAGCAGGATAAGGGAGAGAAGAAGGACCAGAAAATATTTATCACCGACGTCACCGTCCGAAGGTTCGGCGAGGCCCGGATCGGCGGTGAATCCCGGCTCAGGTTGCACGTCGTCTTCGAGGACGGAAACGAAAAGGTGGGACACTGGGATGGCCAAAGCCGTTGGAAAAAGTTCCGGTTTGAAACCTCATCCAAGGCGAAGTTCGCCGAGATCGATCCGGACCTTGTCTGGCTCATCGATTCCAACATCTCCAACAACAGCCTGAAAGTGAAGCCGGGCAAGGGCGGCGTCATCCGGCTGGCCTCACGTCTGCTCTTCTGGGCCCAGAACTATCTTCATTATCTCAGCGCCTTGAGCTAGGAGAAAGACCATGGGTATCATCAAGCTTTTCGGCCAGGGTTTCGGTACGGCCGCGCGAAAGGGGAGAATGTTGGCCCTGCTGTGGTTCGTCTACTTCCTGTTCTCTCTCCTCGTCGTGGCGCCCTTCTATTTCCTCCTGGAGAGCCAGTTTTCCCGCTCGCTCCTGGGGGAGAAACTCTTCGCTGGAGTTGACCTGCTCTGGCTTGGAGACCTCGTCTATAATTTCCAGGATATCCCGCCTCTGCTCGGCGGCTGTATGATCGGGATTTCCATCCTGTTTCTGCTGCTCCTGGTCTTTCTCAACGGAGGGATCATCCGCCGGATCACGGCCGCCGAAGAGAGGTTTACCCTGGGGAACTTCTTCGGGGACTGCGGCCGATATTTCGGGCGGCTCTTCCGCGTCTTTCTTATCTCTCTTGTCGGCTATCTGCTTATCTTCGGCATCCTCGGACGTTTCATCTCCATCCCCTTCCGGATCTGGTCAAAGGGAGCGTCCACGCAATGGACAACTCTTGCCTCCTCTTCTCTCCGTCTGATCGTCCTCCTGCTTCTCTTTTCGATCGTCAAGATGTTCTTCGACTATGTCAAAGTCACTCTCGTCGTGGAGGATAGCCGAAAGACCGTCCGGGCGACGCTCCGGAATTTCGGGTTTCTGGGGAGGCGTTTTTTCAAGGCCTGGGCTCTCTTCCTGCTTGTCGGCCTGCTCTTCGTCGTTTCGACCATCGTCTACTTGGCCGTAGCCAAGGCCCTCCCCAAAACGGGAGTCGGGCCGCCTCTCCTTTTCTTATGGCAGCAGGCTTACATCCTGGTGAGACTCTGGATAGGCATCCTGTTCTTCGCGACAGAATATGGCTTCCTCAAATCCCAACGGCCGGCGGCTTGAGGCAACCTTTTATACGACGGTTGCGTCTACTGAAATAGCAGAGACATTCTCGTGGAGGTTTAAAAATGCGTCAAAAAAGTCTCAACATCCCGGTTCTGGCCGCGATCCTGGCCCTGCTCCTGGGAGGAGCGGCTCTGGCGGCCGATCATCAGGAGGAGTTCCAGAAAGTACTTCCTCTGAGTGCCAAAGGGACGTTCAGCCTGAAGAACGTCAACGGCAATGTGGCCGTCACCACCTGGAAAGAAGAGAAGGTGGAGATCAAGGCCTTGAAGAAAACCAACAGGGATCCCGAAAACCTGCAGAAGGTGAAGATCGAGGTGGCCTCGACAACCGATTCCGTCACGGTGGATACCATCTACCCGAAAGGCAAGAACACGGGCGTAAGCGTTGATTACGAGGTGAAGGTCCCGGAGGGAATCCGGCTCTCCGAGGTCCACACCGTCAACGGCGGGCTGAACCTGACCGGTCCTTTCGGCTGGGCCGACGCCTCGACGGTCAACGGCGGGATTCATATCGAGAACGCTTCCGGCGAACTCATTCTGGAGACGACCAACGGCGACGTCAAGGCCGTCAACGTCAGGGGCGGCATCAAGGCCAATACGACTAACGGAAGCATCCAGCTCGACCTCAAGGTCCTTGAGGCCGATGTCCGGGCCGAAACGACCAACGGCGGGATCGTTCTACGGTTGAGCGCCCCCCAGGAGATCAATGCCACCCTGGATGCCAGAACCGTCAACGGCAGCATTTCCTTCGACTTTCCGGTCACCGTCCAGTCCCTGGAAAAATCGAAACACCGGCTCCAGGGACAGATCGGCCAAGGCGGACCGCTCGTCTCGCTCAAAACCGTGAACGGTTCAATCCGCCTGACCCGTTAAAAGATTCGACAGGCGTCGAGAGAATTGGTAGACTGAGCCTTCAACCCTCGATTGAGAAGGCTCAAGATTGAAGATCCAGTTTCTAGGCGCCGCCCAGCAGGTCACAGGATCCTGTTTTTTCATCGAGGCGGCCGGCCTCAGGCTGCTCGTCGACTGCGGTCTCTTTCAGGAAAGAGCCTATCTCGAGAGGAACTGGGCACCGTTCCCCATCTCTCCCGAAACGATCGATTTCGTCCTCCTCACCCATGTCCATCTTGACCACTCCGGCCTTCTCCCCAAGCTCGTCCGTGACGGCTTTCACAACAGCATCCTGGCCACCTCGGCCAGCGCGGACCTCCTCTCGATCGTCCTCCGCGATGCCGCCCAGATCCAGGAAGAGGATGCCGCCTACAAGAAGAAGCGTCACCAGAAGGAGGGGCGCCGGTCCCGCTACCCCGAGGTCCCGCTCTATAAGGTCGCCGACGCCGAAAAGGTCGATGGCCTGATCAAAGGCGTTCCCTATGATAAAAGAATCGTCCTTGCTAAGGACGTATCCGTCCGCTTCCGGGAAGCGGGCCATATCCTCGGTTCGGCCGTTATCGAGCTGACCACCCGCGCAGGAAAGAAATCCTTCCCGACGATTTTCAGCGGCGACCTCGGACAATGGAACAAGCCGCTCATCCGCGATCCCGCGGTTCTCGAGCGGGCCCGGGCGGTGGTCATGGAGTCCACCTACGGAGACCGGGATCATAATGATCCGGCCGAAATCGAAACCCTGCTCAGCCGGATCGTCAAGGAAACCGCCAAGGCCGGTGGAAACGTCGTTATCCCGGTCTTCGCCGTGGAGCGCGCCCAGGAGCTGATGTTCTATCTCAGCCGCCTCGTCCGGGAAAGACGGATTCCGCGCCTGCCGGTTTTCCTGGACAGCCCGATGGCGACCGATGTCACAGACGTTTTCCGGCGACATCCGGAATGCCTGGACAGGGAGACTCTCGACCTCTTCCGTTCCGGCCAGTCTCCTTTTCAATTTCCCGGCCTGCGCTACGTCCGGTCCCAGAAGGATTCCAAGGCCATCAACAGCCTGCGAACCCCTCTGATCATCATGGCGGGCTCGGGCATGTGCACCGGAGGCCGGATCAAGCATCATCTTGTCAACAACATCGACCGTCCCGAGTCCACCATCCTATTTGTGGGCTATCAAGCCTCAGGCACCCTCGGCCGCCAGATTATCGAGCGGCCATCCAAGGTTCGGATCTTCGGCCAGCCCCGCCTCTTGCGGGCGCGGGTCGAGCAGATCCACAGCTTCTCCGGACATGCCGACCGGAGCACGCTCCTTCGCTGGCTCGGCCACTTCCAACCCCCGCTGCCGACCCTTTTCCTGACCCACGGCGAAAAAGAGGTTGTTCGCGGACTGGCCGAATCGCTCCGCAGAGAGAAAGGCTTCGACGTCGTTGTCCCCGGCTATAGAGATGTCCAGGAGTTCTGAATCTTCCGGAAACCCTTGACATTCTGGAGGGTTTTCATTAAAAAAATTTCTGGACATCATGCGGCTTCCTCCGACCAAAAGAATTGGGAAGGGGGAGAAGCCTATCGAATCAGAAGCGATGAAATGAGAATGACCAGCGGGCCCGCACGGTCCTCGGTCCTGGCCAAGGCCGTGGGCGCCGCCCTCTTCCTGGTGATTATCGCCGCTATCGTTTCTCTCCCGGTCCTGTTTCCCAGCTGCCGGAAAAATGCCTCGCCTTCCGTCCAGACCGTCAAGAGAGAAAAGATCCTCATCTCCACGATCAAGCGCGGTTTCTTCAAGGAGACCATCAGCCTCAACGGAAAAATCTTGCCCGTGAACATCGTCTACCTGGATGCTCTGGAGGGAGGCCGCGTGGATAAGATTTTCGTCGAGGTCGGCTCGATGGTCGACCAGGGCGATCCCATTCTCCAGATGACCAACACGAACCTTCTCATGGATATCATGTTCCGGGAGTCCGAGCTTTTCCAACAGAGCAATAACCTCCGCAACACCCGCTTGTCCATGGAGCAATACAAGCTGCAACTCAACCAGCAGTTCACCGACATCGAGAACAAGCTTCAACAACAGCGTCGCGTCTACGAACGCTACAAAGAACTTGAAAAAGACAGCCTCATCTCCCGGCACGAATACGAACTGGCCAAGGACCAGTATGAATACCTGGTCAAGCAGAAGGACCTAACCGTCGAAAGCCAGAAGAGCGAATTGAAGTTCCGGCAGGCCCAGATAGAGGCGCTCGAGGAATCCCTGAACCGCATGCAGGCGAACCTGGATATCGTCAAACAGCGGCAGGAAAACCTGACCCTCGTCGCTCCCGTCCTCGGGCAGCTGACCTCGCTGCTTGCCTCTATCGGGGAGTCTGTCTCCCCAGGCGCCCGGCTGGGTCAGATCGATCAGTGGGATTTGTTCAAGGTCATGACGGACATCGACGAGCGCTATATCGCCCAAGTCAAGATCAAAGATGTCGGGGAGTTCGAATTCGCCGGCCAAACCTATAAAGTGGACGTTCGAAAGATCTACCCGGAGGTTAAAGACGGCAAATTCGAGGTGGACCTCGAATTCGTCGGCGAACATCCTTCCGGACTCAAGCGCGGCCAATCCCTGCAAATCCGGCTGAACCTCGTCGACAGCATCGAGTCTCTGTTCCTGGCCAGGGGAGACTTCAGCCGGTCATCCGGAAACAGATGGGTCTACGTCCTGGACGAGACCGGAAAGGCCGCGGTCAAGAGAAGGATCCGGACGGGAAGACAGACCCCCCAGTTGTTTGAGGTCCTTGAAGGAGTGACCGAAGGAGAGACCGTAATCGTCTCATCCTACGAAAGCTTCAAGAATTGCGATCGCCTGATCCTGAGATAGCCCTTCTCCTGCCGCCGCTGCGCATCCCGCCGGATCCACCGAATCAGACGGTTGGATAGATGGCAAGGCCATTATGGAGGTCTAAGATGAGCAAAAAAATCAGAAGCGCCCTGGTCGTCTGCGCGCTGCTCGAGCTGGTGCCGCTGGCGGCCCAGACGTCGCCGAAATCCCTTTCGTTACAGGACTGCATCCTTATCGCCATGAAAAACAACCTGGGCATCCAGTCGGCCGTCCTGAGCCCGCGGCTGGCCGAAACCCAGGTCGTCTGGGCCAAAGAAAAATTTTTGCCCCGCCTATCGTTCGGCCACAGCCGCCAGAGCAACAGCTCCGCCTCCTATTCTTTCATCGACGCGGCCGAAAAGGTCACCAGCCGGTACAACGACCTCTCCGCCTCGGTCTGGCAGGCCATCCCCACGGGCGGCGCCCTCAGTGTCTCTCTGAGCGGCTACAAGAGCGAGTCCAATCGGAGCTTTCAGACCATCAATCCCCGGTATGGCAGCACGCTGAGTTTTAGCTTCAGCCAACCCCTCCTGCGGAATTCCGGGTCCAAGATGAGCCGGCGCGAGATCATCATCTCCCAGAACAACAGGGACATCTCCGAGAGCCATCTCCAGTCCGTTCTCCTCGACACGGTCTTCATGGTCGAGCAGGCTTACTGGAACCTGATCTATGCGATCGAAAACCTCAAGGGCATGCAGCAGTCGCTGGATCTGGCCCAGGACCTGCTCTCCAAAAACAAAAGGGAGGTTGAGGTGGGTATGGTGGCCCCGATCGAGATCCTGAGCGCGGAGGCCGAAGTGGCGACGCGCGAGGCGGACATCCTGCAGGCCGAGATTGCGGTCGTCAACAGCGAGGACCTCCTCAAGACCATCATCAATATCGGAGCTGCGGAGGAAAGCGAACCGGTCCACATCCAGCCTTCGGACGAGCCGATCCAGGAGGCCGTGGAGGTCAGCCTGGATGAGGCCCTCAAGATCGCTCTGGCCAACCGGCCGGACCTCCAGATGACCCGGATCGGCCTGAAGAACAGGGAGATCAACGTCGCCTACGCCAAGAACCAGACCCTTCCGGACCTGAACCTCTACACCTCCTATTGGAGTCCCGGAATTTCCGGGACCCAGCTCCTCTACCAGGACGACAATCCTCTGACCGGTGTCGTCGTCAGCAAGGTCCCGCGAGGCTCGGGAGCGGCCCTCAGCGACGCCCTCGGCCTCAGGTATAGCAACTGGCAGATCGGCTTGCAGGCCAGCTTCCCGGTTTCGATCTTCACCTCCAGGGCCCAGTACGAAGTCTCAAAAATCAGCTACGAACAGGCCCTGGTCGACCTGACGAACCTCGAGCAGCGGATCTTCCTCGAGATCCGGACGGCGGTGCGGGCCGTGGAGATCAACTCCAAGAGGGTGCTCGGCTACCGTGCGGCTCGGGAGCTGGCCCAGAAAAAGCTGGAGGCGGAGGAGAAAAAACTCAAGGTCGGTCTGACCACGAACTACGTCGTCCTCCAATACCAGAGAGACCTGGCCAATGCCAAGACCGCGGAGCTCAAAGCCGTGATCGAATACAACCTGGCCCTGGCCTACCTCGATAAATCGCTCGGGACAAGCCTTGAAAACAAGAGCATCAAGTTCACCAACCTGTGAACGACCGAAGAGAGGAATTAGTGGTGCGTCACACAAACAACTTGGCTTTAGAACGATCTATGAAGACGCGCCACCGCAGGGGAGTTTGAGGGGGACGGCGTCGTTCCCCTCAGGGGGTCAGCGGAGCGAAGCGCCGAGGGGGGAGCTTGACTCCCCCCTGGAAGTGTCCCGTCTC
>Ga0307379_10003367_pt1 | contig 23283 bp, 18 predicted proteins | sample UN2MG_FD_202237 | JGI IMG/M metagenome (GOLD analysis project Ga0307379, IMG submission 202237) | Soil microbial communities from Risofladan, Vaasa, Finland - UN-2 | ecosystem: Environmental > Terrestrial > Soil > Coastal area > Acid sulfate soil | place: Finland: Risofladan, Vaasa | collected... | reverse complement strand
ACTTCCCGAGGAGGCGTTGTTGCAAAGAAACCGAGCGGGACCTGGGGCCCGCCCCTTCTCCTATCGTCCAGACAAGCGCCAGCGGGTTTCCCTTCATGTCAGACGGGTGATCAGCTTGAACTTCTTATCGTCCCAGAGGGGCGCGAAATCGATCTCGTTCTGGGCCAGGATGCGGTAGAACTTGTCCTTCTGGAACGCCTTCTTCAGGCACTCCATGGCCTCTTCCGTTTTTCCCATAAGGACATAGGCATCGGCCTGGAGAAAAAAGACGCGGCCCTCTTCCCCTTTCATCTCCAGGGCCTTTTCCAAGAGCTTCAAAGCGTCCTCATAGGCTCCGGAGTTGATCTTATAAACACTGTAAGACATGTAATCATCGAACGTCTTCAGGGAAACGATTTCTTTCTTCCCCTTTTCCCGGGTGATCTGAAGATAGATCTTGACCCTGTCAACGAGCTCCTTTTCCGTATCGTGCTTTTCCAGAAAAGCTTTCAGCAGCTCCTCGGCCTTGTCGAGTTTTCCCTTATGGAATTCTTTCATGGCTTCGCCGTAGGCGGACAAAGCCTTCACGTAGGCATCTTTTTTTATCTTCTCTTCCTTCACCGCGATCTCCTGACTAGGGCAATTGTGAGTGGGTTCATTCTAACCCAGAGCGCCCCTTTTGACAAGGAGCGCGCTCTCAGCCCCTGAGGAAGCGGGGGGCAACCGTCTCCTCGAAAGCCCAGAAACCGGGGTTCTCGAGGAGGAAGAGGACGGCCCGGAGATGGAGGCGATGGCCGGCCCGTTCCGCCTGAAAGTGGCCGAGCAGAGGATGTCCGAAGAGAGCCAGGTCGCCGATGAGGTCCAGCACTTTGTGGCGGACGAATTCGTCCCGGAAGCGGAGGGAACCGCTGATGACCCTGTCTTCATCGAGAACCACGGCGTTGTCCATCGTCCCACCGAGGGCCAGGCCGCGCTTCTGGAGCTCGGCCACGTCCTTCAAAAATCCGAACGTCCGGGCCGGGGCGATCTCTTGAAGAAAAACTTCCCGGGTCAGGTCGAAGGATATCTCCTGCCGGCCGATGAGCGGGTGGGTAAAATCGATGGCATAGGATACCTTGAGGTCGGGGGCGGGCGAGAAGGACAACCTGGCCCCTGCTTCTTCGAGAGTGTGCGGCTTGAGCAGGCGGACCACCTGTCTCTTCCGGCGGGTCGGAACGACGCCGGCCTCCAGGATGGCCCGGGCCAGAGGGGCCGCGCTTCCGTCCAGGATGGGGATCTCGCTCCCTTGGAGCTCGACGTCCAGACTGTCAAGGCCGAGCACGTACAAAGCCGCCATGAGATGCTCCAGAGTCTGGATGCGGCCCGACTCGAAGACCAGGCAGGAGCAGTTCAAGGCGTCGATCCTCCGGGGATCCGGCTCGACCTCCAGCCCGCCCAGGTCCAGCCGTCGGAACAGGATCTTCCCGGAGTGGGACGGCTTGAGGGTTAAACTGACCTGCTCCCCGGAGTGAATGCCGACACCGGAGAACGAAATCTCCCGCTTGAGCGTCTGCTTCCTGAACATTTCTCTGATCGGTCACTAGTATACTCTACGACCGGCATTTCCTGTCAATCGCCCGGGACAGGATCATGAGGAACCAATTATGAATGGATAATATAAATAATATTGGGCGCAGGAAGCCGCCCTGAAGCCCCCGTAGCGGAGAGGGGACCCGTCGGCTTCTCCGACGGGGGGAACCGACGGGACTGGTTCCCCGGGGTGCGGGGGCCGAGGGCGGCTTCCTGCGCCCAATAGAATCACCCAAACGGAAATACTCGCGCCTCATCACCTGATTTTGTTCAACGGCCCCGGGTATGGTAATATATCGGGCATGAAAACGGAGTTGGAAGAGGTCCTAGAAAAGGTCTCTTTGGGGAAAATGTCTTCCCGGAAGGCCTTCCAGAAATTGAAGGATTATCCCTACCAGGACCTCGGTTTCGCCAAGATCGACCACCACCGGGAAGTCCGGAAAGGGTTCCCCGAGATCATCTTCGGCCAGGGAAAAACCGATGGACAGATCATCAAGATCGCCCGGGAGATCTGCAAAAGGGGAAACAGTCTGCTCATCACCCGGGCCGGTCCTCGGATCTATCAGAAGATCAGGCGGAAGATCCCCGGCTGTCGCTACGATCCCCTGGGAAAAACCATTAGCCTGAAAAAAAAGCGCCCGGCGCCGGGCCGGGGGAAGATCGTCATCATCACGGCCGGAACATCGGATATCCCAGTGGCTGAGGAGGCCTTCGTGACCTGCGAGATGCTGGGTAACGAAGCCGAAAGGATCTACGACGTCGGCGTGGCCGGGCTTCATCGCCTCTTCGGGGAGATGGAGAAAGTCAGAAAAGCCCGTCTGATCATCGCCGTGGCGGGCATGGAGGGCGCTCTCCCCAGCGTTTTGGCCGGGCTGGTCAGCGCGCCCATCATCGCCGTCCCCACCAGCGTCGGCTATGGAGCGAGCTTCCAGGGCATCTCGGCCCTCCTGGCCATGCTCAACTCCTGCCCCGGCGGTGTGGCCGTGGTGAACATCGATAACGGGTTCGGGGCCGCCTACCTGGCCAGCCTGATCAATCATCTTTAGAAATGCTGACAAACAAAGAAAAACGGGCCCGGCTTGCTTGACAACGGAGAGGTCCCTCCCTATATTTACTAAGACCTTTTCCCCCTGACCAGCGCCAAGAATGGAGATCATCGACCAGATCAGGCAAGCCGCCGATATCGTCGACATTGCTTCCCTGTACACCGCACTGAAAAGACGCGGCCGAAAACATGTCGGACTCTGCCCCTTCCATTCGGAAAAGGACCCCTCCTTCACCGTGGACTCGGAGAAGCAGCTCTTTCACTGCTTCGGCTGCGGGGTGGGCGGCGATGTTTTTACGCTGGTCATGGAAAAGGAAAACCTCACCTTCCCCGAAGCGTTGAACTACCTGGCCGAGAAATATCATATTCCTCTGCCCCAGAAAACCAGGCTTTCACCCGAGCTCCAGAAGCTCGAGGAGAAGGTCTACAAGGTCAATGAGCTGGCCCTGGCTTTTTATCGCCGCAACCTTTTCCAAACGAAGGAGGGTGAAGCCGCCCTGGCTTACTTGAAGAAAAGAAGCCTATCTTCCGATACTCTCGAGACTCTCAAGGTCGGCTACGCGCCGAATTCCTGGAACGCCCTGTTGGGCCACTTTCAGGGGAGAGGCACGGAGCCCGCTCTCCTGGAAAAGGCCGGCCTTGTCCTCCCCGGCCAAAAGAGGTCCGAATATTACGACCGTTTCCGGGGCCGGATCATTTTCCCCATCTTCGGCCTGACCGGAAAGATCGTCGCTTTCGGCGGCCGGACGGTCGCCGAGGCCACGCCCAAGTACCTCAATTCCCCCGATACACCGGTCTATTCCAAAGGAAAGACGCTCTACGGACTGAACTGGACCAAGGAGGCCGTCCGTGAGGCCGGAGAACTCATCCTGGTCGAAGGCTACACTGATTTCGCATCGCTTTACCAGGCGGGCATTCGGAATGCCGCCGCTTCGCTGGGGACCGCTTTGACCCCTCATCAGGTCGGCCTGGCGAGGCGATTCGCGCCCCGGATTATCATCAACTATGACGGCGATCCGGCCGGGCAGAACGCCGCCCTCCGGGCCATCCCACTCTGTTTCGAAAAGGCCGTCCAGACTCAGGTCCTCATTTTGCCTCAAAGTCTTGATCCGGACGGCTTCGTCCGGAAATTCGGACACGAGCCCTATCTCGACCTGGCCGGGAAGAGCGCCTCCGGGCTCCAGTTCCTGGTCGACATGACCGTCCGGACGGGACGGATGAACGTGCCCGAGGAAAAGTCCAGGATCATCAGAAGCATCGTCACCGAGCTCAATAAGATCCCCGATTCGATCGTGAGGAGCGAATACCTCCGGCAGGCCAGTGACTATCTGGGAGTGGAGGAATCGCTCCTCCGCCAGATCATCGAAAAGCCGGCACCCGGAAAGACCGGCGAGGAAAAAGTGCTCCTCTTTCCCGCCGAAAAGCGCCTTCTTCAGATTCTGCTCGAAGACCAAGAGCTGGCAGCCGACCTCCTGAAGCAGGTCGAGGAGGAAGATTTCCGAGGACTGCGGAGCGAGGCGGCGCTGGTTTTTCTCCTGGATTGCGCGCGGAAGGGAAAACGAGTCCTCTTTTCCGAGTTGAGCAGTGCCGTCGGGCCCGAGCTTTGGGGGCAGGTCTCGGAGATGATGCAGGAAAGGTCGGGCCGGGGCACTCCCGAGGAAGCGCTGGACTGTTTGCAAACCCTGCGCAAGACGGCCCTCGCGGGCCGGCTGCGCGCCCTCCAAAAGGAGATCGTCCGCTGCGAACGAAACGGGGAGAAGGAAAAACTGGCCCGGCTTCTCTCCCAAAAGCAGGACCTGACCAGGCAAATCCTGGCGATGTGATATAATATTTCCGCCTTGAGGTAACCGCTTTGTCGATCGACCAGAAGTATCGAAGGGAAGAAATCGATCAGCTTCTCACCAAGGGAAGAAAGCAGGGCTATCTTCTCTTCGAGGAGATCGATAAAACCTTCCACGAAGAGACGAGCCCGGAAAAGAAGTTCGACGAGTTCCTCAGCTCGATGGATGATTACGGGATCAAGATCCTCGGCTTCAAGAAGAGCGGCCCTTCCCTCAAGAAAGCGAAGGACAACCAGGTCTCCGTCCACGGGCTGGAGCGGACGACCGACCCTGTCAAGCTCTACCTGCGCGAGATGGGCAACATCTCGCTGCTCACCCGGGAAGGCGAGATCGCCATCGCCCGGGAGATCGAGCGGGGAGAAAAGTCGATCATCACGGCCCTCTCCAAGACCCGTCTTGTCCTCAACCAGGTCCTCGCCCTGGAGGAGCAGATCAAGACCAACCTCCTCATCTTCCTGGAGATGTTCGACCTCAGCGACGATGAGATCACTGAGGACAAGCTGGAGGGGAAAAAAGAGGAAGTCCTGTCCAAGATCAAGAAGATCCAGGCCCTCTGCCGGAAGCTGGACAAGATTCCCACCGCCAAGAAATACAATTTCGCCCGCGGCCGGATCCTCGTCAAGATGAGCCGATTGATCCAAGAGCTCAACATCCGGCCGAGCGAACGGGAAAGGATCATCTTCTCTCTCCGGGCGAACCTCAGGAAGATCAACGATCTCGAAGACACCAAAGAAGAGCTTACCCTGGCCCTGAAGCGCGCCCGGGGGAAAAAGAGCCAAGCGGCCCTCAAGCAGAGGCTAAGGGAGGTCGGCAAGCGGCTCCGGACTTTCCACAAGGAGATCGGTCTCGATGCCCAGAACCTGCGGAAGACCCTCCGGGCCATCACCACCGGCAAGAAGATCAGCGACCAGGCTAAAAAAGAGCTCGTGGCCGCCAACCTCAGGCTCGTCGTCTCGATCGCCAAGAAATACAGCAACCGCGGCCTGCAGTTCCTCGACCTCATCCAGGAAGGGAATATGGGATTGATGAAGGCGGTCGATAAGTTCGAGTACCGCCGGGGGTACAAGTTCTCGACCTATGCCACCTGGTGGATCCGGCAGGCCATCACCCGGGCCATCGCCGACCAGGCCCGGACCATCCGTATCCCCGTCCACATGATCGAGACCATCAACAAGCTCATCCGGGTGTCCCGCAGCCTGGTCCAGGAGGTCGGCCGGGAGCCGTCGAGCGAGGAGATCGCCAGAAAGATGGACTTGCCTGTGAACAAGGTTCGCAAGATCATCAAGATCGCCCAGGAGCCGATCTCTCTCGAGACGCCCATCGGCGAGGAGGAGGACAGCCACCTGGGGGATTTCATCGAGGACAAGCTGATGCCCTCGCCTCCCGACACGGTCATCCATATCAACCTGCGCGAGCAAATCGAAGAAGCCCTCAAATCCTTGACCGAAAGAGAGGCCAAAGTCCTGAAGATGCGCTTCGGGCTGGGGGACGGGAACGAGCACACCTTGGAAGAGGTCGGCCAGCAGTTCAAGGTCACCCGTGAGAGGATCCGCCAGATAGAGGCCAAAGCCTTGCGGAAGCTCAAGCATCCCAGCCGCAGCCGGAAGCTCCGCTCATTCACCGACAATCATTAAGGGGGACGTTCCCCTTGTTTGACAAACGCAGGGTGTCCCTTTGGGGAACGTCCCCCTTGTTTGACTATCCGGGACGGATTTGTTATAAGAAGGCGGAGGGCCTATAGCTCAGCGGTAGAGCTACCGGCTCATAACCGGCAGGTCCCAGGTTCGAATCCTGGTAGGCCCATGTTGATTTCGAGGAAGAGATGTGGAAATCGATTTCGAGAAGCTGATCCAGCTCCAGCAATTGGACATGGAGATCCGGCAGCTTTCTCTCTTCCTTGAAGGTATCCCTCCCCAGATCGAAAACATCGACAAGAAGATCGCGGAAAGCAGCCTCATCGCGGCCGCTGCCAAGGAGAAGATGACCGCCAGCCAGAAAAAGAGACGCGAGCTCGAGACCGAGGTCAAGGATATCAAGGCCCATATCGGGAAATACAAGCGCCAGCTGAACGAGGTCAAGACCAACAAGGAATATACGGCCCTCCTCAAGGAGATCGAAGAATCCGAAAAGAGAGTGGATCGCCTCGAGGAAGGGTTCATCGCCGAAATGCTCCTGGAGGACGACATCCAGAAGGATATCAAGGAGGCCAACCAGAAGCTCGCCGAAACCCAGGAGACTCTATCCCGGGAGAAGAAGGCTATCTTCCAAAAGAAGAAGGAAGCGGAAGACAGAGTTCAGCTGCTCGGTCGAGGCAAAGCCGATCTCCTGCCCGCGATACCTGCCGCGCAGGTTGATCTTTATCTCAATATCTCTCGCAAGAAGGGCGGCATCGTCCTTTCCCCCGTCAGGGACGATTTCTGCGACTTGTGCCACGTGCGCATCCGGCCGCAGGTCCTGAACGAACTGCTCTCCACCCGCAAGCTCATCCTCTGCGAAAACTGCGGCCGCATCCTCTTCTGGCGGGAGAAGACCGACGAAACCTCGACTGAAGCCGAAGTGACCGAAGCGAAGGCCAAATAGGCCTACCCGCTATTTTTCTCCTCCTCGTACAAGGCATCGATCAGTTTTTTGTATTTCTGTTCGATGATGTTCCGCTTGACCTTGAGCGTGGGCGTCATCTCTCCCTTTTCGATCTCAAAATCCCGGTCGAGGAGGGCGACACGCTTGATCCTTTCGTATTGAGCCAGATTGGGGGTGGCCCGATCGACCTCAGCCTTGAGGAAGTTGACGACCTTCTCGTTGCGGACGAGTTCGGCCTGGTTGGAGAAGGAGATGCCGCTGGAGCGGGCATACTCCACGATTTTCTCGAAGTTGGGCACGATCAGGGCGCAGACGAACCTGCGCCGGTCGCCGATGACGACGGCATTGGAGATGTAGGGGTTGGTCTTGAGGATGTTCTCGATCGGCTGGGGAGCGATGTTCTTGCCGCCGGCCGTGACGATGATGTCCTTCTTGCGGTCGGTGATGACCAGAAAGCCGTCCTTATCGAGATGGCCGATGTCGCCGGTGTGGAACCAGCCGCCCTCGAACGCCTCCAGGGTCTCCGCTTCCTTCTTGTAATAGCCTTTCATGACGTGAGGGCCGCGGGTCAGGATCTCGCCGTCCGGCGCGATCCGGGCTTCCACCCCCGGGATGGGCTTTCCGACCGTCCCGAATTTCAGGTTTTCGAACGTATTGACGGAGATCACAGGCGAGGTCTCGGTCAAGCCGTATCCCTCCAGGATAACGAGCCCCAGGGCGTAGAAGAAGTCGGCGATATCCTTGGACAAGGGCGCTCCGCCGGAGACGAAAAAGCGCACCCGTCCCCCCATTTTCTCGACGATCTTGGAGAAAACCAGCTTCTGGGCCAGATTCCGTTTTCGCTGGAGTCCCGCGCTGATCGGCTCGTTGTTCAGCTTACGGCGACCGAATTCCTTACCCACTTTGAGCGCCCAGAAGAAGATCCTCTTCTTCAGGGTCGAGCTGGAGAGAACGTTGTCCATGACCTTGGCGTAGATCTTCTCGAAGACGCGGGGCACGCTGACCATGATGTTGGGCCGGATCTCCAGCAGGTTCGCGGCGACCGACTCGATGCTTTCAGCATAGCAGATATGGCAGCCCTTGAAGACATAAGTGAAGGTGACCATTCTTTCCAGAACATGAGAAAGAGGAAGGAAGGAAAGAACGGTATCCTTATCGGAAAACTCGATAATCTCCGAAACGGCCCTAACGTTGCTCAGGAAATTATCGTGGGTCAGGATGACTCCCTTGGGAACACCGGTCGTTCCGGAAGTATAGATCAGGGAGGCTTCATCTTCAGGTCGGATTGCCCGGGCCAGGGACTCGAAAAGCGCCGGGTTCTGCTCGTCGAGCCGGCGTCCTCTCTCCAGGACCTGGCTATAGGTAAGGAGGCCGGCCGGCGCCTTCTCCATGAAGCTGACGTAATAGCGGACCTTGGTTAAGCTGGGCCCAACGGCCTCGACCCTTTTCCATAGATCTTCGCAGGAGACGAAGACGACCTTGGCGTCCGAATCGTCGATGATGTACTTGATCTGCTCGGAGACAAGGGACGTATAGATGGGGACGGTGATCGTCCCCAGACACAGGTTGGCATGATCGGCGATCACCCATTCGGGCCGGTTCTCTGAGAGGATGATGACCTTATCCCCTTTTTGCAGCCCCAAATCTTTAAGTCCCAGGCAGAGGTGTTTCACCTGCCGGCCGAATTCTTCGGTCGAGATAGGCTGATACCGGCCGTCCTTCTTATAAAGCATGAAGTCCGGTCTGGGATAGTTCTTGACGGTGTCCACAAGGACCTGGGCGAGTGTATCGGCCATTCTTCCCTCCTCCGGTTCGGGATGTGGGTCAATTGTAGGTTCGTCAGGAATCGGCTGTCAAGCACAAAGTGAAACCGCCTGCCGGATCGACGGTTGATGCGGGCATTGGCAGCCCGATGTTTCGGCCCCTCATCTATATCCGGGAGGAGAGAGAACGCGGGGCGATATCTTGAGGCTCAGCTCTCGCTGGCCTTGGCCACCGAGCAAATCCTGTCCCCGTTCTCGAGGTTGATCAGGCGGACGCCCTGGGTGGCCCGGCCCGTCGCCCGGACCTGCTTGGTCTGGATGCGGATGACCTTGCCGCTCTCGGTGACGATGAGAAGGTCGTCCTCGGCCACTCCCAGCACGGCTACGGCCGGGCCGATCTTCGGGGTGATCTTGAGGTTGATCAGGCCCTTGCCGCCGCGGCGCTGTTTCCGGTAGAAACCGACCTCGGTTCTCTTTCCGTAACCCTTTTGGCTGGCCGTGAAGATGAATTTATCCTCTTCACCGATGGCCACCAGCCCGATGACCTCGTCCTTCTTGGCCAACCTCATCGCCCGGACGCCGGCGGCCGTCCTGCCCATCGGCCGGATGTCTTTCTCGCTGAACCGGATGGCCTTGCCGAGCTTGGTGGCTATGACGATTTCCCGTTTGCCTTCGGTCAGCCGCGTCCACAAAAGCTCGCTCTTCTTGCGCAGACTCATGGCGATGATGCCGCCCCGCCGGATGTTCCGGAAATCGCTCAGCCGGGTCTTCTTGATCAATCCGTCCTTGGCCATCATGACGATATACCTGTCCTCCGAGAAATCCTTCACGGCCACGACCGAGGTGGCCTTTTCGCCCGGCTGGAACTCGATCAGGTTGGCGATGGCCTTGCCCCGGCCCGAGATCCCGACGTCGGGGATTTCCAGGGCCTTGAGCCAGTAGACGCGGCCGTTGTTGGTAAAGCACAGGAGATAGGAGTGGGTCGAACAGACGAAGACGTCTTCCATGACATCCTCGGCCTTCATGCTGATCCCCCGTCGGCCCTTGCCGCCGCGCATCTGGAAGTGGTAGGAGGAAAGGGACGTCCGCTTGATGTATCCGGACTGGGTCGTCATGACGGCGACGTCCTCCTCCTTGATCAGGTCCTCGGGCCGGATGTCGGTGATGACCTCGTCGCGGATCTCGGTCCGGCGCTCGTCCCCGTAATGCTCTTTGATCTCCTTGAGCTCGTCGATGATGATCTCCTGGATGAGCTTCTCGGAGCCGAGGATCTTCTTCAGCTTGGCGATCAGGGCCTTGATCTCGGTGTATTCCTGGACAATCTTGTCCCGTTCCAGGTGGGTCAGCCGCTGCAACTGCATCTCCAGGATGGCCTGGGCCTGGATCTGGGTCAGCTTGAACCGGGTCATCAGGCCGGTCCGTGCTTCGTCGACGTTCTTGGAGGCGCGGATGAGCTTGATGATGGCGTCGATGTGGTCGAGGGCGATGGTCAGTCCCTCCAGGATGTGGGCCCGGAGCTCGGCCTTCTTCAGATCGAAGCGGGTCCGCCGCCGGATGACGTCCTGGCGATGGGAGATGAAATACTTCATCATGTCCAGTAGCCCCATCATCTTGGGCTGCTTCTCGACGATGGCCAGCATGATGATTCCGAAGGACGTCTGCAGGGCCGTGTGTTTGTAGAGGTTGTTGAGGACGACCTCGGGCAACTCGCCCTTCTTGACCTCGAGGACGACGCGGATCCCCTCCCGGTCGGACTCGTCGCGAAGGTCGGCGATGCCCTCGATCTTCTTGGCGTTGACCAGGTCGGCGATCGACTCGATCAGACGGGACTTGTTGACCGCGTAAGGAATCTCTGTGACGACGATGCGTTCACGCTCTCCCTTTTCTCCATGTTCGATCATCGACTTGGCCCGGAGCTGGATGACACCCCGGCCGTCTCGGTAGGCATCCAGGATGCCCGGCTTGTTGAAGATGAATCCCCCGGTCGGAAAATCCGGCCCCGGGACGAAGTCCATGATCCTGTCCAGGGAAACGTTCGGATGCTGGACGAGGTAGACCAGGCCGTCACAAATCTCGGCCAGGTTGTGGGACGGGATGTTGGTGGCCATGCCCACGGCGATTCCCGAGCTGCCGTTGACCAGGAGGTTGGGGAACTTGGTCGGCAAGACCTCCGGCATGGTCAGGCTTTCGTCATAGTTGGGGATGAAGTTGACCGTGTCCTTCTCGATATCGGCCATCATCTCCGCGGCCGGCTTGGCCATCCGGACCTCGGTATAACGCATGGCTGCCGGTGGGTCGCCGTCGATCGAGCCGAAGTTCCCCTGGCCGTCGACCAGCACATAGCGCATGCTGAAGTCCTGGGCCATGCGGACCAACGTATCGTAGGCGGCCTGGTCCCCGTGGGGATGGTATTTTCCGATGACGTCACCGACGATCCGGGCCGACTTTTTGTAGGGTTTAGTGTGGGTCGTCCCCGATTCGTACATGGCGTAGAGGACGCGCCTGTGGACCGGCTTGAGGCCGTCCTTGATGTCGGGGATGGCCCGGCCGATGATAACGCTCATGGCGTAGTCCATATAGGAACGCCGCATCTCCTCTTCGAGGCTGACCACCGAGAGCTCGGCCGCCGGCGGCGGCAACGGCTGTGCGGACTTGTCCTGTTTCTTGTCCTTGTCGGCAGGGGTCATCGGTCAGGTCCTTTCGAAGATCGGATCAGATGTCAAGGTTGGTGGCCATCAGGGCGTTGGCCTCGATGAAGGCCCGGCGCCGCTCGACCTCATCTCCCATGAGCGTGTTGAAAACCTCTTCCGCTTCGACCGCGTCCTGGATCGAAACCTTGAGCAGAGCCCGGTTCTCCGGGTTCATGGTCGTGACCCAGAGCTGCTCCGGCGTCATCTCACCCAAACCTTTGTAACGCTGGATGGAAACCCCCTTCTTGCCCTTTTCATGGAGGTATTCGACGAGCTTGTTCTCGTTCTCGATGACAACGGATTCGCCGTTGCTGAGGACCTCATAGGGAGGCCGGAAGCCCTCGAGTTCCTTATAGATCTTGTAGAGGTTCTTGTACTCTACGGAATCCACCAGGGCCAGGTTCACCTTGCAGTTGATGGACATCCCGTTGATCTGGAACCGGATTCCGAGCTCATAAGCCTCATACTCCTCGTCTTTGTCCAGCTCGGTCTGCAGGCCCTTGGCTTCGACCAGCGAGCGGATCCGCCTCATCGCCTTTTTGTCTTGGAGGAACTCCAGGCTGTCCACTCCCTCCTTGATCAGGAGGTCGATGAGAAACCGTGGATAGCTCTTGCGCTCCAGAAGCTCGATGTAGTTCTTCTTCTGCATGATCCTCAGGAAAATCTTGCGGAATTTTTCGCCCTCGAAGACCTCTTTCTTGCCTTTGACCTTCACCTGAAAATCCTCCGAGATCTTCTTGACGATCCACTTATCGTAAGCCCGCTCCTCTTTGAGATAGAGGAGTTCCCGGCCCCGGGTGATCTTGTAGAGGGGCGGTTGGGCGATATAGAGGTGGCCCTGCTCGATCAGGGATTTCATGTACCGGTAGAAGAAGGTCATGAGCAGCGTCCGGATGTGAGAGCCGTCCACGTCGGCGTCGGTCATGATGATGACTTTGTGGTAGCGGAGCTTGTCGAGGGTCGACTCGGCCTCGCCGATCGCCGTCCCCAGGGCGGCGATCATCATCCCGATCTCTTCGTTGTTGAAGATCTTGTCCTGCTTGGCCTTCCAGACGTTGAGGATCTTTCCTTTCAGGGGCAGGATGGCCTGAAAGCGGCGGTCGCGGCCCTGCTTGGCCGAGCCCCCGGCAGAATCGCCTTCGACGATGAAGATCTCGGCCAGCGCCGGGTCGCGCTCCTGGCAGTCGGCCAGCTTTCCGGGGAGAGAGGTCGACTCGAGGACACTCTTGCGCCGGGCCAGGTCGCGGGCCTTGCGGGCCGCCTCGCGAGCCCGGGCCGCTTCCAGAGCTTTGAGGATGACCCTCTTGGCATTGGTCGGGTTCTCCTCGAGGTAAGCAGTGAGCTTCTCGTTGACCAGGGACTCGACGATCCCCTTGACCTCGGAGTTACCCAGCTTAGTCTTGGTCTGGCCCTCAAATTGGGGATCGCGCATCTTGATGCTGAGGACGGCGGTCAGGCCCTCCCGGCTGTCGTCCCCGGAGAGGGAACCGGCACTCAGATCCTTGAACAGGTTATTGGCCACAGCATAGTTGTTGAGACAGCGGGTCAGGGCGGCTTTGAACCCGATGAGATGGGTTCCGCCCTCCGTCGTGTTGATGTTGTTGACGAAGGTGAAGATCGTCTCGGTGTAGCCGGTGTTGTACTGAAAGGCCAGCTCGACCATGACGTCGTCTTTCTTGCACTCGAAATAGACCGGCCGGGGATTAAGGGCAGTCTTGTTCTGATTGAGGAATTGGACGAACTCGACGATGCCGCCCTTGTACTGGAACTCGTTTGTCTTGTTCACCCGTTCATCGCTGATCGCGATCCGGATTCCCCGGTTGAGGAAGCTGAGTTCCCGCATCCGCTGGGTCAGGATCTCGAAGTTGAACTCGGGCGTTTCGAAGATCTCGTCGTCGGGCCAGAAGGTGATCTTGGTCCCGGACTTCTTGGTCTTCCCGACCTGCTTCAGCCGGCCGAGGGGAACGCCCCTTTCGTAGCTCTGCGTGAAGATCCCCCCGTTCCGCTTGACCTCGAGATCCAACCGCATGGACAGGGCGTTAACGACCGAAACGCCGACGCCGTGCAGTCCGCCTGAGACTTTGTAAGTCTTGTCATCGAACTTGCCGCCGGCGTGGAGCATGGTCATGACGACCTCGGCCGCGGACTTCTTCTCCTTCTTGTGGGTCTCGACCGGGATGCCGCGGCCGTCGTCGATGACCGTGACGGAGTTATCGACGTGGATCTGCACTTCGATATTCTTGCAGAAGCCGGCCAGGGCCTCGTCGATGGAGTTATCCACGACCTCGTAGACAAGATGGCTAAGGCCCTCGGGTCCGGTGCTTCCGATGTACATGGCGGGCCGTTTGCGGACAGCTTCCAGCCCCTTCAGAACTTTGATGCTCTCGGCCGTATATTTTTTTTCTTTCATTGCGCTTATCTCATTGAAAAAGGATGATTTACGGATGAGAGGGCGGTAAAAAACCGGGCGTCCATTCTGATAAAAATATTATATCTGAAAAGGACCTGCAAGTAAAGCTGTTTTTGGGGGCATTTCCACAATATTTTGTGCTTGGTCCGGCTCATCATCACAATTTTTTGGGGCTCGCTCTCTGCGGCCGCGCCGCTTCCGGCCGGCGGCCGTTTTCTCTACTTTGAATAGACGAGGGCAATCGATTATAATTCCCATCCCAAGGTCAGAAAATGCCGGCCAACCTGACGCCCCAATACATCGAAGCCGAACGGAAATTCCGGGAGGCGAAGACTCCCCAGGAGAAGATGAAGGCCCTCGAGGAGATGATGGCCACGATCCCCAAGCACAAGGGGACGGAGAAGCTTCAGGCCATGCTCAAAACGAAGATGGCCAAGCTCAAGTCGGCCGCCCTAGCGAAGCCCATGGTGGCCCGGCACGGACCCAGCTTCCACGTCGAAAAAACGGGCGCTGGACAGGTCGTCGTCATCGGCCCCCCCAATGCCGGGAAATCGCGGCTCATCGCTTCGCTCACCGGCGCTCACCCGGAAGTCGGAGATTACCCCTATACGACCCGCACACCCGCTCCCTACATGATGAAATTCGAGAACATCCAGGTCCAGCTCGTCGATACACAGCCCCTTGCGCCCGACGACATCGAGACCGACCTGGTCGAGCTGGTCAAAGCGGCCGACGGCGTTCTGCTCGTCCTCGACCTGGCCGACCAGGAGACCGTTTCCATCCTGGAGAGTCTCCTTTCCAAGCTCGAGCAAAAACGAGTGGAGTTTCACGCCGAGAATCCGGCGTCCCCCCCGGAACCAGGCCGTTATCAGAAAAAAACTCTTTTCATCGGAACCAAGCGGGATTCTCCTCTTGCCGGTGAAAACCTCGCTTTCGTCAAGGAATATTTCGGAGGAAAGGTCGCGTTCTATCCCGTGTCGGCCGCGCGCGGCGACGGGCTGGACGGCCTCAAGAGAGAGATCTTCCTCCTCCTCGATATCATCCGCGTCTACAGCAAGACGCCCGGCAAGAAGGCCGATTTCAACGAGCCCTTCTCACTCCCCAAAGGCAGCACGGTGAGCGAAATGGCCAGCGCGGTCCACAAAGACTTTTTCGAGAAACTGAAATACGCCCGGGTATGGAGGAAAGGCTCGCTGTCACTGCAGGGCCAGATGGTCCACCGCGATTTCGCTCTCGAAGACGAGGACATCGTCGAACTGCGAATCTAGGCTCGGGATATATAGCTCGCCTTGTCTTAAGAGAATATGCTTGCTTTGTCTTTTTTATGAGGTGAGGGGTAGTGGCAGGAAAAACCCGTATGAGGAGTGAGCGGGCACGGTTTCGATGCCACTACCCCTCGCCTTGCCGAAATTAGGAGTGCCAGCTCGTCGCTTAAATTGGAAATTTGGGGACACGATGCCGAACTCAGAAATTCGGTTCATGTCCCCAAATTTCTATGCGCCCGCCTGGTGGACCTGCCGCAAGATGTGAAGATAATCCTCGGCGCTGGCTTCGCGGGGGTTGGAGAAGTTCGAATTGTTCTCGAAAGACTTCCGGGCGATGGCGACGAAATCGCCCCCCGGGATTCTCAAGTCCCGAAAAGAGGGGATGGAGAGGGAACGGGACAGGTCCTTGATTTTCTGGATGAGGGCGCGAGCGGCGTCATCCTTGGCGGCGGCCTCGAGGCCGATGGCGGCGGCGATGGCCGCGTACTTCTCTCTCGCCGCCGGAAGATTGAACTCCATGACGGGAGGCAGAAAAATCGCATTGGCGACCCCGTGCGGCGTGTCGTAGAGCGACCCGACGGATTCGGCCAAACAGTGGACGGCGCCGACATCACTGTTCCCGAAGGCCATCCCGGCCAGGAGGCTTCCCTTCATCTGCCCTTCCCTGGCCTCGCTATCGCCCTTGATATCTTGATAGGCCCGCGGGAGAAAGCGAAAGATCAGGCGGATCGATTCCAGGGCCAGAGTATCGGAGATGAAATTGGCCGGCTTGACAGTGAAGGCTTCGACGGCATGGGTGAGGGCATCCAGGCCCGTCGAGGCAATAAGATGAGAAGGCAAAGTCATGAGCAGGTCCGGGTCGACGAGCGCCGCCGCCGGATACATCCGCGTTCCCTTGATGCTCATCTTGAACTGGCGCCCAGTGTGAGTGATGACGGCCACCCAGGTAACCTCGCTTCCAGTGCCACAAGTTGTGGGAATCGCGAATACGGGAAGAGGAGCGGTCTTGTAGCGCTCCCGACCTTCATATTCCTCGATCCGGCCCGGATTCGTCGCCAGCAGGGCGATCGCCTTGGCGGCATCCAGGGCGCTGCCGCCGCCGACTCCGACGATGAGGTCGGGACGGAGAGTCCGGACGAACTCCCCCGCTCTGTCAATGGTGCCATGCCTGGGATTCGGCTCGACCTCGTCATAAACGGCCACCGGAGATAGATGGGCCAGAACCTTCTCGGCAATTCCGGCTTCAACGACACCTCGATCGGTGACCAAAAATGGGCGGGAAGAACGGAATTCATCCTGGACAACTCGCCGCAATTCAGCGAACGTGCCCGCCCCAAAGATGACGGCTGTGGGCATATGGTACAACATGTCGAGCCTCCTATCACATTAGACAGATGTTTTTTTTGGGAATGGGTGGCATGGCGCTTGTCTCCGAGCGACCGAGCGGATGGGGTGGGTGGGCGGGTCTTGAGCGAGGTCGGAGGAGATGCGCCATGACAGGTCCCATTCTACCGCTTTCGGAAATTCAGAGCCGGCTCATCGCTCATGTCCATGATGGCCGCGAACAGGAGCTGGGCGATGTCCTCCATGATCTCCGGCCTGACGCTTTCGAGGTTATCGCGGGTGTTGTGGTAGGAAGGAGGCCGGTCGACAGGATCGCTCTCGGAGGCGCCGACCGTGACGCCGGGCACTCCTTTCCAGAGGAAGCGCGCCGTGTCCTGGCGCGGCCGGGCGATGTTGGCGAAGTGGGACGCTTCGATCACGCGGTGGATGTAATGGCTGTTTGCCTTCTCGAGAAATCCGTAGAGATCGGGAAAGTTCTTTCCCGCCAGGACCCCGATTTTATCGCCGCTGCCGGGTCCTTCCATGTTGATGAAGGCCGCCGTTTTTTCCAGCGGGAAAACGGGATGGTTGACATAGAACTCGGAACCCGCAACGCCCTGCTCCTCCGCCCCGAAAAACAGGAACATGACCGAGCGCCGGGGTTTGACCGGACACTTGGACATGGCTTCGGCAACGCCCAGCATGACCGCCACCGCCGTAGCGTTGTCGTTCGCCCCGGGCATGAGCTCCCAGAGACGACCGAGGTGGTCGAGGTGCCCGCCGAGGATGATGAGCTCGTCCTTGAGGACGGGGTCGGCGCCTTCGATGAGCCCGATGACGTTGGCGCCGATACCGTCAGGATGATGTTCGGTCAGGTTCTTGATGGTGAAGACCTTGCCCGTGGCGAAGGACTGCGGCCTCAAGGTCTCCCGGATCCTCTCCACGGTCGCCTTGTGGTCGCGTCCCGTGCCGGCGAAGACATCGGCGATGACAGCATCGCCCACGTGACTGTAGATGAAACCGGCGTCATAGGAATTGTTGGGATTGCCGATCGGCCCGTAATTGTAAAGCATGCCTCTGGCGCCTTGGACGACCGCGTTCTCCAGTTTATACTGGTGAAAAGAGTAAGGCCGCCATCTCTTGAACAGGCCGGCATCCTTGTCGGGCGAAACCGGCACCTCCCTTTCCATCAGCAGGATCTTGCCCTCGACGTTAACTCCGGCATAGTCGTCATATCCGAGCTCCGGCGCGGTCACGCCATACCCGACATAGACGACTTCGGCCGTCACCTCCCCTGATCCCGAGGTCCCTCCGGGGATAAACTCGTCTTCGTAACGGTAATATTTCCTGACTTCAGCGCCGTTGATGGGCAGCCGCAGATAGACCTTACAGCCGGGAAAGACCAGGGTGTAGGGATTGGGAAAAGACTGCTTGTAGCCGCCGCCGTCGCCCCCGGGCTGAACTCCCCACTTTTTCAGGAGCGAGGCGACCCAGTCGGCGCAGGCGTCGTACTCCGGAGTCCCGGTCAACCGGCCGCCGTATTTCTCCGAGACCAGTTCTTTAACGTAGCCATAAAGTGTCTGGCTTGAGATCGTGTGGAGGCTGCTGAGGATCTTCTGTTCGTCTCCAATCGTCTGTGAAGCGGATCGGCCGACGGCGCTTGCAACTGAAGAGATCGAAGCCAAAAGGATGAGGCCGGAAAGAACCCGAGATGTTCCTCTTTTCATCTTTGCCTCCTGTAGGAAGAGCCTTTTTATCACAGCACCGGGAGCGAATCAAGAATCCCTTGGGGCGGCCTCCTGCGACCAATGGAATCACCAAAACAGAAATGATTACCCGCAGCGATTCCTGAGCCTGGTTGATTTGGGCTGCCGTTTCTGATATTTATGGTCTCCCCAACAAAAACCGAGGAGGTTCGTCATGACCAACCGACTGCTCCTTGTGCTCGTCGTCGGCGCCTTCATGGCCTTCTCCGGCGGAAACGCCGAGGCGGCCAACCCGAAGGTCCTGCTGAAAACGAGCCGGGGCGACATCACCATCGAGCTCTACCCCGATAAAGCTCCCGTCACGGTCAAGAATTTCCTTTCCTACGTGGAGGCGAAATTCTATGACGGTCTGATCTTCCACCGCGTCATCAAGGGATTCATGATCCAGGGCGGCGGCCTGACCGCCGACCTCGCCACCCGGCCGGCCAAGGCAGCGATCAAGAACGAGGCCGGAAACGGGCTCAAGAACACCCGCGGCACGATCGCTATGGCCCGCTCGGGAGAGATCGACAGCGCGACCTGCCAGTTCTTCATCAACCATGTGGACAACGATTTCCTGGATCACCGGGACGAGACGGCGGAGGGATTCGGCTACTGCGTTTTCGGCAAGGTCATTTCCGGGCTCGACGCCGTCGACGCCATCGCCACGACACCGACGATGATGGTCCACGGCATGGAGGATGTCCCCCGCGAGGCCGTGACCATCATTTCCATCCGGCGGGTCGAAAACTAGCCGTCTGCCCCGGCGTCGAAAGGAGGAGGGTATGAAAAGGCGTTTTCTCGTTTTCCTCGTTTGTTCTCTGGCCTTCTCGACGGGTGGGCTCTTATCGGCCGCCGAGAAGCTGGCCGCCGATGTCCGGAATGCATTGAACTCCATCCAACCTCTGGAGGCATATTCCTACTGCAAGACTCTCTCCTCAGAAAAGTTCGCTGGCCGGCTGACCGGCCATGAGGGCTACACGGCCGCGGCCAGATGGGCGGCCGCCAAATTCAAAGAATGGGGGCTCAAGCCGCTCAGCCGGGAATCGGGATACCTCCAATCCTATCCCTCGCCCTATGTCATCATCGACCGGGCCGGGCTGACGCTCTTCCTGGAGGAGAAGCCCGAGGGCTCCAAGGAAACGACCGTCAAAGAGGTCAAGCTGGAGCCGGAAAAGGAGTTTCTTCCCCTCCTCTTCAGCGACAGCGGCGACCGCACCGGCGAGCTCGTCTTCGCCGGCTGGGGCATCAGCGCGCCCGATCTGGGATACGACGATTATGCGGGACTGGACGTCGCGGAAAAGTTCATCCTCTGCTTCCGGGGGACGCCCGACCAGGCCGACCGGCGCTTCGAGCCCCACGACCATCATCGCGCCCGGATGAAAACAGCCAAGGACATGGGTGCCTTCGGCCTCATCTACATCTACGACGAGATCGCCTCCAACCCCAACGGAGACTGGATCGAAGGCTTCTTGCCAGCCGAGATCAACGCCAAGGTCGCCGACATCGTCCTCAAGGAAAAAGGGATCACGGCCGCCGAACTCAGGAAAGACCTCGCCACCTATAAACGCCCCCTCTCTTTTCCGCTAAAGGCGAAGGCCCACCTCAAAGTCGAAGCCAGGCCCTTTCCGGAAGGAATCGGCTACAATGTTGTGGGCTATGTCGAGGGCTCGGATGCGAAGCTCCGTGAGGAGTGTCTTGTCATCGGCGGGCATTTCGATCACAACGGGCTCCACATGGGGCTTCTTTTTCCCGGCGCGGACGACAACGCCAGCGGGAGCGCGGCCGTCATGGAGATCGCCGAAGCCTTCGCTAAACTGGGGAAAAAACCCAAACGCTCGGTCGTCTTCGCCCTCTTTGGGGGCGAGGAGATGGGGCTCCAGGGCTCCTCCTATTTTGTCGAACATATCCCCCGGCCTTTCAGCAAAGTGGACACGATGTTCAACTTCGACATGGTCGGCGAAGGGGATGGCGCGGGCATCGGATACAGCGGGGATGTCCCCGAACTCAAAAACCTCATCGAAGAGGCCGATCAGCATGTCGGGACGCTCGGAGGCGCCTATCCGATCAGGGGGGTGGGTGTCAGGGGATCGGACCACGCTCCCTTTTACCAAAAAGGGATTCCCTGCGTCTCCTTCCACTCCAACGGACCGCACCTTCACTACCACCAAACAGGCGACACGATCTACCGCATCAATCCCGACATCATCGCCGATGTGGCCAGGCTCGCGTTTCTGGGGGCTTATACCCGGGCGAACCGCTAGCCGGTCCGGGCGGAAAAATGAAACATCGGAGTGCCTGGTGGAGTTGAGAAAAGAGAACGCCGGAAAGGTCATGACGGCTTCCAGAGTTTATTTCAGAATCCAGCGCCAGAAAAGGAAGCGCCTGCTCCTCATCCTCACGCTCCTCGCCGTTCTCACCGCCGTCGTCATCTTCGTTTTGACCCGGGTCGATGGCCAAAGGACCCCTCCCGTCCCGGCCAAGACGTGGGCGCCGGTTTCATCGGCCGTTCCCTCGCCCGCCCTGGCAGAATACCAGATCAGGGTTCGCCCGGGGGACACCATCGGCAAGATCCTATCCCGTTATGGGTTTTCTCCGGCCGATATCCAGGCACTGTATGACCAGATTAAGCCGGTCTTCGACCTGCGCCGTATCAGGGCCGGCCGGTTCCTCCGTCTCTATGCCGACCCATCCGGAGCCGTGGTGCGGCTGGAATACGATGTCGATGACATCAACTATTTGAGCGTAGAGAAACGAGAGGACCTGTTTCGGGCAGCGCTCGAGGCTCGTCCGGTCGAGACAGAGATCGGCATGGTCTGGGGCACGATCGAGGACAGCCCCATCCAGGCCTTCGACCGGCACGGAGAAGAGGATTCTCTGGCCCTGGCCTTCGCCGACCTTTTCGGCTGGGATGTCGATTTCTACATAGACATCAGGCAGGGGGATACCTTCAAGGTCATCTTCGAGAAAAGGTACCTCCAGGGAAGGTTCATCGGCTACGGGCAGATCCTGGCCGCTGAACTCGTCAACCAGGGAAAACTCCACCAGGCTTTCTATTTCGCTTCGCCCGATACTCATAAGCCCGGTTATTACGACGCTCAAGGCCAATCACTGGAGAAAGAATTCCGGAAGTCCCCGATCAAGTGGGCGCGGATCACTTCCCGCTTTAGCCGGAGCCGGCTCCACCCGATCCACAAGGTGTACAGGGCGCACTACGGAGTGGACTACGCGGCTCAGGTCGGGACACCGGTCCAGGCCACGGCCGACGGCGTGGTGTCCTTCGCCGGATGGAACGGAGCCTCGGGCCGGATGGTCAGGATCCGGCACAAGAACGCCTATGAGACGATGTACCTCCATCTGCGGAGCTTCGGTCCCGGGATCCGTTCGGGGGCCCGGGTGAAGAGCGGCAGCATCGTGGGGTATGTCGGCTCCTCGGGGGATTCGACCGGCCCCCACCTGGATTACCGGATCAAGCGCAACGGCAGCTATCTCAATCCCCTCAGCGCCAAGTTCGACCCCGTCGAGCCGCTCAAGGAAGAGCTGCTGGGCGATTTCGGGAAAGAGATCGAGAAATACCGGCTTCTGCTCGCCGAGCCCCTCGTCCTGGTCGGCTCCAGTTTTTTCTGAGATGATCGAACACAAGAATCCTTTTCCGACCGTCGATATCATCATCGAGATCGAGCATGAGGACGGCCGTCCCGGCATCGTCCTGGTCGAGCGGAAATTCCCGCCTTTCGGCTGGGCCCTTCCCGGCGGCTTCGTCGAATACGGCGAGTCGCTGGAAGAGGCCGCCGTCCGGGAAGCTAAGGAAGAGACATCGCTCGACATCGTCCTGATCGAGCAGTTCCACACCTATTCCGACCCCGGCCGCGATCCTCGTTTCCACACCATCACCACTGTCTACATCGCCACAGCGCAGGGACATCCCCGGGCCCAGGACGATGCCCGGAATATCGGGATCTTCACCGAAGAAGACAGGCCTCGCCCTCTGGCCTTCGACCACGAACGGATCCTGGCAGATTACTGGAGGAAGAAAGATGTCGGCAGAAGATAGAAAAGGCCGTAAGTCCGCAAAAGACATGAAACTCAGGGAGCTCGTACGGGTCATGGGACCCGTCGAAGCCGAGGTCATCAAGAACTTCTTGGAGAGCCAGGGAATCTCCTGCATCCTCCAGGGGCAGATGGTTCAGTCCGTCTATCCGATGACCGTGGACGGCATGGGTGAGCTCAGAGTGATGGTCTCGGAAGACGACTTCTCCCTCGCCAAGGGGTTGCTTGCGAACCTTCCTCAGACGGAATAGGGAGGCCCAAGAGCCCGACCGGCTCCCTCTTATACTCATTTAATATCTCGGTAAAATATAGTTATTTTCTTTTAATTTCTGCTTGACATTTGTTTTTTGGTCCCCTATATTCTAAGCAAATGGGATAAATTGGGATAAAATGGGACAGATCTTAAGATGTTAATAGGCAGCTACACGGCGAAGATCGACAAGAGCGGACGGATCAAGATCCCCGAAAAGTTCCGGGCCGCGATCGAAGAGGAATACGGGAAGGACGTGTTCATCACCTCCCTGACCGACGAGGCCGTGCAGATCTATCCCCTGGCGGTCTGGGAAAGGATGACCGGGGTGGCCAAAGAGGGCGCGCTCCATCTCCGGCCGGATGTCCGCCGCTTCCTGCTCCGTGTCAACCGGAAAGGCACCAAACACGAAATCGATTCCAAGGGTCGGGTTTTGCTCACTCTGGCCTTGCGGGGAACGGCCAGGCTCCAGGATGAAGTGGAAGTCATCGGACTGAACGATCACTTGGAAGTTTGGAACAGAGAACTTCTGGACGAGAAGCTCGAGAAAAAACCGCTGACGGATGAAGATTTCGAGAACATCGCCGATCTCATCCCCCGCGGAAAATCGAATGATTGATCGTGGACATGTCCCCGTCCTTCTCCGCGAGGTGCTGCAGCTGTTGGGCGTCGCCCGAGAAGGCACCTACATCGACGGCACCATCGGCCTGGGCGGCCACTCCCTCGAGATCCTGAAGAAGAATCCGCGCGCTTCCCTCGTCGGGCTGGACGTC
>Ga0307379_10003366_pt1 | contig 23286 bp, 19 predicted proteins | sample UN2MG_FD_202237 | JGI IMG/M metagenome (GOLD analysis project Ga0307379, IMG submission 202237) | Soil microbial communities from Risofladan, Vaasa, Finland - UN-2 | ecosystem: Environmental > Terrestrial > Soil > Coastal area > Acid sulfate soil | place: Finland: Risofladan, Vaasa | collected... | reverse complement strand
CTCTCTCGTCATTTGACCCTCTCTGATCATTTTGCTGAACAGATCTCTGAGTTCGCTTACGCCAATTGTTTCAGTATACATTAGCCTTCTTACATAATCGAGGCGACAGTCGAACCTCCACGGGGAAACGACTTCAGAAGAGTTCCGCCAACCAAGTTTGTCTTTTATCGTCGACATCACCTCCTTCTCGTCCCACTTGAGATAGTCAAAGAGTCGCAGGACAGTTAGGTCCTTGTATCTCCATCGCAAATAAGGGCTACTGTGACTCGCCATCAGATACATCTTTGCAACTGTACTCCATGAACAACTGACCAAGTAGCGAGGGTTCAAGAAGGCTTCCTTCAGAGAAATCCCCACGATGCGGGGCAGATTGGCAAGCTTATGATAGGTTCTAGCACCACCAAGACCGGTTCTCTTGAAGGTCGCAGTTTCCAACGGGTTACTTCCAATCACGATCAGGGAAACATTGTTTTCTCTTGCGATCTGAAACGCCATCGGCCACCATGTTTTGCAATGAGCACACACAATAGGGATCATTCTCGAAGAAGGACGATGAGACCATGCTTTGAGAGCCTTTCTTGTCGCTCGTCTATGAACGTCGTTCGGATACTCGAAGTTCACGCAGTCAATTCCTAGAACATCCACAGCGCTCTGTATATTTGCCCGGGCCTGTTCAGAGGTAAATGGGAGCAGATAGTGCGCTGCCAGCACCTTCATTTTATAATCATTTGCCAACCTCCACAGCGTGTACGTACTATCTCTTCCACCACTGACACACACCATGCAGTCGTACTTTGCGCTGGGATCTCGAAATGCATCGATAACTTTTCTTAGCCTCTCCTCACCCTCGACTTGCATAGGTAGGTAGCTGTTGCAGTAGTTGCATACGCCGCTTTGATCAAATTCGATACCGGGTGTAGTGCTCGGCAAAACACACTTCCTGCATACAGATCTTGGTGCCATTTCGGCCTCCCATTCAAGCCAATAGAACAGTACTGCGCACTCTAAGCGATAGCCGCTCAGACGACCCAGGGCTTGGCAGACCCTGAGGTTTGTGGTGGTATGCAATCCCCCGCGTCGCGGCAGGCCACTCCTCGCGTGGGTGGGCTAGCGGCTGAAAAAAGCCTTGATCTCCCTGCAGATTCTAGTGATGTCTTCATCGCTCAGAAACGAAGATGATGGCAACCACAAACCATGTGCAGACACATAATTGCTGACCGGGAATGTTCCCTCGACTCCATACGGGGGCTGACTGTGTATCGACGGATAAAAGGGCCTGGTTCCAATCTCCCGTTCCTTGAGAAAGCTCCCCAGGGCTTTAGGATCAGGAACAAGAACATCAATGAACCACGGGGAGGTTTCTTCGAGACTGGTCTCGATAAACCCAACCTGTGGCACATCCATCAACTCACGGCGGTACAGGGCGAACATCTCCCTCTTGCGCTGAACGCGCCAATTCAGCTTCTTCATCTGTTCGATTCCCACCACAGCCTGAAGATCGGTGAATTTGAAGTTGTAACCCAACGTCTCGTAGAAATCTACGCCGCCCTGCCTGCGGCCAAAATCCTTGATCTTGCGTATACCATCAGCTAGTCCGGCATCATCGGTAACCAGCGCGCCTCCTTGACCCGTGGTGATCACCTTCGGTGCGCTGAAGGAAAAGCTCCCGATATGTCCAAAAGTTCCGAGATGCCGTCCCTCATAGCTGGACCCCAGGGACTGAGCTGCATCCTCGACCAGGTAGAGCCCATGTCGCTGGGCCAATTCGACTACCCGGTGCATGTCGGGTGAGCGTCCGTTCAGGCTTACCAGCATAATGGTCTTTGTGCAAGGCGTGATTGCCTGCTCCGCCAAGTCCAGATCAAGACACAGGTTCGACAGGCTGATATCCACAAACACTGGCTTGGCTCCGACCAGCACCACCGCGTTGGCTGAAGCAATCATTGTGAAGTCAGGGACGATAACCTCGTCCCCTGGCCCAACCCCTAGAGCCATCAGAGCCGTGAACAGTGTGACCGTCCCATTGCTGAGGACGGCGCAATAACGGCTCCCGACATAGTCAGCAATCATCCTCTCGAACTCGTGGGTCTTCCTGTACTCGGTCAGCCAACCACCAGAGTCCATGTACTCTGTCAGTGCCTGCTTTTCCTCTTGGCCAAACCTCGGTTCCATCTGGTTGATCCATTGCCTAGCCTGTATGCTTTCGTTCACAGAAGTCATTACCTCCTCTGTCCAGCCTGCAGCAGCTTGGGTACAAGCCCAGAACTAATGTAGCCCGCTCCCCTCGTCACCAAAACCCTCATTGTCTTTCTCTCTCTCATGCAAGGGTTTGCCGATACCACTCGATCGTCCTTCTGAGCCCTTCCTCAAGGGACACCCGTGGGATGAAACCCAGCAACTCCTGCGCCATTACGACGCTGGCGCAACGGCGGGGATCGCCGCCTTTTTTGCTGAGGTCAAAGATGATTTCACCCTCAAAATCACATAGTTTGGCGATTAGTTTGGCCAAACCTCCAATACTGATCTCGTGACCAGAGGCGATGTTGATGTAGTAGTTGGGTGCTTCTAACCTCTCAGCAGCGAGCAGAATTCCTTCTGCCACGTCTTCCACGTACAAGAAATCGCGCGTGGGTTTACCGTCCCCCCACACAACCAGTTTGTCATCCTTGTGGCACTTTGCTATGGTGGCTGGGATTACGTGAGAGACTTCAGGGTCAAACCGGTCCCGTGGGCCATAGGTGTTTGCCGACAAAACGTTCACAGCGTTCAGCCCAAACTCCTTATGGTACATCTCAGACATCAGAACCAAGTCACGTTTGGCTGTGCCTATGCCTAGATGCGTTCCGGCGACTTTGCCCTCATGCAACTGCTGCTCTTCCAGTGGACTGGGGGCAGTTGCTGGGTAGACTAGGATATTGCCCACGCCAACAAACTTCTCGACCCCTGCCCGGCGAGACGCCTCGAGCATGTGCAAATTCATCAACATGCAATCATAATATTGCGAAGCAGGATGCATGCGACTATAAGCAATACCTCCCGTTCGGGCTGCCAGATGGATGACAACCTGGCATCCCTGCACTGCCCTTTGGCAGTTCTCGAGTTCGCGCAAATCACAATCCTGCGAGCGCGGGACAACAATATCTTCGCGTCTTACACTGCACCTTTGAACTAGATTGTCTACGACATAGCTACCGATGAACCCAGCTCCGCCTGTGACGAGGACTCGTTTCCCCTTCCAGAAATCCGACATGGCTTCCTCTCCTTACAACCAGTCTACTCGACCAATCCACCGGTCGTGGTCCTTGGCGTACCACTCGATCGTCTCCCGGAGTCCTTGCTCCCAGCTATGCTCTGGTTGCCATCCGGTCAGCCCATGTAACTTGCCATAGTCTACCCGTAGCTCTTCCACCTCGCTCTTGCCCAGCCGCCCCCGTCCTTCCGTGTCTGCCTGCAACGTCTTCTCGCCCCAATAACCTTCCTCCTGACCGATACGGATGATCATGTTGTACCAGTCCAGCATAGATATGGTCTGACCACAACCGTACACGTACACATCGCCCGGTTCACCAAACAGGGCTACGTGGATATGCCCCATCGCGCCATCGCGGACAAAGCAGAAATCTCGCTTTGACAACACATACCCAAGCTGGACCACATCTCGCGAGAGCGCCTGGGTGATAATGGTGCCAGTTACGAACCGCGGGTTTTGCCGAGGCCCGTAGTTGTTGAACATCCTTGTCACAACGCCAGGCACCCCATAGGCCCTGTAAAAGTTCCTGGTCAAGAAATCCTCTGCCACCTTTGAGGTGGCATAGACACTCTGGGGGTTCACAGGAGACAACTCATCCAAAATCAGGCCGCCGCTGCTATCGAACCGGTAAAATTGTCGCACGTCCTCTCGAATATTCCCATACTCCTCTGACGAACCCGCCGTGTCCACTCGATAGACATCCATACCAAGGTCAACAATGGATTGAAGAAGGTTGACCGTTCCCAGCACGTTCGTGGCCAGGGTTTCATAGGGCCGGTTCCATGACTCCCCTACGTGCGCCTGTGCGCCTAGGTGAAAAATCACGGGACAGCCGCCATCGCTCTTCAACGCACGTAGGGCAACCGTGATAGCCTGCTTGTCCGTCAAGTCGCCGCGATGCAGTACGATCTTTTCACGGAGATGCCCAATGTTGAGCAACATCCCAGATGAGGTGGCACGTATAAACACGTGGACACGAGCCCCCAGTTCTAACAGCTTCTCGGTCAGATGGGATCCGACAAAGCCATTCGCACCCGTCACCAGCACCGGCCGGTCGTTCAGCAACCCTTTGATGCGATCTTCTGTGACTGCTTGGCTAACCATCCTTTTTCCTCCCTGTCAGCGGTTCTGATTTCACACTCACGCCCGAAGGCGAACCCCAAAATCGAAAGCTCTAAGGCGGGTTGTTGCCCGCTTCTCACTCAAATGCGATTCAGAAGTGTATTGTCTTGCCTCGCCTTCCCTGACGCTTTTCGACCGCTGCTCGAGTGTATAGAGATCGCTTTCTCGTAGGCCCTCAGCGTCTTCTGCGTAATACTCTCTTGCCACTCCTCCACCCAAAGCTTGGCGTTCTCCCCCATGCGGTGGCGCAGCGTATCGTCTGAAAGCAACCGGACGATGGCATCGGCTAACTGTTCAACATCGGCAGGGGGTACCAGGAGACCTGTACTGCCATGCTCGACATATTCTGACAAACCGCTGACGTTCGTAGCAATGACGGGCTTGGCAAAGGTGTAAGCCGTCATCAGGACTCCGCTGGTTGTGGAAGAGAGGTACGGTAAGACCACCAGAGAGGCCTTCTGGAAAAAGGTGGCCATCACGGCACCGGGCACGAAACCCTCGTGAATTTCGAAGCGGCTGTCATCCTGGATCATCTGCCGGCAGCGTTCCAGATCTTTGCCGTGGGCCGAGATCAAGATGCGCGCGTGGGGAACTTGTCGCGTGATGAAAGGCTGGGCCTGCACAAGATACTTCAATCCCTTGTGCGGTTCTGCACGCCCAAAGAAGAGGATTGTGCCAAACTCTTCCGGCACCGTCCTCGTAGCCCATCTGATGGCCGTCGTGCGTACGCTTAGCGGCACGTATGTTACCCGGTTAGCAGGGACGCCATATAGCTTCTGCACAAGCTCAACTTGGTTCTCACCGTTCACGATGATCAGGTCGGATCCGTAAGTGAGCAACTTGTTGATCGCCCATATTACTAGGAACCGCTCTCCGGCCTCCGGCTTGGGCTGAACCATTGTAGAGGTCACAGGGACATCGCGCAGCAGACAGGCCAGCACGGCGAACCAGAGCTCATAGCCCCCCACGACAAGATGTGCCACCTCGACGCCGTCGTCGCGCATGGTTTGGCTGAGCCTGCGGAACACCGCAATGGAACGCGGGTCGCGCATGCGGGGAAGCCGGATCAGGCGTACCCTACACTTCCGGGGTATAAGCCCCACTTCATAGAGGCGCTCTACCGGCCGGTCGGGAGTGCCTACCTCCCGCACGGTATGTGCATAGGGCAGGTACAAGGTGACGGACATGCCTGCCTCATAGAGATCGTTCGCCAAGTCAAGCGTGTAAGCGACATCCCCTCGAGTCACCAGGCCTATGTGCATGCTTGCTGCCTCCCTCACTGATAGGTATCGACACATGACTGCCAGTACCCCGTAGCATGGGCAAAAGCGAAATGGATCAATCACTCGGGCTTTCTGTGAACTACTTGCAGGACTTTGCACTCCAAGTCTTGCCTATCCAGATTTTGGCCAATGCTAATTGTACCGATATCACTGTATAGTGATTCCTCTTCCACCAATTCCAATCCCGCTCTATTGAAGAGGCGCAACCACTCTGATCGCTGAACTCTGTTAAAGTATTGCACTTCGTTCTCGAACCAACGCTTCCAGGCTGCGTCCGAGAATCTCAGATAGTTCTTAACAGAAACACTTCGGTCATAGTAGGAAAGATGATCACCCATATCGATCGTGTGAATGGAATAACCACCCGGTTTCAGCAATCGGCCAAAGTCTTGGATATATTCAGAAAGAATGTCTTTCTTGACATGCTCTAGAACACTGTAGCTAAAGATGGCAGCGAACGACTCGTCTTGGAAACAATCAAGCGTTCCGCTCGGTTGAATCACGTAGTGGAATCCAAGCAAATGATACAAATCGTCGAACGAACTTGCCGATGAGATAGCTCCAAGCATGTTACGCACATGCTCACATTGCATTGGAGTTGTATCCATTTCCTCACATACAAGCTCGGCAAACTCTGCAGAATACCGTTTCAGGACTTGTAATTGACGACAGTCTCTAACATCGAAGAGCGTGATTTTGACATTGTAGAATGATCTTATCACTACTGATTCCCAATGCAGCCATCCGGTTCCTATTTCAAGAAGCTGGTCACCCTTCTCGATGAAGTTGTGTTTTTCAAACAGCCCGTGGATCAGTTTAGCGCGATCCACATAAGACTTCGGAAGACCTAATCGTATACGCCTTTTTGCCCACCACTGATCCCCCAACCAGCGATAGGTCCTTCTCGTCTGGGGACACGTGGAGAGTAGTTTGAGTGCTGCTGCTGCCATCAAATACCTAATCATCCCGATACCTCGCCTATATGCAAGCTTGATGTCTCCTTCTTCCTCTGCGCTCGAAGCGTTTCGTCGTGCAGCTCGAGTTATTGCGTCATTTCAGAATAAACGTCCAACAACTGTCCCGCGATCACGTCCCAGTCGTACCTGGTCACGGCCAACTGTCTGGCATCGGCAACGATGCGCTGATACAATGCCCTGTCCTTCAAAAGACGCACGGTTTTCTCCGCAAACCGCTCGGGATCATCCGCTATCAGTAGGTGCTTACCATCCACCACATCTAGCCCCTCGCAGCCGATGCTGGTGGAGACCACTGGACGGCCGAGGGCCATCGCTTCCAGGATCTTGAGCCGGGTGCCGCCACCCGCCCTGAGAGGCACGACAGATACAGTGCTTTGCCTGTAGCAAGACACAACATCCTCTACCCGGCCGGTGACGTGCACGCCATCGCCGCTGAGCCTGACCACCTCTGGGGGTGGGGATATGCCTACGATCCATACCTCCACCTCGCTCAGCTCGCGCCGGATGTGGGGCAGTATCTGATTGCAGAACCAGATGGCGCCATCGGCACATGGCGCGTAGCTCATGTTTCCGATGAGAAGCAGAGCTGGCTGCACTCCCTCCAGCGGCAAAGGTTGATAGATCTGAGTATCCACACCATTGGGGACGACGTCGACCTGCAGATGTGGATTGGCTGACATAAGCAAGCTTCGATCCACTTCGGACACGGTGATGCAGCGATCAAAACGCTCTGCATAGCGAGGTTCCCAGCGGCGCAACATCCGGCCATGTAGCCAGGCGCGCATTCTTTTAGTGGGCGTCAGCGCGATGCGAGAGATGCGATCGTATTGATAAGCGGCTACATTATGAAACACCAAAATGTGTTTATAATCTGTGTCTGTCGGGAGAGCTTCCAGGTACAGGGCCATCCGTGTTTGCTCGATTTGCACAATGTCAAAACCCGCTGAAGAGGCAAGGTGCCTGATCCTGTCTGCCAGCACCTCAGAGCGCAGGAATTCGAAATCAAACGGTATGCCGGCCAAGACGTACCGCAGCAATCCGGGTACCCGCGCTAGCTTATGGCGCCGTCGCAAGTTGACGGTTTCCACCCTGTAGCAAAACTCCTGCATATGCGACACACCAACAATTTCATCTGGTGTCTGGAGAAACCCGACCAGCGATACCTCGTGTTGCCTGGCGATGCGCCGGATCAGGTTGTATACGCGAATTCGATCCCCTGAAATCAGCGGGTAAGGCAGATAGTCGGTGATAAAAAGGATTCGCATATTGACTCTTTGTCCCTCTGCAATTCGAATGGTACCGCTTGGGCATGATCACGCACAATGCTTAACCCCTGACTAACTTTGCACATGCTACAGCTCGGGCCGCTGCTGCCAGGTCCGGTTCCACCGGAGGAGGACTGGACCGTTGCTTGTATGCCCACTGCCACACGGATGACTCAACGTACTCACACTGAGCGCAATCTGTCGCATCCGCCACGTTCCAACCCTCGGTGGTGTAGCGATAGAACGTCTCATTCACCTCGTTCGCGTTACCAAAGGCTTCCACTGCGCGAGACAACAGATGCCGGTCAAACTGCTGTTGAACACCCATGTGACGATAAACACCGAACGGCACAGTCAAGAACAGTGACCCGCCAGGCTTCAGCACTCTGCGAAACTCTTGCATGGCAAAGACGAAACTCTCCGGACGATACTCGCAGTGGGAGTCGATTTGCGTTATAGGCGTGTTGTTGGAGCCGATGTGCTCTAACGTGGAAAGACAGGCTATGGCGTCGTAGTACGCATCGCGAATGGGAATATCCCGCAGGTCGTGGAACAGGTAAGAAATACCCTTTTGCCAGAAGCAATCCCATTCAGGCGCCAGGGTCAAGATATGGATCAGCTTGGACTGGAACATAGGGTGATCCAAGATGAAATCGTGGTTGAGTGTCGACCCCGCATCGAGCAACGCCCCCGGTCCATCCTGCAGATGTGCCAATAGCCAAGGATACTCGATGCATCGTTCATCAATGCCAATGCCGTAGCCAGATGGCAGTGGTTCATGCTGGCGAAATCGGCGCAGGAGGCTCTCATCTCTCAAGGATTGTGTGATGACTTTTTCCCAGTAGATCCAATAACCCCGCGACCAGGCAGTTCTCTGACCATGCAGATATTGATGGAGCGCTTTTTCAGCCCTGATAGTCCTGATAGTGTCAACCACTATGGGGGGCAGAAGCCTTTTGGCAATCCGTCTCGGGTCCATCCGTGTATATCCCTCACTGCAGGGTTGACAGCGTTTGCGCCAGTTTCCTGGTCAGCGCTTTGCGATCATATTCCTCTATACCCAATGTGCCTATCCGCATCGGCGCCCCCATCTCACGCCTGCGATATACGTTCATCATGGTACGTTGTATCTCCTCTAGACTGTAGGGCGGGACCGTGAACCCCAGTTCGTGCTGCTCCACCAAGCTCTGAGCCGCGCCAGGACAACTGAGGAGTAGAATGGGTGGACCACCGACTGCCCAGTACTCGTAGATCTTACCCGGAATCAGGGTGGGGCAGTCGTCGTAATTGATCGCCAACAACAGATCGGCCGCCTTCATAAAGCGCACAAACTCCTCGCGCGGCAGATGCCCCACCTCTCTCACGACACTGGACAAGCCCATGCCTTCTACCATACGCTTGTAGGCTTCCGGCAGGTAACCTGTAAATGCCATCGTCAGATTCGCTGCCAAGTCTGGATACTGTTGCCGGAGGCGACAGAGGGCCTGGAAGAACGCCTCTGGGCTCCGCCTCCAGATCTCTGACTCACACAACAGCCCTGCGTGCACAATGGTGAATTGGGAACTGCGAGGGCGATCGACAATCGATTTCAAGCTAGCAAAGTCCTCCAGATCGCAACCATTGGGGATGAAAACAAACTTGTTCGCCGATTCTCCAGCATGCCGAGCGACAAACGCGTTCTTGCTCCACTCTGTCACCAGGATAACCCTGTCGGCCATCTTCACAGCCCACATTTCGAGCCACCGTTCGATCCAACGGGTGAGCCAGGGCTTCGAGCGATGCCAGGGGGTGTCAATCCAATCGTCTCGGAAGTCCAGGATCAGGGGCTTGTCCGTCAGTCGTGTCAAGACCGCGCCGATGAGGGCAACCGAGAAGGGAGGGCAGGTGGCAAAGATGACCTCAACGCCCTCCTTCCGAACGATCTGCCGCCCCATCCGCACGGCGAAGGGCAGCCAACTGATGTTGTCGTCCGCGAGCGGAAGGTGGAGTCCCGCCCACCGACGTACCGCGCTCAGGAGCTTCACGATCACGGCCGTCAGCCAGTTCTGGCGCATTTTCTTCCTGCCCTTTTCTAACAACTGTACCGATGGCTCTCCGGCAGTTGTGCGATAGATCTTCACTTGTTCGGGGATATCCTTCAACAATGCCTCACTGCCCTGCCTGCGCTGGGTAGCATACTCCATGCTATCGTCTATAGTGAGCACCACAGGCAGCCAGCCAAACGCTGGCAGGTATTTGATGAACTTGACTACACGGGTAGAGCCCCCCACCGAGTAAAACGGGGGGAAGACGTAGGCAAGCATCAACACCTTCTGCACGTCATTAGCGCTTGAATGCAAAGTACTGGTCACGTTTGGCCCCCTACCAGCAGATCCCTTCATACGCAGCGGGAAGACGATCTCCATCAGAGACAATCTTGACGGAATCGACCAACAATTGATCCGGTTTTAGCAACTCGATGAGCTGCTCCCGCCTATCTCCAGGGTCATGGGCTACGACAATGACATCGGAATTTTCGACGACTTCTTCCATTGAAGCACACACTAGAGCAGAGATGTGAGGAAGTACTCTCTCGATATACGCCCTGTTACCCCCAACAAGCCTGGAGAGGTTCACGTTCTCATCGTAGATTCTAACCTCCAGCCCCTTGCCGCTCAGGGTCTCCACCAATTCCACGATAGGGCTCTCGCGAAGATCGTCTGTGCCCGGCTTGAAGCTCAGACCGATGATTCCTACCCTGCGCTGATTATCTCCCAGTATCAGATCGACCGCCTTCTGGATCTGCAAATCATTACTGGGCAAGATAGACTCTAGTACCGGCAGCCGAAGATCGCTGTGCCTCCCCAAGTACAGCAACGCACGCAGGTCCTTGGGCAAGCAGGAACCACCGAAGGCAAATCCGGGTCGCAAGTAGCGAGATGAGATATTGAGCTCGGTGTCTTGACAAAAGATCCCCATAACCTGCGTGCTATCCACACCCTGTTGCTTGCACAACTGACCAACCTCGTTGGCAAAAGTCACCTTAAGGGCATGGAAAGCATTGCTGGCGTACTTGACCATACAGGCCGTGTCTGGGCTGGTACGGAAGACGGGCGCGTGAATGTGGGCGTAGAGAGCTGCCAAGACATCACCAGCGCGTTTGTCCACCTGGCCGATGAGGGTAAAAGGCGGGTTTTCAAAGTCCTCTATCGCACTGCCCTCGCGCAGGAACTCCGGGTTGACAGCTGCGCCGAAATCTATACCCACTCGCTTGCCCGACTCTTCAGTTAGTATCGGGATCAGGCAAGTGCTGAGAGTGCCTGGCAGCACGGTGCTGCGCAATGCCACTACCTTGTAGGCCTGCATTCCTGCCAGAGCACAACCTATCTCGGCATAGACACGCTCGACGTACTCCAGATTGAGACTGCCGTTCGAGTTGGAGGGTGTGCCCACGCAGATTAAAGAGATATCCCCACGCGCGACTGCCGCAGCCGCATCCTGTGTCGCTGATAGGTTGCCAACACTGACAGCGTTACGGATCAGGTGATCCAGACCAGGTTCCACGACGGGACTTTGCCCACTGTTGATTGTGTGAACTTTGTCCGCGTTCACGTCAACACCAACCACTTTGTGGCCCTGAGATGCCAGACAGGCTGCCGTCACAGAACCAACATAGCCTAGCCCGAAGACGCTGATGTCCATGATCCTATCCCTTCTTCAGACATTAAAGTTCTCTGATGAAGCATTTTCCAGAACGCTGAATAAAGCACCTGATCTTGAGCGCCGTGAGCTAGGGCGGCGATTCGTCAGTGAACAGTGTCTCTCTTATGTCTGCTAACGCTAGATGATGAAACGAATCCCATCGCAACAAACCGCGCCTATAGGCAAGAATCACACCTCGCTTGAGAGAGGCTCGCACGTTCCTGGTCACGGCTTTGCGCAACAAATGGCCGATGCCATGCTCTGCGTGTTCCACTTGTCGCGCCATCTGGCGAAAGTTCTGCCAGGCCATCTCCCGAGCAACCTCACCGGGCATAGCATTGCGGGCCCCCGCCTTCTTCAGAACACGGGAGACTGCCAACGCAAACTCCTGTCGTACAATGCTTTCAATATCTTCTCGTCGAAAGCCGGCAGCAGTCAGGGACGCGGCTAGAACGCCACCACAGTTGGCCACGAAATCCGGCACGTACAAGATCCCCCTATCAAACAACACTTCTTCCGCTGATGGGGTCACCGGAATGTTGGCTCCAGGGACAACTGCTTCTGCACGCACCTGGGTTGCGTTTGCGGCGGAGATTGTCCACGGTCGTGCACAAGGGACTAGAACATCCACATCTAGCAGCAGTAAGTCGGCCAAATCAAGCTTCTCAGCAGCCCTGTACTCGGTGACGACGTGATCACCGTGCAGATTCCTCAAGGCGACAAGCTGCTCGACGTCCAACCCGCTTGGGTTATAGATAGCTCCTTCATACGTGGACACGGCCACGATACTCGCGCCCTGCCTCGCGAGAAGCTCGGCAACGCTTGAACCCGCCCGGCCAAAGCCCTCAATCGCTACGGTTGAACCAGCTAACGCCCCTTTCTGGCTTATCAATACCTGTCTTATCGCCTCGACGACGGTTAGGGCCGTGTAGTAGGTACCAGTCCGGGCAGTTACTTTTGGTAGACCGGCGCCCTCTCGGACTATGTCCAGATCCTCTGCTGAGATTCCCAAGTCCTCCCCTGCAACATAGATATTGGCTCGCAAGAGTGGCCCCAAGCTACGACCGAAGGCAGCCAAGACCTCGCGTCGCCTCGCAGCGATCAGCGACTCTGGAGCGGTAATACCCGCCTTCGCACCCCCCATCCATAGCTTAAGGAAGCCACACTTTAGGGTCATTGCCCTTGCCAGGTATGCCACCTCTTCAATGGTGACGTTTGGCGCCTGTCTAATACCTCCGATTGCCACATCTCCAGGCGCGCGATCAATAACGAGATATCCCAGTCTCCCAAACTCCTCATCCTGCACCTCACATATCAGTTGCGGGCGAATATCGTCAACATGTATGCACATCTTCGATTCTCTCCTTGGGAATGAAGCTACTCAGCGTTCTTCGTCCTCTTCTCCGACATATCGGAAGTGCCAATCGAAGCGGATGCCATCGATGGGAATCTCACCACGCCAGGTTGCCACCAATGCCGGGTTACGTTCTTTGTGACCATACTTCGGCGAATACCAGCCACGCTCGATACGCATCTCCACTTCCTGTGGAGGCTTGATGACGACGTACGGGGTGCCGCACGCTTCCACTGTCAGATGCTCGAACGTGCGGTCCCGACGCAAGGATAAGTCTGGGGCAAAGTGGAAAAACCACTCGACGTTATGATCCCCTTGACCGCTCAATGTATCGGCAATATGCCACGACCCTGGGACAGGGTGATAGATCTCTCTCTTAGCGGTGACTCCACGAATGTCAAGAATGCCTATGATCCTGTTCTCGTTCCAGTACTCACAGGCAGCCGTTGGAACCTGCACCCAGAAGAACTCATTAATTGGAACCGCCTGATCCTTACCGTCAATCAGTAGCGTGTTGTGAGCTGAAGTTAGTCGGAAGCGATTTCGCCAGTGGCCGTGGTAAGTGTAAGTACCGGAATCGACCATTACAGGCTTGCCTGCAATCCAAAGAACGAAGCTAAGAAGATCGCAATGAGCGTGGGCGCAAGCCCCTTCGCCTCCTAGGCCGAAATCACCGCTCTTGATTATCAGGAAGTCGCTCTCAGGCGTCCAGTTGTCTCTGAGAACGTAATGCCCTCCTGCATCAAATGCAAAACCCGTGTGGGGTGGCGTCCTTTCCTTCATTTCCGAGAAATCGGAGCGACCTGGTTGACCTAATAGCCAGAATGCTTCCTCAGGGAAACTTTTGCACGGGAACTTGAACTCCGGACGATGGAAGAGGACGGCGCCGACTGCCAGCCACGCCCTGACGTCCCAGTAGTCGGCCGCTTCGCTGAACCTAAAGCCCCACCCCTCACCGGTGTCTCCAAGCTGCGAAAGGCGACCTGACGGATCCATAGAGTACAACGCGTATTCCAGCATGCTTTCCAGAACCTGCTCTATCACTTGCAATCGAGGAAGCGTTCCCCTACGACCAAGAACAACGACAAGCAACAGAAGGTCGAGCACGAAACGGTGATAGCCAACCGCTTGCTCCTTGTTGACGCCATCAGAGAATGTCTGTAGCCTAGCCTCTCTCTCGAGTATACACAATCCTGCTTCTACCCAATCCTGGGATTCCAAGAACTCTGGAAACAGAGCCCCTACCAGGATGAGGGCAGTGACCTCACCGATCAAGTGATTGTTAGGAACCAACTCGTATACCGAAAGATTCTCGCTGAGAAACCTGGTTTGCTGGTATAGGCTCTTGATGAAACGCTTTCCCCCAAGACCGATAAAGGCGTCAGATGTCTTGAGCAGACGAAACGCGACAACCCAGGAGATGAGCCTAAGGGCAACCTCCAGCGCATCAAACCAGTTGATCCCGATGCCACGCGGGTTCTCTTTCACCCAATCATTGACCTGAGAAGCGCATTCGACAGCATACTTCTCGTCTCCGGTGAGCCAGTAGGCCTTGCCAAGCGTGGCAAAGTGCTGATGGCGGTTCAGACCCCAGACTGGTATGGGGTCATAAGAGCGTTTCTCCGTCCAGAACCATCGCTCCATCATACGGGTGTATTGCTTGGGCCAGCTTTCGCCAGTGGCAGGGTCCAGGTGCCAATTGATCCTCTCTGGGAACTTGAAATCCTGACCCAACATGCGAAACTCGTGACGACACACTCTCTCGGCACCTTGAATCGTTTGCGCCACTTCTTGAGGGTAGTGCTGTTCAAGCGTCGCCAAGAAGTCTTCCTTCGCTTCATCTGAAAACGGGAAAGCAGGGCCATCCCTAGTTCTCAGGTGCTCAATGAATCCGTCCACGTCATTCCAGCGTGGCTCAACCCGATCCATCAACGCTCGATCCGATATCCCCACAAACCTATCAAGGTTTGCCGACATTGCCCCTATACCCAGCTCAACGGAAGACTGGATCCGACGAGAAGCCTTCTTTAAGGCCTCAAGCCCTCCCTGCTCTCTGGTAACCTGTGTGAACTTTGTTATGAGCCGCATATAGAAACTCCATCCCCACACAAAGACTCTATCACTACGCTTATGGAGCCAATGGACGCCCAAGTCCAAGATTGATCTTTCCGTTTGGCCGATAGAAAATGCCAGCTTCATCCAGCACGGTCTTAGCCGGCACCGTGCCGTCCGACCTACACCTGGAGATACACCCCACGCTGAAAACTGTGTTGACGCTCCTGGCAACGTCCCTAAGAGCATCTATGACGGAAAGCAACTTGTCTTCCTCAGTCTTGAACTCCAAGATACAGGACAGTACTCGCTCCGTCTTTACGTCATCTCTGAATCTGCCAGTATTGCTGTCGGCCATGAGTGTTGTTGTAGGGTTCAGTGGCTCAAACTTGACGCCTACTTTGGCGACTGCCATCGAGATCTTTTCTACATCCTCGAAAGTGGTTCCCACGCCAGGCCGTCCTACATCCACTGTGAAACCTACCTCGCCGTGGCGGTAGCGACCAGTAACGTCGTTGGTCTTCATTTCCGAAGTGCCCCTGCCGGTTATATGCGTATCTCTATGCTCCGCGGGCGGCGAGCTAAAAGTGTGCCGCAATACCCTGGGCCATTCCAAGGGTACTTCCTCGAGGGCATCTACTGGACAGATTTGCGACCTCAGGCAAACATAGCACTCAACACATTCATCCTCATCAACGACACATACTTCCCCTGCCTCCAAGATCGCTTCCACAGGGCAGAAAGGAACGCATTTCATGCATCCAACACATTTCTCAGGGTCTATACGCACAGCAATCTCCTAAAGCACGATTGATTGAGCCTATTCTGTCTTTGCTCTAGCTCCCAAATTCAAATTGGCTGATTCGGCTGGCTCGATTCGTTAGGTCTCCCAATGGAGCTCTTTCTCACCCTGAATATGCACATACCTCCCAAAGGTCCAATGAGAGGGACATTTAGAAACCTTTCTAGAAACATAGTCATCTTCATATTTATTTTCTGGGGGGGAATCGTTCGGCCAAAGAATGTCAATAACCCCAATGGAACTGTTGTATACTCCAATACCGAAAATCCCTGCAGCTCTAGTGAGGTTTTTAGCTTTGGAGTGAAATAGCGCCGATATACGGGGGGGGCTTCTTTGATCTCAGTTCTCTTTCTCCAGGTTGCGATTCTACTTGCGATTCTAGTGCCCAGGATCTTTTTCAATGTAATCCGCGCAAACTTTACTAGTGTACTCAATATATCCCCAACAAGAATCGGTAGGTCAAGATACATTGCCAAGTATGTTTTATTGAGACTACTCAGGATCAATACCCCACCAGGTATTAGGATCCTTGAAAATTCACGCAATGTCTTTTCCACAGATTCAAGATATGTAATTACACCAAGGCATAGTATCATATCGAAGCTTGAATCCTTGAATGGTAAGGATTCTACATCTGCTTGTGAGAACTTTGCCTTCAGGTTTCTATCGGTATTACAGACACTATTCGCTTTCTCAATCATGCCATAAGAGTAATCCATTCCGACGACTTGATGCCCTCTCTTCGCAACCTCGCGAGTGACCATACCTGCACCGCATCCAGCATCGAGGGCCATGGAGTCTCGGGACAAGTTTGAGGCATCTAACCATAATAGTGCCTGATTCATTCTTGCCCTAAGGCAGAACCCAGAAAAGTCTTGCTGATTGTAAACGGACTCCCACCGTTCGACTTCAATCTCATGCGAAAAGAATTCTCTAGTGTATTCTTTCACCTCGGGCTTTGCATCTTTTTTTCCCACAAGCATTTTATCACCACCGAAGGCTCTAATAGACCGACTGCCGTATTGCAGGAAGGTATATTCACTTCATCAAAGCCTCGATCGTCTCAACAGCTCGAACTTTATTGAAAACGCCACAGGTGCATAGTTTAGCCATAGCCTCTGCTGCCTCTTCTGGGGTCATTCTTCTCTTGTTTATGCTACTTGCCAGTCTTTCTACGAGCCTGGGCGATATCATGTGATGGCCGCACATAGTGGTCATCTCCAGAACCTCTTCACTTGGCAACAGCTCTGTCTTCCCGAAATGTCCCAAGGAAAACTGAATGGTATGAGGACAAAGGTCTAGCTCCCTAAGACAACTGTTGACTTCGTCAATAAGCCCGGACACAACTACGGACTTGCCAGTGTTTGCCTTCTTTAGCATTTCCACACAATTCGACAACTCTTCCCTGGAATGCAATACAAAAAGGCCTTCGAGTTCTTCTTTTGGTTCCTCTCCTGGCTCACGGATACCGCTGACTCTAAGCATCCTAACAACCACGCGTTTCAGAGACCTGAGCATTGCATAACCGCGGGGAAATCTCTTGCGCAAACGTGCTTTATGTGTCGCAAGAACACCAGGGACACTTTCTTCTTCTGCAAAAGTAAACACGACATAGTCTCCCTGTAGAGCCTGTACACATCCCTGGCGATGTAACGTGTGTGTCATAGGTTTTCCGTCCTCATACGACCTGGTCAACCGGCCTTCCCTGCGACTTCGCGCCAGAAGCGTTTGGCCGCGGTCCGCTCCCCTTCGTTCGCCTCGCCCAGCAATAGGAGAAGGATGAGGTAGACGAGGACACCCACCACGATGCTCAAGAACAGATACCCTAGGTGTGGGCCGTCCCAGTTGCCAGACATAGCATTCACTGCGAAAACGGCCAGTCCCATACCAGTCGTAGCGATCACAACGTTCCGTAGTGTCTTGAAGGGAAACAGCCAGGTCAGATGTGGGCGTGAAGTGTGGGCCTGCAAGGCCAGCAGGACGGCATATCCAACCAGAGTGGTGATTCCTGCGGCCACGAAGCCAAAGCGGGGGACCAGCACCAGGTTCAGGCCCAGGTTGACCGAGGCAGCCACGCCCTGGTTGATCGCGATCTGGCGCGTGTCCTTCTTGATTAATGAGCCCATGTTGGCAATCATGAATAGTCCCCAGGCGAAACTGGAGAAAGCGACATATCCGACGATGCGGTATCCCTCGTGATACGCCTCAGCCGTGAGCAAGGCCACAAAAGGACGCGCCATAAGGCTCAGGCCGGCGGCGGCTGGCAGGCACAGGGTGAGGAAGAGGCGGGTCATCATCGCCAAGGTCTTTTCCGTAGCCTCGCGTCCCTGGTTTTCCCAGGCGCTCATCACCATTGGGACCGTGCTGAGCAGAAACAATGCCACCAGCATGTCGATGCTCTTGCCCGAGATACTGTAGGCCACCGAGTACAAGCCTACCTCGCTCTCAGATCGGAAGAAGCTAATGATGTATCGATCCGACAGGCGCAAGCCCCACATGGCCATGTTCCCCAGAGCCAGGGGCCAGGCATAGCGCCACATTTCGAAGGCAGCTGCGGGGCGGAAATGCCTTGGACGAAGACTCACTCCCTTGATAGTCAGGAACAACAAGAAAGGGAAAACCAGAGCCAGCATCAGGCATTCACCCCATAGGAGGCCCTCGACTCGGAAACCAAACACAATGACCAGCAGCAAGCCGAGTCCAAGACCACCGTATCTGGTCAGCAGTTCAAAGAAACTGTACACCCTGCTTCTCTGCTGAGCCTGCACCACAGCCAGGAAAACTGTGTACATAGCTTGGACCATAAAGATCAGAACACTGATAATAAGAAGGGGAAAAAGTGTAGGCGGTAGGTATCCTTCTAGTGTGAATATAGCCAAGAAGCCCACAGTACTAGTGATAGCAATGAGCATAACCAATGAAATGCTCAGGGTCACGAAGAAAACACCTAGCTCCGACTTGGCCCTATAGGCTGGGAAGAAACGGACGGGGACGGAAGCCAGGCCCGAGCAGGACAGGGCGAATAGGAGTTCATACACCCCGGCAGCCAAAGCCCAATTGCCATACTCGGCTGGCAGCAGCAGCCGCGTCAAAATGGGCGCGGTGATGAAGCCGGTGAGCGCGGGCAGGAGCTTTGATGGCAGGTAGGCTACCATATGCCTCACGAAAGTCTTCAGCATTCTGACACCTTGTGCGCCCTGTTCTTTGCTTGCAATGCCGCGTTCCGATGCCCTACAGGAAGCTCGGCCATTTAGCCACTGACCTCCTCAAGGTCTTCGAACTTGATTGGTAATCTCTGGTCCAAAAACAGCAGTTTTCCTCTTTGTGTTCGGTAAACACGATCCACAAAGCTGATCTTTATGTTGAATTCCTCTTCACCCAGCACTTCGTATTGGCTTTTCAGCAACTCTCGCGTTACTTCTGACTCTGAAAACGAAGGTGCTCTTGCGATCTCAATGGCCAACTCTCCTTCCTTCTCTTGGATGAACTTCACTTCCCTCAACATTGCCCATACAGGCGCTCGACTATCGTAGAGCGCAACGAAGGGGACCAGTTTCCCGGTCTTTGAGACAACGAATTCCTGAAGGCGGCCTTCGAGTTGTGCAACCAGAGTTAATTCTCTCCCGCAACTGCACTTGCCTGAGGCATACACAGCCAGATCATCTGTGGCATAGCGAAGAAGTGGCATGCAGTAGTTACCAAATCCAGTTCCCACGATTCTCCCCAGAGTGCCAGTCTCCGTTATCGGCTCACCGTCCTTATCAACAAGCTCCAGAAGCCCGTACTCCATGTTGACGTGGTAGCCCTCATGCTGTTCACACTCTACCACACCAACGACGAACTCTGTGAGACTATAGAAGTCAAAGATCTTGCAGCCAAACTGTGACTCTATTAGCTCTCTCTGCCGCCGATATAGGGTCTCAGACGAGCAGAATATGCCATCCACCTTGATGTCGCTAACTCCGTTCCTTCTCATGAACCTCGCAAGAATTTCCAGGGAGCTCGGAAACGCATGGATGAACCTGGGTTTGAACTTTCTAATCAACTCAACGTACTTGTACATATTCTCTTCACTCATATCGGTCGAAGACAAGACGAGCTCGTTGTCGTGAGTGTTGTAGACCCAGCAAGCCCTTGTTCCGTCTTTCTCTAACCTATCGATGACGGCCTCCCGCAATGTGGCAAATCTATCGCCGAATCGGTACCCAGCCCAGCTCCATTGCCGCAGACTGAATGCTTGTTCCCGTGGGTAAGTGGTATGCCTATCATGATATACGCCCAAGGGCACACCCGTGGACCCCCCTGTCGTATAATACTCGAGTCTCTCTGGGTCAACGTTCCGCGGGACAAGATCCTCAAAATTACTTCTCACATCTTCTTTCGTCAGGAGGGGAAGCTTTTGCACATCGTTCAGCGTGGAAATGTCGCTGGGCTTCAGCCGGCGATCGTCAAAGACGCGCCGATAGTATGGCACGTTCTCATAGGCGTGCTGCACCATGGCCTGGAGTTGCTCTAGCTGGAGTTCTTCAAGCTGCTCTCTTGACCACCATTGTGTCTCCTGCAGCCATTGGTACGTGCGTTTGAAATACTCGTTATCCCAGACGGGGTGGGGCACGAACTTGCGTCTCAACCACCCATAACCCATGCGGATCGGAAGTGGCAACTGTCTGCGGAACGAGACTAGCGAGGACAAGAACTCAGCCATACTACACCTCCTCTGGCGCGGCCCGACCAGAGTCAGCTACAGAGCCTGGCTTCTCCTGAACAGCTCTCCTCAAAGCAACCTCGTTTACTCCCATCATGATCCCAATAACAGGGGTCCAAGACCAGGACGCAAATATCGAGTTGACAACTGCAGCGATCAGGAGTCCCAGATAGACGAGGGTGAAACCTAGCACGATCCCCTTCATCCAATGATCAGAAATGGTTCGCCAAGACTTGAATCCACGAATCAAGAAGGTGACTGATAGCCACATCAGACAGAGATACCCCAATACGCCCATGTTCAGGAGCACCCAGAGGTGCCCGTTGTGGATGAACCTCCTGGCATCCCATCCCTCTTCCTGGTCAAGCCTTGGATCAAATGGCCGGTACCTGGCCCCCATACCCAGGCCTAGCAATGGGCGCGCAGGGATTTGAGATAGAGCGTATCTGTTCTCAAGATATCTCCATTGAAGGCTGCTTTCTCCGAGCGTCTCACCGCTGCCCAGCGTGGCCAATCTCTCAGAGGATGCCATTAGCAACCTGGCTGCTTTGGACGCTGGGTCGCGTAAAGCAGCTAATACTAGCATAGCTGTCAGAAATGCGATCATTAGCCCCCATCCGATCAACCTTCGCCTACTCTGGCCCGTGACCAACAATGCCAACAGTAGCAGCAAGACACCCGCCACCGCCCAATAGCTGCGGAGGAACGTCAGTACGAGTGCTAACCCTACTAGGCCCCATCGGAGAAAACACAATATACTGGTCAAGCTAAGCCTCTCCGAGATCAGTAAGGAGGCCGTGGTAACAAAGGAGACCAACACGAGTGAATGCCCCGGGGGAATTATTCTGGTGACACCGCTGTAGCTCTTGTCTGCGGTCAATAGAGTGTAAACGCCGCCGGGCAAGAAGGGCAGTGACGCGCCCAACAAGAACTGGACCACCATCGCTGCGGCAACGATCGATGCCAGGACAAAAAGGCCCCTAAGCAGAAGGCGAAGTTGGCAGTCCTCACGCACCAGGTTGGTAACGATGAAGAAACTCAGATAGTAGGTTGCAACCCGGATCTCTCTTCTGGCGATATCAAACTCGAGAGATGATTGGTAGATCGCTATGCAGGTCGACAGCAGGCTCACACCGTAGAAACAAAGCAGTGGCCAGTCGAGAGGCGTACGGATGATCTTGAAATCCGGTTCCACGAGCCAGCGTAAGACAATCAGGCCGAACAATGCCAGCAGCAAAAGATCTGGTACGTGCAGACTACCGACGCCGATAGGTACAAGGGGCAACGCACTCTCAAACACCACGCTCGACGTGCATACTAGTATGCCCAATAGAGCTATCTCGGGCCTCTTCAGAGTGGCGAGTACGAGTCCGCCACCAGACAATGCGATGAACGTCCATAGCGGTGAGAACCGCAGAGAGATGACGCCCCAGAGCAGACCGGTAACGCCTGCAACCACCAGTTGAAATGGCAAGCTATGTGACTTTAGGAACCGCTCGATCATCCTGATTGGCACCTCGTCAGAAGGGGAGCCGCTTCAGAGCCATATTGAGATCGCCTGAGGTTATGACCATGCCTAACTCTAATGCGAGAGCTGGCACCAGGCTGACCAAAAACTGGCGCTTATTCATCACCTGCTTTCCTGCTTGTCGTACATAGGGCGATACTCAAGACATCAAACAGGAAAGCCAAGCCCACACCACCGCCTAGGCCCACCATGACTCCCAGGGCGATATTTAGCTCGCGACGGGGTTTGGATGGAGTCTGCGGAATGACAGCTGGCTCTATGACAGAGAACACATTGACCTGTATAGCCTCCCTAATGCGTGCTTGTTCATACTGTTCCAATAGCCTTAGATATGTCTCTTCTTTCAACTCGATAGATCGGCTGGCAGCAGCGGTGCGTTGGGAGTTCCCAGGGTTCTGCACAACGAGGCTGTCAAACTCCTGTTGAGCTTGAGTCAGCTCTTCCTCAAGCTCAGTCAATCGTTCATCCAGGATATCTATGATGGCTTCTCTGTCCTGTGCGTCTTGTTCTCTGCTGTAGGCAATGAGAATCTCGGCCAGAGTATTGGCTGCTTCGCTGGCAAGAACGGGACTTGGACCTTTAACTGTGATTCGAATCAACTCTGTGTTGGGAAGCGCCTCCGCTTCGACCTGAGGGGGCTCATCGAGCCCAACCCGCTGTTGCAGTTCTGCCAACACTGGGCCGCTGGTAGCGATCTCGGCATAGGTGTTCAGAAGCCGTTCGGTGTACCACACGTCATAGTCCACCCAGTTAGCTGAACCGATGGTGGCTGTCGCTACCCTCAATGTCGTTGATGTCACATATACCGGTGTCGTTCTGACTGTACCAATGACAACAATGGTCACTGTCACCGCAACGGTGACAACCACCACCCATCTTCTTCGCCACAGAATCTCTAGATAGGTTCTCAGTTCCATACCTCACCGCTTGACCGGCGCTTCTTCGCCAAGCCTTACTCGGAGATCAGGCATATGTCCTGACCTCCTCCGTCACCCGCTCTTTCACCAAGAATTCAGCCACGTTAGCGGCCACATGCTCCACCTGCTCGGTCGTCATCTCTGGGAACATTGGAAGTGAGATGATTTCATCGCACAAGTCCTCTGTCACTGGGAATTGCCCCCGTCGAAATTCATTCCCGGTGTAGAAGGGTTGCAGGTGGATCGGAACGGGGTAATGAATCGCCGTGCCAATACCCTGCTCGCGCAGATAGGCCTGCAGCCCATCTCGGCGCGGCGTCCGCACCACGTAGAGATGGTATACGTGCACA
>Ga0307379_10003365_pt1 | contig 23293 bp, 24 predicted proteins | sample UN2MG_FD_202237 | JGI IMG/M metagenome (GOLD analysis project Ga0307379, IMG submission 202237) | Soil microbial communities from Risofladan, Vaasa, Finland - UN-2 | ecosystem: Environmental > Terrestrial > Soil > Coastal area > Acid sulfate soil | place: Finland: Risofladan, Vaasa | collected... | reverse complement strand
AGGCTACTATATTACGCTCGTCAATTGTCGGACAGCCTCGGCTTGTCCGCCCGTGCGGTCTCTCGGGTGGGCGTGTGGAGCACACACACTGGCAGGCAAGCTGCCAGTGGCACCCACCTAAACCGTCACGCGGCCGAGGTGCCAGATGCGCTCCGCCCCGCAGGTGCGCCCGACGTTGGCGAGCCGCATGCATCAGCGACTGTCGCAGATAAGGCCCGATATGGGGCATATACCTTATTCCGCCCTGGCCGCCTGACGTGCATGCTGTGCCGGCAGGGGACGGGGTTCGCGGCACCGGCGGCCTTCGCTTACCCTCGTGGGCAGGAAGCGCGGTCGGGGCGCCGCCCTGCGTTGTGGAGTTGGGGGATGATCCGTGTCCTCGTTGCGGACGACCACCTCATCGTGCTGGAGGCCCTGCGCCTGCAGATCAACGCGGAAGCGGACATGACCGTGGTGGCCGAGGCTACCAACGGCCAGGAAGCGATGGCCATGGCCCTGGAGCATCGGCCTGACGTTGTCCTGATGGACATTGCCATGCCCGGCATCAACTGCTTTGACGCCCTGCGGCGGATTCACGAGAAGGTGCCGGACGCTCGTAGCATCGTCTTCACCGGGCTGCCGGAAAACAGCTACATCGCCGAATCAATCCGGGCCGGTGCCAGTGGCTTCGTGTGCAAGGGCGGCGGCTTCGATCGGATGCGGGCCGCGATCCACGATGTGATGGCCGGAAGGCTCCATTATCCGCCGGGCGCCCTGGAGGATATGGCGACGGACCAGGGTCCGGTGCGCCTCGGCCAGCCGGTGAGGTCCCCGCTCGACAAGCTCACCGTTCGGGAGCGAGAGCTGCTCGGCGTGCTGGCCCAGGGGTACAGTCTTAAAGAGGCGGCCGTGATTCTCAACGTGAGTTACAAGACCGCGGACAAGCACAAAGCCGCCCTGATGAAGAAACTCGGCATCCACGATCGAGTCGAGCTGGCCCGGTTCGCCATCAGAGAGAAGATCATTCAAGCCTGACCCGCACCGCCTGTGCGACACCTGTCGAATCGAATTTGGGGGAGATTCCCCATAGTCGCGCCGACGCCACTCTTCGATATACAGAATGGCAGTTCAGCGGAAGACAACAGTGTAACTGGGTGCGGTACTGACTCTCCCCTGCAATCCCCGACCCGTCAGTGCCGTCACCCGGTTTTTTGCGCGCCTGTGCCGGTGGTCCCTGTGGGAGACAACACGTCTGGCGAGGCCGGTTTCCACACCGGCTCGGCGGTGTGATCCTCGTTAATTACGACTTGGAAAGTCTGATTTTGGCGCTGGCCCGGGCGATCGCTCGCAGGCGGTCTTCCTGAGCCGCAAGGTCGGCCGCACGCATCGACCGGGCGTCGGCCAGTTCCTGTTCGGCGGCGGCCACGTCGACCTCCTCGCCGGAGCAGGCGTGCTCGGTGAGAATCGTCAGGCAGTTGCCCAGCATCCGGGCGAAGCCGCCGTCCACATAGTAGCTGCGGGGCCGGTCCGGTGTGGTGATCCGACAGATGCCGATGCCCATTTTGCACAGCAGGGGCGCCCGGTTGTGCAGCACGCCCATCTGCCCGTCATGGGCGGGGAAGACGACCGCGGCGGCCTCGGTGTCGAGCACCGCGCGATCGGGCGTGATGAGCTGACAGCGTAGCAGTTTGCCGGTGGCCATGGGTCAGATCGTCTCCGTCAGAACCTACGCCGCCGCCTCGGCCGCGAGCCGCTCGGCCTTGGCGGCCGCCTCCTCGATGCCGCCGACGTACATGAAGGCCGCCTCGGGCAGATGGTCCCATTTGCCCTCGTACAACTCCTCGAAGCTGCGGATGGTGTCGTCCACGCGGGTGTAGCTGCCGGGGAAGCCGGTGAACTGTTCGGCCAGATAGAACGGTTGCGACAGGAACCGTTCCATCCGCCGGGCCCGGGCGACGACCAGCTTGTCCTCCTCGCTGAGTTCCTCGACGCCGAGGATGGCGATGATGTCCTGCAGGTCGCGGTAGCGCTGCAGGATGGTCTGGACCCTGCGGGCCACCTCGTAATGCCGCTCGCCGACGTACTGCGGATCGAGGATGCGCGAGGACGACTTCAGCGGGTCGATGGCCGGGTAGATGCCTTTCTCGCTGATGCCGCGCTCGAGCACGATGAATGCGTCGAGGTGGGTGAAGGTGGTGGCCGGCGCCGGGTCGGTCAGGTCGTCGGCCGGAACGTAAATGGCCTGCACGCTGGTGACCGCGCCGGCCTTGGTGGAGGTGATGCGCTCCTGCAGCTCGCCCATCTCGGTGCCCAGTGTCGGCTGATAGCCCACGGCGCTGGGCATGCGTCCGAGCAGGGCGGACACCTCCGAGCCGGCCTGCGAGAAACGGAAGATGTTGTCGATGAACAGCAGCGTGTCGGCGCCGGACTGATCGCGGAAGTACTCGGCCATGGTCAGGGCGGCCAGCCCGGCCCGCAGACGGGCGCCGGGCGGTTCGTTCATCTGGCCGAAGACCATGGCCGTGTGCTCCAGGACTTTCTTGACGTTGCCCTCGGTGTCCTTGAACTCGGCCTCCTGCATCTCGAGCCAGAGGTCGTTGCCCTCTCGGGTGCGCTCGCCGATGCCGGCGAAGACCGAGTAGCCGCTGTGTTCGCGGGCGATGCGGGCGATCATCTCCTGGATGATGACCGTCTTGCCCAGGCCGGCGCCGCCGAACAGCCCGATCTTGCCGCCGCGGACAAAGGGGGCCAGCAGGTCGATGACCTTGATGCCCGTCTCCATCATCTCGGTCTTGGGCTCCAGTTCCGACAGCGGGATGGGCTCCCGGTGGATGGGGCGCCACTCCTCGACCTCGACGGGCCCTCGCCCGTCGACCGGCTCGCCGACCAGGTTGAACACCCGGCCCAGCGTACCCGGTCCGGTAGGGACACTGACCGGGCTGCCGGTGTCGAGGATGCGAGATCCGCGTTGCAGCCCGTCGGTCGAGCCCAGGGCCACCGCCCGGATCTTCCCGCCGCCCAGGTGTTGTGCGACTTCGCACCACAGGGTCTCGGTGGTGGACTGTCCCAGCACGGTCCGGGTCACCTCGACCTTCAAGGCGTTGTACAAGGTGGGCAGCTTCCCTTCCTCGAACTCGGCATCGAGGGTGGAGCCGATTACCTGGATTACCGTTCCGTAGTTGTCGGCGTTGACCACGTCATACTCTCCGGATTCGTATTGACGAATCGTCCGCTCGGCCGGTCATCGATTCAATTCCTCAAGGCTTAGGGGAAGGATCATCGAGATGCGGTTAAGCACTTCGTCGCCGAGACCACTGTCTCTCAGCAACCCCCACAGATGTTCCTGCTTCTGCCGTTCCGTCATGTCATCGAGGGTCCGCGACACAACAATGACATGGATGTTGTCTCGAATACCGCTGAGAGAAACATCAACCGTATCCCGCGGAAAGTGCTGACGCAGTATTCCTTCAATCTCGTCGAGTACTGGATCGGGGGTCGCGCTCATTCGGCACCTCTTCTAGACGTTGTGGGCAACAAAAAGCAGAAACGCGTCACAGGCCTCAAAGAACTCCTCGCACGCCTGTTCGGTTCCCAGAGTTGGGCGATAGCGCCATTCGACCCGCCACCGACGACAGACGTTGAAATCCTCGCCTATCTCGCTAAGGCGATGCTCGCTCTGCGTGTACTCCAACAGAATGTCCAGGCTGTGGGTGCGGAGGTCAACCTGCTTCTGCAGTCGGTCCGACAGCTCCCTCTCAAGGTCCTGCAGATGGAACGCGCTAAACCGCTCCATCAGCCGAGCTTTGAGACTGCATTCGACGGCATAGCCGAGCATGTACATCGAGCCCCACCAGCGCTTGGCCCCACGCAAGGCTTCCGCGTCGTCTCGACGATGAATCGAGGCCTTTCGCTGTTCGGTTACGCCCGCGTATCGATACGGCATCACTATGCCTCACTTCAGCGCTTCGGCTCCTCCGATGATGTCCAACAGTTCACTCGTAATCTGCGACTGCCTGGCCCGGTTGTAGTGCCGGCTGAGCAGCTTGATCATGTCGTCGGCCGCGTCGGTGGCGGCCTTCATGGCCACCATGCGGGCCACCTGCTCGCTGACCGTCGCGTCCGTGAAGCACTGGAAGAGCCTCACCTTGACCGTGGCCGGCAGCAGTTCGGCCAGCAGTTCGGCCGGCGGCGGACTGAAGTCGTATTGTGTTTCCGCCTCCGCCGCGGGCTCGGGTTCGGCCGTCGCTTCCCGCCGGACGGGCAACAGTTGGATGCAGGCCGGCACCTGGCTGGCCACCGAGAGATACCGCATGTGCACCACGTGGACGGCCGAATACCGCCCGGCGCGGTACTGGGCCATGAACTCCTCGGCCATCGGCTCGACGTCGGCGAACTTCGGCATGTCGGGGAAATCCGCGACGGTTCTGGCCATCGGCCGACCCAGAAACCGGAAGTAAGCGACTCCCTTCTTGCCCACCATGTGCAGATCGACCGACTCGTGGCCGGCAAGATGCTCGTTGGCCGCCCGAAGCAGGTTGCTGTTGTATCCGCCGCACAAACCCCGGTTCGAGGTGACCACCAGCAGGGCGGAGCGGTCGGCCTGCGGGTTGTCGGCCAGCAGGGGGTGCTCGACCCGGCCGCCGGCGCCGCCGAGTTCCTGGACCAGCTCGGTGATTCTTTCGGCGTAAGGTCTGCTGGCCGTCGCCCGGGCCATGGTCTGCTGGAACCGGGCCGTGGCGATCAACTGCATGGTCCGCGTGATCTTGCGGATGTTCCGGACCGCCTTGCGCCGTTTGACCAGTACCCGTGGGTTAGCCATGACCTAGTCCGCGTCTTCGTTGGCCGCATCGAGGGGCAGGAAGCGTCGGGCCGCGAGCGGCCAGCGCTGCCCCACCGATGTCTTTTCCGCGATTCCGTAACGAGCCTCGATCCATTCCAGCGCCCGGCGTCGATCCGCATCGCCACCGGACCGCGGTCCGAGGTCCATCAGCCAGACGGCGTGCTGGTCCGCGTGACCGGCCCGGGCGTCTTCGACCGCCCGTCGGAAGCGCTCGAACCATCCGGGGTCCGGCTTCCGAGGGACGGGCTTCAAACGCACCCCGTCCGCACCGTCCTCCAGCCGCGAGAAATCGGTGCAGAGTATTTGTTCGGCCGTCGCACAATCGCGCAGGAAGTAACCGGCGCTGGCCTGCATCTCCGGTGAGAAAACGATCACCACGTCGGCCGGTGTGAGTCGCCGGGCGATGGCGCCGAACAGTTCGCGCTCGTTCGGTCGCCGGTCCAGGTCGCTCGCCGCCAGGGACACCGACACGAAGAGCCACACGCCCGCGACCAGCGCGCAACAGACGGTCCCCACGGTTTGCAGCGCCCGCCGGGTTCCATGTGCCGCTGACAGAGCCATGACACCGAGCAGCGGAATGAACGCGGGGAACGTCGTCCGCCCCAGGGCGATCGGGACGGCCATCCAACTGACCATTGCGATCAGGCCGAAGAACACGATGGACGCCGCGAGCATCGCCCCGGCCGCTGCGCGTGTCGGGCGGTCTCGCGTTGCCAGGGCGGTGATCAGTGCCAACCCGACGCCGGCCGTCACGACGGCTTGCATGGCCAGTGCCGCCCACGAATGCCCGGTCGTTCCGCCGGCCTGCTCCCACAGCCCGATGGAGGCGTGCTGGCCGAACCGCCCGCTGGTCAGCCCGATCCAGGAGCCGACCAGCTCTCCACATCGCTGCGCCGTCAGAGGCACCACCCAGAAGCCGGCGGCCGTGCGGTGCGAGGTGTGCAGCAGTCCGACTCCCAACATCGGGGCGGCCAATACGATCCACGCGCAGGCCAGGACGGCCGTTCGCCGCCACCCCGCGCCGCGAAGCCCGACGTAGATCCACAGTGCAATCGAGGCGCACAGGCCCACGTAATGGGCGTAGCTCATCAGCAGCGTGCAGAACAGAAGACCCACCGCCGCTCGACGGGTGTACCGCCGGGCGAGCCGTTCGCCGCAATACAGGCCGGCCAGGAGGGCCGTGTAGAACAGAGCGTAGGCCCGAAGCTCCTGGGCGTAGTGAACCATCATGGGGGAAGTGGCCGCTAGCAGCCCGGCCAGCCAGCCGGCCCGCGTGTCCCACTGCCGAAGCCACAAGACCGCAAAGACCACCCCGCACACGGACAACGCCACCGGGAGCAGGCGTAGCCACACCGGTGACCATGAGACCATCGCCCACAGCTTGATCAACAGATAGATGAGCGGTGGCTGATGGTCGGCCAGTGACATCCGCACCACCAGATCGTAGAGCCCAAGTCGGGCGACCTGCAGGCTGGTCGCCTCGTCGTGCCAGGCGCTGGTGGTGGTGATGCCCGGCAGTCGGGCGCCGACCGCCAGGACGATCAGCAGGGCCCATGCCGCGAACCGGCGCCGCGCGGACCGGGCCGTCGGCGCCGAGCCGCCGGCCGATCGGCCTGAACGCTGGTCGTTCCTTGCGGATGGGTCCGGACATCGCTGATCGTCTCGTTGGGCTTCCAGGTCGGGCAACTCCCGTGGAAACCTGTTCTAGGCGGGCACAGCGGCCCGCTGTTTGGCGAACGTCGCCTTGGTCCGCTTGATCACGTCGCGAATCTTCGCGTTGAGTTCATCGTTCAGTATTCCGGTACGGCTCAGCTCCTCGGCGATCTCCGGGTGCTGGTCGTTGAACGCCTTGAGCAGGAACTTCTCGAAGTCGTCCACCTGATCCAGCGGCAGGTCGTCGAGGAAGCCCTGCGTTCCGGCAAAGATGCTCAAAATCTGGTCCGTCACCTTGTAGGGCCGATACTGCGGCTGCTTGAGCAGCTCGACGAGTCGCCGCCCGCGGTCGAGCTGAAGCTGGGTGGCGGCGTCCAGGTCGGTGCCGAGCTGGGCGAAGGCCTCCAGCTCGCGGAAGGAGGCCAGGTCCAGCCGCAACGACCCGGCGATCTTCTTCATGCCCTTGATCTGGGCGTTTCCGCCCACGCGCGAGACGCTGATGCCCACGTTGATGGCCGGCCGGACGCCGGCGAAGAACAGGTCCGGCTCCAGGTAGATCTGACCGTCGGTGATCGAGATCACGTTGGTGGGAATGTAGGCCGACACCTCGCCTTCCAGCGTCTCGATGATCGGCAGGGCGGTCAGCGAGCCGCCGGACTTGGGGTCGACCGCGATCTTGTGGTCGCCCTTGTCGGGCATGGCCTCGAGGTCCTTGGTGGACTCCCAGAGTCCGGGCACGCCGATGTAATGCTTGCCGTTGACGCCGCCCTTGGCGTAAGCATCGCCTTTCTTGACGATGGCCCGTTCCTCGGCCAGCTTGCAGGAGCGCTCCAGCAGGCGGCTGTGCAGATAGAACACGTCACCGGGGTAGGCTTCGCGCCCCGGCGGGCGGCGCAGCAGCAGGGACACCTGCCGGTAGGACTGGGCCTGCTTGGACAGGTCGTCGTAGATGCACAGCGTGTGCCGCCCCTCCTCGTACATGAAGTACTCCGCCATGGCGCAGCCGGCGTAGGGAGCGATGTACTGCAACGCCGCCGGCGCGGCGGCGGAGGCCACTACCACGATGGTGTAATCCATGGCCCCGTGATCGCGCAGCGTCTCGACCACGGCGGCCACCGTCGAGTCCTTCTGCCCGATGGCCACGTAGACGCAGATCACGTCCTCGCCGCGCTGGTTGATGATGGTGTCGAGGGCCACGGCCGTCTTGCCGGTCTTGCGGTCGCCGATGATGAGCTCGCGCTGTCCGCGGCCGATCGGGATCATGCTGTCGATGGCCTTGATGCCCGTCTGCAGGGGTTGGTTGACCGGCTGGCGCCCGGCGATCCCCGGGGCGATCTTCTCCATCGCCCGCCGGTGGGGCGTTTCGATCACGCCGCGGGCGTCCAGCGGGCGGCCCAGCGGATCGACCACCCGGCCGATCATGGCTTCACCGCAGGGGACGGAGAGCAACTGCCCGGTCCGCTTGACCTGGTCGCCCTCCTTGATGCCCAGGTAGTCACCCAGGATGACCACGCCGACGGAGTTCTCCTCCAGGTTCAGCACCTGTCCGAAGGCGCCGTTGGAGAACTCGACCAGCTCGCTGGCCATCGCGTTGCTCAGGCCGTACAGCCGGGCGATCCCGTCGCCGACCTCGAGCACGGTACCGACCTCCGAGACGTCCATCTCGCTGCGGTAGTGCTCGATCTCCTGTCTGATGACCGACGAGATCTCATCGACCTTGAATTTCATCGTGGCACCTTACTGTTCGGATGGTTCCGCTAGCCTTCCACGGCTTCGAAGTAGTCCTTGCCCGCGTGAATCTCCCGCGACGCCCGGCCGCGCATGGCCTGGCGAAGCCGGCGCAGCCGCGACGAGATGCTGCAGTCCAGCTTCTCGTCGCCGATCTGGACCACCAGTCCTCCCAGCAGCGAAGCATCGACCTCTTCGTTGATCAGCGGCTTCCGTCCGGTGCGCCGCTTGAGCGTCTCGCGAAGGCGATCCAGCAGCTTGCGCGTCAGTGGGACGGCCGTGGTGACCCGAACGTCGACGTCACCGCGAGCGCGTTGCAGGGCCAGCCGGTAGCGCTCGTAGATCGCCGGAATGATGGACGCGCGGTCCTTGGCGTTGACCACCTGCAGTGTGTCCAGCAGCAGGTCGTTCATCCTTCCGCGGAAGATCTTCTCCAGCTCCGCCTCACGCTCCTGTTCGTCCACCGCGGGGCTGGCCAGGAAATCCGCCAGGACGGCGTCCTTCTCGATCAAACCGGCCACTTCGCCCAGTTCGGTCAGGATCGCGTCCGAGTTGCCGCGCTCTTCGGACAGCTCCAGCAGGGCCTCCGCGTACGCGTCGGCGATGGCGATGTCGTCTTTCGCGGCCATTAAGCGTTTCCGTTCGTCACTGCCGCGATCCGAGCCGCGCCCGTCAGGAAGCGGCCTCGACCTTATCACCGTGAGGCAGAGGCGATGATTCTCTCCGCTCCCTCACGGTCGCGGCTCGGCAAGCTGCCGCTACTGGCGTCTGTCTCTCACGGGTGGGTTGCGCTGCGCTTCACCCACCCTACCCGGGTTTCCCCTGCCCATTGCCCTCGCTCAACTCGGCGATGGCCTCGGAGATCAGCCGCTCGTGTTCGCGAGGGTCGAGTTCCTTGCCGATCACCCGTGAGGCCGCCTCGGTGGCCAGCATGGCCGTCAGGTCGTACAGCTCCTTGACGGCCGTGTCGCGAGCCAGGCCGATCTCGCGCCTGGCCCGCTCGATCATGGCGTCGGTCTCGGTGCGGGCCGCCTTGTGGGCGGCCTGCTTGATGGTCTCGGCGCCCCGGCGTCCCTCGTCGACGATGACGCCGGCCTCGTCACGCGCCGAAGCCAGCCGCTCCTCGATCTGGCGGAGCCTGGCCTCGGCCTGCTCGCGCTCCTTCTTGGCCTTGGCCAGCGAGTCGCGAATGAACTCCTCGCGCTTCTGCAGGGCTCTGAGCAATGGGCCCCAGGCGAACCTGCCCAGCACGAACAACAGGAGCAGGAAAATGACGAGCGTCCAGATGGCGTTCCCCAGATCGCCTCCGAACAACGAGGGTTGCCCGCCGTTCTCGGCCCCGGCCGCCCAGACCGGATTCGCCACCGCCAGAATGCCCGTCGTCGCAGCAACCTTACTGTGCCAACGCGATTCGCTCATCGCTCAATCGTCCACACACCGGACCCAACACGAGAATCCGTGGTTTAGCCGCCCGTTCGCCCTGCCCGCCGCACCGGCTGTTTCCTGGTTACTTGAGGGCCGCTAACAGGCAGACCACCACGCCGAACAGCGTCGCACCCTCGACCATCGCGGCGGTAATGATCATGGCCGTGTTGATCGAACCGGCCGCTTCGGGCTGCCGGGCCATGGACTCGACCGCGCTGCCGCCGATCCGCCCGATTCCCCAGCCGCCGCCCATGAGCACGAGCCCGGCCCCGATAGCGCCGCCCAGGTAGGCGGCACCCTTGTCGCCCAGGAACGTGCCCCCCGTCGCCGCGCCCCCGTTACCGTGGTCGCTCGTCTGGGCGTAGGCGGTCGCGTTGCCCAGGAGCAGCGCGCCGGCCACGATCAATCCCAACGCCAGCATGCCTCTTCGAGACTTCATCATGGTTTTCCTTCGCTAGTGCCGCCCGGCGGGGGCAAGCGGCGTTATTCGTCGCCATCGCAGTCACGCCTCGCGGCCCGTTTGCCCCGCGGCTCCGGGCATGGCGAATCGACTCGTCTTGTCTAGTGCTCGATCGCCTTCTCGTGCTCCGCTCCGTGGGCCTCGTGGTGGATCACCACGGCCTGGCCGATGAAGATCGTCGTCAGGAACGTGAAGATGAACGCCTGGAGAAAGGCGACGAACAACTCCAGCAGATTGATGGCTACGCTGCCCAGCACGACCGGGACCGCGACGACGACGCCCAATCCTGCGCCGGCCGCCCCGGCCATCCCGATGAAGCTCAGCAGCACGGCCAGCAGGATGTGCCCGGCGATCATGTTGGCGAACAACCGGACCGCCAGGGCGAACGTCTTGGCCAGCAGCCCGATCACCTCGAGCCCCGCGATCATCGGCGAAATGAAAATCGGTCCCTGGAAGAAGTGCTTGACGAACTCCATTCCGTTGTAGCGCAGGCCGTTGACCACGATCATCAGGAGCGTGCAGATCGCCAGCGTCGCGGTGACGTAGATGTTGCCCGTGGCCGTCCCGCCGATCGGCACGCCGAAGATCGGCTTGGTCAGGGCGAGCAGGGGCAGCAGGCCGAGCAGGTTGCAGAACAGGATGAAGAAGAACACGGTCCAGATGTAGCCGATGAAGCGGTCGGTGTGCTCGCCCAGGACGGGGCGGGCCACCTCCTTGCGGAGGTAGTCGCAGATCGCCTCGAAGAAGTTCCCCACGCCGCGCGGCGAGAGATCCTTCACGTCGTCCCCCGTCCGCCGAAGACGCACCACCGCCGGGATGATCAGCACCAGCAACAACGCCGCCAGCAACTGCATCAGCACGTGGTTCGACAGCAGCGTCACGCCGTGGACCTGCAGGTACGGGTGATCGGCCACGTGCTCGATCGGGTTTGCCGAAGCCAGGATTGCCGCTACGTTCATCCGTCTGTCTCGGTCTTGTGTTGCTGGGCCTGCACCAGCCACAGCGTCTCGACAAACAACGCCACCAGGTAGCCGATCGCCACCCAGATCAGCAACGCCCCGAGCTGGAACCACCCGGTCAGCGCCGCCGCCGGCGCCAGAAGCAGCACCGCGGCAAACCGGACCGCCATCGCGGCCAGGACGGCCGTCGGTCCCTGCGCCAGGTCACCCGTGGTGAACAGACGCATGGCCGCCAGCCCCAGCCAGTTAGCAATCAGCCCGATCAGCGAGCCGGCCACCAGAGCGCTTCGGGCCGACTCGCCGGCCAGCCGCAGCGTGGGGTAGTAGCCAACACCGGCCGCGACCGCCACGGCCAGCAGTGGGACACCAGCGGGGACCAGCCATCGTCCCGTGACCGTCACGGCTCCCCGTCCTGCCCGGAGTCCTCCGGCGGCGCCTCATCCTTGACCGCCTGGAGCGCCTGGCGGATGAAGTTGAACATCCCGCCGACTATACCGAGCAGGGCACAAATCAGCGTCCCGTACGGCCCCGTCTCGTATCGGTGATCGATCCATACACCCAGCAGGCAGAAACCCACGATCGCCGCGCCCAACTCGATCCCCATTCCGGCATGGCGGCTCCATCGAGGCGGCGCTCGGCCCGGCTTGCGACCCATTTTTCGACCGCGTGTAACCGCCGACCAGGTGGCCCTCCACGATGGCCACGGCGCCGACGGCGGCACTCTCCTCGCGCCCCGAAAGGCCCGAGAGACACGCCGTCTCCCGAAACGAAGGGAGGCAGTCTAGCGTTCCCGGTGCGCCTGAGTCAAGCATGAATGGCCGCGGTGTCCTTGTCCCCTCTTTGTCCCCTCTTCGTCCGCTCTGACTGCCGGGTGTAGTCCGCGAATTGACATGCCTGGACCCCAGACCTAGCGTTGGCACCAACGTAGGAGGTCGGTTGGCAGGGACGCTTTGACCATGTTCCACCACGTCGCGATTGTCGGGGCTACCGGGGCCGTGGGGCGGGAATTCATCGACCTTCTGGCCCGGCCCGGCCTGCAAGCCCGCAGAATCACACTGCTGGCCTCGGCCCGAAGCGCTGGAACGACGATCGACGTCAACGGCGCGCCCCACACGGTGGCCGAGCTGAACCGGGGCTCCTTCCAGGGTGTAGATCTCGCGTTCTTCAGCGCCGGTGCCGCGATCAGCCGGCGATACGCCCCGCCGGCCGTCGAAGCCGGCGCGGTCGTGGTGGACAACTCGTCGGCCTTCCGGATGGACGACGGCGTGCCCCTGGTCGTCCCCGAGATCAACCCCCAGGCCGTTCGAGCCCACCGCGGCATCATCGCCAACCCCAACTGCTCGACGATCGTGATGGTGATGGCCGTCTGGCCGCTGCACGCGGTCAACCCCGTCCGCCGGATCGTGGTCAGCACTTATCAGGCGGCCAGCGGCGCGGGGGCGGCCGCCATGCGCGAGCTGCAGCAGCAGACCCGTGACGCCCTGGACGGCCGGCCGCTCGACCCGAAGGTGTTCCCGTTCCCCATCGCGTTCAATCTCTTCTCGCACGACTCGCCCATCGATCGGACGGGCTACAACGCCGAGGAGATCAAGATGGTCAACGAGACGCGGAAGATCTTCGGCGACCCGTCGATCGCGATCACGGCCACGTGCATCCGCGTTCCCGTGTTGCGGGCCCACAGTGCGGCCGTCAACCTGACCTTCGAGCGACCCATCACGCCGGACGAGGCCCGCAGTGTACTGTCCAGCGCGCCGGGCGTGCGCGTGGTCGACAGCCGCGCCCCGCAGCACTTCCCCATGCCGATCGAGGCCGACGGGATCGACCAGGTCCTCGTCGGGCGCATTCGTCAGGACATCTCGCAACCGGACGGCCGCGGCCTCGACCTGTTCGTCAGCGGCGACCAGCTTCGCAAAGGCGCCGCCCTGAACGCGATCCAGATCGCCGAGCTGCTCGCCGCGGGCGCCTGAGCTGCACGCGCCTGCGAGCCGGGCGTTTGGGCATCGGGAGATCGCGGAGACCGTTGCTCTCAGGTCGAATCTCTTTCTGGCAATCCCGACGGTGACGACGCCCTGACTGCGGTGCGTCGCCGGACAGCGGACCGGCGGGAAGCCATCTGATTCGCGTGCTCGACCGGGGCGCCTCCTCTCAGGGTAGCCTTGGCTTGTGCGCGATCCGGGCGCGCAAATGACGGTGTGGACTGCATTTCTGCACATTTTGGAGAAGTCTCAACTTTGTTTTGCCTCTTGGCCTTGACTGAAGTGACCTCTTTCGTTACGCTTCGGTTATCGGGCCCTGGTTGGGGCAGCCCGAAAACGGTTTAGTAGCTGGTGCCCGGGTGATCGACGCGGAGAGAGAGACGCCCATGCGGGATGTCTCTCCTTTCTTTGCGCCGTCATCCGTTCGCAGACCCGGGGCACCTCAGCGAACGACCGCATCACGGGGCGTGCGTGTTCTGTGACACCTGCGCGGCACGTCACGTCTGGAGGTGAAAGACGGCTCAGGCACAGCCAACAACTGATTGCCCGATCACCGTCCTGCGGCATGGGCTTGGCCCACCGGCCGCGGGGTGCGGAGACGGCATCCACCCAATTCACTCACAGGAGGAGACGGTCATGAGGCTCCCACAAAGGAAGTGTCTGGTTTCATCGGGCCTTCGACTTCCGGCCCTGGCCGGGGCCTTGGTCTTGGCCGCGTCTCCGGCGGCCCTGGCGGACACGGCTACGTTCTCGGTGGACTTGGCGGCGATGACGGCCCACCGATACGTGGCCGATGTCGAGGTGAATCACGTCGAGTTCTTCTACTGGGACACCGGCGTGACCCTGCTGGATATTTCCGACGATTTGTTCGGCACGGCCGCCTGGCCCGACCCAAGCCCGCAGATCGACGAGGGCCCGGTCGAGACCGGCATTGTCACGGTTGACGTCGTTGACAACGCGGACTTCTTCGATGCCCTGGCGGCCGGCAACCTCGGCTTGAAGGGAACGTTCACGGACACCGACGACGCTATGTTCGCCATCGACTTCCTGTCGCTGACCGGCGATACCATCGACGACTGGTATTACGGGTGGCCTGAGAGCGGCCCCAACGACGGCTATGGGCTCGGGCTCGCAGATGGCGGGGACCTGCCGGGTCCGCTGCCCGACTCGCTGCCGCCAGGTTCTAGGGGCACCGGGTTCGACGAGACCATCAGTAGCAAGTCTTTCGAAGTGCCCATCCCCGAGCCGGTGTCGGTGCTCTTCCTCGGGCTTGGGGCGTTAGTTGTGCTCCGTCGCCGAGTCCGGCAGTTCGCCGGTCCGCTGGTGCTCCTTACGGCATGCACGTTGGCAACTGCACCGGCGACGGCACAGACCATTGTTCCCGCCGGCACAGACATCTGGAGCACGCCCGAGGGATTCGCCGGGTACGACTTCTACGAGACCCCGCTGCCAGCCGACTTCTTCGGCCCGGGCTCCGATCCTTTTGACGGTGCCATCGAGTTCGAGGGCCTGCCCCCCCTGGTTACTGACCCGCCCGGCGCGCTGGGCAACGCCAACACCGTCGTCGAGCGGCGCAGCGATACGACCGACCTCGATCTGGGGCCTTCCACCGTCGACATCGAGATAGTCGCGCTCAGCCTGGTCAGCACGGAGCCCATCACGGTAACTCAGAACGGTGGGCAGGACCCGGAGCTGTGGCACGTGGAGGTTTGCTTGTCCGACACCATCCCCACCCTGGGCACCATGACCATCACCAAGACCCACCCGGACGGTGGGACCTTTGACTCGGATTTCCCGGTCATTCCACTTTTCACGTTCACGAGAGTCAGCGACTCCGCGACCGTCGAGCTGAACTGCGGAGCGTCTGATCTGTGTGACGACCTTGTTCTGCAGGGCGAGGACAACGCCTGGACGATTCTGGGTGGCCCGAAGCTCGTCCGGCGCTCAGACTTCGGTGCGCCCGAGTTCGTGGCGGTCGCCGTTGACGCTGATTGCGACGGCGACCCGCACGGCCCCGACGACTTGGTGACCACCGGTTCGTCGATCAACTTCCTGGCGGGCGTGGACAGTTCGGACAGCGCGGGTCGCATGCCCAAATGCTGGGTCAACGAAGAAGCCGAGAGGGAACGTTTCTCGGCCTATTCCAACGGCCAGCACGATTCGTTCCTCGCCGGTTTCAACGACGCCGACGAGAACGGCATCGCCGACGAGTGCGAGCCCGATCAGCTCCACACCGCCGGCCCGATCCCCAACCGGGTCGTTGCAGGGCCCCGAAGCACCGGCACCATCGACGGCATGCTCGAGAGGAACTTCAATGGGCTTACCGGTTGGGATGTGGTCTTCACGAAGGTCAGCCATCCGTCTCTGAGCGGTACTTACACCTTCACCAGCGGGACGGTCTCGCCTGACGGCACGCAGGCCACCGTGACTACCGATGCAAACGGTGCAGTGCAAATGACCTTTAGCGCGGACGGAGTGGGGCCAGGGTTGATTGAAGTCACCGTTGCGGGGACCGGACTCTCAGTGTTCTCGTTCTTCGAGATCGTGGCTGCGCCGCCACTGGCAGGCGATGGCGACTGCGACGGGGACGTGGACCTGGCGGACGTGGCCCTGCTCCAGCGCTGTATTACCGGTGGTGGACGCATGGCGGACGGCTGTGCAGGGTGCGACGTGGACGGGGACCAGCAGGTCGAACTGGACGACTTCACCGAACTCGAGGCGGCGATGACCGGGCCGCTGTAGGACACGAGCTTGCCGCGCTTTCCGGCGTGCCGCCCGCGCTCCACATCCCCAGCGCGGCAAAGCGGGCAGGCCGACCCGTCTCGGCCAGCCTGCCCGCAGACGTCTTCTGGACGCGTGTCCGGCCGGGTCCTACTTGTGCTTGGCGAAGTACTCCTTCGAGCCGGTCGGGTCCGCCTTCATGGTGTCGGCCCCGGGCTTCCAGTTCGCCGGGCAGACCTCGCCGTGCTTCTCGTGGAACTGGAAGGCCTGGATGACGCGGATGGCCTCGTCCACGTTGCGCCCCACCGGCAGGTCGTTGATCGTCGCGTGCCGCACCACACCCTTGGGGTCGATGATGAACAGCCCGCGCAGGGCCACGCCGGCGCCCTCCAGCAGCACGTCGTACTTGCGGGCGATCTCCTTGTTCAGGTCGGCGATCAGCGGGAAGGTCACCTTGCCCAGCCCGCCTTCGCTCCGGGCCGTCTTGACCCAGGCCAGGTGGCTGTACTGGCTGTCCACCGAGACGGCCGCCACCTTGGCTCCGAGCTCGGCGAACCGGTCGTAGGCGTCGCTGAAGGCGATGATCTCGGTCGGGCACACGAAGGTGAAATCCAACGGGTAAAAGAACAGCACCAGCCACTTGTCTTCGTGCAGTTCGTTCCATTTCAGTGACTTGATCTCTTCACCGACGATCGCCGTGCAGTCGAACGTCGGCGCGGGGGAGGTTACCAATGGCATCTTCTACCTCGCTTTAATCTGTAGGTTTTCCGGCACCTGGGGTCTGCCCGGGACCGACCCACGCCGGCCCGTTCGCTCTCCGGGCCCCCATCTGAATGAACGAGGTATATTAGGCGCCCGCCGGCCGACTTCCACTCCGCCGTGCGGCCCCTGTCCGAGTCCCCGTCTGCCGGTGCCGCTTCCGATAAATCGTGTCGTCGCCACCGGTGGCCCGGCTGGCCGCCCCAGCATAGAAAACGCGGATCGCTGCGGCCTCGACCCGTGGCGGCGGCGAACGTAACTCGCGCTCGCACAAGGAACTTAGTGCAGCCTGCGGCCCGCCGGGCCGAAGCCGCTCCGCCCCGGCCGCTGGCGCCCCTTGCCACAGCCATTGCGGTCAAGCCCTGTCCCCGGTCTTGCCGAAATTCCCTTGCGTCTGGTCAGGAGGACCGGACCTGGTCCCAGAGGCTCACGGATGAGCGCGCGCGCCGAGCTAACCCGGATTCGCCAGCGAGTGGCCGACAAGTGGCAGGTCCCTGCCCTTCTGGCCGCGATCGCTCTGCTGGTCGGTTCGCTCCTCCAGATCGACCCGCCTGAAACCAGAATCCCCTTCGACACCATGTGCGACCGCATCTCGGCCGAGATCGAGGGCCGGATGCACGCCCTGGCGGTCTCGGATTGTCGCCGGATGCTCGAGGTGATCGAGGACCGCGACGAGCCGGAGGACGAGTTGCAGGCCAAGCGGGGGCGAGTCCATCTCCTACTGGCCCGTGCCCTGGCGCACCAGGCCGAGCGGCGTGACCCCGACAGCCCGGCGACCAGGGAGATCGCCGAGGAAGTCCTCCGCTCGTACGAGGCGGCCGCGGCTTCCGGTCAGGAACTGACCTGGCAGGATCATCGCCTGCGTGGCCTGGCCCACGAGCGGCTCCGGGGCTTCGATGACGCGGTGGGCAGTTACCGCCAGGCGATTGCCCTCGCCGGACCGGACGGGCTCGACATCCGGCGCCGGATTCTGGAACTCATGCAGGGGCCGCTCCACACCCCCGCGACGGAACTCGAGCCGGCCCTGGATGCATTCCTGGCCGACGCCGGTGACCGCCCGGACCTGCTCCTGTGGGCGGCGGAGCAAAAGACCGACCTGCTCCGTACCGCGGATCGAACGGACGAGGCGCTGGCCGCCCTGGAAAACCTCCGGCCGGTCTTCGAGCCGACCGTCCACCGGGAGCCGTTCGAGTACCTCTTCGCCCGGATTCTGCATCACGCGGGTCGGGTGGACGAGGCCGAGGCCACGCTGCGCAACCTGAGCAATTGCCTCAAGGTTCGCGACGAACTCTACGCCAAATCCGGCTGGCTGCTGGGACGGATCGTGCTGAACGACGGCGGGCCCCAGCGCCCGGCGGAGGCGAGCTCTTTCTTTCGTGACGTGATCGCCTCGCAGGCCTCGGGGTTGTACGTCAACGCCTCCCGCCTCGGATTGGCCGAGGCCCTCACGGCAATGGAACAGTTCGACCAGGCCCTCGAGCAGTACACCACTCTGTGCGCCACCGTCGGTCACTACGCCTCGTCGCCCGTCGTGAACCCCGATCTGGTTCGGGCGTCCATGACGGTGGTGGCTCAACGGCTTCGCCAGGACGGCGACCTCCGGCGGGCCCTGGCGTTCCTCGGACCGGCCGCCGCCCTGGTGGACGACGAAAACGTTGAACTGGCCACGACCTACCTGCAGCAGCAGGGCGACTGGTCGGCGGCGCTGGGCCGGCAGCTTCGCGCCCAGAGCCGGGACCTGCCCGCAGGGCCGGAGTCCGACGATCGGCGCCGAAGCCTCCAAACCGAAGCGCAGGAGCTGTTCATCTCCGCCGCCGGGACGTTCCTGGAACTGGCCCGGATCAATACGCTGAAAGAGACCCGCTCCGCAGCGGCCACCTGGCGCGCCGCGGACCTGTTCGACGAGGCCGGCGACCGAATCCGGACCATCGGCGTGCTCAGGGAGTTCGCTCGCGAGCGCCCGAGTTCCAGCCTGGCCCCCCGGGCTCTATTGCGGCTAGGTCAGTCGCTGCAGGCCATCGGGCGCTACCAGGAGGCGATCGAGGCCTACCAGGAGAACCAGCGCCGTTTCCCGCGGACGCCGGACGCGGGCAGCGCTCTGATACCGCTGTCCCGATGCTTCATGGCCCTGGGCCCGGGTTACTACGACCAGGCTGAGCGGACCTGCAGGATCATCCTGGAGGACTCCCCGATCTTCACGCCCCAAGCGCCCGAGTTCGCCGACGGCCTGTTCCTGCTCGGTGACCTCTACTCGCGCCAGGCCGAGTTCGAGTTGGCCATCCCCCGGCTGGCCGAGGCCGTGGCCCGATACCCCGACGACCCGCGAGTGGTCAGGGCCGAGTTCCTGCTGGCCGACGCCTACCGCCAGAGCGGACTGGCCTTGCGCCGCGACCTGCAGGAGCCCGAGCTGGTCGGTGAGAAGCCCCGGCTCAAGGCCGAATCCGTGCAGCGGCTGAACACGGCGGCCGAGCTGTTCAGCCGCCTGGTCCGACGCTACGAGGATCGCGACGAATCCGAACTCCGCGAACTCGAGGCCCTGTTTCTGCGCTACAGCCGACTCTACGAGGCTGACTGCCTGTTCGAGCTGCTGCGCTACAAGGAGGCGCTCAAAAGATACGAGCGGGCGGCCTGGGTCTACCGGGAGACGCCGTCGGCCCTGGCCGCCTACGTGCGCATCATCAACTGCCATGCCTACCTGGGGCAGCCCGAGGAAGCCCGGGCCGCTCTGAGGCGGGCCCAGCATCTGGCCAGAACCATCCCGCAGTTCCCCGAACTGTCGGGCACGCGTGACGAATGGGAACAGTACTTCAACTGGGCCGACCAGTCGGAGCTGTTCTGAGAGGCTCTCGGTTCGAAAGGTGATACCTGTGAACCAGCCAAGCTCACACGACGGCAGCAAAGCTCCCGGAGGAGAGTCGGTGGCCGATCTGGTCCGCACCCAACGCGACCTGTATCGCAACCTGCACCGCCTGGCCGAACGCCAGCGACGCCTCATCGCCGCCGAGGACCCCAGCGCCCTTCTGACCCTGCTGAGTCAGCGGCAGCGGCTCACCCAGTCGCTGGTCGAGCTGGGTCAGCGGCTGGCGCCGTACCGGGAAAACTGGTCGGCCACCTGCGCATCGCTGGAGGCGGGGCGGCGGGAGGAAATGCAGGGCATGCTCGATGAGGTCAGCGACCTTCTGGGCCGGATCATCGCCGCCGACGAGGAGGACGCCCGGCTGCTGACCGCCCGCAAGGCCCGCACCGCTGCCCAGTTGACCGGCTTCCGCAGAGGTCGGCAGGTGGTGGGCGCGTACGCGTCCGCCGGCTGCGCGTCACCGGGTGAGGCGCATCGTCAGGAATGGATCAACGAGGAATCATGACCGCGGTATCGACCACCGTTTCCGCCCGCGAACGCGAGCTGGCCGCCATCATCTCCTCTTACAACGAGGTGACCGAGCGGCTCAAGGCCTCGCACGAGATGCTGACTCGGCAGGTGCACCTGCTGCGCGAGGAACTCGCCGAGAAGAACCGCGAACTGGATCGCAAGGAGCGCCTGGCCGCCCTCGGTGAAATGGCCGCCGGCGTGGCCCACGAGGTCCGCAACCCGCTGGGCGGTATCCAGCTCTTCGCTTCGCTGCTGGAGCGTGATCTGGCGGACCGCCCCAAACTTCGCGAGTTGGCCGCCAAGATATCGAAGGGTGTTCGCACCCTCGACGCGATCGTCGGTGACATTCTCGTGTTCGCCGGCCAGGGCGAGGCCAGGCTCGAGCCGGTCTCTCTGGCCGCCGTGTTGAGCGAGACCCTCGACCTGGTCGCCCCGCAACGGCGGGCCCGGGACGCCCGCATCCATGTGGATACGGAACAGTTCCAGGTCGCCGTCGAGGGTCACGCCGGCCAGTTGCAGCGGGCCCTGCTCAACCTGGTGTTCAACGCGCTGGATGCCGCCGGCGAGGGCGGCAACGTCTGGATCACCTGCCGTGAGGACCCCGCCGACGAGGCGGTCTACGTGGAGGTGGCCGACGACGGCCCCGGCGTCCCGCCGGACATGGCCCAGCGCATCTTCAACCCCTTTTTCACGCGCAAGGATCACGGAACCGGTCTCGGGCTGGCCATCGTGCACCGCGTCGCCGAGGCCCACGGCGGCGGCGTACGGGTGAGGAACCGGCCCGAGGGTGGGGCGGCCTTCGTCCTCTCGCTGCGCCCCGCCGCCGAGCGGCCCATCGGAGGAGGATAGTCCCATGGCCCGAATCTGTGTGGTGGACGACAAGGAACTCATCCGCGACTCGCTCTGCGAGACCCTCTCTCGTGAGGATCATCAGCCGATCGCGTTCGCCGATCCGGTCGAGGCCCTTGACGCGATTCGCGAGGAGGGCTTCGACCTGGTGTTGACCGACATGAAGATGCCCCGCCTCGACGGCATCTCGCTGATCCGCGAGATGCGGGCCGCCAACTGCGACACGCCCGCCATCGTCATGACCGCCTTCGGCACCGTGTCCAGCGCGGTCGAGGCCATGAAACTGGGCGTGTTCGACTACATCCAGAAGCCCTTCGAGGCGGACGCCATCATCATTCAGGTGGATCGCGCTCTGCAGCACTCCCAGTTGAGCCGCGAGAACGAGGCCCTGCGCAAGAGCGTCGAGGACCTGTGCAAGGTCCGGCCCATCGTGGGCGACGGCCCCGCCATGACCGATCTGCGCCGCCGCGTGGCCCTGGTCGCCGATAGCGACGCGACCGTGCTGATCGGCGGAGAGTCCGGGTCGGGCAAGGAGCTGGTGGCTCTGGCGGTCCACGCCCGGTCGCGTCGGGCGGATCGGCCGATGCTGTGTCTGAACTGCGCCGCCCTGTCGGGCAGCCTGCTGGAGAGCGAGCTTTTCGGCCACGAGCGCGGCGCCTTCACGGGGGCGGATCGATTGCGCAAGGGACGCTTCGAGCTGGCCAACGGCGGCACGCTGCTGCTGGACGAAGTGTCCGAGATGGCCCTGCCCCTGCAGGCCAAGCTGCTGCGCGTGCTGCAAGAGGGCGAGTTCGAGCGGGTGGGCAGCAGCATGACCCGACGGGCCGACGTCCGCATCATCGCCACCACAAATCGCAACCTGGCCGATTGGGTGGCACGAAAACGCTTCCGGGCCGACCTGTTCTATCGGCTCAACGTGCTGCCCGTACAGGTGCCCCCGTTACGCGAGCGCCCCGAGGACCTCACCGATCTGGTGGCTCACTTCTTCGACCTGGTCGCCCGGCGCGAGGATCGCGGGCCCTTGAGAATCGAACCGGGCGCCTGGTCGTTGTTGCAGCAGTACTCCTGGCCCGGCAACGTGCGCGAACTCGAGAACCTCTGCCAGCGGGCGGCGGCTCTGGTGCCCGACGGGGTGGTCACCCAGGCGGTCATCGAATCCTGGATCAGCCCGGCGCCGCAGCAGCCGGCGGAGTTCACCAACCTGCGCGAAGGTCGTCTGTTGGAGGACGCCGAACGCCAGCTCATCGAGAAAACCCTGGCCCGCCACGCTGGTCATCGAGCCAGGACCGCCAAAGCGCTGGGCATCGGCGTTCGGACTCTGGGGATGAAACTCAAGCAGTGGCGCGAAGAGGCGGAGGCGGCCCGACGCACCACGGTGCTGGCCGGCGTCCGCTAGATGGATAAGAGCGACACGGAAATCGCTTGCAAGGCGCTCCGCACAACCAGCGGCAGCGGCGAGCGATGGCCCAAGAGAGGCGCAGCAATTACTGCCGACGCGCAAGAATTGCCGACCGCTTTTGCAGGCCCCACGCCGGTTGTGGGGCTGGGAGGGCCGTTCGCGATCACTGGAACATCCTGTGCACGGTGTGCCACCGGTCCGGGAGGCGGTCCGCGCCGGCTCGCGCCCGGCGAGCGGTTCGGCAACGCCCCGGCGGGTGTCCAGAGGAGTGCGTGATGTTCATCTCCAACGTCACCGACCGTGGAGCGACACCGGCCCTGGTCAACCTGTGGGCCTTCACCCAGGCTCGCCACAAGGTGATCGCCGAGAACGTGGCCAACTGGGGCAACCCGCACTACAAGGCCAAACAGCTCGACGCAAACGCCTTTCAGCAAGCGCTGGGCCGGGCGCTCGAGGATCGCGGCGGCGACCCCAACGCGCCCTTCGTCCTTCCCGCCACGGACCAGTTCCGAACCGACGGTCACGGACGCCTCCGAGTCACGCCGACCGAGGCTCCGGCCGAGAACGTCCTGTTTCACGACCAGACCAACACGTCCATCGAACGGCAGATGGCCCACCTGGCCGAGAACGCCATGATGCACGAGGCCGTCACCACCCTGCTGCAGGGCCGGTTCAACGGGCTGCGCAAGGCCATCCGCGGGCAGGTGTAGGGAGAACTTGATCCATGATCGGGTCGCTCGAAGTCAGCACCTCGGCGTTGGTCGCCCAGCGGACGCGAATGAACGTCATCGCGGGCAACATCGCCAACATGCACGCCACGGCTGACGCCGCCGGCAACCCCCGGCCGTATCAGCGCCGGGTCGCTCTGCTGGCCACGGGCAACCCCGCGGCCGGTCCCGACGCCCCCGGCGTGCACGTGCAGGCCGTTGTCAAGGACCCCGCCCCGTTCCGCAAGGTGCACGATCCGACGCACCCGCATGCCATCCAGAGCGGACCGGACGCCGGATACGTTCTCTACCCCAACGTGGACCACACCACGGAGATGATCAACGCCCTGCAGGCCGCTCGGGCCTACGAGGCGAACGTGACCGTGATGGACATCACCAAGACCATGGCCGCCGCCTCGTTGCGGCTGCTGGGCTGATTGCAGGAGCGCTAGCCGATGACCAGCCCCGTTC
>Ga0307379_10003364_pt1 | contig 23295 bp, 23 predicted proteins | sample UN2MG_FD_202237 | JGI IMG/M metagenome (GOLD analysis project Ga0307379, IMG submission 202237) | Soil microbial communities from Risofladan, Vaasa, Finland - UN-2 | ecosystem: Environmental > Terrestrial > Soil > Coastal area > Acid sulfate soil | place: Finland: Risofladan, Vaasa | collected... | reverse complement strand
ACGGCACCGACTACGTGTTCATGGACAACGAGACCTACGACCAGATGAACGTGGCGCCCGACCTGCTCGGAGAAGCGCCGAAGTACCTGATCGAGGGGATGCAGCCGACGCTGCTCATGTTCGGGAACGAGATCGTCGGTGTCGAGCTGCCGGCCTCGGTCGAGCTGACCATCACCCAGACCGAGCCGGGCATCCAGGGTGATCGCGTGTCCGGTGCCCGCAAGCCGGCCACCCTCGAGACCGGACTCGAGGTGCAGGTCCCGCTGTTCATCGAGCCCGACGACAAGATCAAGGTCGACACGCGCACCGGCGAGTACATCTCCAAGGCCTGACGACGTGACCGAGAGCCCTCCCGGGCGAAGGCGGCAGGCGCGCGAGCGCGCCATCGGGTTCTTGTACGAGGCCGAGACCAAGGACGTCCACCCGTCCGAGGTCCTCGACTCGCTGCCCGTGCCACCGGACGACTTCGCGACCGAGATCACGCTCGGTACGGGCGATCACCGCCACCAGATCGACCACCTCCTGGACGGCGTCGGTCGACCGAAATGGCCACTCGCCCGCATGGCAGCGATGGACCGCGCCGTGCTCCGACTCGGTGTCTACGAGCTCGCGTTCCAGACCGACACACCCGACGCGGTGATCCTGTCCGAGGCTGCCGATCTCGCCACGCGCTACTCGACCGACGACTCGCCGAAGTTCGTCAACGGTGTGCTGGCACGTGCTGCCGAGATGATCCGCGACGAAGGGGTGTGGGCGACGCCGTCGGTCCTGTTGCTCGACTGCGACGGCTTGTTTCGTCTGTGGAAGGCCGAGCCGATCCATGAACGCGAGGCCTCACTGGGGCTCGAGCACGGATCGCTGTTCCGCGAAGCCTTCGATCCCGAGCTGTACCGCCAGGCCACGATCGGCGAGCTCACCGCAGAGGAATGGGGCATCGAGATCGCCCGGCGGATCGAGCCCGACGCCACCGCCGATCGCGCGCAGCTGGTCGCCGAGGCCTGGACCATGGCCAACTGGGACGTGGACGAGGGGTTCGTGTCGGTGATCCGACGTGTTCGTGAGTCAGGTCGCGTGCGCATCGCGATGCTCTCGAACGCCACGACGATGCTCGAATCGGATCTGGTGAAGATGGGTGTCGCCGGGTTGCTCGAGGTGGTCGTGAGCTCAGCTCGTATCGGCCTCGCGAAACCCGACGAAGCTGCGTATCGCAAGGCCGCCGAGTTGGTGGGCGAGGACGTCGAGCGGATCCTGTTCGTCGACGATCGCGCCGAGAACGTCGAGGGCGCCCTCGCCACCGGGCTCCAGGCCGTGCTCCACAGCGGCGACGCCGGCCGCTTCGCTGCCGTGCTGTCCCGCGTCGGGATTCTCGATGATCAAGATCCCGCTTCCTGACCCGCAACTGGCCGACGACCGCGTGCGTCTGCGGCCGTGGCGGTACGCCGACGCCGAAGAGCTCGTCGCGGGGTGGGCCGACCCCGATGTCGCCCGGTGGAACGCAGTTCCCACCGACACCTCGGTCGAGGCAGCTCGACGGTGGATCGGCGGGTGGAGTGAACGGGTGAAGACCGGCATCAGCCTCGATCTCGTGGTCGTCGAGGCCGATTCGGCCGATCTGCTGGGCGAAGTCGGGGTCTCGAAGTTCGACGCACAACACGGCTCGGCCGAGATGGGCTTCTGGCTCCGCCCCGAAGCCCGGGGCAAGGGCTACGCGTCGGCGGCAGTGGGTCTGCTCGCTGAATGGACCGTGTCGGCCATCGGGGTCCGCTTGCTGTTCACCCGTACGGACCCCGGCAACACCGACTCTGCCGGGGTGCTGCTCCGTGCCGGTTTCGAACGGCGTGGAACGTCGGCCGGAGGCCACGACATCTGGAAGTTCATCGGAGCGACGTCCTGAGGTCGGGAGCTGTCCGCCCGCTTCCCGACGACGTGCTATGTTCGACCCCTGACCGTGAAGTGAGTCCCGTGAGGCTCACACGGACAGAAAGGCTTGCCCTTGGCCGAACGTGAACGCCAGCTGACCCGCCCCTCCGGGGGCGTTTTTCATGCCCGCACCGAGGTGATGGACGCGGACGACCTGCGGCGGGCCGTCTGGCGGATGGCCCACGAGATCATCGAGCACAACCAGGGTCTCGACCAGGTGATCCTGGTCGGCCTCCAGACCGGTGGAGTGCCCCTCGCCGAGCGGCTCGTCGAGGCGCTGGCGGAGATCGAGCCCACATCATCGGTCGGAGTCGGGACGCTCGACGTCGCGTTCTACCGCGATGACATCGGGATCCGCCCCGTGCTTCCCGAGGCGGTCACCGACATCCCGTTCGACCTCACGGGGACAACGGTGGTTCTCGTCGACGACGTGCTGTTCACCGGGCGGACGATCCGCGCCGCACTCGATGCGCTGCAGGACTACGGCCGCGCCGCCTCGATCCAGCTCGCAGTCATGGTCGACCGGGGCCACCGCGAGCTGCCGATTCGGCCCGATTACGTCGGCAAGAACCTCCCGACCCGTCGCGACGAGGTCGTCGATGTCACCGCCGAAGGCGTGCACCTCGGAGATGTGGAATGAGGGGCGGGATCGTGCGAGGTCGACGGGGAGCGCAGGAAGCATGAAGCATCTGTTGTCGATCGCGGACCTCTCTCGTGAGGACATCGAATCGATCCACGATCTGACCGACAACTTCGTCGAGGTCAGTCGGCGCCAGATCCCCAAGGTGCCGGCGCTACGAGGCAAGACGGTGGTGTCGTTGTTCTACGAGGACTCGACTCGCACCCGCATCAGTTTCGAGACCGCCGCCAAGCGGCTCGGGGCCGACACGATGACCTTCAGCGTCAGCAGTTCGTCGGTGAAGAAGGGCGAGTCGCTGCGCGACACCATCGACACCATCGGGGCCATGGGCATCGATGCAGTCGTCGTGCGGCACCAATCCGCGGGGGTCCCGTGGCAGCTCACCCGCTGGACCGACGCAGCTGTGATCAACGGCGGTGACGGGTGGCACGAGCACCCCACCCAGGCACTTCTCGACACCTACACGATCCGCGAGCGGCTCGGCACCCTCGACGGCAGGCACATCGCGATCGTCGGCGACATCAAGCACAGCCGCGTCGCTCGGAGCAACGTGCTGGCCTTCACTGCCCTCGGGGCCGAGGTGACGCTGGTCGCACCGCCCACGCTCCTGCCGCCCAGCCTCGAAGGATGGCCGGTCAGGGTGAGTCACGACCTCGACTCGATCCTTCCCAAGGTCGACGTCTGCTACCTGCTGCGCATGCAGCGTGAGCGCATGACCGAGGCCCTCGTGCCCACGCTTCGCGAGTACACCGCGACCTACGGACTGACGAGGCGCCGAGCCGATCTGCTCGCCCCTCGAGCCCTGGTGATGCACCCCGGTCCGATGAACCGTGGCGTCGAGATCGCGGCCGAGGTGTCCGACCTCCCGACCGCCACGATGGTCGAGCAGGTGTCGAATGGGGTGGCGGTACGCATGGCGGTGCTGTTCCTGCTCCTGGGTTCAGGAACCCGTGCCGAAGCTGCGAGGGTGGTGGCCGATGCTTGACCATGGTGGGAACGAGTGCGAGGGCGTCGCCTTCCAGGAGGGCGTTGTGCCCGATGCCTGACTCCAGTGTGGTGATCAAGGGCGGCACGATCGTCGACTTCAATGGCGATCGGCAGGCCGACATCCGCATCGTCGACGGAGTGGTCGACTCGATCGGCGAAGATCTCGGCGGCGATCGGGTGCTCGACGCCGGCGGCTGCGCGGTCGGTCCAGGGCTCGTCGACCTGCACACGCATCTGCGCCAGCCCGGCAAGGAAGAGGCCGAAACCGTCGAGTCGGGTGCCCGAGCGGCTGCGGTCGGTGGTTACACGTGCATCCTGGCGATGCCGAACACCACGCCGGCGATCGACAGCGCAGGGGTGGTTCGTGAGGTACTCGATCTCGGCCGAACGGCGGCATGCGATGTCCGCACCTCGGGCGCCATCACCGTCGATCGGGCCGGCGAGGCCTTGGCGCCGATGGCCGAGATGGCCGAACTCGGCGTCAGGTTCTTCACCGATGACGGCACCGGCGTCCAGGACACCCGCCTGATGCGGCGGGCACTCGAGTACGCAACCGCGCTCGACGTCACGCTCGCGGAGCACTGTGAAGACGCGTCCATGGCGGCGGGTGGGCACATGCACGAGGGCGAGTGGTCGAGCCGTCTCGGCATTCCGGGCCAGCCGGCCGAGGCCGAGGAACTCATGGTGATGCGCGACATCGCGCTGGCCCGCCTCACCGGCGCACGCGTCCACTTCCAGCACCTGTCGACTGCCGGTTCGGTCGCGATGGTCAAGGCAGCCAAGTCGACCGGTCTTCGGGTCAGTTGCGAAGCCACGACCCATCACTTCACGCTCACCGACGCCGAGTGTGCCAGCTACGACCCGGTGTTCAAGGTCAATCCGCCGCTCCGTCCCCGGGCCGACGTCGAGGCGGTGAAGGCGGGGTTGGTCGACGGCACGATCGACGCCATCGCAACCGATCACGCCCCCCACACCACCGAGACCAAGGAGGCGGCCTTCGACGAGGCGCCGCCCGGGATGCTCGGTCTCGAGACGGCTCTGGCGCTGGCCAACACCGAACTCGACCTCGATCTCCGTCAGATCTTCGGTCTGCTGTCGTGGCGGCCGGCGCAGTTGCTCGGCGTGACCGACGTGCACGGCGGGCCGATCGAGGTGGGTCGTGCCGCGAACCTGTGCATCTTCGACCCGACCGCGACCTGGACCGTCGACCCGGATGAGTCCGTGAGCCGAAGTCGCAACAATCCGTACCGAGGTCGTCAGTTGACCGGACGCGTGCGTCACACCGTGTTCGCCGGCGAGCCGGTCGTCATCGATGGCGAGCCCCAACGATGAGCATCACCGAAGCACAGCTGGTGTTGGCCGACGGGACCGTGTTCGAAGGCGAAGCGATCGGTGCCACTCCGCCCGACGGCGTGGCGGCGGGCGAAGTGGTGTTCAACACCGTGCTGTCGGGTTACCAGGAGGTCCTCACCGACCCGAGCTATGCCGGCCAGATCGTCACCTTCACCTACCCGCACATCGGCAACTACGGCACGACGCCGCTCGACGACGAGGCCCGTCGGCCGTTCTGTCGCGGCGTGATCGTCCGCGACCTCGCGAGGCGGCGCAGCAACTGGCGCAGCGAGGCAGACCTGTCGGCGTTCCTCGTGCAGCACGGGATCGCCGGGCTGGCGGGTGTCGACACACGCCGCCTCACCCGTCACATTCGTGATGCGGGTGCGATGCCGGGCGCGTTCGGAACCGCCGACGAGGTGACCCTCAAGGCAGCTGCATCGGCCGAGCCCGGCACCGATGGTGTCGACCTCGTCGCCGAGGTGTCGACCCCCGAGCCGTACACGTTCGGGAACGGCCCCTTGCGGGTGGTCGCCTACGACTTCGGCATCAAGACTTCGATCGTCCGCCAACTGGGCGAGTTCGCGACCGTCGAAGTGGTCCCGGCCTCGACGCCGGCTGCCGACGCGCTGGCCCGCGAGCCCGACGGGCTCTTCCTGAGCAACGGCCCGGGCGATCCTGCCCAGGTCGGTTACGCCGTCGACACGGTGCGGCAGCTCGTCGAGTCCGAGGTCGCGCTGTTCGGCATCTGCCTCGGGCACCAGATCCTCGGCCGAGCCATTGGCGCCGGCACGGTGAAGCTGCCCTTCGGCCACCACGGCGGCAACCACCCCGTCCGAGACCTCGCCACCGGCCGGGTCGAGATCACGAGTCAGAACCACAACTTTGCGGTCGACGCCGACTCGCTCGCCGGCAAAGCCGAGATGACGCATGTGAACCTCAACGACGGGGTGTGTGAAGGGATGTCGGTGCTCGACGGCCGCGCCTGGTCGGTCCAGTACCACCCCGAGGCCGGTCCCGGCCCTCACGACGCCCGCCACCTGTTCGATCGCTTTGCCCAGGAGATGACCCGTTGACGTTCGTGGTGCAGATGCCGAGATGCGAGGCCGACGAGGCACGAGGAGGCCGGCCAGTTGCGGCCCGAGCGGCCGGGGAGCGGGAATAGCGATGCCTCGTCGTGACGACATCTCGTCGATCCTGCTGATCGGCGCCGGTCCGATCGTGATCGGCCAGGCATGTGAGTTCGACTACTCGGGCACACAGGCGTGCCGGGTCCTGCGCGAGGAGGGCTATCGGGTCATCCTCGCCAACTCGAACCCGGCGACGATCATGACCGATCCCGACTTCGCCGATGCGACCTACATCGAGCCGCTCGACGCCGAAGTGATCGAACGGATCATCGAGGTGGAAGCGCCCGATGCGGTCCTGCCGACGCTCGGGGGGCAGACGGCGCTGAACCTCGCCATGGAACTCGTCGAGCGCGGGTCGGTCGGGGTGCCGGGAACTCCCGAGCTCATCGGAGCGAACCAGGCGGCCATCGCCACCGCCGAGGACCGTGAGAACTTCAAGGTCGCCATGATCGAGATCGGGCTGTCGGTGCCCGAATCGGCGACGGCGCGCAACATGCCCGAAGCTCGCGAGGCCATCGAGCGCATCGGTCTCCCGGTCGTCATCCGCCCCGCCTACATCCTCGGAGGCAAGGGCACCGGGATCGCCTCGACGCCCGAGGAGTTCGAGAAGATGGCCAACTTCGGCCTCGAGGCCAGTCCGATCAGCGAGATCCTCATCGAGACCTCGATCGCCGGCTGGAAGGAGTACGAGCTCGAGGTCATGCGCGACCGCGCCGACAACTGCGTGGTCATCTGTTCGATCGAGAACCTCGACCCGATGGGAGTCCACACCGGCGACTCGATCACCGTCGCACCGGCTCAGACGCTGTCCGACGTCGAATATCAGGAGATGCGCGATGCCGCATTCGCCTGTATCCGGCGTGTCGGCGTCGAGACCGGCGGCAGCAACGTCCAATTCGCGGTGAACCCCGAAAACGGTGACATGGTGGTCATCGAGATGAACCCGCGGGTTTCGCGGAGCTCGGCGCTCGCTTCGAAGGCCACCGGGTTCCCGATCGCCAAGATCGCTGCGAAGTTGGCGGTCGGCTACACCCTCGACGAGATCCCCAACGACATCACCAAGAAGACCCCGGCGAGCTTCGAACCCACCATCGACTACGTGGTCACCAAGGTGCCTCGGTGGGCCTTCGAGAAGTTCCCCGACACGCCGGTGGTCCTCGGGACGTCGATGCAGTCGGTCGGCGAGGCGATGGCCATCGGACGGACCTTTCCCGAGTCGCTCCAGAAGGCGCTCCGAAGCCTCGAACTCGGGCGGTTCGGGCTCAACTGCGACCCCGCCGAGGCGCTGGTCGACGAGCTCGACGACGCAGAACTGATGCTGCGGGCCAAGACGGCCACCCCCGACCGTCCTTTCCACCTCGAGGCTGCGCTGCGACGAGGTGTGACCGTCGACCAGCTCTCGGCCGAGACGCGTGTCGATCCCTGGTTCCTCGACCAGATGGACCAGATCGTCCAGGAGCGCGCCCACCTGGCCGAGGTCGGATTCGAACTCGTGACCAGGGCAGACCTGCGTCGCGCAAAGCGGCTGGGGTTCAGTGACGCGCAGCTCGGGTATCTGTGGGCCGTCGACGAGATGGCCGTGCGGTCGCGTCGGACGGCGCTCGGGGTGGTGCCGACGTTCAAGACCGTCGACACGTGCGGTGCCGAGTTCGATGCCGAGACCCCCTACCACTACTCGACCTACGAGGACACCGACGAGGTCGTGCACTCGGGCCGGCAGAAGGTCCTGATCCTCGGTTCGGGTCCGAACCGGATCGGTCAGGGCATCGAGTTCGACTACTGCTGCGTGCACGCGAGCTTCGCGTTGGGTGATGCGGGCTACGAGACGGTGATGCTCAACTGCAACCCCGAGACGGTCTCGACCGACTACGACACGTCGGGGCGTCTCTACTTCGAGCCGCTCACCCTCGAGGATGCGCTCAACGTCATCGAGTCCGAGCAGGCGTCGGGTGATCTGGTCGGGATCGTGGTGGCGCTCGGGGGCCAGACACCGCTGAAGCTCGCGGGAGCGTTGCCCGAGGGCCTGGTTCTCGGAACGAGCGCGGCTTCGATCGACCGGGCCGAGGATCGCGATCAGTGGAACCGACTCTGCAATCGCCTCGAGATTCCCCAGCCGCCCGGAGGGACTGCCACCGACGTCGACGCTGCGCTCGCGATCGTCGATCAGGTCGGGTACCCCGTGCTCATGCGCCCCAGCTACGTGCTGGGCGGCCGTGCCATGGAGATCGTCTACGACGAGGAGAGCCTCCGGCGGGCCATGGAGCATCTCGCCGGGTTCGGGAGTCTCGGCAAGGAAGGTGGACTCTCGGCCGAACGCCCCGTGCTCATCGACCGGTTCCTCGAGGACGCGACGGAGGTCGACGTCGACGCCATCCGCGATCACACCGGCGACGTGTTGATCGGCGGCGTCATGGAGCACGTCGAGGAGGCCGGGGTGCACTCAGGCGACTCGGCGTGTTCACTGCCGCCCTACTCGCTGTCGGACGAGACCGTCGGGGTCATCGAGGAATACACCAAGCGCCTTGCGGCCGAGCTCGACGTGCGCGGGTTGCTCAACGTGCAGTACGCCGTGAAGGGCGGCCAGGTGTTCGTGATCGAGGCGAACCCTCGAGCCTCGAGGACCGTGCCGTTCGTGGCGAAGGCAACCGGTGTGCCGCTGGTGAAGATCGCGTCGCGGGTGATGATCGGAGCCACGCTCGAGGAGCTCCGCAAGGAGGGACTGGTCAGGGCTCCGGTGACCGGGCACGTGGCGGTCAAAGAGGCGGTCCTGCCGTTCAACCGGTTCCCCGAGGCCGACACGCTGCTCGGTCCCGAGATGCGCTCGACCGGCGAGGTCATGGGCATTGCCGACAGCTTCGGGCTGGCATTCGCGAAGGCGCAGCTGGCCGCCGGGGACCGGCTGCCGGAGTCCGGGACCGTCTTCTTCAGCCTCGCCGATCGCGACAAGCGGGCCGGTCGGCGTGCTGCTGCGCAGTTCGTCGAACACGGCTTCGAGATCGTGGCCACCGCCGGCACTGCCGACATGCTCGAGGAGCACGGCCTGCCCGTGCGGGCTCGGGTGGCCAAGATCGGCGAACCGGATGGTCGAGACGCCGTCGAATTGATCGACTCGGGTGAGGTGCAGTTGGTGATCAACAGCCCACGCGGCCGCGGCCCCCGAGCCGACGGTGCACACATCAGGGCAGCTGCCGCGCACCACGGCATCCCGTGCCTGACGACGGCAGCCGCAGGGGAGGCGGCGGCAGAGGGAGTCGCTGAACGCAATGCGGCAGCGCTCAGCGTCAAGTCGCTCCAGGCACACCACGGCCAGACACCCGATGGAACACCACCGGAGTGAGCCTCGGCACCCGCGGCGCTGCTCGGTGACGGTCGACCTGTCGACGCAGATCGGGTCCGTCGAGCTTCCCAATCCGGTCATGACGGCATCGGGGACAGCCGGATACGGACCCGAGTTGGCCCGGTCCTTCGATCTCTCGACGATCGGCGCAGTCGTCACGAAGTCGCTCGCCCACTTCGCGTGGGACGGCAATCCCGCCCTCCGCGTCCACCAGACGACGGGCGGGATGATCAACAGCGTCGGGTTGCAGGGACCCGGGGTCACGGCGTGGCTCACCGACCATCTCCCGGCGCTGCTCGACACCGGCGCGCGAGTGGTCGCCAGCATCTGGGGCCGTTCGGTCGACGACTACCGCCTGGCCGCCGAGCAGCTCGCGGCGGCCGATGAGCGGGTCGTCGCGATCGAGGTGAACCTGAGCTGTCCCAACACCGAGACGGGACGCGATCTGTACGCGCACGATCCCGAAGCCACCGCAGCCGTGATGGCCGTCACCGAAGCGTGCGGGCGACCCCGGTGGGCCAAGTTGAGCCCGAACACCTCCGAGCTCGTCGGGGTGGCAGGCGCCGCCCGCGACGCGGGTGCGGAAGCGGTGACGCTGGTGAACACGGTGCTGGGAATGGCGATCGATGTCGAGAACTCGACCTACCGGCTCGGATCGGGTGCTCGCGGGGGAGGGCTGAGTGGTCCCGCCATCCACCCGATCGCCGTCCGTGCGGTGCACGACGTGCACGCTGCCCACCCTGAGCTGCCGATCGTGGGCGTCGGTGGGATCGCCTCGGGACTCGACGCTGCTGAGTTCGTGCTCGCCGGTGCATCGGCGATTCAGGTCGGCACCGCCACATTCGTCGACCCCGCAGCGTCCTCGAAGGTGTCCGCCGGGCTGGAATCATGGTTGCTGCGTTGCGGAAGCGATCGCCTCACCCATCACATCGGAGCTGTCCATGAGCACTGACCCGTCCATCGCCCCCACCGCTCCGACCGAGGTCCGCGGCCGTCTGGCCCTCGCCCTCGACCTGGACGACCTGGTGGCAGCGACCCGCCTGGCCCGCGAGCTCCAGCCCTGGTTCGGTGTGGTGAAGGTCGGCCTCGAGCTGTTCTCGGCGAATGGTCCCGACGCCATCAGCGCCATGCGAGATATGGGGCTCGATGTGTTCGCCGATCTGAAGCTGCACGACATCCCTACCACCGTCGGCAAATCTGCCAAGGTCCTGGGGAGTCTGGGAGCGAGCTACCTGACCCTTCATGCGCACGGCGACGTGCCGATGCTGCGCGCCGGTGTCGAAGGCCTCGCCGACGGAGCCGAGTCCGTGGGGCTGCCCCCACCCATGGCGCTTGCCGTCACGGTGCTCACGAGCGACGGCGATGCGCCGCCGCACATCCTTCCCAAGCGGGTTCGCATGGCGGTCGAGGCCGGCTGCGGTGGCATCGTCTGCGCCGCCGGTGACGTGGTCGAGGCGAAGCAGTACGCGCCACGTCTCACTGCCGTCGTGCCCGGCATCCGTCTCGCCGGAACCGCCCGCCATGACCAGGCGAGGGCGGCCACCCCCGCCGAGGCCGTCGAGGCAGGAGCGGATCTGCTCGTGATCGGCCGGGCGGTCACCCAGGCCGACGAACCGCGTGACGCAGCAGCGGCCATCGCCGCCGAGGTCGGTGCCGCCGTCGGCCGTGGGGCGCCGGCGGCTGACGCGCCGTCCTGAGCCAACGCTCAGCAGCAACTATCGTTTCGGGTCATGCCAAAGCCTCCCCAGTTGACCCCCGAGCAGCGCACCGCCGCCCTCGCCAAGGCCGCCGAGGCCCGTCGGGCCCGAGCCGCCCTCAAGGAACGACTCAAGATGGGTGCGATCACGTTGTCCGAGCTGTTCGAGCGGGCCGCCGACGACGACATCGTCGGCAAGATGAAGATGCTCGCGGTGCTCGAGTCGCTCCCCGGTGTCGGCAAGGTGAAGGCCCGGCGTACGATGGAGGAGATCGAGATCAGCGAGACCCGGCGCATCCGAGGTGTCGGCAAGCAGCAGCGCGAGTCGCTGCTCGCAGCCTTCCCCGACCAGGCTTGAACATCGTCCTGTCCGGACCCGGCGGCGCCGGCAAGGGCACCATCGTGCGCCGGCTGCTCGCCGGGGCTGCCGACCTCTGGGTGTCGCGCTCGTGGACGACGCGGGCACGCCGACCCGGCGAGGCTGCCGACGCCTATCACTTCGTGTCGCCGGAGGAGTTCGCTCGACACATCGACGAGGGCGGGTTCCTCGAATGGGTCGAGTTCCTCGATTACCGACAGGGCACTCCGATCCCCGAGCCGCCCGACGGTCTCGACGTGGTGTTCGAGATCGACGTCCACGGTGCTCGCGCCATCAGCGAGTGGGATCCTGACGCGTTGCTCGTGTTCATCGACACCCCCCATCCCGAAGCGCAACGTGACCGATTGATCGGTCGGGGCGACACTCCCGACCGGGTCGACCAGCGGATGGCGAAGGCCGCCGAGGAACGCTCGATCGCAGCCGAGATCGGCATGACGACGGTGGTCAATGACGACCTCGACCACGCGGTCGAAGCCGTGCGAGGGCTGATCGCGGCGGCGCGAGGCTGATCGCGTGTCGAATTGCCTCGTTCTCCGAGGTCACCGGTAGTGTGAGCTGTTCCGTACGCGCCTGCTCAGGAGAGCCACGCATGACTGCGAGCCACGACTCGATGATGACCCCGCGAATCGAGGACCTTCTCGAGCGCGCCGGGTCGAAGTTCACGCTGGTGGCCCTCGGCTCCAAGCGGGCCCGCCAGATCAACTCGTACTACAACCAGGTCGAAGGCGGCCTCGGGACCATGATCCCGCCGCAGGTCACCACGGTGTCCCGGAAGCCGCTGTCGATCGCCTTCGAGGAGATCTCGACCGACAAGATCGTCCCGGTCGAGCCCGCCGAGGTGCGTGCACGCGAGGAAGCCGAGGCACAGGCTGCGGCCGACGCAGCTGCTGCCGCTGCCGATTCCGGCGAGGAAGCCTAGAACCCGAACCGTCGGGTCTCACCGTGCGAGACGCGCGTATCGTTCTTGGAGTCACAGGCGGCATCGCTGCTTACAAGGCGGTCGAGGTGTGCCGCCGTCTCGTCGACGCCGGCGCGCACGTTGTGCCGGTGATGACCCGTGGTGCCACCCGTTTCGTCGGTGAAGTCACCCTGTCGGCGCTCGCCAGTGAACCGGTCAAGACCTCGCTCTGGGATGACACCGATCCGATCCCGCACACCCGCCTCGGCCAGTCGGCCGACCTGGTGGTGGTCGCTCCGGCCACGGCAAGGCTCATCGGAAGCTACGCCGCAGGGATCAGCGACGGCCTGCTCGTGGCGACCCTGCTCGCCACCGAGGCCCCCGTGCTCATCTGCCCGGCGATGCACACCGAGATGTGGAACCACCCTGCCGTCCAGGAGAACCTCGCCACCCTGGCCCGACGTGGCGTACACGTGCTCCCTCCCGAGGAAGGACGACTCGCAGGCGGCGACAGCGGGAGCGGTCGGCTGGCCTCGCCCGAGGCGATCGTCGATGCCGCCCACCGAATCCTCTCCGGAAAGGGCGCGGACTTCGCCGGTCTCAAGGTGCTCGTGACCGCCGGTGGCACCCGTGAGGCCATCGACACGGTGCGGGTGATCTCGAACCGGTCGTCAGGCAAGCAGGGATACGCCGTTGCTGCCGAGGCGGCCGCACGTGGTGCCGAGGTCACGCTGGTCACGACGGTCGATCGGCCGGCGCCTCCTGGTGTCGTCGAGGTGATCGAGGTGGCCAGTGCTGCCGACATGCAGGACGCGGTGATGGGACGTAGCCGCGACCAGGACGTCATCGTGATGGCCGCCGCCGTCGCCGACTTCCGCCCGAAGGCACCGGCTGACCACAAGCTGAAGAAGCGGGACGGGCCGCCCGAGATCGTTCTCGAGCCGACCCACGACTTCCTCGTCGACCTCGGCTCCGGCAAGCCTGTCGGCCAGACACTGGTCGGCTTCGCGGCAGAGACCGATGACGTCTTGGCGAATGCCCGTACGAAGCTGGCAGACAAGCGCCTCGACCTGATCGTCGCCAACGACGTCGGCGCACCGGGCGTGGGCTTCGAGCACGACACCAACGAAGTTCATCTCGTGACCTCGGCAGATGCGAGGCTGGTACCTCTCGCGAACAAGCGGGCCATCGCCCGTGCCATTCTCGACCAAGTTCTCGAAACAAGGAGCAATCAAGCGTGACCCGTAACTGGACCTTCACGTCCGAATCCGTGACCGAAGGTCACCCCGACAAGATGGCCGACCAGATCTCCGACGCGATCCTCGACGCCATCTTCACCGACGACCCGATGGCCCGGGTGGCCTGCGAGACCATGGTCACCACCGGTCTGGCCATGGTCGCCGGCGAGATCACCACTTCCGCCTACGTCGAGATTCCCAAGATCGTGCGCGAGACGATCAACGGCATCGGCTACGACCGTGAAGCGTTCGGCTTCGACGGAAACACCTGTGGTGTGATGACCTCGATCGATCCCCAGTCGCCCGACATCGCGCAGGGCGTCGACACTGCATACGAGACGCGGACCGGTTCGTCCGGCGAAGACATCCTCAACGCCCAGGGCGCCGGCGACCAGGGAATGATGTTCGGCTACGCGTGCGAGGAGACCGCGGACCTCATGCCGCTGCCCATCTGGTTGGCGCACCGCCTCAGCCACCGGCTGGCCGAGGTCCGCAAGTCCGGCATCCTCCCGTACCTCCGCCCCGACGGCAAGACCCAGGTCACCATCGACTACGAGGACAACCGGCCGGTACGCCTGCGAACGGTGCTCATCTCGACCCAGCACCAGCCGGGCATCGACTCCGAGACGCTGATCAAACCCGATCTGGTCGAGCACGTCATCAACCCACTGCTGCCCGACAACATCGACACGAGCGACTTCAAGGTGCTGGTCAACCCCACCGGCGCGTTCGAGCTCGGCGGCCCGCATGCCGACTGTGGCCTCACGGGCCGCAAGATCATCGTCGACACCTATGGCGGCATGGCCCGTCACGGTGGCGGCGCCTTCTCGGGCAAGGACCCGTCGAAGGTCGACCGTTCGGCCGCATACGCCACCCGCTGGGTCGCAAAGAACGTCGTCGCCTCCGGCGCGGCAAGCCGCTGCGAGGTCCAGGTGGCCTATGCCATCGGTGTGGCCCAGCCGGTGTCGATCTTCGTCGAGACGTTCGGCACCGAGACCGTCGAGGTCACCAAGATCGAAGAGGCGATCCGTGAGATCTTCGACCTCCGCCCCGCCGGCCTCATCAAGGACCTCGATCTGCGCCGCCCGATCTACAAGAAGACGGCGGCCTACGGTCACTTCGGCCGCGACGATCCGGACTTCACCTGGGAGTTCACCAACCGTGCCGACGACCTCAAGTCGGCGCTCGGTCTCTGAACCACCCGGCGGGCGTGGCATGCTCGCCTGACAGATGCGACTGCCGGTGGTTCGAGTGCTCGTCGAGGGCACCATCGACAAGGAGTTCGACTACGTCGTTCCCGAATCGATGATCCACGACGCGCGCCTGGGCTCGCTGGTGCGGGTCGACCTGGGTGGGCGCCGTGTCGGGGGTTGGATCGTCGCCACCGATGCCGTCGCCGAGCCTGATGTCGACCTGAAGCCGATCGCCAAGATCACCGGTCTCGGGCCCACGGCCGAGATCATCGGTTTGGCGCGATGGGCGGCTCATCGATGGGCAGGGCGGCTGGCCAACCTGCTCACCACCGCCTCGCCACCCAAGGCCGTGACCGGGCTTCCGGTCCCGGCGATCACGGTGCCGGCGGGCGGGGTGAACGATGCCGTGGTCGCCGACGCGTTCGGTGACTGGCCGACGGTCTTGAGGCTGGCACCCACCGAGGACCTGTACCCGGTCGCACTGGCTGCAGCGCAACGGGGGAACGCGTTGATCGTCGCCCCGTCGGTCGAGGTGGCTCGCGGGCTGGCTGCAAGGCTGCGCCGCACCGGTGTCGACGTCGCACTCCATCCTGATCAGTGGGCCAAGGCGCACGTGGGTGCGACCGTGATCGGGGCGCGGGCAGCAGCATGGGCGCCGATGGCAGAGCCGGCCGCGTTCGTCGTGCTCGATGAGCACGACGAAGTGCACCAGGAGGAACGCGTACCCACGTGGCACGCGCGCGACGTGATGATCGAGCGGGCACGCCGCGCCGGCGTGCCGTGCGTCCTCACCTCGCCGATGCCAACACTCGAAGCCCGTGCCGTGGCGCGGGTCGTGAGTCGGCCCGTCTCGCTGGAACGCAACGGATGGTCGATCATCGATGTGGTCGATCGCCGCAACGAGGACCCGCGTCGGGCCGGACTCTTCTCGCCGAAGCTGGTGCGTCAGCTCCGGAGCGATGCGCGTGTGCTGTGCGTCTTGAACCGTACCGGCCGCGCACGACTCATCGCCTGTGACTCGTGCGGGGTCGTCGCCACGTGCGAGTCGTGCGACGCCGCGGTGATCCAACCCGAGTCCGACTACGTGTGTCTCCGGTGCGACACCGCTCGGCCGGCGATCTGCCAGGCGTGCGGGTCGACGGCGAGCCGGAACATCCGGGCCGGCGTTTCGCGTGTCCGTGAAGAGCTCGTTGCGCTGGTGCGTGAGGACGTCGACGAGGTCACCGGATCGTCCAAGGGAGAGGCCCGTTCGCGAGTGGTGGTGGGGACCGAGGCGCTGTTGCACCAGGTCCGCGCCGCCGATTCGGTGGCCTTCCTCGACTTCGACCAGGAGCTGCTCGCCCCCCGTTACCGGGCGGCAGAGCAGGCGCTGAGCCTGATCGTTCGGGCGTGCCGAATCGTGGGCGGACGACACCAAGGTGGTCGTGTGTTGCTCCAGACGCGACAGCCTGACCACGAGGTCATCAAGGCGGCGGTCAACGGTGAGCCCGACCGCTTGGTGAAGCCGGAACTCGATCGTCGCGAGATCCTCGGGTTTCCGCCTGCGCTCGCCGTGGCCGATGTGTCGGGTCCGGCGGCGCCGCAGTTCATCGAGGCGCTCGGTCAACCGATGGGCGTCGAGGTGATGGGCCCACGCGACGGGCATTGGCTGGTCAAGGCACCCGACCACGAGATGCTCGCTGACGCGTTGGCGGCAACGCACCGGCCCGGCGGACGTCTTCGGATCGCAGTCGATCCGCTTCGGGTCTGATCGATCAGCTCTGGCGGGTGATGCGCAGCACTCGGTAGCCCTTCTTGGCCTTGAATCGCGATACGTCCCAGCCCTCGCCTTCGAGCCAGTCGGCAAGTGACTCGGCGCCCAGATGACGCTGGACGACGAGGTAGGCCTCACCGCCGGGCGACAGGAGCTCGAGCCACCCGTCGAGGAGCTCGTGGAGGGCCTGTTTCCCGATCCGGATGGGCGGGTTCGACCAGATCAGATCGAACCGCAGGTCGGGGTCCAGGTCGTCGGGCGAATGCACCTCGAGGTTGTCGAGGCTCCGCCGCCGTGCGTTCTCGGTGCAGAGCGCACGCGCCCGCTCGTTCACGTCGACGGCGATCACTCGGCTGTGGGGGGACGCCGTCGCCAACGCGACTGCGATCGGTCCGTACCCGCAACCAAGGTCGGCGAACGTACCCGTGGGCGGGGGGTCGGGGACCGCAGCGAGCAGGACGCGGGTCCCGAGGTCGATGCGGTCGGGCGAGAAGGTGGCCCGGTCGGTGACCAGTTCGCCCCCGCCGAAACGTGAGACGTAGGGAACCGCGCGGGGTCGCGAGCGCCCACCCGGCGAAGGACTGAAGTAGTGCTCACCGGCATCGGAACCCACGACGGTCGACGCTAGCCTCACCCCATGGCTGCGCCGTATGTCATCAGGGTCGTCGGCGATCCCGTGCTCAAGGAGCGAGCGACCGAGATCGACGACGTCGACGGTCGGCTCGTCAAGCTCGCCGACGACATGCTCAAGACGATGTACGAGGCACCCGGGCTGGGCCTGGCTGCTCCACAGATCGGCGTGCAGAAGCGGCTGTTCGTCTACGACCTCGGTGGCGAGGTGCGCGACCCGAGGGTGTTGGTGAACCCGGTGATCGCCGAGTCTCGGGGCGAGTGGGAGTACGAAGAAGGCTGTCTTTCGATCCCGGGGTTGTCGTGGGACATCGTGCGCCCCAAAGAGATCCATCTGACGGGGCACGACCTCGATGGAAACGAGGTGTCGATCGAGGCCGACGAGTTGCTCGCGCGCCTCTTCCAGCACGAACTCGACCACCTCGACGGCATCTTGATGCTCGACCATCTCGACCCCGACACCCGTCGCGAGGCCAAGAAGACCCTGCGCAGGCGCCGTGACCAGCTCGAGGTCGCCGCGTCGGCGGGGTCGAGCACGTTCCGGCTCCGCTGAGCGTGATCCCCCCGGCCCCGTCGCATCCCGAACGGATTGCGTTCCTGGGTACACCGGCGATGTCGGTCGGGCCCCTGCGGGCGCTGGTCGAGGCGGGATTCCAGGTCGCCCTCGTCGTGACCCGGGCCGATGCCCGGCGGGGTCGAGGAACGGCGACGTCGCCGAGCCCGGTCAAGCAGGCGGCGCTCGACCTCGGGCTCCCGGTCACCCACGACGTCGATGATGTCCTGGCTGCCGACGTCGATCTCGGGGTCGTGGTCGCTTTCGGCCGGATCATCAAGCCACACGTCCTGGCCGAGGTGCCGATGGTGAACCTGCACTTCTCGCTCCTGCCCCGGTGGCGTGGGGCAGCTCCGGTCGAGCGGGCGATCCTCGCCGGCGACGACGTGACCGGCGTCGACCTGATGGTGGTCGAGGAGGGGCTGGACACCGGTGCGATCTACGACAGGACCGTGGTGCCGATCGGCCCGGACGAGACCGCCGCTGCGCTTCGGGAGCGCCTCGTCGAGGTCGGCACCGATCTGTTGGTACGGAGCCTCGTCGACGGCCTCGGTGAACCGTCACCCCAGACCGGCGAGATGACCTATGCCGAGAAGATCGCGCCGGAAGACCTACGGATCGACTGGGGCGACCCGCCCGTTTCTGCCCATCGGAAGGTCCGAGTCGGCGGCGCCTGGACCATGCACGACGGCAAGCGGATCAAGATCTGGCGGACCAGCCTCGATCCCGACGGTGGCGGCATCGTGTCGTCAGCCGGCGACGCAACCATCGAGGTGATCGAGCTCCAGCCCGAGGGCAGGCCACGGATGCCCGCACGGGCATGGGCGAACGGCGTCGGCTGGACCGAGGGTGACCGGTTCCGCGACGCATGAGCAAGCCGCCCACCGCTCGACGGGTCGCGCTGGATGCGCTCGACGCCATCGACCCCGGCGGCGCCTACGCGAACGTCGCGAGTCGCACCGCGCTGGCGGCCGGGAGGCTGTCGGACCGAGATCGGCACTTCGTGACCGAACTCGTGCACGGGACCACCCGCATGCGGAGAGCGTGTGATCACGTCGTGGATCGGTTTCTCGAGCGCTCGGTCTCAGATCGCGTGCGTAACGTGCTCCGCATGGGCGCCTATCAGCTCGTCTTCCTCCGAACAGCCGACCATGCGGCGGTGAGCGAGACCGTCGACGTCGCTCCCAAGCCCGCCCGTGGCCTGGTGAACGCCGTGCTGCGGAAGATCGCGTCGCTCCCCGATGACCTCGAGTGGCCCGACCTGGCGACCGAGCTGAGCTATCCGACGTGGATCGTCGAGCGCCTCACGGTCGACCTCGGCGCCGATCGTGCCGAAGCGGCAATGCGGACGATGAATCAGGCACCGTCGGCCACCGAGCGCGACGACGGCTACACCCAGGATCTGGCCTCGCAGTGGGTCGCGCAGCTGGTCGAGGCGGGTCCGGCGGAGCGGGTTCTCGACCTCTGTGCCGCGCCGGGGGGCAAGGCCACCGCGATGGCTGTCGGCGCCGGAACGGTGATCGCCGCCGACCGGCGTGAACACCGAGTCGCCACGATCGTCGAGAACGTCGACCGGCTGGGGCTCACCGTCCCTGCAGTCGTCGCCGACGGCGCTGCGCCGCCGTTTCCCGACGGGGCCTTCGATCGGGTACTCGTCGATGCGCCGTGTTCGGGACTCGGGGTGCTTCGACGCCGACCCGATGCGCGCTGGCGGGTCACCCCGGCCGACGTCGACGAGCTTGCCGCGGTCCAGCGCCGGCTCGTCGACGCAGCCGCACGTGTCGTTCGACCTGGCGGTGTGCTGATCTATTCGGTGTGCACGTTGACCGATGCCGAGACCGTCGATCTCGACCTGTTGCCGTCATGGGAGGTGCTGCCGGTGCCCGATGACGCCTGGGGAGCACATGGTCGGGGGGCTCGACTCCTCCCGCAGGCAGCCGGGACCGATGGGATGTTCATCCAGCGGATGCGACGCCCATGAGCGACGGTGATCGGGCTCGACGCGAACGACGCTGGGATCGCATCCGCATGGCCGCGATCATCGGCATCGTGCTGACCGTCCTGGGCACGATCGTCCTCCTGATCGCCTCCGGTGGCGACGACGAGCCCGACACGTCGACGGTGCCGCTGAGTGACGTGGCCTTCGACGTCGATGTCCTGCGGATCGACGGCGAGCCGCTGGCAGTGGTCCGCAACGGGGGGCAGGTGCAGGTGTTGCGCTTGGTCGGCCCCGACGGCGCTGCGGTCGGCTATTGCGACGCCGGCGAGCTGTTCGTCAGCCCCGACGCCGCAACGGTGTACGACATCGACGGCGTTCACGTCGCCGGACCCGGCGAGGTCGGTCTCGAGCGTTTCGTGTTCGAACTGTTGGACGGCGAGGTGAAGATCGACACCGGGTTCATCGAGGAAGGTGCGCCGGTGGGGTTCGACACCGAGCTGTCGGCGGCGACGCCCGAGGTCCAGAGCTGTGTGGCGTCCGCCGACGTGCTCGAGTTCGCTCCCTGAGTCAGCCCGCGGCGAAGGGCCCAGGGTGACCGAACGCGTTGGCGTCGAGACGCGCCCCCCTCAGTCGACTCGGCGGGCGTCTTCGACCAAGTTGATGTCGTAGAGCACCTGGTCGAGCAGGTCGCCGGCCTCGACGCCGCCGAATCGCTGGGGGCGGTCGGCGGTCACCGTGCCGGCGAGGGGCGACAGGATCGTCCACGGCGTGGGGTGCATGAACTGCACGACCGAATAGCGCTCGTCGGTGGAGTCGGGATCGGCGACGACCCGGTGCATGCCGATCGGGATCGCTCCGTTCGACAACCGCTCGAGCATGATGCCCGTGTTGATGATGACGTGGCCGTCGGGAGGTGCTGCATCGACCCACCCGCCGTCGGTCCGGACCTGGAGGCCGCGGGTCGTGGCTCGCGGGAGTGCGGTGATGAGGTTGATGTCACCGTGCTCGCCCGCCCACACGTGCGCCTGGCCCGGCGCCTGGTGCATCGGCGGGTAGCGGATGGCCCGGGTGAGCGTCGCTCCCTCGCCGACCATCGACTCGAACAGGTCCTCATGCGCTCCGAGTCCGACAGCGATGATGCGCAGAAAGCGCCGCTGGAGGTTCTCGACCGACTCGTGGAACTCCATCAGGACATCGCGCATGCCTTCAGCGACATCGGGGATCACCTGGTCCATGTAGCGATGTGGGTACTTCCGTCGCAGGGGGTGGCCCGCCGGCACGTCGCGGGACCAGTTGAGCATCTCCTTCCAGTCGGGTACGTCGCTGGTGGCAGCCGTCTCGACCAGGAGTCCGGTGTAGCCGGTCTGGCCGTGAGTGCCGGCGGCCACGAACTCCTGCTTGGCCTCGGCGGGCAACTCGAAGAAGGTGCGGAGGCGAGCGTAGGCGTCGTCGATGAGGCGTTCGCTCATGTCGTGACTCGTGTAGACGAAGCCGGTCTCGAGGCTCCGCATCACGCCATCGACGACGGCCCTCCGCTGCTCGGCCGAACCGGTCTCGAACGCAAGCAGGTCCACATCGAGAATCGAATCGCTCATGGACGCCGACGGTAGCGCCGGTACGGTCGTGGGATGCCGCTGGCGAAGATCCTGACCGCGAGCGACGGCGTCATCGCGGGTACTCGGGAGGACAAGAGCAGCGCCGCGCTGGATGCATCGCTCGTGGCGGCAGGGTTCGACGTGGTCGAGCGACGGGTCGTGGCCGATGGAGTCGAGTCGGTGCGGAACGCCCTCGCCGAGATGGCGAGCGGCTTTGCGGGCCTGATCGTCACGACGGGTGGCACCGGCTTCGGCCCACGGGACCTGACACCCGAAGGCACCCGAGCGGCCGTCGAGCGTGAGGCGCCGGGACTGGCCGAGGCCATGCGCTTGGTGAATCCGCTCGGAAGGTTGAGCAGGGGAGTGGCCGGCATCATGGGTGAGGCCCTGGTCCTGAACACGCCCGGCAGCACGAAAGGCTGCGTCGAGTGCTTCGAGGCCGTCGCCGACGTCGTGCCCCACGCCCTCGACCTGCTCGCCGGCGGCCGACCCCACTGATGTGACCCTTGGCTGTTGGGTCAAGTGCGAAACGTGCCCCTATGCTCGGCGGTACCGCGAACCCTCGCGGGATCGTTGGGTGCAAGTCCCGACCGGTGGTACAGCCCACGACTCCTGAGCCTCGGTGACGGACTGATCCGGTGAGATTCCGGGGCCGACGGTGAGAGTCCGGATGGGAGCGAGGGGCCGTGTGTGACCCCCGTCGCGCGCGTCCCTGACCTCGACACGAGCAGAGGAGCGACGGCACCAATGACCGGCATCGACGACAGCGAAGGCATGGCGCTCGCCATCGCCGCTGCCGATGCGCCGCACCCGTCGGTTTCGCCCAACCCGCGGGTCGGGTGCGCGATCGTCACCATCGAGGGCGTGATCCACACCGGTGCGACCGAACCGCCGCCGGGCCGCCATGCCGAACGGGTCGCCCTCGATGCAGCCGGCGAGGACGCCCGCGGCGCCACCGCGTTCGTGACGCTCGAACCCTGCGGCCACCATGGGCGGACCCCGCCGTGCGCCGACGCCTTGATCGACTCGGGGGTCGATCGGGTCGTCGTCGCCATCGAGGATCCTGATCCGCTGGTCGCGGGCGAAGGTGTCGAACTGCTGCGCGAAGCGGGTGTCTCGGTCGACGTCGGTGAGCGGACCGACGAGGTCGAGGCCCAACTCGCGGCCTACCTCACCCACCGTCGCACCGGCCGCCCCTACGTCACGCTCAAGTTGGCCGCCACCCTCGACGGGCGGACCGCAGCACCCGATCGCACCAGCCAGTGGATCACCGGTGAAGCCGCCCGGGCCGATGCCCACCGGCTGCGCGCCGCGAGTGACGCGATCCTGGTCGGTGCCGGCACCGTGCGGGCCGATGATCCGAGCCTCACCGTCCGACACGTCGACGGCACCGACCCGCTGCGAGTCGTGCTCGGCCAAGCTCCGTCGCAGGCAAGGGTCCATCCGTGCCGGGAGATGAGCGGCGAGCTGCCGGAGATCCTCGATGAACTCGGGGCCGACGAGGTGGTGCGACTCCTCGTCGAAGGCGGAGCGACGGTGGCAGCCGACTTCCATCGAGCCGGCCTCGTCGACCGCTACGTGGTGTACCTCGCCCCGGCCCTGATGGGCGGCGACGACGCTCCGGGCCTGTTCGCCGGACCGGCGGTCACCACGATCGGCGACGTGTGGCGGGGCCGCATCACCGATGTGGTTCGCCTCGGCGACGACCTCCGGATCGACCTGCTCCCGAACCACGAACCAGGAGACCACTGATGTTCACCGGCATCATCGAAGAACTCGGCACCGTCACGTCGTTCGTCGACGGACGGCTCCGCATCGAGGCGAGCAAGGTGCTCGATGACGTCGAGATGGGTGCGTCGATCGCCGTGAACGGTGTCTGCCTGACCGTGGTGGCACACGGGGACCACTGGTGGGAAGCCGATGTGGTCGACGAATCGCTGAAGAAGAGCAGTCTCGGCGTGCTCGAACCCGGCCATCGGGTGAACCTCGAGCGGCCGGTCCGGGTCGCGGATCGACTCGGTGGGCACCTGGTCCAAGGGCACGTGGACGGCGTGGGACGCATCCTGACGCCTGCG
>Ga0307379_10003362_pt1 | contig 23298 bp, 12 predicted proteins | sample UN2MG_FD_202237 | JGI IMG/M metagenome (GOLD analysis project Ga0307379, IMG submission 202237) | Soil microbial communities from Risofladan, Vaasa, Finland - UN-2 | ecosystem: Environmental > Terrestrial > Soil > Coastal area > Acid sulfate soil | place: Finland: Risofladan, Vaasa | collected... | reverse complement strand
GTATTCTGGCCGTTTGTGATGTCGATACTAACCACCGTGTCACGGCAAAGAAAACAGTGGATTCCGCATATGGTAACAAGGACTGCGCGGCATACACCGATTTCCGCAAGATACTTATTCGAGATGACATTGATACAGTTCTGATAGCGACGCCGGACCACTGGCACGCTATTATTTCAATAGAAGCAGCAAAGGCAGGCAAAGACATCTATTGCGAAAAACCTATTTCCCTGACTATCGCTGAAGGCAGGGCTGTTTCTGATACGATGAATCGACTTAAAACCGTCTATCAGTCCGGCACACAGCGGCGCAGCAACGCTTGTTTTCGATTTGGAGTGGACATCGCTCGCAGCGGAATGCTCGGCAAACTTCATACTCTGCATTGCTACTATCATAACGGCCCGACATGTCCTCCGCAGAAAACGGAGCCTGTCCCAAAAGGCTTCGACTATGATACATGGCTCGGGCCTGCCCCCTATGAGGCCTACACGCCCAGAAGATGCCACGGTAGTTTTCGATGGTTGTATGATTATTCCGGCGGACAGTTAACCGACCTTGGAGCACACTTCAACGATCTGGCCCAGTGGGCAAATGACAGTCAATATACGGGCCCTGTTCAGTACGAAGGCTGGGCCGAGTTTCCCAGGGACGGTCTGTTCAATACACCCGTGCGCTTCGAAGTAGTTGCAACGTATTCGGATGGCGTAAAGATGATTTATCACGATGAGACCGAACCCGGCAGGGGACCCAGAGGTAACAAATTCGTCGGCACCGATGGCTGGGTAAGCGTCGATGACACCGGCAAGATTACCGCTTCGAGCGAAGCCATTATGCAGAAGGTAAACTTTATGCAGAAAGGCTATGCGTTTATGATGGGCCACCATCGCAATTTTCTCGATTGTGTCAAAAGCCGCAGCCTGCCGATATCCAATGCCGAAATCTCGCATCGTTCGGTTACGACTTGTCACGCTGGTAATATCTGCCTAAGATTAGGGCGAAAACTGCGATGGGATCCGGATATTGAACAATTTCTAAATGATGACATAGCCAACAGGATGCTCTCACGAGCGATGAGATCGCCATGGTCTTTGTAGAAGCAGGGGGCGACTGAAGTAAAGCCGGACTCAAGCTGTGCAGGATTTACCTTATCTGTGTTTCATGCCTCTGCAGCACAATGCACGATTCGCTCAAACGTCGATCAGGTCCCAAATTCGGTTAAGCGATGCGATGGTTTTTTGCAATGTTGCATCGTTATCCATCCCGCTCAGTTCCTGGTCAAAGGGTTCACACTCAACCGGACCATCGTAACCGATTTTAACTAACGCGTTTATAAATCCTTTCATGTCGATAACACCCGTTGTAACCGGCAGTCCTCGCCGGTTATCGACTTGTTTATCGACCGGGATACCCGATGGAGCATCGTTTACGTGGACATGTACGATATCTTTATTCGACAACTGCAGCAGCTCTTCAACCGTCCCATGTGAAGTGTACCAATGCCAGCTATCCATAAGAAGACCTACATTTCCTGTGCCAATTGCATCCACCAGTTCCATCATGCCAATCTGAGTGCATATAAATGGAAAGCGGGATCTTGCCCGGGATGTTCGGGGCCCGACAAATTCCAGACCCAGCCTGATATCGTAGTCTTTAAGCACATTCGCTATTTCACGGAAGCGTCTCTTAAGCTGCTCAAAGTTTTGCAGGTACGTAAGCTCCCTGTGACCGGGTGTAATCCAGGTTGCTATACGCTTGATGCCAAATTGTCTCAAAAAAGCCGCCTGTTTGGGCAGTCGTGCCATATCTGCCTTAAATCGCTCCTCGTCTCTTCGAAACTCGACGGGAAGAACGGATGTGCCGTATCGAATGCCCTTTTCTTTCATTAACTCCAACCAATCGCGAATTTCCGAGGTAGATTTGTTTTGAAATTCACCAGGACTGGGAGTAATGCTGTCAAATCCATATTTCACTGCATACTCCAGTGCCTGCCGCTGATTGGCCTTGACGCCGATGTGACCGGGGTGGAGGTTCTTGTAGAATTTGACTTTATTGTTCTCCGATGCCTTAGCGGACGGTTTGATATAATGGAGCGCTACGGCCGCGGTAATCGCAGACCGGCAAAACGTGCGTCTCGAAATAGCTTTGGATTTTTTTCTTTTCGGCTCATTCATAATAGTTCCTCCAATTTCGATTTCTAAGTTAGGCAGTTATATAACCAGCCGGCAACTTGGGTTTTCTTACCAGACAATCAAAAGGAGTGTAACGTATAAGACGGTCGGGGTCAAGCTGAATCGATGTTTTCAAAAACAGACTGACAGAATTGAAACGAAAACCGTTCTTGAAACTAACCACGATAACAGTAAAATAATAAGCGGAACTGAAATTATATTCTGACTGAAAAGTGCTCTATGCTTTATTCGTGCTGACGACAACAGAATGCATAATCAACTAAAGGAAGAATTGAACCATGAAATACCGTGGGATATTTTTGTTTTTTCGGTGCTGTGGAATCTCACTGCTACTGGCTATGTCGATACACTGTGAGCTGAATGCTGTCGCCAGGCAGATTCCCTGGGAGCCTATCGGTCTGTCAGGTGGAGGCGGAATGTTTTCACCAGCTATATCTCCAGCGGACAGTAATCTGATGATGCTCAACTGCGACATGAGCGCCGCTTACATTTCCGAGGATGGCGGCCGAAACTGGCGTATGATTAACCATGCACAGCTCAGAACTGATACGAGATGCCGACCGGGCTTCCATCCATCAAATCCCGACATTATTTACGCTTCATCAAGAGGGCGCCTGCGAATCAGTCGCGACCGAGGAACAACCTTCACACCTATTGGCAATCTCAGGGAGTCGCTATATGGTGAAATTGCGATAAATCCGTCCGACCCAAACATCATGCTCGCCGGTACTCGTAGCAGCAAATGCTGGTTATCACGAAACGCAGGTGTAACGTGGACAGTATGTAATGGACCCAGTGGCCAGGTGATAGGATTCCATTTTGACCGTACTAACGAAGGCCGCGTTATGTTCGCTGCCACAAATAAGGGCATCTGGCGCTCTGACGACGGGGGGCAGAAGTGGGTGGAAAAGACAGACGGCCTGCCATGGAAGGAAATACAGGGATTTGCCGGTGGTTCAAATTCGAAAGACAATCTCATAGTGCTTTACTGTACGGTAAGCAGCAAAGATGAGAAAGGCGCCTTCAAAGGTGGTATCTATCGTTCACGAGATCGCGGAAAGACCTGGCAACAGGCCATGGGTAGAGGAATTAACACGGATACAAAAAAAGCCGATCAATGGGCCTATGGTTCTATCGCCCAATATAATCAGCTTCTCACCACGGATACGAAACCACTCACTGTGTACGCCATGAACACAAGTACAGGATTTCATCCACCTCATCATGACACAGTCTATCGCAGCGATGACGGGGGCCAGAGCTGGCGCGATACGTACTTCATGGACCCGCGTTTCAAACGCTACAACGTTGCTCCCAACTACGTTACAGCTTCCACGGGACAGTCCTTCAAGGGAGGTGATGCACCATTTGGAGTTGCTATATGCAGCACCGATCCCAACCGGGTGATACTCTCAAGGAGCCAATGCTATATTACACATAATGGAGGAGATACGTGGTTCAACGGCCATACTTATCCCGCTGCCGGCCAGGAACCCAGACCGGGCTGTGAATGGGTATGTAACGGCCTGGTGGTCACTACTACATGGCATTACTATATAGACCCCTTTGAAGCAAATCGGCATTACATTGCTTACACAGATATCGGCCTGGCTCGGTCTATTAACAGTGGTAAAACGTGGATATGGTGGGATAAGAACTCATGGGCACCATGGAGGAACACATGTTACGAGATTGCTTTCGACCCGGATATACCCGGTAAGATGTGGGGGGCGTTTTCCAATGTTCACGATATTCCCAACGACAATATCATTTCCGAACGTCACGGCCACGACCGTCCCGGCGGGGTGTGCATCTCACGTGACTTCGGAGCTTCGTGGAAGCATGAGGCTCAGGGTATCCCACTCAAGCCGGTGACCTCCATCGTACTTGACCCCGGGAGTCCTAACAATTCACGAACGCTATACGCCGGAGTATTCATGGAAGGCGTGTACAAATCAATCGATGACGGTAAAACATGGACGCTGAAGAAAAAGGGCCTGGGCCACACGCAGAACATACGGGTTTCCCGTGTGAGTCTGCACAAGGATGGTACACTTTTTGCGATGGTTTGCGCCAAGCGTTCGGCGTATGGAAAGCCGCTCATGAGTGAAGGTGTAGGATTGTACCGATCCCTGGATGGCGCTGAGAGCTGGAAAAAGGTAAATACATCCCGGCTTTTTTTGTACCCCAAGGACTTTTCAGTCCATCCGGTGGATAGCAATATAATTCTTATGGGTACCTGTGATTCGAGCCGGCAGGATATGTCCGGGGGATTGTATTACTCAGAAGATGGTGGCAAAACATGGAGGTGCATCGGCCGTAAAGCACGTCAGACCTTCGGTGGATACTTTCATCCTGAATTCAAAGGGTGGATATACATGACTCTAACCGAAGGAGCGCCAGGTGCCGGCCTGTGGCTCAGTCGGGACAATGGTCATACCTGGGAAGCCTTCAACGATCTGCCCTTCTCGAACATTCAGAGAGTCGTGTTTGACCCGTCAGACAATGCCCTGATGTATATCACCACGTTTGGCGGCAGCGTATGGCGGGGGCCGATCGTGCCGCATTGAGAATTAATCCAAATCCTGACTTCTTAAATATGAACAATACATCATATTGACGCTATACTATATATAAGCTATACTATTCGCAGGACTGGAAGGCGATTGTATTTGCAACGATAGCATCAGGCGTTTAAGCCGGGTCCGCTTGAGTTATATAATGCAAGATTTTAATCTACAGTTAGTTGAGTAGATATAATATGGCTTTTTTCTTCAGGTATATGTTGCACCATAGCCGTCTTTTTTTGATGGTGGCTGGTATTTTTTTCATGCTTGGCAGGAGTCAAGCCGTCCACGCCGAAGATATTGACGTCGCACGCGAACAATTTAAGACCGGTCAATATAAAAAATGCCTCGCGTTAACGCGAAAAGCCATCGAAGACAGCACGTACAGAAGCAGGAGACACTTATGGATTCTGATGGTCGAGTCGCTGATGGCACTGGGCCAATATAACGAGGCCGCCAAGGAAATTGATTTGGCCCTGCTTCGTTATCCGATGAGTTCTCGCTTATTAAAGCTTGGCCATAAGGCACATCTATATTCCGGCCAAAACGACCGTGCTTCCGAAATGCTGAAAAAAATATATCGCTATGGCGGTTCGTTCAAAATAGAATTCTGGGACCCGCCGGATCTGGTGGCTTTGGGAGAAACGCTGCTGCTGCTTGGATCCGAGCCACGGATTATTCTCGAACAGCTTTTTAACCGTGCCTTAAGGATTGACCCAAACTGCCGTGAAGCCTATCTCGCAGCGGCAGCGCTGGCACTGGATAAGCAGGATTACGATCTGGCCGCCAGTCAGTATCGAAAAGCTCTCGAGCGGTTCGGCGACGACCCTGACATGCATTGTGGTTTGGCTAAGGCATTTTATTATAGTGATAGGAATTTAATGATCAAATCATTAGATGCGGCTCTTTTTATAAACCCAAACCATGTACCTTCCTTATTACTTCTGGCCGAACATCAGATTGATTGCGAAGACTATGTTTCCGCAGGTAAATTGCTTGATCAGGCTCTGGCTGTTAATCCGTGGCACTCAGAGACCTGGGCTTTGCGTGCGGTTATATCTCATCTGGGTAATGACCCTAATGCAGTCAAGAGCTGCCGCACTAATGCGCTGAAGTTTTGGCCGACAAATCCGATAGTGGATTATCTGATCGGCAAAAAGTTGTCCCAGAAATATCGTTTTGCAGAAGGAGCAGCATATCAGCGCCAGGCATTGCAATTCGATACGAAATATCTTGCAGCAAAGAGCCAGTTGGCCGAAGACCTGCTTCGTCTGGGTGATGAATCAAAGGGATGGACCCTGGCTGAGGAGGTTTACAAAGCTGACCAGTACAATGTTCTGGCCTACAATCTTGTCAATTTGCGAGATAACATGTCCACATTCAAAACTCTGACTGCGGACGGATTCGTTATTCGAATGGAAAAACTTGAAGCGGCTGTGTACGGCGAAAGGGTTTTGAAGTTGTTACAGCAGGCCAAGTCGGAATTATGCAAAAAATATGATATCGAGCTGGATGACTCCGTTACATTGGAGTTATTCCCTAATCAGCAGGATTTCGCTGTGCGCACATTTGGCATGCCCGGCGGGGATGGTTTTCTCGGTGTATGCTTTGGCAACGTTATCACTGCCAACAGTCCCAGGGCTTCCAGAGAAATAAACTGGGAGTCAACTTTGTGGCACGAGTTTTGTCATGTAGTCACACTTAATCTGACAGACAACAAAATGCCGCGATGGCTCAGTGAAGGGATTTCCGTGTATGAGGAAAGGCAGCGAAATCCAGCCTGTGGTCAACATATGAATTCTGAGTATCGTAAAATGATCCTCGGAGAAGAGCTGGTACCGATTAGCAGGCTAAGCAGTGCTTTTTTAAGTCCGCCTACACCAATGCATTTGCAGTTTGCCTACTATGAATCCTCACTTGTTGTGGAGTTTCTCGTCGAGAAGTTTGGCCTTGCATCGATAAAAGCCATTCTTGCGGATTTGGCCAAAGGCGAAGAGATCAACAGCGTTATTTCCAGGAGGACGGCTCCAATAGAGAAAATCGAAAAGCAATTTGAGGCCTTTGCTCGAAAGCAAGCAGAGGATTTGGCAAACAATGTTGACTGGACTGAGCCGGAGACCGGACAAGTCGATCCTTCTGACCCAGAGGCTTTAGCAGAATGGCTTACAACGCACCCAAACAGCTTTTGGGCACTGACACTGCGTGCCATCCATCTTTTGGAAGATGAAAACTGGGAACAGGCACAAATACCCCTCAAGAAGTTGATCTCTATTTATCCCAACTATACTGATGAAGAAAATGCTTATAGTCTTCTTGCAAAGATATATCGAAAACTCGACGAAACCGAACAGGAACGCCTGATGCTCAACAAGTTGGGCTCGATCTCAGCTAATGCGGTGGAGGCTTATGGGCGTCTCATGGAGATTGGTATGGAGCAAAAGGACTGGCGTGCGGTCCTTGACAATGGAAACAAATATCTGGCGGTCTATCCCATGTTGGGAGCTGTTCATTGGCAGATGGGCCGGGCCAATGAAGAACTTGGTCACAACGAACAGGCTATTGATTCTTACAGGCGTCTGCTTTTGCTGGATCCCGCAGACCCGGCGGATATCAACTACCGCCTGGCTAAGTTGTTTCAGGATCGGGACCCGGGCACTGCAAAGCGATATGTGCTCGAGGCCCTGGCAGATGCACCGCGTTTTCGGCAGGCACATCGTTTATTGTTGAAAATCATCAGCGATACCCGCTCCGATTCATCGGAATCCGAGTCCACATTTAAAAACCAGGACGAACCGCCGATAATTCAGGAGGATATACCATGACAAAAGCAAAGTGGTTTATTATTCTGTTCATGGTAGCGTGTTTTGGCGTGAGTTTGGTGTTCGCACAGAGATATTCCAATCGAGGATATTCCAGTCGACGATATTCCAGTCGAAGGGGTGTGCCTGACTGGGAATCCGATAAGGAATTTTCTCATGATGTATTCACATTTGTGCGAATTCGATATTCATCCGGATACGGTGGAAGGCGGTCGAGAGGTGGATATGGCCGCGGCTCTCGTGGCGGCGACTGGGCAACGGACTATCCCGACAGTGATTTAAACTTCTCTTTCCGCCTGCATCAATTGACCTCAATGGAAGTTAATCCTGACGGATTAGTACTTGAACTGACAGACCCGAGGCTCTTCGATTACCCATTCATCTACATTCTTGAACCCGGCCGTCTGGTCTTCAGTGAAGAGGAGGTAAAGATTCTCCGCAACTACCTCTTGAACGGTGGATTTCTTATGGTTGATGATTTTTGGGGTGAAGATGAGTGGTATAATTTCTACTATGAGATAAAGCGTGTTTTTCCCGATCGCGAACCGGTTGAGCTGAGGCTGGAACATCCGATATTCCATGCCGTGTTTGATCTCAAGGAAAAGCCGCAAATTCCCAGCATCGACGCTGCTTTGCGAGGTCGTGATTATGGTATCACCTGGGAGCGGGAAGATGCACAAATTCCTCATTACAAAGCCATCTATGACGACAAAGGCCGTATGATGGCAATCATCTGCCATAACACCGATTTAGGTGACGGCTGGGAGAGAGAGGGGGAGGACGAGTGGTATTTTCGGGAGTTTTCAGAAAAGAAGGCATACCCGCTGGGGATCAATATAGTCTTTTATGCAATGACACATTGAAAGGAAAATGACTTTGGCGACCAAAAATTATGAATATGAAAGATGGGCTGTAGAACAAATCGGCAGGGCACGGCAGCGTATTAGTGCTGAACTATCAAAAGTTATCATCGGTCAGGAGAATGTTATAGAGCATCTTCTGATTGCGATTCTTGCCGGTGGGCACTGTTTGATTACCGGAGCACCGGGTCTCGCCAAAACATTGCTCGTTAAATCGCTCACACAACTGTTTAACTTAAAGTTTCAGCGTATTCAGTTTACCCCGGACCTTATGCCCGCCGACATCACCGGAACTGAAATCCTTCAGCAGACCGATGGAGAGCGAAAGATGGTTTTCGTAAAGGGGCCTATCTTTGCAAATATGATTCTTGCCGACGAGATTAACCGCACGCCTCCGAAGACACAGGCGGCCCTGCTTGAGGCGATGCAGGAATACCATGTAACCGCTGCCGGCGTATGCCATTCGCTCGTCGAACCGTTCTTTGTCTTTGCGACACAAAATCCTATCGAGATGGAAGGCACCTATCCACTGCCGGAAGCTCAGCTCGACCGGTTTATGTTCAATGTCTGGATAGATTACCTTCCGGAAGACGACGAAGTTGAGGTCGTTCGCCGGACTACCACCGCTGAGCCCGAACCTATCAAACAGGTGTTCACCGGAGAAGAATTACAGAAGTTTCACGGTGTGGTTCGCAAAGTGCCTGTGGCAGAAGATGTCGTGCGTTACTCTGTGAGGATTGCAGCAGCATCTCGTCCGAGTCCGGATAATTCGCTTGATTTTATAAATGAGTGGGTCACATGGGGGGCCGGTTTGCGAGCGTCGCAATATATGGTGCTTGGCGCCAAGGCCCGAGCGCTGCTTTACGGCAGGTCGCATGTCAGTTTCGAGGATATTCGGGCAATGGCCTATCCAGTGCTTCGACACCGCATATTAATCAATTACCGTGCAGAGGCCGAGGGTGTAGTCATTGAAAAGCTTGTCGATCGACTACTTAAATCTGTCAAAGAAAGAATCACCAAATGACAAAAAAAGCGGCAGAATCCGTCTTGGCGAACACTAATAGTATCGCCGATGGTATGATTGATCCGGTTTCACTGATGAGGATCAAGTCGATGGAACTGCGCGCCAAGGTCATAGTTGAAGGATTCTGTAAAGGTATTCATCGAAGCCCCTATCATGGCTTTTCAGTCGAGTTTACCGAGTACCGCCAATATACACTTGGTGACGACCCCCGCTATATTGACTGGCGGCTCTATGCCCGAAGTGATAGATTTTACATCAAGAAATTCGAGGATGAGACGAACCTGCGCTGCCACCTGCTCATTGACCACAGCCGATCTATGGGCTACGGCTCCGGAGAATACACGAAGTCGCAATACGCCGGCACACTGGCCGCGACGTTAGCATATTTTCTCTTCACTCAGGGTGACGCTGTCGGCCTGGCGACATTTGACGATCAAATCAGGCAATATTTGGCGCCTCGCAACCGGCCGGGTTATCTTCGTCGCCTGATACTCACGCTGGAGACTTCTCCACAGGGCAGTACGACCGATCTGGGTCCGCCGCTGCAGTACGTTGCCAGTATGTTGACAAGACGCAGCCTGATTGTACTTATTTCTGATTTGCTAACCTCGATTGACCGGCTCGAACAAGATTTGAGCTATCTGTGTGCGGGTGGCCATGATGTTGTGGTGTTCCATGTATTGGATCCGGCTGAGTTAAAATTTGACTTTAATTCACCGGCACTCTTTCAGGATATAGAGACAGGGCGTAATATGTACGTAAATCCGTCCGATGCCCAGAGAGGTTACAAACGTATGCTTGAAAAACATCTGACTGTAGCAAGGTCCATATGCCAAAACTTGGGGATCGATTACCACTTGTTCCCAACTGATCGTCCGTTCGATTTGGCCCTGCTGGACTTCCTGCAGGACCGAATGAGACGAAGAAAGCGTCTGAGATACAGAAGTAGTTCAAAAGGCAGGAATAAGGCATGAATTTCCTTTATCCATTATTTCTGGCGGGTATAGCTGCGGTCGCCTTGCCGATTATATTGCATATGATTCGGCGCCACACGCGGAAGCGCATAACGTTTAGCTCGTTGATGTTTTTGCGTACTTCAATACCGCGATTCAAGAATCGCACCCGTTTGGAAAACCTGCTGCTTTTGATTTTACGTTGTATAATACTATGTCTTCTTGCATTTAGCTTCTCGCGTCCATTTTTCCCTCGTGAAGCTCCTCTGAAACAAGCCTCTCTCCGCAAGCGAATAGTTCTGTTAATCGATACCAGTGCATCTATGCGGCGTGTCGGAATTTGGGAGAAGGCAATCAGCGAGGCTCAGTCTGTATTGAAGGATATTGGCCAGGCGGATCGAGTGTGCGTTATAAGCTTTGATCAAAGCACTAACACAATTATAGGATTCGAACAATGGTCAGCGATGGAACCCGCCCGGCGAACTCCGGTCATAACAGAACAAATATCGAAACTTTCACCTGGTTGGGCCTTGACCAATCTTGGTAACGCCCTGGTCAGTGCCGCCGAAGCTATTGAAGATGACCAGGTCGATGACGGACAACAAACTAATACAATGAGCCAGGTGGTACTTATCAGCGACCTGCAACAGGGCAGCAACCTTGAGGCGATGAACGCCTATGAATGGCCTGTAGAGACGGAATTAGTGGTTAAATCGATACAGTGCCAGGGTAATACCAATGCCGCATTACAATTAGTGACAGATCGCAGTGGATCTGGTAGTCCCGATGATGACAGCCTCCCGGGTATCAGAATCATCAATTCATCTGATGCAACCACAGAGCGATTCCAACTGAACTGGGCCGACGAGAAGGTTGTGAAAACATCGAGTCAGGGTATAGATGTGTATGCGCCGCCAGGCCATAGTGTTGTTGTGCATGCTCCGGCTCGGGAAGACCAGTTACAAACCCGAAAACTGATTTTAACGGGCGACGATCATGATTTTGACAATACCCTCTTTTTAGCACCATATTTACAACAGCAGGTCAATATCCTTTACATTGGCAACGACGATCCTGCCGATTCAAATGGAATGTTATATTACCTGCAGCGGGCCTTTGGCACTACCCGTGCACTCAAGCCTAATGTTATTTCCCATCCTGTGGATAAGACTATCGCAGCCTCAGACATTGAGACGGCGCATTTGATCATTGCAGGTGATAAAATCAACCGTGAAAACCTTGCTTCCCTTCGCCGATTCCTCGAATCCGGTCGAACAATTCTGCTGGTTATGAAGTCTGCTGATGACGTTACAACCTTAACTGGTCTTTCAGGCATTGAAACCATCGAATCTGAGGAAGCTGATGTTGACCGATACGCCATGCTCGGCAGGATTGAATTCAAACATCCTCTGCTGATGCCTTTTTCCGAGCCTCGCTTTGGAGACTTCACACAGATACACTTTTGGAAATACCGAAGGATAAATAACGAAGATTTGCCCAGCGTTCAGGTATTAGCTAATTTCGACAGTGGCGATCCTGCCTGGCTTGAACTGCCCGTGGGCAAAGGTTCGCTGCTTATATTTACCTGCGGCTGGCACCCTTCAGACAGTCAGCTTGCGCTTTCGTCCAAATTTGTTCCGCTGTTTTACTCAATCCTTGAATATGGCGGTGTCCTTGCAGGACAGCAATCACAGTATTTCGTAGGTGACAATATACCAATACCATACTCTATAAAGGCCGGGTCAGCTAACATACAGATTCGCAAACCCGATGATTTTCTGATTAGTTTGGATACCGGCCAGGAGGTCTTTACTCAGACAGACTTACCCGGAATTTATACTATTGAGACATCAGCAGGCAATCATCTTTTCGCAGTTAACCTGCCGGCTCGGGAATGCCAAACGGCCGCTATGCAAATTGAAGATATCGAAAGGTTTGGTGTTTCCTTCAAGCAGTCTTCAGGTATTGCAGTCGAACGGACTACGCCGGCAAAACGTCAAAGAAGTTTTGCCGGAATGGAATATGAGCAGAAAGTATGGCGGTGGGTGTTTGTGGTGTTATTAGCTGTGTCGTTAATTGAGATATGGCTGGCGGGCTGGTTGACGCGTTCGCCTTCTAATCTTCAGGGAGAAATGAAATGATTGAAAAAGCTCTTCGCAAACAACTCCGGCCAATAGTGAATCGACGAAGACGTTTGTATTTGATGTGGAGGTTGTCGGCCTATTGGTTCGTTTCGGGAATCATCGGCGTCGCTCTGGTAATCGCTGATTGGCTCTGGGGGTGGAATTCGCTAATCGCAAACTGGGCATTATGCATATCAACTCTGCTGGCGACGGTTTTGGCCTTATACAAATTTAGTCAGATGCACCCGGACTACAGGGCTGTTGCTCGAAATATTGAGCAGCAACACCCTGATATGCAGGCCCTGTTATTAGCCGCAATAGAACAAGAACCACAAGGGCTCGGCGGCCAATTTGGTTATCTTCAGGAACGGGTCATCGGTGATGCTCTTAGACATGCGGACAAACACGACTGGCTTCGAAGTATATCGTCAAGAAAGCTTTTCCTGACACAGTTAGGTGGAATTGCAACGCTGTCATTTATCGTCATAGCACTTTCACAGCTTTTGCCATCTACCCCCTCTCTGTTCACAATCGATAGAGGTGTACTGACCGGCGGAGGTTATAATATCACCGTCAGTCCGGGAGACACGACTGTTGAATTAGGAACCGCAGTAGTTATTATGGCGCGTTTTGACGGGCGAGTGCCCCCGGAAGCAAATCTTTGGGTAGGTACGTCTGAACAGGACAAAAAGCGGATCGTTCTGGCAAAAAACCTTGACGATCCCGTGTTTGGCGGCCTTATCCCGGAGGTCAATAACAACCTGATATACCATATCGAATACGCGAATAAGCGAACGGACAACTTTAGAATAAGCGCTTTCGAGCACCCATCGCTCGAAAAAGCAGATGCGAAGATTGTGTATCCTTCATATACGAAATTGCCCGAAAAGATTATCAAAGACACACGGCAGATTAGTGTAGTCGAAGGTTCCGAGGTTACTCTGACATTTACTCTTAACAAACCGGTAACCACGGCACAGCTTATCGCCAAAAACCAATCAGCTCTCAATCTAAGCGCCGATAATGAGCAGCCGAACACCTATACTACTTCAATCACACCTATGGAGAATCAACGATATGAGCTGCATCTGTCTGATGCTCAGGGATTGACAAATAAAATACCGCCGCGTTTTGTAATTGATGTCCATAAAAACCTCCCCCCTGAACTAAAACCGCTATTTCCCAATCGTGACGTTGTTGCATCACCTTTAGAGGAATTGAGCCTGGAAGCCCAGGTTTCGGATGACTATGGTGTGACCGGCTACGGGCTGAGTTATACACTTGCAGGCACTCAAAGTAGAGACATCGCACTTGGCCAGTCGGTGCTGTCAAACGAGAATTTACATATTCAGCACTTATTGGCATTTGAAGAGATTAACGCCCGGCCCGACCAGTTGCTTACTTACTTCTTCTGGGCTGACGATGTAGGAGCGGACGGCAGGAACCGAAGAACTTCCAGCGATATATATTTTGCCGAAGTTCGTCACTTTGAAGAGATTTTCCGCGAAAGCCAGTCATCCCAGCAGCAGAACAATCAGAACCAAAGCCAAAGCGGCCAGCAACAGGGCCGGCAGGGCGAACAGCTCGCCAGATTACAGAAGCAGATTATCAGCGCTACCTGGAATGTTAAGAAGCAGGCCGAGCAGTCGGGCGGGGTTGATGACCACAAAGAAGACCTCGATGTCGTCCGACAATCACAGGCTGATGTGTTGCAGCAGGCCCAATCGGCTATGTCAAAGGCAGAAGACGCATCCGCGATGAAAACCTTGCAGGAAGCTGCCGGGTATATGGAGACATCGCTGGAACATTTAACAAAAGCGGGCCAATCAGCTTCAACAGAAGAACTGACACCGGCATTAGCCTCCGAGCAGTTGGCATATCAAGAGCTTCTTAAACTAAAAGATCTCGAGAATCAGGTTGCACGGGGCAATAGCAGAGGAGGTAGAGGCAGCAACTTCCGTTCCGGTGGTTCTGGCCGCTCTGAGCAGCAATTGCAGCAACTGGAGTTGACACAAGAGGAGAATAGATACGAAACTCAGCGATTGGCTCAGTCTCAGCAGCAGACACAACGTGAGGACCTTCAGGTTCTTAACAGACTTCGCGATCTGGCCAGGCGGCAAAATGAAATGAGCGAAAGACTCAAAGAAGCTCAGGCGGCGCTTCAGCAGGACCAAAATGAGCAGCAGAAGCAGGAGATTCGCCGGCAGCTCAAGCGTCTCACAGAACAGCAGCTCCAGGCGCTTCAGGACGTTGATGAGCTGCGACAGCGAATGGAAACGCCGGAGAACCGCCAACGTATGTCCGATGCGAGAGAGCAGCTCGATCAGGGCCGCTCAAGAATCCGTCAGTCCGCTGAGGAGCTGGAAAAGGGTATGCTCTCGAGGGCAATAACTTCCACAACACGTGCACAGCGTGAGCTGGAACAGATGCGTGACGATTTTCGGCGAAGTACTTCAGGACAGTTTACCGAGCAGATGCGAAATATGCGTGAGAATGCACAGCAGCTCGACCAGCGGCAAAATGAAATAGCAGAGGATATAAGACAACAGATAGATTCCGAACGAAAAACACTTACATATACCGGAGTAAACCGTGAACTGGCGGAACGAATCGACCGGCAGAGAGACAGTACCGAAGAGTTAATTAAACAGATGAAAGAAGTAAGCGAGCAGTCGGAGACTTCCGAGCCGCTGCTTTCGAGAAAGCTCTACGATACGTTACGCAAGGCCAGCACAGGCAACGTTGACAGAGCGCTTGAAGCGACTGGAGAACTGCTGAAACGCAATTTCCTGCCGCAGGCACAGGAGATTGAGAAACAGGCCGGAAAAGGTATCGAAGATATAAGAAAAGGCGTCGAAGAGGCTGCCGAAAATGTGCTTGGTGACGAGGCCGAATCGCTGCGCCTGGCCAGACAACAGCTCGATGAGCTGATTAGACAGGTTAATGACGAAGTTGCTCGTGCCGGTAATCAAGGCCGGGGGCAGCCAAGTGATTCCAACGAGATGGCGGACTCATCGGCAAATCAGCAGAGACCTGGTAACACTCAATCAGAAACTGACGGCCGGCGGCAGGGCAGGCAATCAGCACAACAACAGCAGGGCGGCAGAGCATCGGCAAATGCCTCGGGCGGAAATCGTCCCACGGATTCTGATCCTAATAATGCTCAGCAACAGGCTTCACCACGCGGCGGCTCAGGAAGGCAGACGGCTAATGCTCGTGGCGGTAGGAGGTCTAATTCTGGCGGGCGAACCGGCCCGGGTGGTTGGGATGGTAATCAATCCGGGCAATGGGACTCGGGTGATCCGAACGGTCCGCTCACCGGCAGAGACTTTAGTCAATGGTCGGATCGGCTTCGCGATGTGGAAGAGATGCTCGATGAGCGCGACCTGCGCGATGAAGCGGCAAGGATACGGGACCGCGCCCGTTCGATTCGTGCTGAATTCACTCGTCACGGGAAGGAACCACAGTGGGACCTTGTACGGCAGCAAATCACCAATCCGCTGACAGAATTACGTAAACATCTCAGTGATAAGCTGGCTCAGCTCCAGTCGGACGAAGCGCTTGTTCCAATCGATCGCGACCCGGTCCCCGGACGTTTTGCCGAATTGGTACGAAAGTACTATGAAAACCTGGGAGGTGGCGACTGATGATTTTGCTTGGTTCAATCACTGTCCCTGTAGGCCCATGGCTCTGGCTGATAATGCTGGTGTTTGCTGTGGCTGTTGTTCTATTGTTTTGGTCATATCGGCAATCAGTGGAATTAGGAGCGATTCATAAGACCGCTTTTTGTTTGAAGCTTTTGGGTGTATTGGTTCTGCTGATATGTCTGATTGAGCCGCTTTGGAGTGGAAAACGCGCCAAATCTGGCGCCAATCTGTTTTTGGTTGTTGCTGATAATAGCAGCGGTATGAATATTCGGGACCAGGGCATAACTCGAAGCCGTGGAGAAATCCTTCAGGCTGTATTACAAACCGATAATTCCAATTGGCTTGGTACTTTGGCTGATACTTTTCAGGTCCGGCAATATTTATTCGATTCGCGCTTACGACGAACGACAGACTTTTCAGAGTTGAATTTTGACGGCAAGACCTCTGCGATAGGTATGACCTTACAAACAATTACCGAACGCTACAAAGGCAGACCATTGGCCGGCGTGCTCTTGATGACCGATGGCAATGCTACGGACCTGGCCGAGCAATTCTATGATTTGTCGTCTGTGCCTCCGGTTTACCCGGTTGTAATAGGAGGTCCGAAACCACAAAAAGACATCTCCCTGACTAATGTTTCTGTTAGCCAGACGTCTTTCGAGGACGCTCCGGTTATGATTCAGGCCGATGTTGAGGCAACTGGTTATACCGGCAAAACCGTTACGGTGGATTTGCTCGAAAACTCAGGTAAAATGGTGGAACGACAAACATATAAAATCTTGAAGGACGATGAGAAACAGGCGTTCCGTTTTCGTTTGCGTCCCGATAAGACCGGTGTTTTATTTTATAATCTTAACGTAACAGAAGAAATCCTGCCCGATGGAATCCCGGAACATGATAAAGGACCATCGGAAGCCACACTGGCCAACAATAAACGTACGGTTGTCGTTGATCGCGGCGAAGGGCCGTATCGGATTCTGTATGTTACCGGCAGGCCGAACTGGGAATATAAGTTTCTGCAGCGGGCAATCAGCGAAGATGAGCAGGTGCAGCTTGTGGGGCTTCTTCGTGTCGCAAGACGGGAACCGAAGTATGACTGGCGGGGACGCGCCGGAGAGGTGAGCAATCCGTTGTACCGCGGATTTGACAATAAAGATAAGGAAGAAACCGAACAGTACGACCAGCCTGTTCTTGTGCGCCTTAACACCCGTGACAAGGAAGAGCTTCGCGATGGATTTCCCAAAACAAAAGAAGAATTATTCGGTTATCATGCGATTGTACTCGATGACGTCGAAGCGGAGTTCTTCTCTTATGACCAAATGGAGCTGCTTCAGGAATTTGTTACCGGGCGCGGCGGCGGTTTCTTAATGCTCGGCGGAAAAGAATCATTCCAGCAGGGTAACTTCCATCGCACACCTATAGGTCATATTTTACCTGTCTATCTGGATCGGATGGCCCGGCAGGAAACAGTAAATCAGGCATATATGAATCTGACTCGTGAAGGCCTGCTCCAGCCGTGGGCCAGGTTATGTGATAATGAGCAGGATGAAATACAGCGGCTCTTGAAGATGCCCGCATTTCGTGTGCTCAACTGTACACGGGCAGTTAAACCGGGTGCGAGAGTAATTGCTACTATTGGCAACGATCCGGATCGCCAGATCCCGGCTTTGGTTATACAGAGGTATGGCAATGGTCGTGTCGCAGCATTGACTATCGGTGATATATGGCGATGGGGTATGAAACGGCCTCAAATGCATGATAATATGAATAAATTCTGGAGACAAACGTTGCGGTGGCTGGTTGCAGATGTACCTGACCGGATAGCTCTCAAGGCGGTGCACAAGCCGGAAAAAATAAATCAGCCGGTTATGCTTCAAGTTTATGCCCGTAATAAAGATTTTGAACCTATGGATAATGTTTCAGTTGCCATAGAAGTGCGTGAACCTCAGGGCCAAAAAGTTCAGCTAACGGCCGAACCCGTGCTTACAGAAAGCGGGTTGTTCGAGGCTACACATATTCCTCGCTCTAATGGAGGATACTTTGCCCGTGCCGTTGTAACCGATGCCAATGGTCTCGAACTTGGTGATGCAAAAACCGGGTGGGCTGTTGATCTTGAAGCTAATGAATTTAGGTCGATAGGAACCAATAGCCCATTGCTCGAAAGAATTGCTCATCAGACAGGAGGAAATGTTGTTGAGCTTGACGCATTAGATGAATTTGTTAGTAACCTGCCTAATCGGGCTGCCCCGATCACTGATACGTGGGTCAAGCCGTTGTGGGATTTGCCGGGGGTCCTGCCGGCCATTTTCCTGATTGTTCTGATTTGTTTCGCCGGAGAATGGACTCTGCGACGCTGGAAGGGGATGCCATGAAGATAGTAATAACATTATTGATTGGTATGCTGGTTCTCAGTGGTACAGTGTCTTATGCGCAAAGAACAGAGCCGGAAAACCCACAAATTCCTGTCGTAATTGTTGTCGTCGGTGCTGCCGGGACTCCGGAATACGCAGCACAATTCGCCGAGTGGGCGGGTTTCTGGGAGAAAGCTTGTATAAAAGGTAAGGCGAATTATGTCTCAATTGGTTTGGACAAAACTGAGGGCTCGTCCGACCTCGCGAGGTTACAGAACATATTGATGAATGAGTCGAAACAAACCTCTGCTGCTTTATGGCTGGTTTTAATCGGTCATGGAACTTTCGATGGAAGAACGGCGAAATTCAACCTCCGAGGCCCTGATATCTCGGCTAATGTCTTGGCCGATTGGCTTAAGCCTTTTCTCAGGCCTGTTGCAGTTATAAATGCAGCTTCGTCAAGTGCTCCTTTCTTAAGTAGGTTGTCTGGACAGGAACGTGTAATAATCACGGCAACCAAGAGCGGCTTTGAACAGAACTTTGCAAGATTTGGCCAATACCTGGCCGATTCAATCGCAGACCCAAAAGCAGACCTTGACAAAGATGGACAGACTTCATTGCTTGAAGCGTTTCTGACCGCCTCTAATAGGGTTGATGAATTCTATTCTGCCGCAGGCCGCCTCATCACCGAGCATGCCTTGCTCGATGACAATGGGGATGGGCTCGGCACGCGGGCTGACTGGTTTCGAGGCATCCGGTCTGTACAAAAGGCCATGGATGGCGCATCTCTCGACGGCTACCGAGCCCACCAATTTTACCTGGTTTGCAGTGAAGATGAGATGAAAATGGCTCCCACCCTGCGAACACAACGTGATAAGCTTGAGCTTGAAGTTATGAAGCTTCGTGATTCTAAAGAGACTTTTTCTGAAGATGAATATTTTTCAAAACTCGAAGAACTGCTCTCTGGTATCGCTCAAATCTACGAACAGACCGACAAAGTAGATAACCTCAGCCCGTAATATCGACAGCATCTTAACGCAAAAAAAGTTTAAGAGTGCTTACCAAATCCATGTCAGTGATTAATCAGCCTATAGCTCACGAAGGCTATGTTTTTACTGTCGGGTGACCAGGATGGCACATTGATGGTGCCCTGTCCGCCGAAGAGTTTGGCGAGCACCTGAATCTCGCCTCCATCTTTCGGCATAATCCGAAGCATAACGTCCTTGTTCGCCGGGTGTCCTTCGACCTCTTTTTCAAACGATAGAAACACAATCCATCGGCCGTCAGGTGATGGATGCGGGAACCAGTCGTTGTAATTATCGAACGTGATTTGCTGCTGATTACTGCCGTCGGATTTCATTCGCCAGATTTGCATTGTCCCGGTTCGTGTCGAGTTGAAGTATATGTATTTGCCGTCGGGTGAATAATCGGGGCCATCGTCCAGGCCGGGGGCTGTCGTCAATTGCCTTTCTTCTCCACCTTCTGCAGGTATGGTATATATGTCATATTCGCCGCCGCGTTCACCGACGAAGGCCAGGGTCCTTCCATCCGGCGACCAGCCGTGCCAGTAAGACGGTCCAAGCGAAGTTATTCGGCGTGGCGTTCCGCCAATGACCGGCAAAATATATATAAGCGATTTTCTATCCCCCTGGGACTGATCGCTTATCACCAATTGCGTACCATCGGGCGATAGGCCGTGGTCGTTATTGCAGCGATTGGCAAATCCAGTATCAATCAACTGAGGTTCCCCGCCATCGACCGGCAGCTTGTAAATCTTGCCGCCGCTGTTGAACAAAAAGTACTTGCCATCTCTGGACCGGTTCGGAGCCTCGATATGATCGCGGATGTGATAAACCACACGTCGGTCTTTTGAAGCGATCGCTACGGTTTCAAGTGTGCTTTCCAGCATAGTTTCCTCGGTGGTATCCAGTTTCCCGCTCTTGATTTCGACGTTTGAGAAAACGGCTTTATCCAATACATCATTGTCGTGGGCGCAAACACCGAGTCCGATATAGAAAGGTTCGCTGAATTTGATCTTGAAGGAGCCTCCGGCTGAATGAAGCGTTTCATTCTGGCAGGCAACAGACATGAAGACGAAGTCGCCCTCTTTTTCGATTCGGATTCTTAACGGCGCGGTAACGTTTGATTGAATCTCGCGTGTAGGACCGCCGCGCACTTGCCGGTATTGAAGCGACGTTAGGCCGTCGCCGTGAATTACAGCGTCAGCATAGGGGCAGTCCGGTTCGAGGCTTTGGCGAATGAGCAGGCAGGCCTTGCGGTGTGGATTGCCGCCGGTGCCTATCCAGCGGATGTCAGCAGCAAGCGAGATGTCGCCGGATGCTCGCTTCCAGAGAAAGTGAAATGCATCATTGTTAAACCACATATTCTCCCCGCCACCGGCAATGAGATAACTCTTCTGTGCGGCATCGTATTTAACATAACCGGCCTTAAGGACATCGCCAATATCACCGTGCTCATCAAACAGTCCGAGCGATGGATCCTGTGAAGAAGCACATCCCGCTTGTAGAGGGATTACAAGGGTCAAACAAACAATAAAATATTTAGACAAATGATTCATAAAATTTACCTTTTCTTTACAAATTTGTGGATATTTCGAGTTATTTCTTCAAGTTATTCCTTACCTTACCTGAGCCGGGAGCAATTTCCACGCGGCCTGTCAAAAGATTGTTTACTATGAAGTTGTCTTTGCCTTTTGTAACTTTCAGAGCCATCCCTTCTTTGGACTCCCTGCGGGTATCACTAACTGTACAGCCTGAAACAATTGTATCCTGAACGTCATCCATAAGAACACCGCAGTTATCGCAGTTGAGAATTATGCAGCCGGAGATATTAAAATGCTGACACTTTTCCAGAATAAGTCCCCCTTTTTTTCGCCAGACATTGTTGATTTGCAGCCCGGTGAGAATGATGCTGTCACAATCGCTAAAGACAAGCCCTCTATTCGCGCTGGCTCCGTCCCCATAATGGTAGCGCGGATTGCGGTCGAATACGTTCGGACCAATAACAACGCTTGAGCTGCCTTCGATTAGAAAGTCATGCGTATAGCCCTTCCAGATTGTATTGCCGACGATTGTAACCCCGCGAACCTTATAAAGATGTATATTGACCTGCACGTCACTGAGTATGTTGCCCGTAATAGTAATGTTGCCTCCTCGCAACTCACCATTTGCATAAGGCCGGGACAGGCCTTCTCCGATAATGCGGATGTTTGCCGACTCAGTGGCAGTGTGAGTATGCTGAATCGTACAGCCTGTTACAGCAATCTCTCCGATGGAGCCTCCTGTAGCGTCAATAAGCACGTTTGCCGTCGCCGGGGCCTTCTCGCCCATATTACCTTCGATATCACAATTACCGACCTGCAGATTTCTGACGTCGCCGCCTCGCTGAACAATTCCTCCCCCTTCATTATAACTTATATGCGAATTGCCGACGTTTATTTGATGCAGGTTCACATGATCGAGATATATTCCAATTCCACGATTTTCATAAATATGGCAGTCGGAAATAATAACATTACGGTTACGCTCCGTAAGGTGAATTCCGTGCAGCACCTTGCGAATCTGTAGCCGTGAAAGTGTTGTTTCCATTGTACCTCTCGCCTCTACACCGCATGCTTTTGGAGCAGCACCAACAATTTCAAGTCCGCTCACTGATGGCATACGCTGGTTCTTCCAGACATTTTCTTTTACAGTGCCTGGGTCTGCTGTCCCACTATGTGTGCCAACCAGCTTCAAAGCCGGTCCCGGACCGGCCATGACAAGCCTCGCCGTGCCCGAGCCGATAATCGACACAGGTCCGATTCGGTCCAAATCTACTACAATGGTCCTGGTAAGCCGATATGTCCCGCGTGGAACGTGGACATCACCATGACCTGAATCGACCGCACGCTGAAAAGCCTTTGTGTCGTCCGCTTCGCCGTCTCCGACGGCACCGAAATCTCGTACAGTCAGATAAATATTTGTGGTTTCGACCTGTTTTCCGATGCTTGCGGTTCCTGCAAATGAAATTAAAAACAATGCCAATGTTCCACCTGCCAGGGCGAAAGAATTATTTCGTTTCATAAACCATCTCCTGTCTGAAAGGCTGCTTTTTTGCCGACAATAAAGACTGACTTTATAGGAGGCAAAGTCAACCGTATCCTACTGATGTCATAACCGGCTTCCACTTCATGGGCATATTCAATTTGAATAATTTCGCCGGTATGCGGATTCCAGGCCTCCGGTTCCATAAGCCCTCTCAGTTTTATATATGTATCAATTTTATTTTCGCTGATATTGGCAAACAAATATACTTCCGTATCATTTATGATTTTATGGATATATCGCAACACCTTATTGTCTTGATACTCTACATCATAAACATCAACGGCAGCATCCAGCGCTTTTCGCAAAGTTGCTGCATTCAGGCTGTTAAGGTGAATTGCCATACCTCCGCTGCTGTTCTTCTTGATATAAAAATCATTTGAAGTGTTTTGATCTGTATTCGACCCGAACATTGCTTTTATAGTCCGAACCACATCTCCGTCATGCCCGAATTCCGCTGACTTGAATGGCAGTTGACCGGTTGCAATTACTTTACCCCCGTTATTGTAAAATTCTTTTATTTTCTTCAGATTACTCCATTGGATGGTTTTGTGGCCGGGAAGGACGAAGACCTTAAACCGTTCGGCATGAATCTTGTTTTGCAGAACAAGCTCATTTCCTTCTACTATGCAATTGTCATCTAACACCTCAGGGTGGATGAA
>Ga0307379_10003361_pt1 | contig 23299 bp, 16 predicted proteins | sample UN2MG_FD_202237 | JGI IMG/M metagenome (GOLD analysis project Ga0307379, IMG submission 202237) | Soil microbial communities from Risofladan, Vaasa, Finland - UN-2 | ecosystem: Environmental > Terrestrial > Soil > Coastal area > Acid sulfate soil | place: Finland: Risofladan, Vaasa | collected... | reverse complement strand
AAGATTCGTTGCCCCTGGATCCCGGCTTTCGCCGGGATGACGTGCGAGATGATCGAAGCATGAGCGCCAGCGTCATCGTCTTTCCCGGATCGAACTGCGACCGCGACGCGGCCGTGGCGCTCGAAGCTGCCATGGGCAAGGCGCCGATCATGGTGTGGCACGGCGATTCCGAGCTGCCGCAGAGCGACCTCATCGTCCTGCCGGGCGGCTTCTCTTATGGCGACTATCTGCGCTCCGGCGCCATGGCGGCCCATTCGCCGGTCATGCGCGAGGTGGTGCGCCGCGCGAAGGCCGGCACGCCGGTGCTCGGCATCTGCAACGGCTTTCAGGTTCTCACCGAGTCGGGGCTGCTGCCCGGCGTGCTCATGCGCAACGCAAGCTTGCGCTTCATCTGCAAGGACGTGCTGCTGAGAGTGGAGCGCAATGACACGCTCTTCGCCAGCCAGTATGCGCAAGGCGAGGTGGTGCGCATTCCCATCGCTCATAAGGACGGGGCCTATTTCGCCGACGACGCCACCCTCGACCGGCTGGAGGGCGAGAATCGCGTGGCCTTCCGCTATTGCGAGGCGGGCGGCGCGGTCACGGCGGCGGCGAACCCCAACGGCTCATGCCGCAACATCGCCGGCATCTATAACGAGACCGGCACCGTGCTCGGGCTGATGCCCCATCCGGAACGCCTGGTCGACCCGGCCTTAAGCGGCACCGACGGCGCCAAGATGTTCGCCTCCCTGGTGGAGACCCTTCATTGAGCGGGGCGGCGGGCGCGGCAGCCCGGGCGCAAGGGCTCTCCGATGAACTCATCGCCGAACATGGTCTGTCCCCCGACGAGTACGCCCTGCTGCTCAAGGAACTTGGCCGCGAGCCGACGCTGACGGAGCTCGGCATCTTCTCGGTGATGTGGTCGGAACACTGCTCGTATAAATCCTCGCGCGTGTGGCTGAAGACGCTGCCCACCACAGGCCCGCAAGTGATCATGGGCCCGGGCGAAAATGCCGGCGTAGTCGATCTCGGCGACGGCCAGGCGGCGGTCTTCAAGATGGAGAGCCACAACCACCCGTCTTACATCGAGCCCTATCAGGGCGCGGCGACCGGCGTTGGCGGCATCATGCGCGACGTGTTCACCATGGGCGCCCGGCCCGTGGCTAACATGAATGCGCTGCGCTTCGGCGCGCCCGAGCACGCCAAGACCCGCCATCTCGTCGCCGGCGTGGTGTCGGGCGTCGGCGATTACGGCAACTGCATGGGCGTGCCGACCGTGGGCGGCGAGACCAATTTCGACGCCCGCTACAACGACAATATTCTGGTCAACGCCATGTGCGTCGGCCTGGTCGACGCGAACCGCATCTTCACCTCCGCCGCCAAGGGTGTCGGCCTGCCCGTGGTCTATGTGGGCTCGAAGACGGGGCGCGACGGCATTCACGGCGCCACGATGGCGAGCGCCGAGTTCGACGAGGCCTCGGAGGAGAAACGCCCGACCGTGCAGGTGGGCGACCCATTTACCGAGAAGCTGCTGCTGGAAGCGTGCCTCGAGCTGATGGCCGAGGACGCTATTGTCGGCATTCAGGACATGGGCGCGGCGGGCCTCACCTCCTCCTCCGTGGAAATGGCGGACAAAGGCGGCGTCGGCATCGACCTCGATCTCGATCATGTGCCGATGCGCGAATCCGGCATGACCGCTTACGAGATGCTGCTGTCGGAGAGCCAGGAGCGCATGCTCATGGTACTCAAGCCCGGGGCCGAGCCCATCGCCGAGCGTATCTTCGACAAATGGGGTCTCGACTTCGCCGTGATCGGCCAGACCACCGACACCGGCAATCTTGTGGTGCGCCACAACGGCGTGGTCGAGGCGGATATTCCGCTCCCCGCCCTGGCCCATGCCGCGCCGATCTACGAGCGGCCTTGGGTCCGGCGCGACAAGCTGCCGGCGATCGCAGCCGAGGACGTGAAAGCGCCGGACAGTATCTTGGGCGCGCTGGAATGCCTCATGGGCTCCCCTCACCTCGCCTCGCGCCGTTGGATTTACGAGCAGTACGACTACATGGTCATGGCCGACACGGTGCAGCGGCCCGGCGGCGACGCGGCGGTCGTGCGCGTTCACGGCACGAAAAAGGGTCTCGCTATCTCCTGCGATGTGACGCCGCGCTATTGCGCCGCCGACCCGCAGGAAGGCGCCAAGCAGGCCGTCGCGGAGTGCTGGCGCAATCTCACGGCGACCGGCGCCATGCCGCTCGCCATCACCGACTGCATGAATTTCGGCAATCCGCAGCGGCCGGAGATTATGGGCGAGTTCGTGGGCGCGGTCGAAGGCATGCGCGAGGCCTGCACGGCGCTCGACTTCCCGGTCGTGTCGGGCAATGTCTCACTTTACAACGAGACCATGGGCGGGGCCATTCCGCCGACGCCGGCCATCGGCGGCGTGGGGCTGATCGCCGATATCGACACCATGGCGACGATCGCCCTGAAACAGGACGGCGACCTGCTCCTTCTGCTCGGTAAGGAGGCTGGTCATCTCGGCCAATCGACCTATATGCAGGTCATGATGGACCGCTTGGCAGGCGCCCCGCCGCCTGTCGATCTCGACGCCGAACGGCGTACCGGCGACATGGTGCGTGCCCTCGTCATTTCCGGCGCCGTGTCGGCCGTGCATGACGTGTCCGATGGCGGCGTGCTCGTGGCGATCGCAGAAATGGCGCTCAGCAGCAACCGCGGCGTCACGCTTGAGCCGGCGCCCGGCGGCGTTCCGGCTCACGCCTCATGGTTCGGCGAGGATCAGGCGCGCTATGTGGTCGCGGCCTCGCCCGACAAGGCGGATGCTATTCACAAGGCGGCGGCTGTCGCCGAAGTGCCGGTCAGGGTGCTCGGAACCGTCGAGGGCGATGCGATCGCGCTCGGAGGCGAAGCTCCGTTGCTCCTGTCCACGCTCAAGGCGGCGCATGAGGACTGGTTGCCGCGGTTCATGGCGCACGGTTAAGATCGGCCCACGGCGCGCGCCAACAGGAGCAACGCAGAATGGCAATGGCAGCAGACGATATTGAGCGGCTGATCAAGGAGCACTTCCCCGACGCCCAAATCCGCATCGAGGACCTCGCCGGCGACGGCGACCACTACGCGGCGGACATCGTGTCGGAAGCGTTCCGCGGCAAGTCGCGGGTTCAGCAACACCAGATGGTCTACGAGGCCCTGAAGGGTAATATGGGCGGCGTGCTGCACGCGCTCGCCCTGAAGACCGCGGCACCATAGAGCTGCGGGAGAAAGGATCGAGCAATGAGTGAGCAAGACGTTCAGGACTGGATCGGCAAGCAGGTAGCGGATAACGACGTGGTGCTGTTCATGAAGGGCAACAAGCAGATGCCGCAATGCGGCTTCTCCATGCAGGTCGCCCAGATCCTCGGCCATCTCGGCGTGGAGTACAAAGACATTGATGTGCTCCAAGACATGAGCGTGCGCGAGGGGGTCAAGGTTTTCTCCAATTGGCCGACCGTGCCGCAGCTTTACGTCAAGGGCGAGTTCGTCGGCGGTTGCGACATCGTGCGGGAGATGTTCCAGGCGGGCGAGCTGCAGGACATGCTCAACGCCAAGGGCATCGCCAACAACGCGCAGACTCAGACGGCTTAGTCTCTCAAGCGCAAAGACAGCTTGGGCGCACAGACAGCTTGGGCGCACAGACAGCTTCGTGGATGCCTGGCGGAAGCGCCGGGCATTTTCGATTCCAGAAACGCAAATGGCCGGGACAAGCCCGGCCATGATGCAATTGCCTGATAAAATAATCGTGCGGACTAGCGGGAGTAGAACTCGATGACGAGGTTCGGCTCCATGATGACCGGGTAAGGCACGTCGGTCAGGGTCGGCGTCCGCGTGAACTTGGCCATCATCTTCCCGTGGTCGACATCGATATAGTCGGGCACGTCACGCTCGCCGCTCTGCGCGGCCTCGAGCACCATGCCCTGGTCCTTCGATTTGTCCCGCACCTCGATCACGTCCCCTTCGCGGCAGCGATAGCTGGGAATGTTGACGCGCTTGCCGTTGACCTTCACATGGCCGTGGGAAATGAACTGGCGGGCGGCGAACACCGTGGGCACGAATTTCGCGCGATAGACGATCGCATCGAGGCGCCGCTCGAGCAGTCCGATCAGCTTCTCGGACGTATCGCCACGCAGCCGCGAGGCCTCGTGATAGATGGATTTGAACTGCTTCTCGGTGATGTTGCCGTAGTAGCCCTTGAGCTTCTGCTTGGCCCTGAGCTGCTGGCCATAGTCGGACAGCTTGCCGCGGCGGCGCTGGCCGTGCTCGCCAGGGCCATATTCGCGCTTGTTCTGGGGGCTCTTAGGGCGGCCCCAGATATTCTCGCCGAGCCTCCGGTCGATTTTGTGCTTGGCGTGAATGCGTTTCGTCATGCCCTAAGACTCCAAAGCCAAATCAAGCGTTCCGCGGTCGGTCTACCCGCGCCTGCCGCAAAAACCCATGGGGTGATGATTGCTATTGGACCGCCAGAGCCGTTCCGGCGCTCCCCAAAGCCCAAGACTCTCCACAAGACTCTCAGGCTTTGACCGTTCTGTTACACGGAATGCCTGGAAACTGTCAATTGAAGCTTCGCAAGCCTTCCAGGCACGCCCGGCCCCAAAAGGCGCCAAGGCGGCGGATATCGGCCCTATGGCTTGGCTTGGGCGGCCGCGACATAGGCGTTGATGGCGTTTGTCACCTTCTGCTTCTGGGCCTCCGGGCAATTGGGCGCCTCGGCGGAAATGACCCGGGTCGTGGTTTCCGAATCTTCCCTCGCGGCTCCAGGCTCGGTGCCACCCTTGGCCGCGGCGGTGTCCCCGATGCCGGAGGCAGGGGGCGTGTCAGCCGGCTCTTCTTTGGCGGTAATCTTGATGTTGCCGGTGAAATACGAGACCGAGAAGACGTGCAGCGCACGGATCATCTGCAGCTGCTGCGGGCTCCACGTCTTGCGGGCCTCCTCGCCCTTGATCAGCGTCTCGAAATTGGCCCGCCCGAGCTCGGGGAGCTGGCACACCTCGGCATAGGCCGTGCGGGTGGCGGCGCGGATCACGCGCCTTGCATCGTCGCTGGGAATGAAGAATTTGTTGGGGTCGGCCTTGTCGGTCTTGACCACTTTGCCGTCGGGGCCCGTGGTTTCAGCCGGGATGATGGAGAAGGCATAGGTCTGGAGCACGCGCACGGCGCTGTCGCTCATGCCCTTGCCCTCGCCTTGGACCTCCTGGGCCTGCTTGCTGCGCTTGTCGAGCTCTTCGGCAGCGACCGCGGTCACGCCCGGCGCGGCGTCAGCGGCTCGAACCGGACCGCTCACAAGCACCGCCAACATCGCGGCGCAAGTGGCCCCGCCCAACTGAATCCACGCAACGTTCATCAACTGCCCCTCTTCTTACCGCGGCGGAAGCTAGCATCGTTAGGCCCCATCGCAATAGGAGAAACGGGGCGGAACTATGACACCTTATCCTCTTGACGGACCTAGCGCCTGGTGAGCGCCGCCACGATTCCGCGCCATGTGCGGACATCCTGATCGGTCGCTGCCATGCGGTGAAACATATTGCGAATGGAGCGCACCATGGAAGGCCGTTTCTCGGGTGGCTTCAAGAAACCGGACCGGTCCAGCTCACTCTCCAGATGGTCGAAGAGACCGAATAGCTCGGCCCTTGTGGCCGGCCGCGTGTCGGGCGCCGCGGTGCCCTCCATTGCCGGGCCGTCAAACGCGGTGACGCGCCCCAGCGCCCGGGGCCGCTGGCATTTGAGCCATTCATAAGACAGCAGGAGCACGGCCTGGGGCAGGCTCAGAGAGGCAAAGTCGGGGCTGACCGGCGCCGTCAGGATCGCATCGGCGAGCACAATGGCATCATTGTCGAGCCCGCTGCGCTCGGCCCCGAACATGACCCCGGTACGCAGGCCATCCAGGGCGCGCGTCTGAAGCGTCGCGGCAGCCGTCTCGGGGCTCAGCACCTCCTTGACCATCTCCCGGGGCCGCGCGGTGGTCGCCAGCACGTAATGCAGATCCCCGATCGCCGCCTCGACGCTGTCGAAGACCCGCGCCTGGTCGACCAGTGCGGCGGCGCCGGCGGCTGCCGCGCTGGCCTTGTCGTTGGGCCAACCGTCGCGGGGCGCCACCAGGCGCAGGTCCTTGAGCCCGAAATTCGCCATGGCGCGCGCGGCAAAGCCGATATTCTCGCCGAGCTGCGGCTGGACGAGCACGATGGCCGGCGCCAGCGGCGCTCCGGTCTGCGCGCGCGCAGACCCGGCGGCGCTTTTGGCCCCCGCGTCATTGTCACCCCCATGCTTGCCGCTCCCGGCATTTGCTTTCATCATAGCGGCACGATGCTATAGGGGACGGCCTGCTGCAATGGGGGCGGCGACGATGCTGCGTTTTCGGCGCCCCCTGCCCCACCGACCAGCCTTTCACCGGAGAATTGTGCGTGGAAAAAATCAAGGTGCAGAACCCGATCGCCGACCTCAATGGCGACGAGATGACCCGCGTCATCTGGCAGATGATCAAAGAAAAGCTGATCGAGCCCCATCTCGACCTGCCGCTGCTCGAATTCGATCTCAGCGTCGAGAACCGTGACGCCACCGACGATCAGGTGACCATCGATGCCGCCTACGCCATCCGGGACTGCGGCGTCGGCGTAAAATGCGCCACCATCACGCCGGACGAGGCGCGAATGGAGGAGTTCGGCCTCAAAAAGATGTGGCGCTCACCGAACGGCACGATCCGCAACATCCTCGGCGGGGTGATCTTCCGCGAGCCGATCATCTGCAAGAACGTGCCCCGGCTCGTGCCGGGCTGGACCAAGCCGATCATCATCGGGCGCCACGCTTACGGCGACATCTATCGCGCGGTCGACTTTCTCGTGCCGGGCAAGGGCAAGCTCAGCATCAGCTTCGTGGGCGAGGACGGCACGCGCATCGAGCAGGAGATCCACGCCTTCGAGGGGTCCGGCGTCGCGCTCGGCATGTTCAATCTCGACGCCTCGATTCGCGATTTCGCCCGGGCCTCGCTCAATTACGGGCTGAACCGAAACATGCCGGTCTATCTCTCCACCAAGAACACCATCCTCAAGGCCTATGACGGCCGCTTCAAGGATTTGTTCGCGGAGGTCTACGCGGCGGAGTTCAGAGAAGAATTCGAAGCGCGCGGCCTCACCTATGAGCACCGGCTGATCGACGACATGGTGGCGGCGGCGCTGAAATGGTCGGGCGGCTATGTGTGGGCGTGCAAGAATTACGACGGCGACGTGCAGTCCGATACGGTGGCGCAGGGCTTCGGCTCGCTCGGATTGATGACAAGCGTGCTCATGACGCCGGACGGCAAAACCGTGCTGGCCGAGGCGGCGCACGGCACCGTCACCCGCCACTTCCGCCAGCACCAGCAGGGGCGCGCGACCTCGACGAACTCCACCGCGTCGATCTTCGCCTGGAGCGGCGCGCTGAAGCACCGCGCCAAGCTCGACGGCAATGACGCGCTGCTGCGCTTCGCGGAGACCCTGGAAGAGGTCGTCGTGGCGACGATCGAGGCGGGCATCATGACCAAGGATCTTGCCCTTCTGGTCGGCGCCGAGCAGGCGTGGCAGTCGACCGGCGGCTTCATCGACAAGATCGAGGAAAACTTGCGGACGGCCATGGCGAAGCGCGCGGCGGCCTGAGTGCTGGTCAGCCTTTGGTGCTCGCGCGGGGCTTTGCCGGGCTCGCCGCACTCTGCGCCGCGTCTGCGCCATCCTGCCGCCGTGCCTTCGCGACTTTGCGGATGCGGCTCAGGATCTCCGGATGACGGCGGGTGAGTCGCGCCAAGGCTTGGCTGTCCAGCACATAGACCCGGCACCGCGTCTTGGCGACCACATCGTGTTTATGGCGGCGATGCTCCAGCAGCGCCATTTCGCCGAAGAAATCGCCCTCCTTCAGCGTGCGATGTTTGCCCGCACCGATGTCGACCACGGCCTCGCCGCTCGCGATCAAATACATGCCGTCGCCGGTATCGCCAGTGCGCACCATGGGCACGCCGGGAAGGTAATTGCGCGTGTAGAGCAGCTTGGTGATCTCGGCGATCTCGGCCTGATCCATGGTGGCGAAGAGCGGCACGCGGGCGACCATGCTCCACGTCACCACGAATTGATGGCGATTCGCCTCCTGGCTGAAACCGGTGGCGATGATGGCGACCGGCAGAGCGAACATGCCCACGCCGAGCAGCATCACCACGCCGCCCAGCACCTTGCCCAGCGGGGTGATCGGCACGACGTCGCCATAGCCCACCGTGGTGAGCGTGGCGAGCGCCCACCAGGCGGCGGACGGAATGGAATCGAACGTGTTCGGCTGCGCCATGCGTTCGAGAAAATAGATGCCCGTGGAGGCGAAAAGCAGCAGCACAAGCATGATCAAAAGCGCGCCGAGCAGCGCGCGATACTCGTCCGCCAGCACCCGCCCCAGGGTCTGCAAGGCCGGCGAATAGCGCACCAGCTTCAGCAGCCGGAACAGCCGGAACACCCGCAAGACGCGCAGGTCGATGGGGAAGAACCAGTGGACGTACCAGGGGGCAAAAGCGAGCAGGTCAATGATCATCATCGGCCGAGTGGCGAATTTGAGCCGCGCCCGCCACGGCGTCATGCGGCTCAGCATCGGGATCTCGACGCAGCTCCATACCCGCAAAACATATTCGAGGCTGAAAACCACGACCGAGAACACATTGAAGGCGTAAAAATAGTCGCGGTAGCGCGCGGCGAGATCATCGACCGTCTCGGCGGCGAAGGCGATGGCGTTCAGAACGATGAGCGCGACGATGAAGCCGGTTACGACATGCGCCGCCGGATCGGCGTCACCCCCCACTTCGAGAATGTCGTGGACCTTTCTGCGCCATCTGCGCCAGACGGTCGCCGCCGCCATGGCTAGGCTTGCCCGGCGCGGCGCTTGGCGTTTTCACCCTCCGGGGCGCCCCCCGCGGCCGGCGCCTCGCCGCCGAGCGCGGCTGCTATCGCTTCGAGCGCCTGGTCGGCGCGCGCGCCGTCCGGCCCACCGGCTTGAGCGAGGTCGGGGCGGCCGCCACCGCCTTTGCCACCGAGCGCCTCGGCCCCGACGCGAACCAGCTCCCGGGCGTCGTAGGTTCCCGTAAGATCGGCGGTGACGCCGACGACGAGCCCGGCCTTGCCTTCGTCGCTGACGCCGATCACCGCGACGATGCCCGAGCCCACCTGTTGCTTGGCCTCATCGACCAGGCCGCGCAGATCCTTCGGCGCCACGCCCTGCACCGTGCGGGCGAGAAGCTTGACGGATCCGACCTGGCGCACGGCCGAGGCCGCATCGCCGCCGTCGCCAGAGGGCCGGAGCGCCAAATCGCGCTTGGCGTCGGTGAGCTGGCGTTCGAGCTTACGGCGTTCGTCGATGACGGCGGCGAGCCGGGTGATCATCTCGTCGGGCGAGACCTTCAACAGTTCGGCGGCCTCGCGAACGCGCGCGTCTTGGGCGGCGAGGAATTGGCGAGCCGCGTTGCCGGTTAGCGCCTCGATGCGGCGAACGCCGGCGGCGACGGCGCTTTCGCCGGTGATCTTCAGCAGGCCGATATCGCCGGTGCGTTTGACATGGGTGCCGCCGCACAGCTCGATGGAATAAGCCTTCCCGGCTTTGGTGCTCGCTTCGGCGACGCCCATGGACACGACGCGGACCTCGTCGCCGTATTTCTCGCCGAACAGCGCCAGCGCGCCCTGCTCTATTGCTGCATCGGGCGTCATCAGATGGGTGGCGACGGGCGCATTCTGCAGAATCATGGCGTTGGTCAGATCCTCCACGGCGCGGATCTCGTCGGCGCTCATGGGCTTTTGGTGCGAAAAGTCGAAGCGCAGGCGCCCCGGCTCAACCAGTGAGCCCTTCTGCGCCACATGGCTGCCGAGCGTCTCGCGCAAGGCCTCATGCAGCAAATGGGTCGCCGAATGATGGGCGCGGGTCGTGGTGCGGCGGGCGTGATCGACATCGAGGGCGACCGTGTCCCCGACAGTCAGCGTGCCGGTCTCGAGGACGCCGTCATGGAGGAAGAGCCCATGCAGCTTCTTCTGAGTGTCCGCGACGGTGAAGGCCGCTTTACCCGCGATGGAGAGCGTGCCGCGATCGCCGACCTGACCGCCGGACTCTGCGTAGAACGGCGTCTGATTGACGAGGACGATGCCGCGGTCGCCCTTATGCAGCGCGTCGACGCGCTTGCCGTCCTTGACCAGGGCGACGATCTCGCCGGAGGCGGACTCGGTTTCGTAACCGAGAAATTCGGTGGCGCCGAGCTCCTCTTTCAGCTCGAACCACAGATGATCGGTCGCTGCCTCGCCGGAGCCGGCCCAGGATTTGCGCGCCTCGGCGCGCTGGCGCTCCATGGCGGCGGCGAAGCCGGCTGCATCCACACCGATGCCCTTGGCCTTCAAGGCATCTTCGGTGAGGTCGTAAGGGAAGCCATAGGTGTCGTAGAGCTTGAAAGCGACCTCGCCTGGGAGCGTATCGCCGTACTTGAGACTCTCCGATGCCTCGTCAAGCAGGCGAAGACCGCGTTCAAGCGTCTCGCGGAAGCGGGTTTCCTCAAGCTTCAGCGTCTCCTCGATCAGGCTCTGGCCGCGCTCGAGCTCATGATAAGCGTGGCCCATCTCGGCGGTGAGCGTCGGCACCAGCCGGTAGAGCAGCGGGTCCTTGGCGCCGAGCAGATGGGCATGGCGCATGGCCCGGCGCATGATCCGGCGCAGCACATAGCCCCTGCCCTCATTGGACGGCAGCACGCCGTCGGCGATGAGAAACGAGGCGGCGCGCAAATGATCGGCGAGGATGCGGTGGCTCGGCGCTTCGGCACCTTGCGCCGGTACGCCGGTGAGCTCGACCGAGGCGGCGATTAGGGTCCTGAACAGGTCGATGTCGTAATTGTCGTGCGTGCCCTGCATCACCGCGGCGATGCGCTCTAGCCCCATGCCGGTGTCGATGGACGGACGGGGCAAATCCGCGCGCGTAGCATCGGCAAGCTGCTCATATTGCATGAACACGAGATTCCAGATCTCGACAAAGCGGTCGCCGTCCGAATCGGCGCTACCGGGCGGACCGCCTTTGATGTGGTCTCCGTGGTCGTAAAATATCTCAGAGCACGGCCCGCACGGTCCGGTATCGCCCATGGACCAGAAATTGTCGGAACCGGCGATGCGCAGGATCTTGTCGGCGGGCAAACCGGCGATCTTCTGCCACAGCTTGGCCGCCTCGTCGTCGTCGACATAGACGGTGATCAGAAGCCGCTCCTTCGGCAGGGCAAAGTCCTTGGTGAGGAACTCCCAGGCCAGCTCGATGGCGTGCTCCTTGAAATAGTCGCCGAAGGAGAAGTTGCCGAGCATCTCGAAGAAGGTGTGATGGCGCGCGGTAAAGCCAACATTGTCGAGATCGTTATGCTTGCCGCCGGCGCGCACGCATTTCTGCGACGAGGCGGCACGCAACGCCACCGGCTTTTCCTGCCCGGTGAACACATTTTTGAACGGCACCATGCCGGCATTGGTGAACATCAAGGTGGGATCGTGGCGCGGCACCAAGGGCGCCGACGGAACCACCGCGTGGTCGTTCTTGGAGAAGAAGTCGAGAAAAGCCGCGCGGATGTCGTTGGTGCGCGTGGCCGGCACGTGATGTCCGGCGGCGGCCTTCTTGGCTTTGGCGCCGTCGGATTTCGCGGCGCTCATGCTCTTGGATTTCGCGGCGCTCATAATTCTGGATTTCGGGGCTAAAGCTCGACCTTAGGTCCTCGCGCGCGGGGGCGCCACGCCGGTGCGCCACTTTAGCCGATTCGGCGCGACGCTTACGCGTGATCGCACCGCTCCCGAGACACAGGAAACGGCACCTGGCCGTGAGACATACGGTCTGGCGCCAAACCTGTCCAGCGATGAGCCAAGCGGCAAAACGCCTATGCCCGCGACCTCATTCGGCACGGCATGCGCCCTTGGGCGCGGCCCCCGTTAAAAGGAGGGCCTGCCCCAGGTCCCGCGAAAGCACCCGGCTTAAGCGCCGCGCTTGCCACGCCGGCCGCCGCCGGCGATCGAGGTCACCTTGGCCTCGTCCTCGCCCGCGAGCGCGGGGGGCGGCCCATCGGGCCCATCGGGTCCTTCATCGTCCTCATCGGCGTGACCGATCTCGCCTTGCAGGATCTGCTCGGCGATGAGCCCCGCATTCTGGCGGATGGCCAGCTCGATCTTGGCGGCGGATGCGGGGTTTTCCTTGAGATAGGTCTTGGCGTTCTCTCGGCCCTGGCCGATGCGCTCGCTATCAAAGGAAAACCAGGAGCCGGATTTCTCGACAATGCCAGCCTTGACGCCGAGATCGATGAGTTCGCCCATCTTGGAGACGCCCTCGCCATACATGATGTCGAACTCAACCTGCTTGAAGGGCGGGGCCACCTTGTTCTTCACCACCTTGACGCGGGTCTGGTTGCCGACGACCTCGTCGCGCTCCTTTATGGCGCCGATGCGGCGGATATCGAGACGCACCGAGGCGTAGAATTTTAGGGCGTTGCCGCCGCTCGTGGTCTCCGGAGAACCGAACATCACGCCGATCTTCATGCGGATCTGGTTGATGAAAATGACCATACAGCGGGATTTGGAGATGGAGCCGGTGAGCTTACGCAGCGCCTGGCTCATCAGCCGCGCCTGGGCGCCCATCTGCATATCGCCCATCTCGCCTTCGAGCTCGGACTTGGGCGTCAGCGCCGCCACCGAATCGACCACGAGCACGTCGATGGCCCCGGAGCGCACCAGCGTGTCGGCGATTTCGAGTGCCTGCTCGCCCGTGTCGGGCTGGGAGATCAGCACATTCTCCAGATCGACCCCGAGCTTGCGGGCATAGATGGTGTCCAGCGCATGCTCGGCGTCGACGAAGGCGCAGATGCCGCCCTTCTTCTGGGCTTCGGCGATGACATGCAGGGCCAGCGTGGTCTTTCCCGACGACTCGGGCCCGTAAATCTCGATGACACGGCCGCGCGGCAGGCCACCAATGCCGAGCGCGATATCGAGGCCGAGCGAGCCGGTCGGGATCGACTCGATCTCCACCACCTTCTCGTTCTGGCCGAGCCGCATGATCGAGCCCTTGCCGCAAGCGCGCTCGATCTGAGAGATCGCCGCCTCGAGCGCCTTTTCCTTGTCCATCTCAACTCCTTCAACGAGGCGCAACGCGGCGTTCGACATGAGTCTTCTCCCTTATTTCATAGCCTCTGGGCTTACGTAAATGGCGGTGGTCGGTCTCTCCCGCGCCTTCCGCCTTGTCCCCCGCATTGAGGCCCGTGCGAGAGGCTCCTAGACGCTACTGTACATGCTTTGTTCTCTGTTGCCAAGATGTTCTTATTTCTCTTGCCAAGAAAAGCGCGCAAAAGACGGACATAGCCCTGTTCGCCGGCAGCCTATTGGGCATGACGGACGCGCCGCAGTTGAGCGCTGGACAGTTATTTTCAGATTCGACGCGCTGGACCCGTCACCGATCCGCGAAAGCCCCGCCGCGCGGAAGCCCCACCGGCATCGGCCCGACTTGGCTTTGCGAGGCATCGAGCTGCACGGCGGCCGGACCCGCGCCTGCCACTCCGCGAAGGTCGCCATCCGCAGGCCGAGGCTTGCGTAGTCGACCGCGTAGAAGCCGTCGTCTTGCAGGATCACGGCGCCGCGCCGCGCCGGTTCGCGCAACAAGTCCTGCGCCATCACGCCGACCTGCACCGTCTCCGACCATAGATAGCGGAAGCGGTAGAGCTTGATGCCGTTCGCCAAGCTCGCGAGCGGGACCACGTCTCGCTTCAGGCGGATATCCGATCGTGGCGGGGCCTGCTGCCCCACGGGGTTGCCTTGCTGCTGTTGCTGCTTCAGCTTCTGCAGCTTCTCCAATTGCTGCTGCTTCTTCTTTTTAGCGTCAGCGGCAGCCTTCTTCTTGGCTGCCGCAACCTTGGCCTTGGCCGCAGCCGCAGCCTTGGCCTTCTGTTGCTGTTGAAGCTGCTGCTTTTTAGCCTCGGCGTCGGCCTTTGCCTTCTGCTGCTGTTGCAACTGTTGCTGCTGCAATTTCTGCTGCTGTTGCTGCTGCAGGAGTTGCTGCTGCTTCTTGCCTTCCTCGGCGGCCTTCTGCTGCTGCTGGAGCTGCTGCTGTTGGTTCAGTTGCTGGCGCAGCTGTAGCGCCTTCTCCTGGGCCTTCTGCCGCTCGATCTCGTCCTTGCGCGCCTTGTCCTGCTCTTGCTGCTGCTGCAGCTTTTTCAAATTTTCCTGATATTGCTGCTGCTCCTGGAGCTGCTTCTGCTGCTGCTGTTGCTGTTGCAACAGTTGCTGTTGCTTCTGCTGGTCGATCAGCTGCTGCTGTTGCTGCGCCTTCGCGTCGGGCACGCACACCCCGGGCCCGCCACGGTGGCGGCTGCCTGGCTGAATCGACTGGCCCGCGGGACACACGACCTGACCGTTCTGTTCCTTGCCTGGTGTGACGCGGACGCAGGAGCCGCTGAGGAAGGTCAAACCACCCGGACACAGGCAGCGCCCGGTCGGGTTATCCTTGCGGCGGCCGTCGCCGCAATCGTTCGGATCCGGCGGCGCCTTGGCCTTCTGCTCCTCCAGGAACTTCTGATGCCGTTCGAGCTGCTCCTGCAGCGCCTTATCTTTCTCCTTCTGCAGCTGCTGATTCTTCAGCTCCTGCTGCTTCTGCTGATCGAGCAGCTGCTGTTGCTGCTGAGCCTTCGCGTCCGGCACGCACACGCCGGGCCCACCTTTATCCCGGCTGCCGGGCAGGATCGACTGGCCCGCGGGACACACGATCTGCCGTTCTGCACCTTGCCCGTGGTCACCGGCACGCATGAGCCGTTGATGAAGGTCAAATTGCCCGGGCACAGGCAGCGCCCGGTCGGGTTGTCCTTGCGGCGCCCGTCGCCGCAATCGTTCGGGTCCGCGGGCGTGATGGCGTTCTGCTGCTGCTGCCGCTGTTGCTGTTGTGAGGGCGGCTTGGGCTGCTGCAGCAGATTGGGCAGCTCCTTGACGCACTTGTTGCCCAACAGGATCGGCAAGTTGGCCGGGCACCCGCAGACGCCGTTGGGCCATTTCACGAGATTGTTGATGCACTTTTTCTCGGCAGGTTGTTGTTGCTGCGCAGGCGTGCCCGGCGCCACGCACCTGATGCCCGTGACCCCGCCCGGCGCATTCTCCGCCCGCGCCTCGGTATTGGCCGGGTAGGAGCAGCCATTGGTCATGAGCTGGTTCAGCGGGCAGGTGCCGCCGCCCTGGGTGCCGGCCTTCTGATCGCCGCCGCCGGAGCCAGATTGCTTGTTATTTTCTGTCCCCCAAAGGCGGCGATGTGCGTTCGCCAGCCCAGCCAAGGTAATGGAGGCCGTGACGCGAAAATCGCCAAATCTGTGAGGCTTATGGCGCTTTCCGGCAACGCGCGGCCATTTTGCAACAGGCATTCTTCGGGCAGTGCAACTTCCCGAATTATCCTGGCGACCGCGACTGCCGGCTACAGCCCGCGCTCGATGGCCTGCAGCAGCCGATAGCGCATCGTGCCGGTGTTGCCTTTGAGCGCGATCACGAAGCGCACCCGCCCGTGCTTGGCCGTGTCGGCGTAGCCCGCCAGCGTGCGGACGCCGCTCATCGTGCCGGTCTTGTATTTGGAGCCGCGGCCGCCCTTGAGCAGGCCGGCATGGGGTTCGAACAGGTGGAGCACCTTCGCTAGCCCGCGCGCGGTGAAGCTTGTGCCGCGGCTGATGCCCGAGCCCTCCTCGAGGTGGATGGCGTCGGCGAGGCCGTGCTCGGCGAGGATCTCGTTGGCGACCTGGAGTGATTTCTCGAGGCTGACGGGTCCGCCCAGGCGTTGCGCGCCGATCTCCAGGAAGACCTGATTGGCGATGTAGTTGTTCGACCCGAGGAGCATCTGGGTCAGGACTTCGGAAAGATCACGCGACTGGCGGTGGGTGTAGACCGGCTCCAGACCCTCGGGCACGGGCCCAACAGTAATGTCGCCCTTCACGCTGCCGCCGGCGCGGTCGATGAACGCGGCGATCAGCTCGCCGGCATAGAGCAGGCTCACTGCCGGATCCTGGGCCAGGCTGATGCGGCTGCGGCCTTTCGGGCCGCGCGCCCGGAACTGGCTGATCGCCAGCGGGGTGATCGGGGTCTGCTTCTCGGCGGAGCGAACACTGTTACCGCTGCGCACGGCGTGGACGGTGTTGAAGTTCACCGCCAGCGCGGAGTTCAGTGCGTCGTAAGCCTCGTCGGTGTCCTCGATGCCCGGGATGCGGAGGTCGGCTGGGTAATAGCTGCCGTCGAGCACGATCCCGGTGATCGGCTCCTTGCCGATCGCCGCGACCAGTTGAGGTGCGAGCAGCGCCAGCTCTTCGGAGATTAGGAAGGGATCGCCGCCGCCCTGCACATACAGCACCCGCTTGTCGTCCAGGTAGAACTTGGTCTTGAAGCGGTAGTCGCCACCCAGAACTTGCATCGCAAGCCAGGCCGTCACGATCTTGTTCACGGAGGCCGGTACGAAGGGCTTGTCGGCATTTTGCGCAACGAGTTCGTTGCCCTTGTCGTCCATCACCAGCACCAGTCCCGACGGCGCCAGCGCCTTGACGGTCTTCGCCGCGTCGGCCAGAGCCGGGGCGGGAAGCAGGAGCAGCGCAATAGCGATGGCGCCCGCACCAGCCTGTCTGATGATCCCCTTCAAAGTCCTCTCTGCCTCCGTCTCCGTCTCTGGCTCACCTTCGGACCACCGCCGATTATGGCACGAAGCGGAATGGCTTAGGATGGCTCCCTCTCGCGCACGGCGGTCTTGCTTGCGGGTTCGGCGGCGAGCGCCGCGTCGACTGCGTCGCGATAACCGTAGCGGTCGATAAAGGGTTTTAACCGCTCGGCGATCTCTTTGGCGACCGGTTTGGGCAATTGATAGGACGACACGCGATGGTCGGAGCGGTCCGACAGGATCGCCCGCATCGGCCCTTCGGCCTCATCGAACTTCGGCAGCCCAAGCCGCTGATAGATGTCGCGCATGGAGGCGATCGGGTCCTTGACCAGATCCTCGTAGCGGATCTCGACCAGGCGATCGTCCGAAATCAAATGGCGGTCCTCGTCATAGGCTTTGGTGAAGCGCTCGAACGTGTCGAGCACATAGCCGTCCAGCCACGGTTCGAGGTTCGGCGGATTGTGCAGACCTTGGGTCGAATAGAGCGCACGCCACAGCTTCACCGTCGACGGAAACACGTCGAGCGGGTTGCGCGCGATAAAGACGAAGCGGGCTTCCGGGAAAAGCTTGGTGAGCACTTTCAGGCGCGCGGCGTTGCCGGGCGTCTTCATCACCAGCGTCTTGCCGTGCTTAAGCTTGAGCCGGCGGTAGAACCACATGAAGGCGCGGGCCCAGCTCTGCTTCTTCTTCTCGGGCAGGCCCTTGAAGTCGAGATATTCGGTCTCGGCGGGACCGCGGCGCGGCCAGGCCATGGTGTTGTAGGGCGAGCCCTCGCCCAGCATGATCATGGCGAATTCTTCTTCCTGCGGGCGGTCGAAGCCCACGGGCACATCGTCCTGCGGCCGCTTCTTCGGCAGCAGCACCTTGAACACGTGATCGAGCGTGCCCTCGGTCAACAGGAAATGGTGCGGGAAGAAGCACTCATAGGTCGTCGGGAAGGCGAGGTTCGGATCCTCGGAAAACAGATCGTGCAGCAGCGTGGTGCCGCTGCGCCAATGGCCGATGACGAAGATCGGCGGCTGATCGAGCGGGAGCTCGTCCGCCTGCTTGCCGTATTTCCACTCGGAGATCCAGCGCAGCGGCGTGTTCCACGGCACCCACAAAAACAGCGCCAAGGTGTCGAGGATGCAGTTCAGCGTGAAGGAGAAACGGCCGCGCCAGAACAAGCGCATCAGCGTCGAAAAGCGCATGCCGAACCAGACATAGAGCAGACGCCCGCCATAGCGCTCGATGGTGAGCGACGGCATTCTCGGCTTCTTCCGCTGTCGGCGCGAAGGCTGGCCGTCTTCTTCCGGCGGCAACACCTCGTAATCAGGCACGCGGAAACTCCAGGTCGGGATGGTTCAAGGTCGGGTCTTTTGCGTCCCGCTTAGACGCGATCGGCGCGCAAGGGAAGCCTTAAAAGGGACGCATGGGCCGGGCGCGGCCGGGTTCTCTAGGCCTCCAGCGCGGCCTTCACGGCGGCCGCCAGCTGCTTCAAATCGAAGGGCTTTTGCAGGAACATGAAGTCCTCCTTCTCGTCCAGATTGCGGCGGAAGGCATCCTCGGCATAGCCCGACATGAAGATGATCTTTATTTCCGGATAGTCGCGTCGGAGCTCCTTCATCAGGGTCGGGCCGTCCATCTCGGGCATCACCACGTCGCTGACCACGAGATCGACCTCGCCGTCATGGCCCTCGAATACTTCGAGCGCTTCGGCGCCGGTGGAGGCCTCGAGCACCTGGTAGCCGCGCTGGCCGAGCGCGCGGGCGGCAAAGCTCCGGACCGCGTCCTCGTCCTCGACCAGCAGCACGGTGCCGCGGCCGGTGAGGTCTTTCGGCTTCTCGGGCTTGCGCTCGAGCTTGGCCGGCTCCTGATCGATTTCGGCGGCGCTCTCGTGGTAGCGCGGCAGGTAGACGCGCATGGTGGTGCCGTCGCCCTCCTCGCTCTCCGCGAAGATGTAGCCGCCCGTCTGCTTGACGATGCCGTAGACGGTGGAAAGGCCAAGCCCGGTGCCGCGGCCAATCTCCTTGGTGGAGAAGAAGGGCTCGAAGATCTTCTGCTTCACCTCTTCGCTCATTCCGCAGCCTGAGTCGCGCACCTCGATCAGCACATATTCGCCGGGCGGCACATGGCTCAAGCCCAGCTCGCGCGATTGCGGCTCGCTGACATTGGCGGTGCGGATGGCGAGCTTGCCGCCGTTTTTCATGGCGTCGCGGGCGTTGACGGCGAGATTGATGATGACTTGCTCGAACTGATGGAGGTCTGCCTTGACGGTCCACAGATCACTCGCCTGATCCAGCGTCAGCTCGACATTCTCGCCGAGCAGGCGTCCCAGCAGGATGGACAGTTCCGACAGCACGTCACCGAGCTGGAGCACTTGCGGACGCAAGGTCTGCTGGCGCGAGAAGGCAAGCAGCTGTCGCACGAGGCCGGCGGCCCGGTTGGCGTTCTGCTTGATGTTCATGATGTCCTGGAAGGCCGGGTCGGTCGGCCTGTGGTTCATCAGGAGGAAGTCGGAGAAGCCGATGATCGCCGTCAGCATGTTGTTGAAGTCATGGGCGATGCCGCCGGCGAGCTGGCCGACCGCCTGCATCTTTTGGCTCTGGGCGATCTGCATTTCGAGCGCCCGCTGCTCGGTCGTGTCGACCGCATAGGCAATCGCCGCCTCGCGCTCGCCTTCGGCCTCCTCGATGGGGCTGAGATAGACGCGGCCGCTGCGCTCGCCGGGACCGGCAAAGGTGACGTCGACCGGCTCGATCAGCCCTTGGCCAGCAGTGGCGGCTTCCAGCGCCCGGCGCAGATCCTGATGGCTCGCCGGCTCGACGAGACTTTCCAGGCTCGCTTTGCCGCCTTCGGCGTCGGCGCCGAACATGCGAACGAAGGTCGGGTTGGTGGCGCTGACGATGCCGTTCGCATCGACCGTGGCGATGGCGATGGGGGCGGCATGGAACAGGCGGGCGAATTTGAGCTCGGCTGCGCCCGCCTCCTCCGCTTCGCCCGGTCCGCGATTGAGGATCAGGACATGCGCCAGGTGGCTGCCGCGCGGGAGCCGGTGCAGGATGCGGACAGGAAGGTTGGTGCCGTCGGCCTTGACCAGGTCGATGTCGAAATGCCGGATCGTGCCTTGCGCCTCGGTGCGCCCGGCGCCGGCAATTAGGGCGGCGCTGTCATGAGCCATGATCTGGCCGAGCTTCAGCGGCCGGTTGGCAATCTCCGACAGATCGAGCCCCAGCCACTGGGCCAGCGTGGCATTGACATAAACGATGTCGCCGTCGGCGCCGGCGGTGAAGAATCCGGCCGGCGCGTTGTCGAGATAGTCGATGGCCGCCTGCACCTTGGCGAAGTTGGTCTCCTCGCGGGCGCGGTCTTGCGTGATCTCGTCGACCTGCCAGACGACGAGCGCTCCTTTGCGCCCCGAGCGCGGATCCGGCGGCATGGGCTGCACGCCGATGCGGAACCAGCGCGGGCTGACTCCGGTGTCATCTTGCGTTTCACCAGGCGGCGGCAGCCGGAACTCCTCTTTCAGGCTGCGGCCCTGCTGCGCGGCGCGGGCAAGGCGGAAAATGGCCTCGGCGAGATGCGGGTTGCCGCCGAAGGCCCGGTCGGGCGGCGGCACGGCGGCGTCCGGGTCGAGCCCCAGCAGATCGCGATAGGACCAGTTGGCGTAAAGCACCCTGCCCGTCGCATCGGCGATCAGCGCACCTTGCGGCAGATTGTCGACGAACGCCTTGGTCAGATCATTGCGGGCGTGGCGCTGGCCGAAATAGAGAATGCCGACGGCGCCGGCGAACAGGCAGAACACGCCGACCACGGCGAGGCTGGCGAGAATCGCCAGCACGAAAGGCTCGGCCATCTCGCGCGACACCATGGCGAGCCCCACCGCGGCGACCGCAAGCGCCAGCGCGAGGAGCACCACGAGCCCAACACTGCCGTCACGCTCGGTGCGGTCGGCGGCGGGCTCGGCGTAGCGCATCGGCGCGTCGATATCTGTCATGGCCGAGAAAATACCCGATTCGAGTTGTCTTTACTGGAGATTGTTACGGGGCTGAGGTCGCACCGGGGCACCCTTCAAGGGCCTCATATATCGGGCATCGGCGTAGTTAAAGACCTGTTAAGCGCGATTGCTTAGGACGTCATTCGACATGGAATTCGACAGTCTCATCCTCGCTCTCGCGGCCTTCCTCTTCGCCGTCGCAGTGGTGGCCCTCTTGGTCTGGGCGTTCAAGACCTTCTTCTTGGGCAAGTCGAGCTCGGCCAATTTTCTCCGGCCGCGGGAGAAGCGGCTGGGCGTGGTCGAGACAGCCACGGTGGACGCCAAGCGCAAGCTCCTTCTCGTGCGCCACGACGACGTCGAACATCTGCTCATCGTCGGCGGCCCCGTGGACCTGGTGATCGAGACGGGAATCAAGGGACGGCCGCATCTCGGGGCCCCGCTTGACGACGTGATCATCGCCAAGGCCGAGACTCGGCCCGCCCCCGATTACGGAAAATCCTGATTGCTTTTGTTGCGATTGGAGTTGACTGTGGCGAAAATAACACGGTCGGTTTCACTTGTGATGGGCCGCGAATTCGGCTAAATCGTAAATACGGTCTTACGGTCGCCCTGATGGGCAGGCGGATGAAGCAACGCCGGTAGTTTTAACCGCTCGTATCGTAAGAACGCCGGCAGTTCCCTGCTAATGGTCCGACACCGACTGGCCCCTGCCAGTCATGTCAGTCCCCCAAAACTCTCCACTCCCCGCCCTCCAGCGGGGAGTTTTTTTATATGTGCGGGTTTTTCGTCCCAACAGGCCTGGTCATGGCTAAATTTGACCGATGACTTGTCAGAGCGCCGCCCGGATCAGACGAGCCGCCATGGTCGCGTGCGTGGCCGCCGCGACAGGCTCCGCCCCACCACTCAGCGCCGCCGAGATGCCCGGCGACTTCGTCTATCTGCACGACATCGACCCGTCGATCCGGCAGGACATGCGCTACGCGGGCAGCGACAATTTCATGGGCGCGCCGGTTCCCGGCTACGACGCAGCCGAATGCGTGCTGGTGCGGCAGGCGGCGGAAGCGTTGAAGGCCGTCCGGGCCGACCTCAAGCCCAAGGGGCTGACGCTTCGGGTCTATGATTGCTATCGCCCGGTGCAAGCCGTCGCCGCTTTCGTCGCCTGGGCCAAGGAGCCGGACGATCCAACGGCCAAGGCGGTCCACTATCCGCACTTGAGCAAGTTGGCGCTGTTCCCCGGCTACATTGCCACGCGCTCGGGCCATTCGCGGGGCGCCACGCTCGATCTGACCCTGGAACCGATTAGTGCTGCGGACACGCACCCGCGCGGGATCAGCTGCACCGCGCCCCAGGAGAAATATGCCCCGGACGGCAGCCTCGCCATGGGAACCAGTTTCGACTGCTTCGATGTGAAGGCCAACACGGACACGCCGGGGCTGAATCCCGAGGAGATGTCAAATCGCGCGATGCTGCGTGACGCCATGGCGGCGCGCGGCTTCAAGAATTATCCGCTGGAATAGTGGCACTATACTTTCGAGCCCGAGCCCTACCCGGACCGTTATTTCGATTTCCCCATCCTGCCCCGGCCAAGCGGCGGCAACGGGTGATGGCGGCCCCGCACGAAATCGTCGAGACGGCGGTACCGGCGCGGCTCGACCGTCTGCGCTGGGGCCGGTTTCACACCCTCGTCGTCGTGGCACTCGGCATCACCTGGGTGCTGGACGGGCTGGAAGTGACGCTGGCGGGCGCCGTGGCCGGTGCACTCAAAGAGAGCCCCGTCCTTCAGCTCTCAAATGCCGAGGTCGGGCTTGCCTCGAGCTTCTACCTCGCCGGTGCGGTGCTTGGCGCGCTGCTGTTCGGCTGGCTCACCGACCGGCTGGGCCGCAAGCGGCTCTTCTTCATCACCCTTGCTGTCTATCTCGTGGCCACGGCGGCAACGGCCTTCTCATGGAATTTTCTAAGCTTCGCCCTATTCCGATTTTTGACGGGCGCCGGGATCGGTGGCGAGTACACGGCCATCGCCTCGACCATCCAGGAGTTCGTGCCGGCACGCTATCGTGGACATACGGACCTCATCATCAATGGCAGCTTCTGGATCGGGGCGGCGCTCGGCGCCGGCGGCTCCATCGTGCTGCTCGATCCGTCCGTGCTGCCGCCAGACATCGGCTGGCGCGCGGCGTTCTTTATCGGCTCGGTGCTGGGCCTCGGCATCCTGGTGATGCGCTCGTGGATTCCGGAATCGCCGCGCTGGCTGATGACCCATGGGCGGGCGGACGAGGCCCATGACATCGTTGACCAGATCGAGGGCCATCATCGGTCCCGCGGTCACCATGTGCCGGAAGAGACTCCGGCGTCGTTCCGCCTCAGGTCGCGCCGCTCCACGCCCTTGAGCGAGGTGTGGCACACGCTGTTCCACGTCCATCGCTCCCGCACGGTGGTCGGGCTCGCTTTGATGGTGGCACAGGCATTTTTCTACAACGCCATCTTCTTCACCTATGCGCTCGTGCTCACGGATTTCTACAGCATCGAGGCCTCAAAGGTCGGCTGGTATCTCCTACCCTTCGCCGCCGGAAATTTTCTCGGGCCGCTCCTTCTGGGCCGTCTGTTCGACACGGTCGGCCGCCGGCCGATGATCGCCATCACCTACAG
>Ga0307379_10003360_pt1 | contig 23301 bp, 13 predicted proteins | sample UN2MG_FD_202237 | JGI IMG/M metagenome (GOLD analysis project Ga0307379, IMG submission 202237) | Soil microbial communities from Risofladan, Vaasa, Finland - UN-2 | ecosystem: Environmental > Terrestrial > Soil > Coastal area > Acid sulfate soil | place: Finland: Risofladan, Vaasa | collected... | reverse complement strand
CCTGGACTTCACCGTCCTTGAAATTCATATTAGCGGCCAGGTAATCCATAACCGAAGAAGCAAGCGGTTTCTTTCCTTTCATCTCTTTACTGTTGATTGCAGCCATAGTATAGACGCTCGATGCCTTAAAGTTATGCCGTAATCCTAACGTGTGGCCGACTTCGTGACAGGACAGATCGGCCAGCATCGGACCGATGAAGGATTCAGGAATGCCGTCTATCATGGGTTCCTTTTCCTCTTCTTTCTTTTCCTCATCCTTCTTCTTGTCCTTGTCTTCTTCCTTATCCTTATCCTTATCCTTATCTTCCTCATCCGCCTCGCCAGCCATCAGAGCTATGTTCATTCTGAACATGGCAACGTCAAAGGCTTTGCCCTGTGATAATGTGCATAGGCCGTTAACCTGAGACGTTCTTCCCGCCAGGCCGTCATATTCATCATCGCCGATCAGATCCGAGTTGACTTGTGTAATCGGATGCCCCCCATAAGGCAGGTGGCCACGCTTGGCAAGCACTTCTTTCAGATGCTCTCGCTGAGCCGGCGGGGCCAGCCGGATACGTGGATCCCAGTTCGGATGGTCCTGCAGCCATGCAAGAGTTTCAGGATTAATGCCCTCCATTGCTATCTCCGGCATAATCTCATGATAAGTACTCCAGAAATGACGAATCCAACCGTCCGTAAGAATGACATCCGCATCCAGAATCTGCCCTGTTTCGGGATGGACGCGGCTGGGGCCGATAGCCGTGCCCATGTTGTTACTGAGCCATCGAATAAAATTGTATCTGACGTCTTCAGGATCTTTTTCCATATGAGCGCCGGAACTCTCATCCTGATAATAGACCTCAATCGCATTTGAGATGCCGACCTTTTCGAAAGCTTTGTTCCAATATAAAAGGCCTTCCCTGACCCAGCGACGATAGCGTATGGGGGTCGTATGCTCGATATAGAAAACTATTGGATCTTTTGGAGGACTGATATTAAGTGAGGGGTCCGCCTTTTCCAGATTCCAGCGATTGATATAGCGCACCATGGTATCGGGGTCCTTAAACTGCCCGTAGTCTTGGTAGCCGGTCGTGAAATACCCGACGCGTTCGTCCGCCTTGCGCGGTTTGTAGCCGGTTCTTCCGGGAATCACGCTGATTGAATAGTGCAGAGTCTGGAGCCGCCCGTTCTCTGTCGGGACCTCGAAGGCCAGCTCAACATTCTCCGGAAACGCCTTGGCCTTTTTGATCTTTATCAATCTGGAATTAGAGATCCGAACACGGGAGCCGAAAAATTTCCCGGCCTGACCGACCAGCAGCTCATCCATGTCAATCACCGGAGAGCCGCCTGACATTGTTTCAATCGGAACATCCAGAATCACCCGGTCGGTAAACAGCCGCTCGACGGAACTCTTGGATTCCTGGTCGCCGGTGGACTTGACTTGAATGTTCGGCTCGATGAGAGCCAGACGCTTGTCGTACCGTTTCCAATACACATACATATCGCCGGCCTGCAAACCAGCGAAATCCTCCCCGCTCGAAACGGTCAGTGCGAAAAAGAACTTCTTCGACTCATAACCGGACGGCAAGGCCGCCAGCATCTGGCCGTCTTTCTCGCGGGTCCAAATATCATAGAGACTCCTCTGCCCATCAGCAGTAGATATGATCTTTTTATAATCCTTTAGAACCTCGTCCAAAGGTGGAAATTCAGGTTTGGGTTTTGCAGCAGCAGGTTTTGCGGCAGCGGGCTTTTCCGCACCTGCGACGGTCGACGATAGCCCGGTGATTGTAATTGCCAAGATAAGTAATGTGCTCGATATTTTTGATTTCAAGTCATTCATCTTGCAATCTCCAAAAAGCAAACAAAAATTTAACGTTCGAACCTGCTCAGTTACACTGCCGAGCTTATCTTTTAATAGAACTTTGTATATTATAAACTTGCGCATACTATGTCAATTGTACTAAGTCGGAACTGAGAAAAGAAACAAAGAATTCTTCGCAGAATGAGAAAAAAAAGAGTTAACAGAACAGAATAAAGACAAGAAAAATATACAGAAGATTGCAGAAGAAGATATTTTGCGGGGCTTTTATAGGACTATTGAACGGTAGTCTCAGGTATTACAATGGAAATGTACTATAAACTCTCGAAATAATAATTTTTCCCCTCTATATTAATCCTGAACTTTTGCAAAATGGAGATTAGGCATACTTTGAAAAGGAAAAATCTTCTTTTTTGATTTTTCCTTGTTAAGTAGGAACTGTTTGATAGACAATTACTTACGTTAATCATTTAAGGAAATCAAAGAACGGATTTCCTTAAATAATATATGCCTAATCTCCATTTTGCGAAACTCTTGTTAATCCATACAAACCAAACAGCAAAAGAAGATAAGACTGTCCGGGATATGGTATTTTCAACTCGACATATTAATCAGCAGATGTTTGGATATCGATAACAATCTTTTCTTCTCCCGTCTTCTTTTGGAGGAGAAAATATGCCCGGGCGCATTGACAAAAACCTTTACGATATTAGCGAATCTGGCTTCTTTATGCCAATCGTCAAAAGCTAACTGCCCCATTTGAACATAGGCAGCACTGCTCGGCACAGGCTCATTAAAAGACGGCTGAATATTATCTACTTCCGGATTCCATACACCTTTAAAGATCACTGACACATCCTTGTGCAAACCCGCTTTACGTGTCGACATCATCTATCCTTTCGGCCGAATAAGTTCCTTAATAGTTTGCACTATGCAAAAACCGGTCTTTGTGGGAAGCGAGAACTTGAGGTGAATTCAAACACCCTCAATTATCTAACCACCCTGCTCACAAGTATAATATAATGGATTAATGCGGTAATGTCAAAAAAAATATCTGCGATTTTACGCAATTTTCAGTTATCAGGTTCAAATTAAATATCGGACCGCAGAGCCGGCGGCTAAAACTGTGATTTAGACCCTGGAAACACGGTTTTCGACCGACAACCGGCCCAGAAAAGATGCAATCGCTTTTACATGAAATTTCGGGCAAGATAATACCGCCCAATATTGCTCTTTACCGCATCCTCCGGATATTCCTGATATTAATATTTCTCCGTGGCTATTTTATATTCGACAAGATCAGATTTAGGTTCCCGCTCGAACAATTTTTGTGGAGCAGGCCAGTCCCATTCAACTACGGCATAGACGTAATCAACCGACGCCGTCTTCCTGGAAGTGGTGTCATTATTCATAATCTGCAACTGAAGCGAGCCTACCTTCTCAGGTGTATTGACAAAACTTGTGATGTCCCATGAGTCAACCGCCTCATTCTTCTGTCCCTTGCGTACCGGAGCATCTGCCGAGATCCAGATCATCGGGTCATTTGGCCAGCCTGTCCCAATGTGCCACTGCATCTTACCGGGGATAAACTGTTCGTCCTCGAAGTGTTCCACGTATACAACAACCGATGCCACTGTAGCGCCTGCCGGGATAGACACACTCGAAAAATTATAGGACACATATAAACCGGCTAAGATTGCCTGCCGTTTGTCGTCACTAACTTTAACACTATCGGTTTTACCATCCGTTGATAACGCTTTTCTGGTTCTTTGATCGTAGCCATCCACAATCGTCAAGGTAGCCGTCCTGGGTGGTGTCGGATTTACGCTTACGGTAAATTCCTGAGTATCTGAAGCCGGAACACTGTTGCTGTCAACGACTTTAACTACTACATTATGAGTCTCTTGCTGAGTTTCAATAGGCATCCACTGTATTAAGCCGTTCAGCGAATCAATCTTCATGCCGGCTGGCTGGGCGATTAAGGAGTAAGTCAGCGTATCTTCTTTGTCCGGTTCTTCAGCCCGAACATTATAGCTGTATAATATTCCCACCATAGCTTTAGTTTCAGGTTTTGAAGTAATCATCGGCGGATCGTTCGCCCCGCTGATTTCAATTGTCACCGTAGCGGTATCCTTTTCACCTGCCCGGTCCGTTACAGTATAGATGAATTTATCAGTACCGTAGAAGTTTGCCTTTGGCGTATAGGTGAGCGTGCCGTCCTTGTTTATCGTGACTGAGCCGCCCTTGCCCTGATTAATTTCGCTTATCGTTAGCAGCTCGTTATCCACATCAATATCATTCGCAAGCACATCGATTGTCGCCGGGGTGTCTTCTTTTGTTTTGACTTTGTCGTCCTTTGCCGTCGGCGGGTCGTTGGCCGGCGCCACCGAGACTAATATGGTCGCAGGAACGCTGTCCGTTTTACCGTCGCTAACCCTGAAGGTAAAGCTGTCCAGCCAGCTGAAATTCGGATCGGGCGTGTATGTCAGGCTCGGTGCTGTCCCGCTTAATTTCCCGTGGATCGGATTTCTTAGCACGGTATAGGTTAGTGGATCCCCGTCCGGATCGCTGCCTGTGAGCAGAATGTGCGATACCGAGTCTTCGGGAACTGTCACATTATCGCCGTTAGCTATCGGCGGATCATCTGTCGGGGTAACTACAAGCGATACGGTTGCCGGAATGCTGTTCATTTTGCCGTCGCTCACTTTAAAAGTGAAACCGTCCAACCCATTAAAATTCGTATTGGGTGTGTAGCTCATGTTCGGCTCTGTCCCGCTCATGGTTCCATTAGAAGGTTTCGTCACTATACTATAGGTCAGCAAATCTCCGTCCGGATCGATTCCCGCTAATAAAACAGGTGTCGGCATGTCTTCCATCGCCGTAATCTCGATGTTGTTGGCTACCGGAGGATCATTTGCCGGGGTAACGGTAATCGCCAGGGTTGTAAGAGCGCTGTCCGCCGTCCCGTCGTTGACCTTGAAGGTAAAGCTGTCCGGCCCGCTGAAATTTTTATTGGGCGAGTAGGTCAGATTCGGTGCCGTCCCGCTTAGACTTCCATGAGACGGAGTCGTTACCACGCTATAGACCACAGTGTCTCCATCCGGATCGCTGCCCGTCAAATTAATTGCCGTTGCCGTGTCCTCTGCCGTAGTTAACGACTGAAGGTCTGCCATAGGTACATGATTCGGGGTCATATTGAGCGTTACCGTTGCCGGGGAGCTGTCCACGTCACCATCACTTAGCTTAAAAGTAAAACTGTCCTTGCCTGTGAAATTCGCATTGGGCGTGTAGGTGAGTTTTCCGCTCGTATCAAAGTCCGAGCCGAAGGTCAGCGAGCCATTTTCTGGCTGCGTGCCGATGGCATACTTTAATTTATCGCTATCTACATCGCTGCCCGTCAGGTTAATAAACACAGACCTGTCTACTCTTGTCATTGCGGACTGGTGATTTGCTATCGGAGGATCGTTAACCGCCTCTATTGCAAGCGAAATACTTACCGTGTTACTATCAACCGTGCCGTCGTTTACCATGAAAGTAAAACTGTCCGGACCGCTATAATTTGACTCCGGGGTGTATGTCACGCTGGGCCCTGTGCTGCTTAAATTCCCGTGAGAAGGACCTGTCACTATATGATAGGTCAGTCGGTCTCCATTCAAATCACTGGCCATTAAAGTAATCGACGCCGGCTTGTCTTCCTGTACTGTTATATACTCGGGATTTGCCACCGGCGATTCGTTGGTCATGTCCAGAATGATCATTAAAGTAACAACGATAATAACCAAAATAATCGCCGCGATAGACAGAAAGCCGAATTTCCTTTTGATGGTTTTTAGACGAAGGGCAGGCTGGGGACGTGGTTTTTGAGGCCCTTTTGCGACCGAAAGCTGCAGTACATCGGCCTCTTCCATACTCTCAACTTCATCGACAATCGCCGAGACTTCCTTCGGCAGTCTCCTCTTCCTCTTATACTCCGGATTGGTCACTTCCTCGGCCAATGCCATATAATCAGAAGCTCCTTTGCTCTCCGGAGCATAAGTCGTAATAGACTCACCGGCGCTCGGCGCTTCGGCCAGGCTTATGCAACTGTGAATAACCGTGTCGAACACCAGATTACCGAAAAATTGTCTCATCTGCTGTTCCACTTGCTGGCTTAACGTGGCCTTGCCCTCTACGAAGGTCAGCAATATACCCAGGATTTTTACCGAACACGGGTAGAATCGCTTCCTGGCGGTCTTCACGGTCTCAAGCAATTGCTTTAGGCCTTCCAATGCGTAGTAATGTACCTGGACAGGCACTATGACATCGGTGCTGGCAACAAGAGCGTTGAAGGTTAAAAGGCCCAGCGAAGGCGGGCAATCGATAACACAGAAATCATATTTGCCGATGACCGTTTTGAGATGGTCGGCCAAAATGTATTCTTTTCGTGACACGCCAGTCAGCTCGTTTTGAGCCTTTGCAAGCAGAATATTACTCGGCACCAGATCAAGGCCTTTGACCTTCGTGCTCGTTATAACTTTGGAAATTGCAAGTTGTTTATTAGCGAGAGAATGATAAATGGTCCTGTCCAGGGTATCAGGTTCATAGCCCAGGCCAAGAGTTGCGTGTGCCTGTGGATCAAGATCGACTATCAACACTCGATGGCCCATTTGAGCAAGAGCGGCAGCGAGATTCACCGCTGTGGTTGTTTTGCCGCAACCACCCTTTTGATTCGTTATTACTATTGTTCTCATATTTCTCCCGTTAACTCGCTTCACGGACCGACTTAACAGACTCCTCCGTATATCCCGATAATTGATAAGCCTATTAAGGGGCAAATCAAACCAACAAGTAATGTAATATTGCTACAGTACGGAACACATAAGTATCGACTTTTTCGACTTACCTCTCCTCCAAAAATACATTCTTGTCGCATTCTCTGCTATGGTTCGTCTATATCTAAAACCAGCTCCCGTTATGTTAGGTGACTTTTACCTGTAGAAAAAATCAATAAAACAATTGCTTTGCTTGCTTTAGCACGCCCTGATCCTCATAAAAATGATTTGCCGGCAAAACTATATCCGGCGTTCCCAGCCACTTCGCTTGATGTGTTATCGGAGAAGACCTCGATATGCCGCTATTGCGGCTTTTCATCACACCTGCGGCCGATAATAGAATATCATATTCACAACAAGAAGTCAAGACTTTTTATGCCAAGTCAGGCCGGTATTTCAGGCTCATCGAAAATTTCACTGATTTGTCATTCTGCTGAACCGCAAACAAGAGGGTTTTAGGACCAAAACAGGGCTTATTATTGTATTGAGGCCGAAAATTTTGCCGCAATAAAAGGAGGGTGCAGAAATCTATAGGACACAGTCCACACTTATACCTGCCGTTTGCAAATAACAGCAAGTGCTCTATGATATCCCAAGTCTGCGCTTGCACGCATCGAGGATGTCCGTAGTTCGGCTGGCGCCGACTCGAGTGACACCAAGAGCGCGAACCTTAAGCAGGGCGTCCAGGTCACGAATGCCGCCGGCAGCTTTCACCTGCACATGCTTAGGCGAGTGTTCTCGCATAAGTTTGAGGTCCTCGATTGTCGCGCCGCCCGAGCCGTAGCCTGTTGATGTTTTCACCCAGTCCGCCCCTGATTCACCGCATATCTCGCACAGTTTTATCTTTTGCCGGTCATCCAGATAGCAGTTCTCGAAAATGACCTTTACTTTCTGATTCTGCACATGTGTCAAATCGACGACGGCCTTAATCTCGGCCCGGACATAATCCCAGTCGCCGCTGAGGACCTTGCTGATATTGGCCACCATGTCCAGTTCTTCGCCGCCGTCATCGAGGGCCTGTTTCGCTTCGGCGAGCTTGACCGCCGTAGTATGGCCTCCATGCGGGAAACCGATGGTCGTGCCGGCCCTGACCGTGCTGCCCTTGAGAATCCCGGCACAGCGCCGCAGGTAGTAGGGCATGATACACACGCTGGCCACGTTATAGTCCACCGCAACTTGACAACCCTGTTCGAGCTGCCGGTCGGTCAATACCGGGCTGAGCAGCGAATGGTCAATCATCTTGGCGACATCTTCATACGTATAGTCCATAATACTCTCTCAAAATTAATTTGCTTAAATCCACTCGATTTACGTTTTTACCTTGCCGGGAGATACTGACTCAGAAAACGCCCGCTCTGCCTCAGCGCCGCCTTGCGTCTCTGCAGCGTCCCCTCATAGGCACGGTCTTCAACTTCGATGCAGACCGGACCTTCGTAGCCCGTATCGCCCAGGACGGACAAGAACCGGGCCCAGTCAACGTCACCGAGCCCCGGCAGTTTCGGACTGTGATACTCCGGCGGCGTAGCAAGAATCCCGACTCTGTCCAGCCGATCTTTGTCCAGGCGTGCATCCTTGGCATGAACGTGGAAAATCCGGCTGCCAAACTCCCGGAGCGGCTTGATATAATCGATATGCTGCCAGACCAAATGTGACGGGTCGAAGTTCAGCCCGAAATTCTCGCCGGGGATATCCTCGAACATGCGCTGCCACACAGCGGGACTGTGCGCCAGGTTCTTGCCGCCAGGCCATTCATCCTTCGTGAAGAACATGGGGCAGTTCTCGATGGCGATTCGCACACCCCGGTCCTCGGCAAATTTGACCAACGGTTTCCAGACTTTCCTGAAGCGGGGCCAGTTATCATCCACCGATTTGGTCCAGTCCCGGCCGATGAAGGTATTGACCAGATTTACGCCCAGCAGGCGGGCCGCGGCGATAACCTTCTTGAGATGGTCGGTGTATACTTTCGCTTCTTTTGGATCCGGCGTGAGCGGATTAGGATAGTACCCGAGGCCGCTGATTTGAACACCTGCGGAATCCAGCAACTCGTTGACCTTCGCGGCATTAGCCTTGCCGAACTTGGCCACATCAATATGCGTGACACCTGCGTAGCGCCGTTCGGCCCTGCCCATGGGCCAGCACATCAGCTCCACGCACGAAAAGCCTTCCTCCGAGGCGAACCGGACAACCTCCTCAAGCGAAAAATCGGGTAAAATAGCGCTTACAAAACCAAGTTTCATTTGGAATCTCCTTTCAATTCGACCCACCGGCTTTCGCGGTGGCTGGTAAGAATCGCTTCACAAAGCACAACCTCACGATGGCCGTCGGCAAACGTCGGAAAGGGGGGCGGCACGGAGAAATCTCCGGCGTCAATATAGCCGTAAAATGCGCGGAAGCACTGCTTGAACGTATCGCCGAAGCCTTCGTTATGCCCGCCCGGATAGCTGATAAAGTTCCGGGCCGTCTCCGAAACAAGCGCCGGGTCACGCATGAGATTTTCGTTTGCCTTCTGGCGATGACCGATCCACAGGCTATTGGGCTGTTCGCTGCACCATGACAGTGCGCACTTCGAGCCGGCGATCTCGTAGCGAAGATGGTTCTTACGCCCGGCCGTCACCTGCGAAACCCAAAGGCATCCTTGTCCGCCCCCTTCGAAACGAATCATTACGCAGCCCTGGTCTTCGGTTGTTATTTTAACAGGCTCGGTCTCAACGACCTTTGACTGCTCTTTTGCTTTGAACGTCTGGACTTCACCAGTCGGACGCCGGCGAACGGGATGAACTGTCTTGAGGTCGGCGCAGACGGCCTGGACTTCCAGGCCTGTGATATTGTGCACCAGGTCCAGCCAGTGAGTTCCGATATCGGCTATCGCACGGAGCTCGCCTCCTTCTTCGGCCAGAACGCGCCAGTTATAGTCGGTAGGGCTGAAAAGCCAGTCCTGAATGTAACTGCCGAACACCGAGTAGATATCGCCCACCTTGTCTGCCCGCACCATCTCAGCCGCCTCCAGGCATAATGGATAGAACCGGATGTTATAATTGACACCCGCCGCCAGCCCGCTTTGATCGGCCAGGCGGACCAACTCGGCTGACTCGGTCGAATTCATTGCCAACGGCTTTTCGCATATTACATGTTTTCCCGCCAGAAGGGCGCGTTTTGCAATCTCAAAGTGCAGGCGGTTGGGTGTCGCGACGTGAACGGCGTGAACCTTCTCGTCGGATAGTATCTCTTCGAGATTACCATAGGCCTTCGGCAGGCGCAGATTCTTTGCCGCCTGTTGCGACTCTTCGTCCGAGACACCGAGGATGCCGGTCACTTTCACTCCCGCCCGCTGCAGAGCCTCCACATGGACCGGGCCGATGAATCCGGCACCAATCACCGCTGCGCCTATTTCAGACATTTCTTGCCTCTCTAATTCAAGTTCTGGTTTTTATTTCTAAGGTCTTGCCCCACTCCATCCCGCTTTAAGCAGTGCAGCCATTTGCTGAACTTCCCCGGCATAATCGGGATTGTTTGCCAGATTGTTCTGCTCCCACGGATCGGCTTTTAGGTCGTAGAGTTCAAACTCTTTCGCGTCGGTTTTCTGAGATTGCCAAAGCGCGTATCGCCACCTTTTCGTACGCACCGAGCGCCCGATATATCCGGCGATAGAGCAAATCGTGAACGCCGCTTTCTTCCAGGGCTGTTTCGGTCGCCGGAGCAATGGGACAAGACTTGTGCCCTCGATATTACCCGGCTGCGGCATGTCAAGCAGCTCACAAAGTGTTGGTACCAAATCGACAAGCTCTACGATTTCGCCGCAGGCCGCCGGGTTTCTCATCTGTCCGGGGACACGCACCATCAGCGGAACGCGCGTAGTCTGCTCGAAAAGCGTATACTTGCTCCATAGGTTATGTTCGCCCAACTGAAATCCGTGGTCGGTCAGGATAATAACGATCGTGTTGTCCCGTAATCCCTCACTTTCGAGGGCATCCAATATCAGGCCTATCTGGGCATCTATAAACGAAACGCAGGCGTAATATGCCATGACGGCTTTTCTCGCCGCAAGCGGCGTGACAGGATGTTTGTAATGACTGTTAAAAATGTCATAATTTGCACCGTTTCGTTTTGCGATGTCCGGGATATTCCTGTCTTTTTCGGGCGGCGCTTTCGGTGCTGGAATATCATTCAGGTCGTAGAGGTCCAGGTACTTTTTCGGGCAGCGTAAAGGTGTGTGAGGTTTGGATATTCCCACCGACAGAAAGAACTGCTTCTTCTCGCTCGCCATTTCTTTGAGAATATGCACGGCCAATCGCGATTTTTTACCGTCGGCTTCCTGCTCTTCCAGCAGGCCGGAGTCACCGATCACATTGGCCTGGGGCTGCTGGAACATGGCCCTGGCCTTGTTGTATTCCCGCGAGCCTTCTTTAGCCGTACGCTGGATTTTATCCCGTTCGGCCTTCAGTTCCGTCAGGCGTTTTTCTTCTTCGGGGTCCGCCGAGTATCGAAAACGCGGCCGGGGCAGCGAATTCAAAGCATCGTTCAGATATTTGGGATAATCTTCCGAACGACCTTTGTAGCCTTTTGGCAGCTCACAGAATTCGAGCCGGTCGAAAGCACCGAGCTGTTTTTCCGCCGTCCACGTGTGGTGAAACAGCTTGCCGATATTAATGCTGTAGATACCCTTTTGCCTGAGCAGTTCCGGCAGTGAGAGTGTGCCTTGGGGCAGAAGACTTGCCATGGGATCCGAATTTGTGTAGACCTGAGTTGAGTCGGGCCGAAGACCGGTCAGGAACGAACTGCGGGACGGATTACACATGGGTGCCTGGCAATAGCATCTTTCGAATCGCACGCCGCCGGCGGCAAATCGATCCAGGTTCGGCGTCCTGGCGAGCGGATTGCCATAGCATCCCACCGAAGCGGCGGTTGTGTCTTCGATGTCAATTAAAAGAACATTCATTTTCGAAGTGCCGGATGAACCGGCCTGGCGGGAAATATTCTGCCCGGCGGCTCTTGCCCTGAAACCGGGTACCAGCGATGCCGCAAGCCCGGCCGATATGCTTTTGATGAAATCACGCCGTTCCATGTCCGTTACTTTCAAGAAATCATCGTTACTGTCGTTTGTCGCACAATACTTTTATGACGATTCAGGCTACATCAAAAGAGCAGGCGAATCAAGATGTATTTGCCGGGCTCCGGCGAAAAAGCCGCCGCCCAGAACAAAGAAACTTGACGGAACCGAATTGCCGGTTAATAATGACACTGATTCGCGAAACGCAAGCAATCTACATTATGCGATGTGCTAAAATAATTAAGGATTCAATTAATAAGGAGATTCAGTATGACCTGCAAGTTTGTAAAGCGAATGTTGTCTGTATTGGCGCTGATTTTGGCAGGATTCACAATGGCCGGCTGTGTAGCTGTGCACACAACGGAAACGCATAGCAACCCATCAGAACACAAAACGTCACAAAATGCCGATAGAATACGCCTCGAACACGTTGCGATTAACGTCGAGAATCCTGTCGGGATGGCAAAATGGTACTGCGATAATCTTGGAATGAAAATTGTCAGGGAAGGCCCTCCCCCGGTCAATATGCGTTTCATTTCCGACGCTGGAGGCAATATGATGCTGGAGCTATATCACAATCCGCCGGACGCCGTACCGGATTACGCGTCGATGGATCCGCTGACGCTTCATATCGCCTTCATGGTCGACGACGTGAAAGGGACGTGCCGGAAGCTCGTCGCCGCCGGCGCCACAGTTACCAGCGAAATATCTGTAACAGACAGCGGCGACGAGCTCGCCATGCTGCGCGACCCGTGGGGCGTTTCCATACAATTCTTAAAGCGAGCCAACCCCATGCTCTCGAATTAGATGAGGCACAATGCAGCAAAAAACGAAAAGAAAAGATACAAGTTGTCACCGTTACACGCGCCGTGACTTTATCAAAGCGATGGGTTTGGGGACGGCGGGTTTTGCTCTCGGTACAAACATTAGCCCGGCCAAAAGTCCGGCTGCCGGTACAGATCGCCGACCTAATCTTCTATTTATACTTGCCGACCAGTTAGGCTATCAGCGATGCGGTTATGCCGGCGACAAGAACGCTCGAACACCTAATATCGACAAACTGGCTTCACACGCGGTAAACTTCCAAAACGCGGTTTCCAATATGCCGGTTTGTTCCGCATACAGGGCATCTCTGTTCACCGGCAAATATACCACTTCCACCGGCATGGTAATAAATGAGCTTCGAATGCGAACCGACCACGAAAGTTTCGGCAGGGCACTGACCCGAAGCAGCTACCAGACGGCTTATGTCGGCAAATGGCATTTGTATGCGAATCAGTTGGGGCAACATTACGAATCTAAAAACAGCTTCGTGCCGCCGGGGCCGAACAGGCTGGGTTTTGACGGTTACTGGGCGGCATATAACTTCCACCATAACTATTACGGCGCCTATTATCACACCGACACTCCCGAGAAGATATTCTACGGCGATAATGTTTACGAACCGGACGCTCAAACGGATATGATGATCGAATTCGTAAAGAAGGCCTCGAAATCAAACAAATCCTTCGGGGCGTTTTTGTCTTACGGCACTCCACACGATCCATGGGCGCAGGACAACGTGCCCGGCGAATATATCGATATGTTTAAGGATGTATCGCTGCCCAATCCACCGAATTACACGGATACGAACGACAAATATGCCGACAACTGGGGCCAGCTAAAACCTCAACAGCGCAAGATGCTTCAAGCATGGCGCCGGCTCTACTATGCGATGACAGCCAACCTGGATTGGAACATCGGCCGGCTGCTTAACGCTCTTGAGCAGGCCGGGCTCAGCGACAATACTATCGTGGTATTCTCTTCGGATCACGGCGAAATGTTCGGAGCTCATGGACGACGCGCAAAGAACATATTTTATGATGAAGCTGCGCGCATCCCGTTTTTAATTCGTTGGCCGAAAAAGATTCGGGCCGGAACTGTCTCGGATGCTTGTATCTCGACCGTAGATATTATGCCGACCATCCTGTCGCTGATGGGTTTGCAGGTACCTGAAGACGTCGAAGGAATGGACCTTAGTCATTGTGCGCTCGGCGGCGGGGGGGATGAGCCCCAGGCCGCTTTCCTGCAGAATACCGGCGCCTGCGCCGCCTGGGAGGATGGGCATGAGTGGCGAGCCCTCCGAGATAAACAATACACGTATGCCGTCTATCGTGTAGATAAATCCGAACTTCTGTTCGACAACAAAAACGACCCGTACCAGATGAAAAATCTGGCCGGTAATGCAAAATATAAAAAAACTCTTGAACGCTTCCGCGGGATTCTGGCCCGCAAGATGGAATCGCTTAACGATACTTTCGAGAAATGCACCTGGTACAGGGACAACTGGACCGATGGTAACCGAAATATTATCCGGGCGGCCGGAGATTAATCATATTCTGCAATTTATAAGAGATACGTATGCTCAACAATAACTACTCAAGACGCAAATTTATCAGGAATCTCGGATTAGGCGCGGTTGCTTTGAATTTGCCGCGTTTGTCTCTTTTTGCATCCGAATCGACACGTAAGCCTAACATTATTTTTATTCTGGCGGACGATCTGGGCTGGGCCGAGCTGGGCTGCTACGGCAATACTTTCAACGAAACACCGAATCTCGACAGGCTCGCAAAGCAGGGGATGCGTTTTACCGATGCGTATGCCGCCGCTCCGGTTTGTTCTCCTTATCGCGCCGCCTTAATGACGGGGCAATACCCGGCAAGAGTCGGCATTACCGATTATCTCCGGCCCAATGATATGAATCACCTTTCCACGCAGCACGTCACGCTGGCCGAAGCGCTGAAAAATACGGGCTACGCAACCGGGATAATCGGCAAGTGGCACCTGACCGGCTACGCCAACCACGGGGCGAAGGAGTTCCCGCCGGCCATGCAGGGCTTCGACGAAACAATCGTCTCGGAGAATCGCGGAATCGGAGGCGGCAGTTATTTCCATCCGTATCACTTCAACCGCGAGATTCAAAAGCGCCTGCCCGGCAAGGAATACCTTGTCGACCGGTGCAATCTGGAAGCCGTCGAGTTTATCGAGCGGCACAAAGATGGGCCGTTCTTTCTCTATTTGAGTCACTACGCGGTTCACACGAGACTAAACGGCAAGCCGGAACTCGTCGCGGAATTTGAGAAGAAGCCCGGTGCGGGCAAAGGGCCAAAAGCAAGCCGGAACAATCCGCATCTTGCCGCACAGCTTAAGAGTATCGACGAAGGTATCGGCATGATCGCCAGGAAGCTCGATGAGCTGAGCCTGAGTGACGAGACAATTCTGGTGTTCGGCGGTGACAACGGCGGAGAAGACCGGGTAACAAGCAATGCACCGTTGCGAGCGGGCAAATCGACACTTTACGAGGGCGGCATTCGGGTCCCATTGATCGTGCGCTATCCCAAAACCGTACCGGCCGGTACCGTCTGCAAGACGCCGACAAGTAACATTGATTTTTATCCGACGCTATGTCAATTAGCGTCAGCCGGGCCTGACTCGAAACAACATATCGACGGCGTTTCTCTTGTTCCCGTGCTGAAGAATCCTCAGGCACAGCTTAAACGTGACGAATTGTACTGGCATTATCCGCTTGCCAAGCCGCACTTCCTGGGCGGGCATTCCTCCGGGGCAGTCCGGAAGGGCGACTGGAAGCTTGTCGAGTATTTCGATGCCGGCCGGAAGGAACTTTACAATCTCGCGGATGACATAAGAGAGAAAAACAATCTTGCCGGCAAGAATCCCGAAAAGGTCGCCGAGCTTCAGGGGCTTCTCAAAGCGTGGCGCAAAGACGTCGGCGCAAAGATTCCAAGCGGGCAATCGGGCTAATTTTCAGCTCAGCACTTCTGGCCGGTTATCTCCAGCACGGTCTGCCACAAATGGCCGTGGGGATCGACTTTTTTTCTTTTCAAAACGGTCAGTGACGTGGGGATATTGACGAAGTATTGATTCCAATAGCCAACGACCATATTTGTCCGGCCCGACATGCCGGCGTGCACGGCGTTTTGGCCAAGCATGACGCAGAACGCCGAATCGTTGGAATCGGCGGGCAAGCTGCGAATCATATAGCTTGGGTCGATGTATTTTAAGGACATCGGCTTTTCCTTCCGCCTGAAATATTCGGCGATTTTATCTTTCAATATCAGACCGATATCCTGTCGCAGAATATTGCCGGATGCATCCTTTGCCGGATCGCCGTTTTCCCCGGTCAGGTTTCCGCCCGCACCCTCAGCGACAACAACGACTGCGTGGTGTCTCTTATCCAGCCTTTTCTCCAGCGCGCTTAGGAATCCCTCCATGACGAGCGGGACTTCCGGGATGAAGCAGAAATTCACATCGCTGTTGGCCAGGGTGGCATAGGCGGCAATGAAACCGGAATCGCGGCCCATCAGCTTGACCAATCCTACGCCTTTCCAGGCACCTCTGGCCTCTTCGTGCGCGCCGCAAATCGCCGCCCGCGCAGCCTCGACGGCAGTCGAGAAGCCAAAAGACTGCTCTATGCCGGAGATGTCGTTATCGATCGTCTTGGGAATCCCGATTACTGAAATCTTCAGGCCCCTCTTTTTTATTGCTTCGGCCAGGCCCCGCGCGCCTCGCAGCGTACCATCTCCGCCTATAGTGAATAACACGCCTATCCCCCTCTGTTCCAGCGTTTCCACCATTTCATCCGCATCCTGCGGGCCGCGGGACGATGACAGGATGTCGCCGCCCTTGAGATGAATATCGTTCATGAGTTCCGTCGTTAACAGCATGGGCGGCTGGGGTGGTTTCGAGGTCAGGCCGGCGTATCCGTATCGGAAACCGTAAACATTTTTTACGCCATACTGCCAGATGAGACTCAGCGTGATTGTCCGCACGACGTCGTTGAGGCCGGGACACAATCCACCGCAAGTCACTATGCCGCAGTTTAGTTCTGCCGGATCGAAGAAAATCTTCCGGCGGGGGCCGGCCCTCTCAAACGTCGGAGGTTCTTTTCCCGAACTCTTAGAGCCTCTCAGATCATGAGAATGCGAGAAAACAAAAATTCTCTCATCGTCATCGACAAAATGACGATTGCTTTGAATCAGAGGAGAATCGACCGTCGGTGAGCCAATTCTCTCGATGGCCAAATCAGGCAATTCATCCGGTCTTAAACATAAAGCATCCATAAAATCTCCTCGATTATTTTTCGGATTATCCTCTATGACCTGCCGCCTTGTCAAAGAGTTTCTGAGAGCCTGTTTGGACGAACCATGACGAGCCATGCAGAAAAGAAATATCTGGACACCTCTTTTATTCGGACTATAATCAGGTTGTGTATAAATAGCAAGTCCCAGAAGTGAAGCAGCCTGCTTAAGTTAGCTATTTACGGGCGTCAGTCAAGTAAACAAATGATATAATCTCGGCGAAGTAATCCGCGGGAGGCTTTTATGAATAGTATGCTGCGAATATCTTCGGTTTGGTTTTGCGTGCTTGCATTAGCCGGTCGAGCGCTGCCTTCGGCAGACCCGGCCGCACTTTTCAAGCAGGTTCAGCCTGCCATAGCAACTGTCGTTACCTATGACGGTGACAAAAACAGCTTGAATAAAGGGGCCGGATTTTTTATCAACGAACAGGGCCATCTCATCACAAATTACGACATCTTAAAAGGTGCACACAGCGCCGAGGTCATAACTTACGATGGTAATGAGTATTCAATAAAGCTCGTGCTGGCGGAAAGTATGGAAAGTGGCCTCGTGAAGGTTTCGGTCGATATACCTGAGGATGCCGTTAAATTCTTAATGCTTTCCGGAGCAGTGCCGAAAGTAACCGAAAGAATCATCACAGTCGACAGCTCAGCAAAGACCGAGCCGGCCTTAAGCGGCGGTATTGTTATCACCGTTCGAGACATACCCTCAACAGGAAAGATATGTCAAATTTCCGCACCGGTTTCCCCAAGTGCAATCGGCGGCCCCGTACTCAACCTGAGAGCCGAAGTAATCGGCGTCGCCGTCACGCGGACGATAGAAGAGCAGACCGTAAACTTTGCCGTACCGATAGAACCGTTTCTGTCTATTGACCCGGAAGCCCCCGGCATGACTTTGAGCCAGTGGTCTTCCGACGTATCCAAACAGGAAACAGCAGCGGGCCGGAGCTTATATCAGGAAGGTATCGGGTTTATTTGGGCCGGCAAGAACAAAAAGGCTCTCAATAGCTTCAAGAAAGTTGTCGAGGTCGATCAAAAGTCTGCCGGGGCGTGGTTTTATATCGGCTACTGTTATGCCGAACTTGGCAGCCATCTTCTGGCATTGGAGGCCTATGAATCTGCTATCGGCATAAAACCTGACGATGCCCAGACTCACTATTACCTCGGTACCGCTTATAACTACCTCGGGCGCCATCAGGAGGCTATTGAAGCCTGTAAAAAGGCTGTAAGTATCGAGCCAAAGCTGGCAAAGGCTTATTCCGTCATGGGACTATCTTATGCGAAACTTACCCGTCACAAAGAAGCCATAGAAGCCTTTAATCAGGCCATCCAGGCCAGGCCTGATTACGCGGAGGCTCACTACGATTTGGGTGTACTGTATGGCGAACTCAGCCGGCACGAGCAAGCAATGGAAGCCTTTATACAGGCCATCCGGATCGATCCTGATTTCGTGAATGCCCACTACAATCTTGGCGTCGCTTACAGCGAACTGGGCCGCGGGGCCGATGCGATAGAGGCCTTCAGGCAGGCTCTGCGTATCAATCCCGATCTGATGGAGGCTCACTACAGACTTCGAACAGAATATTCCGTGCTTGGCCGGTATGATGAGGCAATCGAAGCCTGTATGCAGGCCATCCGTATCAAGCCCGATGACCCGACAGCATATTATGACCTGGGCGTCGCCTGTGACAATCTCGGTCGCTATGACGAGGCGGCGGAGGCTTACGAGCAGGCAATCCGTCTCAAGCCCGATTATATCGAGGCTTACCTGAACGTTGGTCTGACATATGGTGAGCTTGGCCGTCATGAAGATGCAATCGAAGCCTTCAGGGAAGCTATCCTTATCGATCCTGAATACCCAAATGCTTATTCCGGCTTAGGACTCTCCTATAGCGAGCTTGGCCGCTACAAAGAGGCGATTGAGGTCTGTGAGCTGGCGCTGCAAATACGGCCCGACCATGCGATGGCCTACCTGGGCTTGGGGATTGCCTACGAGGGGCTCGGCCGGCACGAACAGGCTATCGAAGCTTTTAATCAAGCGGTCCTGGTAAAGCCTGATTTTGCCGAAGCATATCTGAATCTGGGAATAACCTATGGCCAGCTCGGCCGCTACCAGGAGTCAATCGAAGCATGCAGGCAGGCGATTCAAATGCAGCCCGATTATGCGATGGCTTACTTCGGATTAGGGATGGCCTGTAACGAACTGGCTCTTCACGAAGAGGCGATAGAAGCCTTCAAAAAGGTCGCCGGCCTGAAGCCGGATTTTCCCGATGCTTTTATCAACATGGGACTAACCTATGGCGCGCTGGGCCGCTACCAGGAAGCGATCGAAGTCTTCAAGAAGGCGGTTTCTCTAAAACCCGATGATGCAAACGCCCACTTCGGATTAGGATTATCTTACCTGTCAACAGGGAACAGAGGTTCGGCCCTTGATGAATACAAGATACTAAAGACCCTCGATGCGGACATGGCCGACGAACTTTTCGACCGCATCTACAGATAAAGACATCAAGGTAGCAGGGCGGTATGCCCTCAACGAGAGAACTCTTAGACCTTAACCTGCAAATCGAACCGATTTCTGCATCGCGCCGTTATCTACTTCAGGTGCCCTATTGAGGTATCCAACTGCTCCCTGATATTTTTGAGTTTTTCCTTCGGTTGTTCTATTTGCTCCTTTGTTTCCGGAGTCAGATTTTCAAAATCGTCTATCACATAAGGTGTAATAAAAACAAGCATTTCATTGTTGGCGGCTATGGTTTCAGTGTGGCCGAACAGAAGTTCCCCGATTAGCGGTATATCACCAAGCAGCGGAATCTTGCGTTTGACAATTCTGTCTTCCTGGAAGAGAATTCCGCCGAGCATAATTGTCTGGCCGTCCCCGACTATCATATTGGTCTTCGTCTCCATCTCGGTTCTCACCGGCTGGCCATTCTGCTCGTCACCAGGAGTAATCTGGGAGATGATAATGTTTATAATCATGTCCACATCTTTATTGGGAGTAATGCTCGGCCTGACAGCCAGGGTCATACCGACCCTCGAAAATTCGACATCCTGAGTGACACCAACAGTGCTTGTAGCTGTCGAAGCGGTGAAGAATGCAACTTTGTCACCCTTGAAGAAACTCGCTTCTTCATTGTCTTCGGTCCACAAGGTCTGTTGATTGAGAATCTTCGCATTCGTTTGCGTGGCCAGGAAATCGACCATCGCAGTCACGTCTGCCGCCGTCGTAAACGTAAATGCGCCATGAGCATCCATATACTTGAGATTATTAAGAATGGCGACGGTATCTTCGTCATAGCTGCCGAATGCCAGGTTCTCCGACCCGGTCGGTGCGAGCTGCATACCAAGAGAAGTCATGTTGCTGTGATCAACTTCCACAATTATCGCCTTTATCATGACTTGTTTGCCGGGCACGTCAAGCTCTTCGATCAGCTTTTCTATCTGCGGCATAAACTCCGGAGGCGATAGAACGAGGATCTTTTTTGTGCGAGGCTCTGGAACAAAGCGTATCCTGCCTATAACATTACTTATCGGCATTTCCTCATCGACGGTGCGTCGAGCGCCGGAGCTGGACCACGGCGGCGTGTACTGGCTCTGGCTCGTGCTGCCGGCAGAGGTTGTCTGCTCTTCCATCGAATACTCGCTAAGTCCCACATCACTGCGCCTGAGTGTCGCGGACGTACCCGCCTCGGCAAACATCGCATTCAGGATTTCGCAGAGCTCTTCCGGATCCGAGTACTTGAGTTCTATAACTTTCGGTATCTCGGCCATCTCCTCCATATCAAGCTCCTTCACCAAAGCCTCAATGACATCATAAGCCTCGGAAATCTTGCTTATTATGATGATCTTCTTGGTGCCGGGAACTTCTTGAACAGTAATCTGCCCGTAGAGCGCCCCGACAATTTTCTGCTGGTCCACCAACTGGCTGGAAAACATACCTCGAAACATGCTAACACCGCGGCTACTGCTGCTGCCACCCTCGCTGAAGAGTGAATTCAGCAGGTTGGCCATCTCCACGGGGTCACAGTTACGCAGCTCGATGATTCTCGGCTTAAGCGAATCGATATCCAGAGGAACGTCCCATTCGACGAGTCGTTTTCTGATTTCTACCATATTCTCCGGCGAGGCGATCACTGTGATCTCCTTAAGCGTAGTATATGAGACGACTTTTACCATTTCGGAAGATTGTGATGAGCTTCCCCGCCCTCTGCTGGAATAAGGATTATATCCGCCGAAAAAGCTTCTGCTGCTGCTGCCGCTCATTCCATCCTGATACAACTCGTCCAGCTTCTCTTTGATCATGTCGGGATCGGCATGTTTGAGCTTAATATGGGCCGTCTCGAACTGGCCCGGAGGAACGTCAATTTCCGCAATCATCTTCTTGACAATCTCACGCAGATCCTTACGACCGAAAACGATTACCTGCTTTGTCTGAGTTAACGGCTGAACGAGAATGCTCGGCAGAAATTCCGTACCCGGCAAATCCCGGAATCCGTCCCCAACGCTGCTCTCCACCTCCCGTGGATCGGCGTATCTGAGCTGGACAACCTCGTACTCCGATCCGACCGGTTCTTCCACGTCAAGATTAGTCACCCACTCCCTGATTTGTTTCAAATCTTCCGGCGACGCCTTAGCAATGATCCATTTACGCCTGAGCTCGGGGATAAGAACTATCGGTCCTCGCGTCGTCCCTACAACAACCGAAGTTGCCGTCCCTTGACCCGAATCGGTTTTCTTGGCGGTGCTGGCGGTGCTGCTTGAGGATGAGCTTCGGGATGACGAACCGGGTCTCTGAGACGAACCCCGACTGTCCCTTTGATACCTGCTGTTCCTTAATGTGCTGATGCCCTGGGTCTCACCTAACAGAATGTTCAACATCTGAACAATTTCCGAAGGATCTCCGAAACGAACTTCAATAATGTCCGTGACGGTCTGCTCGGATCCGGGCACATCAAACTGCTGAATAATCCGCTCAAGACGCATAAGGTTCGCGACCGTATCAATCACCATCAGAGTACCGCTGGTTTCGTCAACACTCATGTAGCCATACTCGCCGACCAATGGCTGAATAATCGAACCCATCTCGGATGGACTGTAGCTTGTCAGTTCAAAAAATTTCTGAACAATTTGGTCTTTGTTATCAATCATAGCAAGCGGCTCGTTGGCGGCTATTGTGGGAACCCGGCCGAGTTTTGCGTCCGCAATCGGCTTGAGAAAGATTACTCCGTCACCTTCTTCCACAATGTAGCCTTTCAGACGCAGCGCGCTGTATATCACACGAAGGGCTTCGCTCCTCGGAAGCTTCGCGGGAGCATATATGGTAACTTTCTGCTTCAGCGATTCGTCTGTCGGGATTATCACCTTGCCGGTCCAGTCTGCAAGCTTCTCGATGATGCTTTTCATCTCGACGCTTTTGAGGTTCACGAACTCCATCGGCCCATTCGGATCGGCTGGCTCGTTTGGCTCAGAGTCGTCAAACATTCTTACAGACCTGTCGACACCTCCCGGCCTCCGCCTTTGGGATTCATCGGCGTTGAAACTCACCATCGGCTCGTTTACATCGCCCGGCAAATTGGGCTCAGCAGCCACTTCGGTTACGACCGGCTTTTCCGTTTGCTCGGGCGCGGGCGGGTAAAAACCAACCCTCCAGATAATAAGAATCGCCGCGAGACCGACTACAATCGATATTATTGATTTTGACCGTTCCATTGTATTTTCCTCGATAAAAAACTAATTATTCTCTAACTGTCCGGCGTCAGGCCTGATACCCGGGCGACGCCTGCCGCTTTGTCCGTCACCAGGGCCCCGGCCTCCGCCGAGTCCTCTGGGGGTAACGCCATATTTTTCGCTTATCTGATTTCTTGCTGCTTCTCTTTCCTCCTCCGACATTTCCTCCCATCCGGCCCTGAGCGCCTCTATTTCCTCCCTCATTTTCGTCCCGTCTTCTTCGGAGAGCTGAGGACCCATGTCCCGTTGTCTGCCGCCGAATCTATCTCGCATCTGGGCTCTGAATTTCTCTCTTTCCTCATCGGACATATTCTCAAATTGCTCTCTCATCCCGCTTCTTTGCTCTACTAATCCGGCTCTTTCTTCAGGAGAAAGACCGCCGCCTCCGTCCATTCCTCCAGAGCCGGGCATTCGTCTTGCCTGTGCACGGTCACTTTCAAGCTCGCTGGGAGATTTCTCCGGGAATGTGGCTGTTTGGGTTTCATTTTCGGCTCCACTGAACCGTATCTCTTTAATCCAGGTTCCGATCGCAAAAGCAGCAACAAGCACCCCAATACAGACTAATACAAATAATATTGTTTTTCCTGACTGTTTCATGCTATTCACCTCATTTTAATAATTATGTTATCTTCTTCCGCCGGGACCCCGTCCACCGCCCGGTCCCCCTCTGCCTCCGGAATCCCTTCCTCCGCCCGGCCCCCCTCTGCCTCCGGCGAATCTTTCACGCATTTGGGCTATCGCAGCTCGCCTTTCCTCCTCGGACATATTTTCAAATCTCTGT
>Ga0307379_10003359_pt1 | contig 23309 bp, 15 predicted proteins | sample UN2MG_FD_202237 | JGI IMG/M metagenome (GOLD analysis project Ga0307379, IMG submission 202237) | Soil microbial communities from Risofladan, Vaasa, Finland - UN-2 | ecosystem: Environmental > Terrestrial > Soil > Coastal area > Acid sulfate soil | place: Finland: Risofladan, Vaasa | collected... | reverse complement strand
GGGATGAAGAAGGCGCCATAGGCCGCGATGGCCGAGGTGAAGCCGATGATCGCGGCGGATTCCTTGTCGGCCTGACGGGTTTGCTCGGCGGCTGGAACGCCTGGCATGAGACGACCGATCTCCTTGCGCATGATCGCCGGGATCATCTGGAAGGTCGAGGCGTTGCCGACGCCGGTGGCGAAGAACAACAGGAGGAACATGGCGAAGAAGCCCCAGAACGCTCCCGGCTGATCCTTGATGCCGAGGAAAAACAGCACGCCCGCAACGCCCAAGATCATCGCCACGAAAACCCAGAAGGTGACGCGGCCGCCGCCCCAGCGATCAGAAATCCATCCTGTTGCGGCGCGCGACAGAGCCCCGACCAGTGGCCCCAGGAAGATGAAGGGCAGCGAGTTCACGTCCGGAAACTGGGTTTTGGCGAGGAGCGGGAACCCGGCCGAATAGCCGATAAAGGAGCCGAAAGTGCCGGTATAGAGCCAGCACATGATCCAATTATGCTCCCGCTGGAAGATGACGGCCTGCTCGCTGAACGAGGCCTTGGCCGAGGCGATGTCATTCATGCCGAGCCATGCGGCGATGGTGGTGACGATCAGGAACGGCACCCAGATGAAGCCGGCATTCTGCAGCCAGAGCCGCGTGCCGTCCGAGACGGTCTGGGGCTCGCCGCCCATCACGCCAAAGACGCCGGCGGTGATCACCAGCGGCACGACGAACTGCACCACGCTGACGCCGAGATTGCCAAGTCCGGCGTTGAGGGCAAGCGCGTTGCCCTTCTCCTTCTTGGGAAAGAAGAAGCTGATATTGGCCATGGACGAGGCGAAATTGCCGCCACCAAAGCCGCAAAGCAGCGCCAAGATGAGAAAGATGAGATAGGGCGTGCTCGGGTCTTGCACGGCATAGCCAATGCCGAAGGCCGGTATCAGGAGCGACGCCGTGGTCAGCGCCGTCCACAGCCGGCCGCCGACGATCGGCACCATGAACGAATAGAAAATGCGCAGCGTCGCGCCGGAGAGCCCGGGCAAAGCTGCCAACCAGAAAAGCTGCTCGGTTGTGTAGGTGAAGCCGATCGCCGGCAATTTGGCGACCACGACGCTCCATACCATCCACACCGCAAAAGCGAGCAGCAGCGCCGGCACCGAAATCCACAGATTGCGCCGCGCAATCCGGCGTCCGGAAGTTTCCCAGAAGGTGGCGTCCTCCGGCCGCCAATCCTCGATCAGGGCGCCCTGAGTCTCGGGCTTCTCGCGCTCATGCGCTTCTTCGAGCTCGGCGAAGGGCGGCATCGCGGCGAGCACCTTGCCGGCGGCGCGCTGCTCCATGTGGCGGATGGCGAAATGCATCCAGGCGAGCGAGACGGCGACGATAGCGAAGAGCAGCATGAAGCAGCTCGTCCAGATATTGGTCAGGTCGGCCATGACCCCGAATGCGATTGGCAGGACGAAGCCGCCCAGGCCGCCGATCATGCCGACGAGCCCACCGACCGAACCAATGTCCTTGGGGTAATAGATGGGGATGTGCTTGTAGACCGCCGCCTTGCCCAGCGACATGAAGAAACCGAGAACGAAAATTGTGATCACGAATGGAATGAGGTTCATGCGAGTCGAGAAGGCAATCGGTCCCTTGATGCCGTGCACGACATAGTCGGTGTCCGGGTAGGAGAGCATCAAGAGGCAGACCAACGAGACGCCGAAGGTCCAGTACATGATCGTCCGTGCGCCGTAGCGGTCGGACAGATGGCCGCCATAGGCACGGAACAGGCTCGCCGGAATGGAATAGGCCGCGGCGAGCATGCCAGCAGTTTCGATGTTGAGTCCGTAGACGCCGATCAAATAATGGGGCAGCCACAATGCAAGCGCGACGAACCCGCCGAACACGAAGAAATAATACAGTGCGAACCGCCAGACCTGCTGGTGGCGGAGCGGCGCCAATTGCAGCCAGGCCGAGCGCGGCTTCTCCCCGCGCTTGCGGCGCGCCTTGAGTTCCGGATCGTCGTCGGTCGCGAACCAGAAGACGACAGCCATGATGGCCAGCGCCGTCGCCCAGACCACCGCGACCATCTGCCAACCGAAGGCGACCAGAACGAACGGGGCGACAAATTTGGTGACGGCGGCACCGACATTGCCGGCGCCGAAGATCCCGAGCGCCGTCCCCTGCTTCTCGGGCGGGAACCATTTGGACACATAAGCAATACCGACGGCAAAGGAACCGCCGGCAATCCCGACGCCGAGCGCTGCGACCAGCATCCAGGGATAGGTGGTGGCATAGGAGAGCAGGAAGGTCGCGACGGCCGCCGCCACCATGGTCAGCACATAGACGACGCGGCCGCCATATTGATCGGTCCAGATGCCGAGAAAAACTCGGCTGAGCGACCCGGTCAGAATGGGAGTGCCGACAAGGAGGCCGAACTCGGTCTCGTTCAGGCCGAGATCCTGTTTGATCCGAACGCCGATGATGGCGAAGATCGTCCACACGGCGAAACACACCGTGAAGGCGATGGTCGAGAGCCAAAGCGCCCGCTCCGCCCCAGGGGGCGCCTGTCTCTTGCCCATCTCACTCCCCAATTCGAGCCCTCAATCGGTGACGCATCAGGCTAGCGAGCGCGGCGGCCGGACAATTTGATCCGCATCAAGCTTTGCGAGGCTTTGCCTGCCCGGCGAGCAGTCGCGATCGCCTGGCCCCAACAAGTTGACTTGCATCAACGTCAGGCGCCGCGCCGCGCTCCAGGGTTAGCCGATGGAACGACCAAGCCTTTGCGCCGACACCAGGCGCTTCAACTAGGGAGAGTCCCGTAGGGTGACGACCTGAATCCTCAATCGGCACCGGCCGGTGAATCATGAAGGATCAGCCAGGCGACACCGCTTACGACGCGAGCACCGGACCATGAGCCACTTCCTCGATCACCTTACTTTCTTCAATCGCGCCACCAGCGACTTCGCCGACGGCTACGGCATCGTCACGCGCGAGGACCGGGGATGGGAGGACGGCTACCGCAAGCGTTGGCAGCACGACAAGATCGTCCGCTCCACCCACGGCGTGAATTGTACGGGCTCGTGCTCGTGGAAGATCTACGTCAAGGGGGGCATCGTCACCTGGGAGACGCAGCAGACCGACTATCCCCGCACCCGGCCCGAACTCCCCAACCACGAGCCGCGCGGCTGTTCGCGCGGGGCGAGCTATTCCTGGTATCTCTATTCCGGCAACCGGGTGAAATATCCGTTGGTCCGCTCGCGACTGGTCAGGCTTTGGCGCGAGGCGCGCTTGACCAGATCGCCGGTCGCCGCCTGGGCCTCAATCGTGGAGGATCCAGACAAGCGCGCCGCCTATCTGAAGAAGCGCGGCCTTGGCGGTTTCGTGCGCGCGACCTGGGACGAGGTCAACGAGATCATCGCCGCGGCCAACGCCTACACGGTGAAGACCTACGGACCGGATCGCGTGTTTGGTTTTTCACCGATTCCGGCCATGTCGATGGTGAGCTACGCGGCTGGCTCGCGTTATTTGTCGCTGCTCGGCGGCGTGTCCATGTCGTTTTACGATTGGTATTGCGACCTGCCCCCCGCCTCGCCCCAGACCTGGGGCGAGCAGACCGACGTTCCCGAAAGTGCCGATTGGTACAATTCCGGCTTCCTCATCCTGTGGGGATCGAACGTCCCCCAGACCCGCACGCCCGACGCCCACTTCTACACCGAGGCGCGCTACCGCGGCGCCAAGAGCGTCGTGATCACGCCGGACTATTCGGAGGCGGCGAAATTCGCCGATTTGTGGGTGCATCCGAAGCAGGGCACCGATGCGGCCCTGGCCATGGCGATCGGGCATGTGATCGCGCGCGAGTTCCACGTCGAGCGCCAGGTCCCCTATTTCGCCGACTACGCGCGCAAATACACCGACATGCCGATGCTCGTTCGCCTGGTCCAGAATGACGGCCGGCTGGTGCCTGACCGGTTCCTGCGCGCGAGCGATTTCGACGACGCCTTGGGGGAGACCGCCAACCCCGAATGGAAGACTGTCGCTTATGACGAGATTTCGGGCGACGTCGTGGCGCCCAGCGGAGCCGTCGGGTTTCGCTGGGGCGATCCCGGCCAGTGGAACCTCGAGGAGAAGGACGGGCGGGGGGAAGACACTAAGCTGAAGCTCTCCCTCGCTGGGATTCACGACGAAATCGCCTCGGTCGGCTTCCCTTATTTCGGCAACCGCGAGCACGACCATTTCGCCGGGACCGATCATCCCGGTGTGCTGATGCGGCAGGTGCCCGCCAAGCGCCTGCAATTGAAGGATGGCGAGGCCCTCGTCACCAGCGTCTTCGATCTGTTCATCGCCAATTACGGGGTGGACCAGGGCTTCGGTGGCGAGCATCTCGCCAAATCCTATGACGACGTGGAGCCCTATACCCCCGCCTGGGCCGAGAAGATCACCGGCGTGCCGCGCGACAGCATCATCGCCATCGCCCGTGAATTCGCCCGCAATGCCGAAAAGACGAACGGGCGCTCCATGGTCATTCTCGGTGCCGGTGTGAACCATTGGTACCACATGGACATGACCTATCGCGGCATCATCAACATGCTGGTGATGTGCGGCTGCGTCGGGCAATCGGGCGGCGGCTGGTCGCATTATGTCGGGCAGGAAAAGTTGCGTCCGCAAACAGGATGGCTGCCGCTCGCCTTCGCGCTGGATTGGGTTCGCCCGCCGCGGCAGATGAATTCAACCTCGGCCTTCTACGCCCACACCGATCAATGGCGTTACGAGACGCTCGATGTGTCGGAGATTCTCTCTCCCACCGCCCCGGCCGGTCCGTGGGACGGGGCGCTGATCGACTACAATGTGCGCGCCGAGCGCATGGGATGGCTGCCTTCCGCGCCTCAGCTCGCGTCCAACCCGCTTTCGATTGCGGCGAAGGCCGCCGCCGCCGGCAAGGAGCCGAAGGACTACGTCGCCGGCGCACTCAAATCCGGCGAGCTCGCGCTCTCCTGTGAGGATCCTGACAAGCCGGCCAATTGGCCGCGCAATCTGTTCGTCTGGCGCTCCAATCTTCTGGGCGCGTCCGGCAAGGGGCACGAATATTTCCTGAAGCATCTGCTCGGCACCTCGCATGGCGTGATGGGGAAGGATTTGGGCGCGACCGGCGCGCAGAAGCCAAGCGAGGTGGCGTGGCATGACCAGGCGCCGGAGGGGAAACTCGACCTTCTCGTCACCATCGACTTCCGCATGTCCACCACCTGCATGTATTCCGACATCGTTCTGCCGACCGCGACTTGGTACGAGAAGAACGATCTCAACACTTCGGACATGCATCCCTTCATCCATCCACTGACCTCGGCGGTCGATCCGGTTTGGGGCACGCGCAACGACTGGGAAATCTACAAGGGCATCGCCAAGGCTTTCTCCGAGGTGGCGCCGGAAGTGCTTGGGGTCGAGCAGGACGTCGTGCTCACCCCAATCCTGCACGATACGCCGGGCGAGATCGCCCAAGCCCTCGACGTCAAGGATTGGAAGCGGGGAGAGGTTGAGCCGGTCCCCGGCAAGACCATGCCGCAAGTCACGGTGGTCGAGCGCGACTATCCTAACCTCTATAAGCGTTTCACCGCGCTCGGCCCGTTGATGGCCAAGCTCGGCAATGGCGGCAAGGGCATCGCTTGGAACACCGAGCACGAGGTCGATTTCCTCAAGCGGCTCAACGGAGAGGTGGAGGAGGAAGGCCCAACAAAGGGTCTCGCCCGCATCGATACCGACATTGACGCCTGCGAAGTCATCCTCAGCCTCGCGCCTGAGACCAATGGCGAGGTCGCGGTCAAGGCGTGGCAGTCCTTATCGAAGACCACCGGCCGCGAGCTTGCCCATCTCGCCCTCCACAAGGAGGACGAGAAGATCCGCTTCCGTGACGTGGTCGCCCAGCCGCGCAAGATCATCTCGTCGCCGATCTGGTCCGGCTTGGAGTCGGAGAAGGTCTGCTACAACGCCGGATATACCAATGTGCACGAACTGATCCCGTGGCGGACCCTTACCGGCCGGCAGCAGCTCTACCAGGACCATCTGTGGATGCGGGCCTTCGGCGAGGGCTTGTGCGTCTATCGTCCGCCGATCGATACCAAGACGGTAAAGCCGGTTATCGACCGCAAGCCGAACGGTAACAAGGCAATCGTCCTCAACTTCATCACCCCCCACCAGAAATGGGGCATCCACTCCACCTACACCGACAATCTGCTGATGCTGACCCTATCCCGCGGCGGACCGATCGTGTGGATCAGCGAGGTCGACGCCGCGCGGGGCGGAATTGTCGACAATGACTGGATTGAAGCCTTCAACACGAATGGGGCGCTGGTCGCCCGCGCCGTCGTCTCCCAGCGCGTCAAGGAGGGCATGTGCATGATGTATCACGCGCAGGAGAAGATCGTGAACGTGCCTGGCTCCGAGCAGACCGGCCAGCGCGGCGGCATCCACAACTCGGTGACGCGCACGGTGCTGAAGCCGACGCACATGATTGGCGGCTACGCCCAGCAATCCTACGGCTTCAACTATTACGGCACCGTCGGCTCCAACCGCGACGAGTTCGTCATCGTGCGCAAGATGGCGGAGATCGATTGGCTTGAGAGGCCGGCCGCGGACGAGGTCGTCGAGGTGTCCAAATTGGAGGCCGCAGAATGAAAGTCCGCGCCCAGATCGCTATGGTGCTGAACCTCGACAAATGCATCGGCTGTCACACCTGCTCGGTCACCTGCAAGAACGTCTGGACCAGTCGCGAAGGCATGGAATATGCCTGGTTCAACAATGTCGAGACCAAGCCCGGCATCGGCTACCCCAAGGAATGGGAGAACCAGGAGCGCTGGAACGGCGGCTGGCGCCGCAAGAAGAACGGCAAGATCGAGCCGAGGATAGGCGCCAAATGGCGCGTGCTCGCCAATATCTTCGCCAATCCAGATCTGCCTGAGATCGACGACTATTACGAGCCCTTCACCTTCGACTATGAGCATCTGCAGAAGGCGCCGGAGCTCCAGGCCACGCCAACGGCGCGGCCCCGCTCGCTCATCAGCGGCGAACGCATGGAGAAGATCGAATGGGGTCCGAACTGGGAAGAAATCCTAGGCGGCGAATTCGCCAAGCGCTCGGCCGACGTCAACTTCGAGGGCGTGCAGAAGGAGATCTACGGCCAGTTCGAGAACACCTTCATGATGTATCTGCCGCGTCTGTGCGAGCATTGCCTGAATCCGACCTGCGTCGCTGCCTGCCCGTCTGGCGCCATCTATAAGCGCGAGGAGGACGGCATCGTTCTCATCGATCAAGACAAGTGCCGCGGCTGGCGCATGTGCGTCTCCGGCTGCCCCTACAAGAAGATCTATTACAACTGGTCGAGCGGAAAGTCGGAGAAGTGCATCTTCTGCTTCCCGCGCATCGAGGCCGGTCAGCCCACCGTGTGCTCGGAGACGTGCGTCGGCCGCATCCGCTATCTCGGCGTGGTGCTTTATGACGCCGACCGCATCGAGGAAGCGGCGAGCGTGGCCGACGAGCAGGACCTGTACGAGGCGCAGCTCTCGATCTTCCTCGACCCCAACGACCCGGCGGTACTCGAACAGGCGCGCGCCGATGGCGTGCCGGAGAACTGGCTCGACGCCGCCATCATCTCGCCCGTGTGGAAGATGGCGATGGAGTGGAAGGTCGCCTTCCCGCTGCATCCGGAATACCGCACGCTGCCGATGGTCTGGTACGTGCCGCCGCTATCGCCGATCCGCGCGGCGGCCGAGGCGGGCAAGATCGGATTCGACGGCGAGATGCCGGATGTCCGCAGTCTGCGCATCCCGATTAGATATCTCGCTAATTTGCTCACCGCCGGAAAAGAGGAGCCGATCACGCTGGCGCTCGAGCGCATGCTCGCCATGCGCGCTTATATGCGCGCCAAGACCGTCGACGGCGTGATCGACGAGGAGATCGCCAGTCGCGTCGCTCTCAGGTCCGAGCAGATCGACGAGATGTACCACATCATGGCCATCGCCAATTATGAGGATCGCTTCGTCATTCCCACCGCCCATCGCGAGCTCGACGAGGATGCCTTCGACCTGCGTGGCTCTTGCGGCTTCTCCTTCGGCAACGGGTGTTCGGGTGGGACGACCGAAGCGAATTTGTTCGGCGTACCGAAGAAGCAAGTCAAGACGCCGATGGAGGTCATGTGATGGAGAAAATCTTCAAGGCGCTCTCGGCGCTGCTGAGTTATCCGGAGCTGGAGCTGCAGACCACCGCGCCGGAGCTGCGGCGGATCATCGACGAGGAGACTTTCCTGACGCCGGACTGCCGACGCCTGCTCGATGCTCTGATCGAGGAAATTGCGACCGGCGATCTCTATGATTTGCAGGAGCGCTACGTCGAGCTTTTCGACCGCACGCGCTCGCTATCGCTGCACCTCTTCGAGCATGTTCATGGCGAGAGCCGCGACCGCGGCCAGGCGATGATCGATCTCAAGAGTCTGTACGACCAGAATGGGCTTTGCCTTAGCTCCGCCGAGCTCCCCGACTATTTGCCGGCTTTCCTCGAATTTCTTTCGACGCGTCCATTGGCGGAAGCCCGGACGCTGCTCGGCCAGCCCGCGCACGTCCTCGGCGCACTGGCCGACCGACTGCACAAGCGCCGCTCGTCATATGAGACGGTGTTCCAGGCCCTCGCCGTGCTCGCCGCGCCCGCACCGGACGCGCCCAATATCGAAGTAGTGCCGGAGGGCCCGGATTCGGATCCGAACGATCTCGCCGCGCTCGACGCACAATGGGAGGAGGAGGCCGTGAGTTTCGGCCCCGAGGCGGCCTCGAATTGCAGAGAGCAGCTGTTCGCCAAGATTCGCGCGGCCCGGCGGCCGCCTGCCGACGTGCCGGCTTCGGGAGACAGGCCATGAGCGATGCCATCAATCAGCTGGTGTTCGGCTGGTATCCCTATCTCTGCCTCACGGTCTTCCTCGTCGGCAGCCTGCTGCGCTTCGACCGCGAGCAATATAGCTGGAGGTCCGGTTCAAGCCAGCTCTTGCGGCGCAAGCAGCTCGCCTGGGGCTCCAATCTGTTTCATGTCGGCATTCTCATCATCTTCGTCGGTCATTTCGTCGGCCTGCTGACCCCCATCGCCGTGTTCGATTTCCTCGGCATCAGCCACGGCTCCAAGCAGATGATGGCGATCGTGATCGGCGGCATTGCCGGCGTCGCCTGCTTCATCGGAACCACGCTCCTGGTGCACCGGCGGCTGTTCGATGCGCGCATCCGCAACACTTCGTCCCTCGGCGATATCGCCATCCTGCTCCTGCTTTACACGCAGCTGATCCTGGGCCTCGCCACCATTGCGGTGTCGCTCAACCATTTGGACGGACAGGAGATGGTGAAGTTCATGAGCTGGGCGCAAGGAATCCTCACTTTGCAGCCGGGGGTGGCTTCACTGGTTGCGGACGCAAACCCCATCTTCAAGCTGCATTTGTTCCTCGGTATGACGATCTTCCTGGTGTTCCCGTTCACGCGTCTCGTGCATGTGTGGAGCGCGCCGATCTGGTATCTCGGGCGGCGCGGCTACCAGGTGGTACGCACGCGGCAGCAGGTGGCGCGGCAGGGGCCGGGAGGACAGCGCCCCAGCGGCGTTGGCCGTCCCATCCCGGCTGAGTAGCCCGATGACATGCGCCGTGCACAAACTCCAGTCGCTCCCCGAGCCTATTGAGGTGAGCGTGAACGGGGTGGCCATTCCGCGCGATGCCATCGCACGCGAGGCGCAGCATCACCCCGCGTCCAAGCCCATCGCCGCTTGGCAGTCGGCCGCGCAAGCACTGGTGATCCGCGAGCTGCTGCTGCAGCAAGCGCGTCAACTCGGGATCGAGCCGGCCCCGCGCAGCGGCGACGGCAGCCGGCGCGAAACCGCGGAAGAGGCGCTGATCCGGGGCCTGATCGAGCGAGAGGTGGCGACACCGGAACCCGACGAAGCGAGCTGCCGGCGCTATTACGAGCAGAACCAACGGCGCTTCCGTTCCCCGCCGGTCTATGCGGCGTCGCATATCCTCTTTGCCGCGCGCAGAGACGCGGCTGAGGAGTTTGCGCAGGCGGAAGCCGCGGCCACAGCGGTGCTGGCGGAACTGAAGCAGCGGCCCGAACGGTTCGGCCAGCTGGCGCGGGCACACTCAGCTTGCCCCTCGGCGGCGCAAAACGGTGCGCTGGGCCAGATCACGGCCGGGCAGACGACGAGGGAATTCGAGCAGGCGCTGGTTGAGCTCACCCCTGGCTCGATCAGCCAGACGCCGGTGGAAACGCGCTACGGCCTGCACCTTATCCGCCTAGACGCCAAGATCGATGGGAAGATGTTGCCGTTTGATCTCGTCGCCGACCGCATCGCGGATTACCTCCACGACAACGTCACCCGCCGGGCGGCGGCGCAATATATCGCCCGTCTGGTCTCGAAGGCTGAGATCACCGGCATTGAGCTTGCCGGCGCCGAGGCCCATCAGGTCAGCTGACAGGCGCATTTGACCTCCTGCCACGCGGCTCGCTACCTTGGGCCTTGACCGAATAATTCGCAAAGGCCACCGGCGGCATGCCGAATCTGGACCGCAGCCTCATCCAGGCACTGCCGGTGTTCAGCGCCATGGGCGAGGCTGAACTCGATGACGTGATCGCCCGCGCCAAGTCGCAGCGCATCCCGAGAGGGGATGCCGTGTTCCGGCAGGGAGAAATCGCCGAGGCCTTCTTCGTGCTCCTGCACGGGCGCCTCAAAGTGGTGAAGGTGACGCCCCTCGGGCAGCAAATCATTATCCGCTTCGTCAATCCCGGCGACATCTATGGGATCGCCAAGGCGCTTCGCCGCCAAGACTATCCGGCCACGGCGACCGCCGTCGTCGACAGCGTGACGCTGGCGTGGCCGGCGCAGATCTGGGACGACTTCATGGCCGCCCACCCTGCCTTCGCCGTCAATGTCATGCAGATGATGGGGGACCGCCTGCAAGAGGCCCATACCAGGCTCAAGGAGCTGTCGACCGAGGAAGTCGAGCATCGGGTCGCCCACACCGTGCTGCGGCTCGTGGCACAATCCGGGCGGCAGACGGATGAAGGCGTTCTGGTCGACTTCCCCATTACCCAGCAGGAGATCGCCGAAGCGTCGGGAACGACCCTCCACTCGGTCAGCCGAGTCTTGACCGCATGGGAGAGCGCGGGCCTCGTCAGTATCGGACGTCGGAGGATCGTGGTGCGCGACGTTCAGGGCCTTTCCGAACTTGCCGAACGTGGCGCCCTCGAAGAGCGAGATCGCTCGCGCTGAGCAAGCGCCGGTTTGCGCGGCATCAACCTCGATCCGAGGCGTCGATCGTAATCTGTCCTCTCTTGAGGCGCCGTGACGCGGAAGGTCGATTGTCATGCGAGACAGCCCGGCAGGGAGCACAGGTGGACGCGCGCACGGCGGTGCCGCGATGCCGCTCTTCAGCTGTGGCTTCCGCCCGTTTTTCCTCGGAGGCGCCGTCTGGGCGCTTCTATCGATCACTCTTTGGCTTGGCTCGCTTGCGGGCCTGTGGCAGCTCGCCCCAAATTACGGCGCCTTGGCCTGGCACGCCCATGAGATGCTCTTCGGCTATGCCTCGGCGGTGGTGGCGGGTTTTCTCCTGACCGCCATGCCCAATTGGACCGGGTACCTGCCGGTGGCGGGCTGGCGTCTCATGCTTCTCTTTCTGCTCTGGTGCCTTGCCCGGATCGCATTCCTTGCCATGGGATTCATTGGCCCCCTCCCCGCCGCACTGATCGATGGTCTGTTCTTGCCTTGCGTGTTGCTCGTCATGGCCCGCGAGATCGTGGCCGGTCGCAATTGGCGCAATTTGAAGCCGCTGGCTCTTATCGGTCTCCTGGCGGTGGCCGACATAGCCTTCCACGCGGAGGTCTTGATCGCCGGAGCGCCGGACGTCGCCATCCGTGTTGGCGTCGCGGCGCTAATCGGACTGATCATGCTGATCGGCGGCCGGATCATCCCGAGCTTTACCCATAACTGGCTGTCACGGAGGGGATCGCGGCGCTTGCCGGCTTCATTCTCCGGCGTCGACAAACTGGCGCTGCTCATTTCCGTGTCAGCACTCCTCCTATGGATCGTGCGGCCAGCCACCGCCGCGACGGGCGTTCTCTTTCTGCTGGCCGCGATTGCCCAAGGCTTGCGCCTTTGGCGCTGGGAGGGCGTGCAGGCGTGGCGCGAGCCGCTCGTTCTCGTCCTGCATCTTGGCTATGCCTTCGTCCCCCTCGGCTTCCTGCTGGGCGCGATCTCAATTCTCACGCCCACCGCCCTTGCCGGCACCACGGCGTTGCACGCCTGGACCGTCGGCGCCGTAGGTCTCATGACGCTGGCAGTGATGACGCGCGCGACAAGGGGCCACACGGGCCGCGAGCTCACCGCCTCGAATTGGACCATGGCGGCTTACGCGGCGATGACCGCGGCCGCGCTTCTGCGCATCGGTGCGGGGATTTTCCCGCAAAGCTACATGGTCATGCTCGAAGCGGCTGGGATCGCCTGGATCGTCGCCTTCGGACTGTTCCTTTTCGAATATGCGCCCATGCTACTGGGGCCGCGGCTGGGTGCGGCTCAGCCGGCTGAGCCGCCCCTCCGGCGAGAACTCGCAGAGCGAGTTTGACGCGGCGCAAAGACCGGTACGCGCCGCGACCTTAGACAAGGATAGACGCTTCCTTCCGTCTGGGGGCAGGTCATTCGCGAAAATGAGGAGGCGAACGATGTCGACCTCGAGGCTATGGTGGCCGACGCGAGAGCAGGTTCTTCGTCGGCAAGATCTGATGGACCGCATGATGGCGACCAGTGGAGTTGGCGCCTGTGCGGCCCTTCGCGTGGATGGCGGCATGGCCTATATCGAGGCCCGGGCCAAATGCCGTCTTTGCCTGCATGAGGCGGCCTGCCAGCACTGGCTGGCGGCCGGTGAGGGGCTGCACGAGCCCCCGGATTTCTGTCCCAATGCCAGGTTTTTTTGCGCATTGAGGCGCGAGGACAACTGAACCGCTGCCGCGTCTTTTAGTCCAGAAATTGGGGTCGCGTATCGGCGCGCGCCTTGCGGCTGTCGGTGTCCCCGGACACGCCCGCTCTCACTTGGCAGGGCCTCTAACGAAACGGCGCCCCACACGATCGGTGGGGCGCCTGATACTCACAGCGCGTCGGCTGCGGCACCGACGCCTCGGACGGGAGCGGCCAGGGGGTGGTCGCGAAGGAGACGCCGTCCATTGCGTCTTTATAGTACAGCCTTGAGCGCCCGACATTGACGCAGCGCAAACTGCAATGACACGGCGCGTTCATCCGCTGCATCAGGGCAGGAGCTTCGACGATTAGCGAGCTTGGTTGCTGCGATCCTGGCGATGCCCGGCGCCTTGCTCGCCGGCGAAAAGGCCGGCCGAACAGCGCTCATGGGATCGTTGGTTGCGGGGGCTCGGAGCCACCTATACCGAACACGCTTCCACTACACGCGAGAACACCGGAAATAGGTCCAAATCACGGGCACGAAGCCACTTATACCGAACACGGCTCTACTACGCGCGAGAAGCGCGGAAATAGGTCCAAATCCGGGGTAGGATTTGTTCAAGAACTTACCAAGTGGACGTTGAGGCGGTCCGTCTAGGCTTATTGGGGGCCTGCCCCATGTGCCCTACGTCGCGATTCGTACCGGCCGCTGCGATATGTGGGCGGAATTCATCAGCCATGCTTAGCCTCTCGCGTCAACTGGTGAACAGCGTGATGTCATCGTCGACGGCGACGCTCGCCAGGGCCTTGGCCGCCCGAGACGGCCGGCATGTGTTCCCGGAAGATGACAACCGCCGATCAGGGTCAGGCTTGCTTTACCGCAACCGCTTCGCAGAATGCACGAAACACGCACCTACTTTCAAAGCGTCGGCGCACGGGCTGCGTTCTCGGATTGCCGCCACAGGTGCGCAAGTGGTGACAGGAGGATGCTCCGCGGGGCGATCTGTTCATCCATCAGGTTCTTGGGAAAACCTGGCAGCTTTCCCTCCTGATGCCGGATGCAATGTTCCTTGGCCATGTGACTGCGCACCACGTGCGTCTGAGTCAAACAAATTGCCGAGCACCTCGCGTGTGTGTTCACCGAGGGAGGGAGGGCCATTCCGCAAGTTCAAGTTGGCGTGGAGAAAGCGGATCGGACAGGCGACCGAGGGCACGGTGCCGGCAACGGCACGCGGCAGATCGAGGCGCAAACCTCTGTGGCGCACCTGCTCATCGGCGAAGACGGCCTCGAGATCATTGATCGGTCCGCAAGGCACACCGGCGACCTCAAGATCCGCAACCCAGCGCCCGGTAGGACGAGTGCGGGTTTGTGCCTCGATCAGCGGCACGAGCGCCTCCCGGTTCGCTACGCGGGCGGCATTGTTCGCGAACAGCTCGTTGTCGGCGAGTTCCGGACATCCGGCTGTTTCGCAGAAGCGGCGAAATTGGCTGTCGTTGCCCACGGCGAGAATGAAGTGGCCATCGGATGTGGCAAAGGTCTGGTAGGGAACGATGTTGGGATGAGCGTTGCCGAGCCTTGCGGGTGAAACACCGCTCACGAGATAGTTCATAGCTTGGTTGGCGAGGACCGCCACTTGCACGTCGAGCAGGGCCATGTCGATGTAATCGCCACGCCCCGTCTGCTCGCGATGGCGAAGCGCCGCAAGTATGCCGATCGTGGCGTAAAGGCCTGTGAAGATGTCGGCGACGGCGACGCCGACCTTCATCGGTTCGCCGCCCGATGTGCTATCGGGAGCGCCGGTAACACTCATGAGACCGCCAAGCCCCTGCACCATGAAATCGTAGCCCGCGCGGTCGCGATAGGGACCAGTCTGGCCGAACCCCGTGATCGAGCAATAGACAAGCCCGGGATTGATCTGCGTGAGCGTGCCGTAGTCGAGGCCATACTTCGCCAGACCGCCGACCTTGAAGTTCTCGATCAGGACGTCCGATGTCCGCGCAAGCTCACGAATAGCCTTCTGACCTTGCGGATCGGTGATGTCGATTGCCACCGACTTCTTTCCCCGATTGGTCGAGAGGAAATAGGCGGAGTCGTTGGTAGCTTTGCCCCGGGCATCGGTCGCAAAGGGCGCCCCCCAGCTTCTGGTATCATCGCCTGACCCGGGCCGCTCGACCTTGATGACCTCCGCACCGAGGTCAGCCAGGGTTTGGCTCGCCCACGGGCCCGCGAGGACGCGCGAAAGATCGAGCACGCGAATCCCGTCTAGTGGACAGCTCATCGTCTCCATGCCCCTGTCAATTGAAGGCCTGCAAGCCCGTCTGTGCCCGCCCAAGGATAAGCGCATGCACGTCGTGGGTACCCTCGTAGGTGTTCACCGTTTCGAGATTCACCATGTGGCGCATCACCTGAAACTGCTCCGTGATCCCGTTGCCGCCGTGCATGTCCCGCGCCATACGCGCGATATCGAGAGCCTTGCCGCAGTTGTTGCGCTTCATCATCGAGATCGCCTCTGGCGCAGCCAGCCCTTCGTCCAGCAGGCGGCCGACACGCAGCGCACCCTGAAGGCCAAGCGTGATGTCCGTCTGCATGTCAGCGAGCTTCTTCTGGAATAGTTGCGTCTGAGCCAGCGGACGGCCGAACTGTTTGCGATCGAGCCCATACTGGCGTGCGGCGTGCCAACAGGATTCGGCCGCGCCCATGACGCCCCAACTGATGCCATACCTCGCGCGATAAAGACAGCCAAGCGGTCCCTTCAATCCCTCGACACCGGGCAAAAGCCCATTCTCGGCAACCTCGACCTCGTTCATGACGATCTCACCGGTAACCGACGTTCTGAGGCTCAGCTTGCCGCCGATTTTGGGCGCGGACAGGCCCGGCGTGCCCCTTTCGATCACGAAGCCGCGGATCTTGCCGCCATGAGCTTGGGACCTCGCCCAGACCACGAACACATCGGCGATGGGCGAGTTTGAGATCCAGGTCTTGGTGCCGATGAGCCTGTAGCCGCCGGCATTCTTTTCCGCACGCGTTGTCATGGCTGATGGGTCGGACCCGGCATCCGGTTCCGTCAGGCCGAAGCAGCCGATCAGCTCTCCGCTTGCGAGCTTGGGTAGATAAACCCTGCGCTGCGCCTCGGAACCGTAGGCGTAGATCGCATGCATCACGAGTGAGTTCTGAACCGACATCATCGAGCGATAGCCGCTGTCGACCCGCTCGATCTCGCGGGCGATGAGGCCGTAGCTCACATAGCCCGCCCCTAACCCACCGTACTCTTCAGGAATGGTGACACCGAGGAGTCCCGCCTCGCCCATCTCGCGAAAAATGCTTGGATCTGTGCGTTCCTCAGCGTTGGCCTTCACGACGCGCGGTTGCAGCCTATCCTGCGCGAAGGCGCACGCGCCATCGCGAAGCATGCGCTCCTCATGGGTCAATTGGGCCTCGAGAAGAAAGGGATCTTCCCAATTGAAGGTCGCGAGATCTTGTTCGCCTTGCTTGACTTGCGACATGCTGCGTTTCCTCAAGCCTCGATACTGCGATCGGCGGATCCAGCGGTTTCGTGCCGGCTGGGCGGCGCGTGATCCACACGCCGTCCTTGATGCAATGTCCGAGAATGCCCGCATCAAGCCGGATTTGCACTGCCGTGTCGTAGCCCCATTGGTGGTGGCTCGCAGCTTCTTTGGCGGCAACGGCGATCCAAACACGCTTGAGCGGGTGGTCTCGTCCCCGCACGCTCAGCCATTGTTCCGGAGACGAGATGCCCGTTCTACCTCGCCTCCGGCAGCCGTCATCGTCGGCAAGTTGAGGCGCATGCAAGCCTAAAACCGGCAGAGCCTGCATGCCCTCGGCTACGGATAGTCACCCTTACCGGCGGGCTTCACGACGAGAAGCGTTACGACGAGATACACCAGGCCGCCGACGAGCGCCGTCGGCAGCGACGCCGTCACATACTCGTAGGGCGTATGGCTCGCATAGCTGACGGGGTTGAGCAGGTAGAGGTAGGTTCCGAACCCCGCTGCCATGCCGATGATCGCCGCCGGATTGAACCCGCCCCAATAATAATAGGGTGACCCTTCGCCTCGCTCATAGACGCCGCGGATGTTGATCCGCTGTCCGCGTAGAAAGAAGTAGTCGACGATCTGGATTGCGCAGAGTGGCGCAAAGAACACACCGATGAAGGCGAGGAAGGTGCCGAAATTGCTGAAGAACAAATCCGGAATGAACATTCCGACGGCAAACACTGGCACCAGTCCCATCAAGATGATCACACTCCAGGGAAGCTTGGACAAGCCCGGCACTTGGCGGAGGCCAATGCCGGTGGCGTAAACTCCCGCAAAGGTCGTACCAAGGTTGGCCGCAATGACGAACATCAGGGCGATGATGCCATAGGTCGTGCCGCCAAGCTGAACCATCCACGCCGACGGGTCGGAGACTTCGAGCGCGAGAATCGCCGCGAGACCAACCAGCGACAGCAGCGGCACGGGCAGGCCCATGCCAAGCATCGCCGGCAGCGTCGCCGTATGGGCGTTCGGTGACTCGCGGACCATGGCGCCGATATATGGCCACCAGCTCAGCAGACTCACGATCCCGATCTCGACGCCGGTCACATAGTCCCACTGGAGGCTGCCGGAAGCATAGGCGGGCTTCGCGGCAGCGATGGCGTCAGCCTGCTGCGTCAAAAGCAACCACGCCATCCAGGCGCCGATCCCGACGATGAAAAAGAAAAGAACCTTGGCGACCCGTTCGAGACCGGTCGCCCCTCTGAGCAGCACTAGAAACACGGCGACACAAGCAAGAGCGGTGGAAAGGCGAACGACGATGCCGGCGCTATCGGCTGTGGTTACACCGAGGATGGTGAGAAGCTGGGCGACTGACTTGCCGAAAAAGATCAAGAGCAGCGAGTTCCAGCCTACGATCGAAGCGTATTGCAGGAAAACGGTGAAGATCCAACCGCGGCTGCCGAATTGTGGCGTGGCGGCAGCGATCGAATCGACGCCATAGCGTGTCGCCACCGGGACGACAGCCAGCGCCACCAGCAGCATGCCGATCATGGCGCCCGCGGTCATCGCCGCGAAGCCCATCTTCAGATTGAGGTAGTAGCCTACGTACTCGCCGATGACGTAGCACCAGGTCGCGGAAGCCGCGACGAGGAGCACGACGAAGAGCTGCCACTGAGTCCAATGACGATCATGCGTGGTGAGCGGCCAGCCGGATTGCTCAACGCCTTGGGTGCCGTTGCTCATGACTGCCACCCCCAATAAAGCAGGAGCGCAGGTCCGACCACGCCCAGAGAAATGAGCCAGAACCAATCGATGGGAGTGAATCCAGCTCCCTGGTTTGCTTCGTTCTCAAGCTCGGCGATGCGGCGCTCGAGTTGAGGATCAAGACCTTGAGATGCCATTGCTTCGCTCTCCTCCATGTTCGTGAGATTCAGTCGTGCTTAAAGCTCTCGGCGTCGGAATAAGGAAACCACCAGAAGTCCTGGTTCGAGGCCGTCGGATCGATCATGACGAACTTAGCGTTCTGAAACTGCGCCAGGCCCTCGGGCCCGAGCTGCCGGCCCGTGCCAGATAGCTTCCGTCCACCGAACGGCAGTGCATCGTTGTCGAGCAGCGGCGCATTGATCCAGAGGATGCCGGACTCGACTTCCCGTACGGCGCGGAAGGCCTCATCCATGTCGAGGGAATAAAGATTTGCGCCGAGACCGAAGCGCGATCGATTGGCGAGCGTCATGGCCTCGTCGAAACTCGATACTTTGCAGATCGGCGCCACGGGGCCGAATGGCTCCTCATTTAGAATTTCCATGTCCGGCGTCACGCCGGTGAGCACGGTTGGTTCGACGAACCAGCCGCGATTGTATTCAGCAGGGCGGCCGCCGCCGGTCGCGGTCTTGGCACCCTGATCGCGGGCGCGAGACATCAGACCCTCGTATCTCTCTCGCTGCCGTTCGGTAGCGAGCGGACCCATGTCGACCGGGCCGAGACCGTTGCCGACGCGAAGCCGGCGCGCCTCGGCGACAAGACCGTCGACGAAATCGTCGTGGATCTTCTCATGGACGTAAAAGCGCTCAGCCGACGTGCACACCTGTCCGCAATTGAGATAGGCCGCGAATGCCGCACCCCGCACCGCCATATCGAGAGGAGCGGATGGCATGACAATGAAGGGGTCATTGCCCGATGCTTCGATCAGGCACGGCTTGAAGGTTTCGGCACATGTGCGGGCCACTGCCTGACCGACCGCGACCGATCCGGTGTAGGCGACGCCATGCGTATCCGAGCTTGCGATCAGCCGCTGGCCGACGCGCGCGCCTCCCGTCACGACCTGCATAAGACCCGGAGGGAGGGTGGAGAACGCCTCCATGAATTTGAGCGTCGTGAGGCTCGTCTGCTCGTGGGGCTTGACGATCACCGCGTTGCCGGCGGCCAGGGCGGCGGCCGCTTCCCAGCACAACAGCACGAGCGGGTAGTTGAACGGGAGGACGATGACGATGGTGCCGAGCGGCTCCTTGATACAGAAGTGGAACTGGCCGGGAACCGTCGCGCCCGCGAGACGCCCGGTCTCGTGGCGCGCGAGCTCGGCGTAGTAGTCGATCGCCGTCGCGCACCATGAGACTTCGTCGACGGATTCCTTGTAAGGCTTGCCTTGCTCGCGAGTGAGGCATTCCGCGAAGGGCGCCTTGTCGCGCCGGAGCCCTGCCGCGATGTCATGGAGGATAACTGCGCGGCTGCGGGAATCCATGCTCATCCACACGCGTCGCGCGGCGTTGGCGAGCTGGATCGCGTGATCCACCTCGGCGTCGGTCGAATCGGCGATGCCGCCGATGCGTTCCGCCGTTGCGGGGTCGATCACGTCGAGCTGCTCGGTCGCGCGGCTCGACTCCAGGCGGCCGCCGACGTAGATCTTCCCGGAGAGACTTGCGAAGTCTTCCAAAGCGGTCATGACCGTCCTCCCATGAACGTGGCTGCCCGTAAACGCCGCCGATAAAGTAAGGTCATGACACCTCCAGAGGTTCTTATGCTTAGGTTCGGACGCGCTCCGATTTAGGGTCGTACCAGGGTCCGAGCTGAACCTCCGCGGGATAGCGCTCCCACGCGATCTCCACCTCGAACCTTTGTTTGGCCAGCATCTCCGGCGTGACGCCGTTCTCGTCCGCGATGTAACCGAGCCCCAGCGGCGCGCCGACGCGGTGTCCGTACGCGCCCGAAGTGACGGAGCCTACGATCCGGTTGCCACACCAGATCGGCTCATCGTGATGCAAGAGCTTGTCGCCCGCGTCCGGCACGGCGATCTGCACAAGCCTGCGCACCGGAAAGCCCAGCTCGCGCTGGCGCAGCAGCGCATCACGCCCGATGAAGCCATTCTTCTTATCGAAGGCCACCGCGAAGCCGAGCCCCGCTTCGAGCGGGGTGTCCTCCTCGCCGACGTCATGCCCCCAATGCCGGTAGCCTTTCTCCATGCGCATCGAATTGATGGCAAAGAAGCCGCCGTGGCGAAGCCCGAGATCTGCGCCGACCGACAGAACGGCATCGAATACATGCGCCGCGAACTCTGTTGGGATCGCGAGTTCCCAGCCAAGCTCGCCGACAAAAGTCACACGGCTCGCGCGCACACGCGCGTAGCCGATCTCGACCTCGCGACTCCATGCGAACGGAAATGCTGCAGTGGAGAAATCATCGCTCGAGAGCCGGGACAAAAGCTCCCGCGACTTGGGTCCCATGACGGCAAGGGTGGCCAAGCCCGATGTGATGTCACGCGCGAAGACGTGGGCACCTTCAGGCAGGTGACGCTTGAGCCAGGCAAAGTCGCGCGTTTGCGAAGAGGCGATGGTCACGATAAGGAATGACGTTTCGCTGATCCGCGTTACCGTGACATCCGCCTCGATTCCCCCGCGCTCGTTAAGCCATTGCGTATAGACGAGGCGACCAACAGGCACGTCGATATCGTTCGCGCAGATGTGGTTGAGCGCGGTGCACGCATCTCGTCCCTCGACGATGAATTTCGGAAAGCAGCTCTGGTCGAATAGGGTGACGTTGTCGCGGGTATTGCGGCATTCGTCCCCGCTGGCCTCAAACCAGTTCTGTCGTCCGTAAGAGTAAACCAGTTCGGGCCGCTCGCCGCTCCGCGCAAAAAAGCCCGGTCGCTCGTAGCCGGCGGCCTCCGTCATGCACGCATTCGCGGCGAGCAGCCTCTCATGGAACGGGCTGCGTCGCACGTCGCGCGCCGTGGCATATTGGCGATTGGGCCAATGCATGTCAAAGAGAAGTCCGAGAGTCTCCTTAGTCCGTTCGAAGAGGTAACGGCGGTTCGACTGAAATGGGACCATGCGGCGAACGTCCACATCCGCCAGCTCGACCGGAGGGCGACCGTCGCGGATCCGGAGTGAGAGCGCCTTGCCCACCCCTCCCGAGGAAAGGATACCGACCGAGTTGAAGCCACAGGCGCAGAAGAGGTTTTCCACCTCCGCCGTCTCGCCGAGTAGATAGCGGTCGTCGGGCGTGAAGCTCTCAGGCCCATTGAAGAAGAGCTGAATGCCGGCGCTCGCCAATGCCGGTACGCGACGGACCACTTGCTCGAGAATCGGTTCGAAATGATCGAGATCCTCGGGAAGGCTGTCGAAACAGAAATCCTCCGGGATGCCCCCTGCTCCCCACGGTTTAGCGTCCTTCTCGAAGCAACCGACGAGCAACTTGCCGGCATCCTCCTTGTAATAGGTTTGCTCGTCGCTGACGAAGAGCACGGGCAGATTCTTGGGTAGTCCGGGGATGGTCTCGGTGACGACGTAGAAATGCTCGGCTGCGTGCAGCGGAAGCGACACGCCTACCCCCGCCGCGAGTTCGCGCGACCACATCCCGGCGCAGATAACGACCTTCTCGGCTCGCACCTCACCCTTGTCGGTGAGCGCGCCGACAGCCCGGCCCTGCTCGACCAGTATCCGCTCGACTTTCATATTTTCGGCGATGTGCGCACCGCCTGTCCGCGCACCTTTTGCAAGAGCCATGGTCACGTCGATGGGATTGACTTGCCCGTCGTCGGGGAGCCAGAGGCCTCCGACGATGTCTTTCGTATCAATCAGCGGCCAGCGTTCCTGGATCTCCCCCGTCGCGACGACTTCGACCACCAGCCCGAAATTACGGCCCATCGAGGCGCCGCGCTTCAGCTCCTCAAGTCGCGCCTCAGTTTTTGCTGCCCTCAGAGAGCCGTTCTGCTTAAAGCCGGTGGCCTGACCGGTCTCTGCTTCGAGTGTACGGAAGAGCTCGCCCGTATATTTGGCGAGTTCGGTCATGTTGCGGGTCGCGCGGAGCTGCGTGACGAGACCAGCCGCGTGCCACGTCGTGCCGCAGCCGAGCTGCCGGCGCTCGCATAGCATTACATCAGTGATGCCGAGCTTCGTCAGATGATAGGCGACCGAGCAACCGGCAATACCGCCGCCGACGATCAGGACCTCTACCTTGCTCGGAAGATCTCGCGCCATGGCGTCTCCGACCTAGTAGCTCGGCGGCGTGATCGCCCAAATCACCACCGCCTTCGTTCTGCCGGGATTGCGATAGCGATGCGGCAGGTGGCTTTCGAAGGCGAAACTGTCGCCTTCCTCGAGCACGAAGTGCTTGTCTCCGACCCACACCTCGAGCCGGCCGGAGATTACGACGCCGGTCTCCTCGCCGCGATGGGCGTACGCTACGTCGCCGCTTGTCGCGCCCGGCGCAAACGTGCAGCGGAGCAGCTCGAGCTGCCGATCGAGGTTGGGAGAGAGTAGCTCGTCGGTGATGCCCGAGCTGAACTTGAGCTGCCGCCTTCGCCACACGCGGACGACGATGTCACGCTCGATCGCCGACTCCTCATCGCTCGGCTTGAAGAACCAGCTGATCGTCACGCCGAGGGCGCGGCTGATGGCGTAAAGGGCATCGACCGTCGGGCTGGATATGCCGCGCTCGATCTGACTCAGGTAACCGATCGAGAGACCCGTTGCGGCGCCGAGGTCTTGCAGCGTGATGTCACGCGCGTTGCGCAGAGAGCGTATCTCGCTGCCCACGAACACGGCATCACCGTCACGCTTTCTCGACTCGACAGGTGCCTCCTCGAGATTTGCGGGCCGCAGCATTCGGGGCAGAGACATCGCCAGCGTACCTCTGTGCGCGCCAACGTTTAGTCCCCAATCATGAAAATTACAATCCACAATTTCATGAAAATCCTAGCGCACGATTTCACGTCGAAGATCGGTCAAATGTACGCTTCCGTTGCCTGGGCGTCGATGTCCGCCACGGGGATGTCCCGTCCTTTGTTGAACTCGGCGGGCCGAGCGCTGCCTGTTGATGATGCTATGCGGCTTTCAGTTTGTTCTCAAGTTTCTGCTTGGTCGTATGCTTGGCGTGATGCGCAGCCAGCGCCG
>Ga0307379_10003356_pt1 | contig 23327 bp, 25 predicted proteins | sample UN2MG_FD_202237 | JGI IMG/M metagenome (GOLD analysis project Ga0307379, IMG submission 202237) | Soil microbial communities from Risofladan, Vaasa, Finland - UN-2 | ecosystem: Environmental > Terrestrial > Soil > Coastal area > Acid sulfate soil | place: Finland: Risofladan, Vaasa | collected... | reverse complement strand
GCATATTCAACAACAGTGCGGTTCTTCTCCTTGCAAAGGATTATACCGATGGAGGTATTTTCACCCTTCTCGCGCACCTGCCGGTCCAAAGCGGCCAGATAGAACTGCATCTTGCCCACGAACTCCGGCTGAAACTCGCCAATTTTGAGTTCGATGGCAACAAGGCATTTGAGGCGGCGGTGATAGAGCAGCAGATCAATGAAGTATTCTTTATCGTCCACAGCAAGACGGAACTGGCTGCCGACAAACGCAAACAAACCGCCCATAGCGCGAAGAAAGTCCTCAATCCGTGCGATGAGGGCGCGCTCCAGCTCGCGTTCGGAATGCTCTTCGCCCATTTCAAGAAAGTCGAAGGTATATTCATCTTTCACGGCAAGTTTCGCCTGTGCACGCTGGCCGGGTGTCAGCGCCTTATCGAAATTGGTCTGGCCGAGTAAGGTCTTTTCGTAGCTCTGGTTTTCGATCTGGTGAGTCAATACATTTTTCGACCAGCCGAACTTTCGGGTCATGCGAATGTAGAATTCACGCTCCAGAGGGTCTTTGCAGCGCTGGAGGATGATCAGGTTATGGGTCCAGCCGATTTGTGCAACCAGGGGTTGCACTTTTGGCAGGTCGCAGTATGCAAGGTAAAATTCCCGCATGTAGAATACATTTCTGCGGGAATAGCCGCTGACGCCGGGAAGCTCCTGTCGCAGGTCTGCGGCAAGCTGCTCGGCTATAGCAGCACCATGGTCGGCGTTGGTTTGCCGCACGGCAATCAGTTTTCCAATATCCCAGTAGAGCGCGATCAGTTCCTTGTTGACTGCTTTGAGGGCTTCGTATTGAGCTGAATGGATGCGCTCCTTCACTTCAGCCAAAAGCACGGCGTAATCGTCAGGCAATCGCTTCGAAAGTTTGCTCATATTCCCAACTCCTCAAAATTCCCGGAAATTTATGGAACGTATCTCGGTTTATAAGTTTATATCGTCAAGAAGTAAATATTGATTTTCCTTTGTGGTTTTTTTCGCCGCCAATAGCCGTAGAGTTTCAGTGTTTGTCTAATTTGTCGAGGATTTTTTTGTTTACCCCTGATATCATTTGTATTTTGTGTTGCACTACTCAGGTTTTGCCTCCAAACGTTTCCGCGCTAATTCAACCGCTTTATGAAGCTTCTGCTCCAGCAATTCACGTTTCGGTAGTTCAGCCATAAAGCATCCCATCAATTTTTTTTCGCAAAGTGCGGACACTCCAACGTTCTATGCGGCACATTTCAGCGTAGAAATCACGTTGGATGTTATCTTTTAGGGGAATAAGAGCGATAAAATGGGTCCAACTCAATTGTCGTATCAGCGATACGACAATTTCTTTATCTGGAAAGACTTCAGCAAATTGAATAATCCTGCGAAGATTTTTTTCATTAAAATTATTTCCATAATCGTCGGTTAATTGTCGCGACAGTGTAGCAACAATCTCCTTTCCATACTCCGCCCGTTTTTCCTTTAAAATATCCTGGCGGATACGGTTGCCGATCTGCCAGTAAAGAATGGTCAAGCTGGCGTTGGACGGGGCCTAAAAATATTGACAGTTAATTAAGCTGCTTTCTTCATTTCAATACATTCATACTCCCCAGGCGAACAATAATCAATAGAGCTGTGTAGCCGCTTCCGATTAGTTTTACTCATCGTTACTCTCTTGCTTGTGCTTGCCATGAATCCGTTTGATTTCCCTGTCAAAATCTGAAATGAACTCCCGGTCCTGTCGCCTGCGAGTAACCAAGCAGGTGTTTTTTGCCATAAATATAAGGGGTTGTCAAGATTCATTGCAACTTCAATAAGTTCCGGTATCGGTCATTGAGAGCGAAGCGAAAAGCAATCTCCTTGATAACGCTGAGATTGCTTCGTCATTGCGGGTTTTTGGCATCAATAAAATCAACAGGTTAACCTTTTTTCGACAATATTGTATAGCTATACATAAATGCCGTGAAAAGAGGGAGGTGGACTTTGCGGTAGAAGAGTTTCCAGGAAATTGTTTTATTATTCCAGCTACAAATTTTCTGATGCTGACAGGATAAAATGTTTAAATCCTACGCCTTGTGACACATAAGCAAATCATAGCCGGAAACAAACAAGGTGAATTGTCCTAAATTTGTACGGAGCCTAAAAATGTAGCAAGATACAGGGAATGTTCTGCCTGACGGCAGTGCTTCGCAGCGACGTAAGGAAGTTTGCCATTTTTAGATGCGCTCGCTTTTGCGGTTCAATACAGTTTATCTTTTTTTTCTTGAAAATACCGTAAAAGATATGCAACCTCTTCTTCAATAATGAAAAGTGGTATGCGGTTGGGAAACAAACCAAGCTCGTTTTTAAATTCCCATACGACTTTCCCGCTTATTTCATAAGATACGCCGCTTAAAAATTCTATCGTTCCTTGAATATTTGGACCAAACTTATGTTCCATATAATTAAAAATTTTTATTCCCTGTTCGGAAATATCAACGATTTCTACTTTATATTTTCCGACTTTTAACACAGGTCTTTTTTGGGGTGGATATAATAATCTAACATACTTTCTTTGTTCTTGTCCAACATACTGATCTTTCCCCTGAAACCGTTCCAAGCGTAATATTAGTTCATTAATACTCATAATCTTATTCCCTTCAGCCAGACTTAAATCAGGCCAAATCCAATGGAGTCTCATTCTGATGCTTACCAACTGCGTAACTCATGAATCAGACAATTATCATGCAGATGGTGTTTGCATATCACAAATTTTAAAGTGTTTCAATTTGTTATCTTAAAGGCGGTTTTTATTCTTTCGTCAATTTGAAGGAAAGATGAAGCAGAGGGCCCCGAAGTCATATCCTATAGCGCAGGCAGTTATAAATCGGGAATAAAAAAGGAGCTACGAAAAACCCGTAACCCCTCAATAATATTTGTGGTGATCCCAAGGGGAATTGAACCCCTGTTACCGGCGTGAGAGGCCGGTGTCCTGACCGCTAGACGATGGGACCATTTGTTGAATCTCTTTTTGTGGTGATAAGTATTGAAGTTAGACAATTTTGTCAAATATTATTTAAAAAGCATTTTCCAAAGGTCTCTCTTACAGAATACCGGGTGTTTTCGACTTTTTTCCTTTTCTAAATCCAAAGATAAGATAGATAATACAGCCGATAAAAGGGATGGCTGCTATAACTCCCCAGATAACCTTGTTTTTTATAGCACCGAAATCTTTCTGTGCAACATCGACAATTGCCCAGATGGTCATTAAAAAAAATGGTATGCATAAAGCAAGGAATGCGGTAATTGTTTTCAGATCCATTCTTACCCTTTTAAAAGTTTAGCAATTTTTAAAATAATATTTGCGTAATATTTGCTGTAATTATAGGTCAGCAGTATTTTATAAGCTTTTTCGTCGTCTGTTTTCGCCTTCCAGCCATAGTGTTGCAGGTAGCTTGCGACGCTTTCTATGGCATCGGCATGATTAAAAAGGTCTACACAGCCGTCCCTGTCGCCGTCTTTTGCATGCGCAAGTATATTGCTGGGCATAAATTGAGCAATGCCCATTGCGCCTGCATACGATCCGTAAACAGACAATGGGTCGATGTTTTCCCTGTTTGCATATTTGAGAAAATCTTTTAGCTCAGAATATGCCCACGTTGATTTCTTTTCAGCCTTTTTATCAAATTCATCCCTTGTAAAAGGGGATGAACCTAAAATTTTGCTCCATAACATATTTTTTACATATTGGTCTTTCAGAGATGCCATGGTTGAAAGCGTGTTTAATATAGATCTTTCCCCCAAATAGTTTCCGAGCCTGGTTTCAACCAGTATTATGGCAGTAATAATTTCTTTATCTACAGAGTATCTCTTTTCCACACCATCAAAGACTGCTTTGTGTTTTTTAAGATATTTTTTTGCTTCTTCAATCGACCTTTTTGAAACAAACTGATCGTAATTTAATTCGCCTTCGCTGTGACTGAAAAAGAGGGAAACCCCATTTGTATCAAAATAAACCCCGGGCGTGGCATAGAGCGCATTAATTTTGTCTTTGTCAAACCCGTCTTCTATAAGCCTCTTTTGTAATGCATTAAAATAGCCGGCTTTTTTATTTGCATCTGCCGGAGTTTGGACCGGCAAAAAAAGCTGCAAAGCCATAAGACAAATAAAAATGAAACAACTGCAACGGGTTATTTTAATGGGCAATATCAACTCCTAATTTTTAAGAGGCTGCCAAGATTGACAAGCTCGTAAAAAGTACCTTTAGCCTGTCATTTCGAGTGAAACGAGAAATCCTTGTTTCGACGACAGGAGAAATCTTACTACAACCTATTGAAAAGATAAGATTTCTCCCTGTGGTCGAAATGACACATTCGATGAATCCGACTTTTTACGAGTTCATCAAGATTTTAACTGAATCATCGTCCTCTTTCGCTTTGTAAATGTGGACAGTTGCCTGTATCCTGCTGAAACCAGCAGCGGCAGCGCCCTGTCATAGTGTTGTCCCACATTTTCCGGATTATGTGCATCCGACCCGACAGTAATGTTTATTCCTAATTCATGACATTTATTAATAATTTCCACAGATGGAAATGTTTCATTAGACGGATATTCATATCCGCTTGTATTTACCTCAACAGTTAAATCTTTGCTTTTTATTTTTGATAGTATTTTATCAAATATTTTATCAAAAGATATCGATGGCTTCCATCCGAATTTTTTCACAAGGTCGATATGGCATACAACATCAAAATAGTTATAATCCAGCATCTTTTCAAGTTGGGAAAAGTAAAGGCCATATACATAATCAATATCCAGTTTGCCCTGTTTCCACTCGGACTTGCGTGTGACTATGTCTATCTTGCCTAAAAAATGCAATGAGCTTCCTATTACATCAAATGAATAGGTATCTACAATCTTTTGGAAAAAATCGGTATATTCCTGAGCAAAATCCAGCTCAAGCCCGGCCTTAACTTTAATAACGCCGCTATATTTATGCTTTAATTGTTGCACGATCTGGAAATATAAGGAAACTTCTCCCGGGCTCATTGAAAATCTTTTTCCATATTCGTGCATTGTAAGGTGATCCAGAAAGCATATCTCCTTTAAACCGATGGCAACGGCTTTTTGTATATATGCTTCCATGGAACCTTTGGCGTGGTTGCAAAGTTGTGTATGGACGTGATAATCGATCATTTCTTTATTATATGTGCGAAAGCATTTTTTGATTGAATTAAAATGGCATGCTATGTAATAAAATGTCAAATAATAATGATGGCGTCGTAAAAAGTAGAACTAATGAAAAAAAATGTAAAAACAGTCTTTTGTTGCCAGTCATGCGGATATCAGGCCCCTAAATGGCTTGGAAGATGCCCTGACTGCGAACAGTGGCAAACCTTTGTTGAAGAGGCTCGGGCCACAGGGCCTGCCCGTGGAACAAAGTCAAGTATATCATATTCCGGGACTGCACCTGTTCCCATTGATTCTATCGAACTTGAAAAAGAATACCGGCTTTTAACCGGCATCACGGAATTTGACCGTGTGCTGGGCGGAGGTCTTGTTCCCGGAACCCTTGTGCTGATAGGAGGAGACCCTGGAATCGGCAAGTCCACGCTTATGCTTCAGATTCTGCACGGTCTTGCAAACCAGGGCCATAAAACGCTTTATATATCCGGCGAGGAATCGATCAGGCAGGTAAGGATACGCAGCGAAAGGCTTTCTACAGGATCACATAATTTGCTGGTTGTTTCTGAAATAGATATTGAATCGATCTTGTCGATGATTGAATCTGTAAGACCTGATGTTCTTGTTATCGATTCTATCCAGACAATGTTCAGCCCGGATCTTACATCTGCTCCGGGCAGTGTGAGCCAGGTCAGAGAATCTACGGTTCGGCTTATGCATATGGCTAAAAAAACAGGGATTCCGATATTTCTTGTGGGGCATGTGACAAAGGACGGCTCAATAGCGGGACCAAGGCTTTTGGAACATATGGTTGATACGGTTCTTTACTTTGAAGGAGACAGGAACCATATATTCAGAATTTTACGGGCTGTAAAAAACAGGTTTGGATCGACCAACGAAATCGGCGTGTTTGAGATGAATGAGAAAGGACTGGAGGAGGTTGCCAACCCTTCGGCGATATTTCTTTCCGAGCGTCCCAAGAATGTGCCCGGATCGGCGGTTACAGCAAGCATAGAAGGCACAAGGCCCATACTTGTTGAATTGCAGGCCCTTGCCAGCAGCACAAGCTTTGGAAATCCTCGAAGGACCATTCTCGGTCTTGACAGCAACAGGGTTGCATTGCTTGCAGCCGTGATAGAAAAAAAATTGGGCTTGCATTTAATGGGACACGATATCTTTATGAATGTTGCCGGAGGGGTTAAGGTTGACGAGCCTGCAATCGACATGGGGATAGTTGCCTCTATTGCATCAAGCTTTTTAGATAAATCGATTTCCGACGCTACCATTGTTCTCGGCGAAGTCGGTTTGACAGGTGAAGTAAGAGCCATAGGTCATGTTGAAATCAGGGTTGTGGAAGCAAAAAAGATGGGTTTTAAAAGAGCCATTGTACCGGCAGGCAATCTTAAACGGATGAGCGAAATAAAGGGGATAGAGCTTATCGGGATATCATCGATATCAGAAGGGATTGAAGCTTTATTTTAGGTGGCGGCATAAAAAAGAAGCAAAACTTGAAATCTAATAAACATAATGGGTGGGAAGATTATTATTCGCGGCAGGCAAAGAAGGAACAGTTTCCCGCAAGATCTGTTTACAAGCTCAAGGAAATACAGCACAAATATAAAATAATAAAAAAAGGAGACAGGATTCTCGATCTTGGATGTTTTCCGGGTTCCTGGCTACTTTATGCGGCAGATTTGGCCGGGGAAAAGGGAGAGATAGTGGGGATCGACTTGAAACCTTTGTTAAAGTCGGTATTATTAAAACTTCCGGCCAATACCAAAACTTATGTCGGCGATGTGCTGTCCATTGATGAAAATGATCAAAAGCTTATAAAAGCTGTGGGAAAAAATTTTAACATCGTAATGAGCGACATGGCGCCGGATACTACCGGCAATAAAAATGTTGATGCCGCAAGGTCTTTTAATCTCTCCCAGGCCGCCTTAATGATTGCTAAAGAGCTGTTGGTTAACGGCGGATCGTTTATTTGCAAGATTTTCCAGGGAGAGGATTTTAAAGAATTTATAGATTCAGTTAAATTAAATTTTAATAAACACAAAATTTTCAAACCGCAAAGCAGCAAAAAATCAAGTAAAGAAATATATATTATTGGATTTGAGAAAAAATAGGAGGAAAATATGTCGGGGCATAGCAAATGGTCTTCCATAAAGCATAAAAAAGGGGCTACAGATGCAAAGAGGGGTAAAATTTTTACCAAGCTTATCAAAGAAATTACCGTCGCCGCCCGCAATGGAGGCGGGGACTCTTCCAGCAATCCCAGGCTGAGAACAGCTGTTCTGGCAGCAAAAAGTGAAAATATGCCGAAAGATAATATTGAAAGAGCAATCAAAAAGGGGACCGGCGAACTTGAAGGTGTGAGTTATGAAGAATCAATTTATGAAGGATACGGACCTGGAGGAGCTGCCGTGTTGATTGAATCGCTTACAGACAATAAAAACAGGACGGTTGCCGATATCCGTCATATTTTCAGCAGATGCGGCGGAAATCTCGGTGAAAATGGATGTGTGTCCTGGATGTTTAAAAGCAAGGGATATATTGATGTTGAGAAGAACGCAGTTAATGAGGACCTTTTGATGGAAACGGCCATCGAGGCCGGCGCAGAAGATGTAAGGGACGATAATAATAGTTTTGAAATCATTATGGAACCAAAAGATTTTGAAGCTGTAAAAACAGCTATAAAGAATGCATCGATTCCTTATATAGAGGCGGAAATCACCATGCTTCCACAGATAATGCTTAAACTTAAAGGAAAGGAAGCAGAGCAGATGATCAAACTGATGGAAACACTCGAAGATTGTGATGATGTGCAAAAGGTTTACACCAATGCCGATATTCCCGATGAACTGGTTAGTTGATTTATCTATCAGCTGAGTGGTTAACGACTCGACCAATTCCCCACTTGACTACTTGACTATAAAGACAGGTCTATCATTCTTTGAACCGCCTTTAATGCAGGCAGTCTGATATTTTCCGGTACCTTAACCTCTCCTTCCATTGTTTCAAGAGACCTTACAATATCATCAAGGGAGATTTTTTTCATATCATCACACAACATTTTCTTTGAAGCCGGATAGAACTCTTTGTCTGGATTTGCCTTTTTTAATGGATAAAGCATCCCGATTTCCGTACCCACAATAAAGGACAGGCTGTCAGACTCACTCGCATATCTAATCATCCCTGAAGTGCTTGCAATAGCATCGGCAAGCTCAAGGATCTCGGGCCTGCATTCAGGATGCGCCATAAAAAGGGCATCCGGATGCATCTTTTTTGCTTTTTGAACATCTTCAGGTGTAAGACTGTCGTGGAACGGACAGTATCCATCCCAAAGATGTATTTTTTTATTTGTTTTCGAAGCTGCATATTGAGCCAGGTTCCGGTCAGGAACCATCAGTATTTCTTCTGCTTCCAGACTGTTTACAACCTCGACTACATTTGCCGATGTGCAGCAGATGGTTGACATAGCCTTGACAGATGCGGATGAATTTACATAGGTCACCACCGGCATGGGAGGAAGTTCCGCAAGCCTTGACTTAAGCTGTGCCTGCGTTACCATATCTGCCATTGGACAGCCTGCGTCCTTGCGGGGCAAAAGAACCCTCTTTTCAGGAGATAGCACTGAAGCTGTCTCAGCCATGAAGTTCACACCGCAAAAGAGGATAACCTCGGCGTCGGTCATGGATGCCTTTATGCTGAGCTCAAGGGAATCTCCGCAAAGATCGGCAAGATCCTGAATTTCCGGCGGCTGATAATTGTGCGCCAGCATGATTGCTTTTCTTTTTTTCAGCAGACTCTTTATCTTTTCCTTCATCTTCCTGTCCGTTCTCTCTACTTGGCATTATTAATTTTGGGCGGACTAACTACCCGTCAAGTTGCAGGATATCCGCTCCTTCAGGAATTTCAAAATGAAACATTGAGTCATCGATATGTTTTTTGAACTCGATGTTTTTAAGATAAATTTTTGTTTCATCATTATATGAATTATATGTCGTTATTTGAACAACATCAAAAGTATTTATTGATATTGAAAGGTATATCAGGGAAATATCGAATGTTTTTTCTTTAGGTACAAGTTTTAAAACATAGTATTTGCCGGTGCTTTTATCATCCAATACAATATTAAATTTTCCCCTTATAACCTTCATGTCTGAAAGGAACCCGCCCCCTTTGCCGTTTCCAAAAAAACAAGGGGCTGTTCCAACCATAACCTGGTTGTCAGCCTGTCTGTAAACCCACAATCTTTTGCCGTCTGTAATTATGAGCTGTTGGTCCGGCTTTTCGTATTCCCACCTCATCATGCCGGGAGCTTTGACAAAAAGCTTTCCAGATGCGGTATCTGTAATATCCATTGCCTTGATGGTCGATTCTTGAGAAAAATTTGCCGAAAATCCTTTTGCAGCATATCTGTTTTCGATCCCGGCAATTATTTCATCCTGCGATAGATTGAGCGGATGAGAATTGTCTTTGCATCCAGCCGGTTGCGGATTAAACAAAACAAAGGCTAAACAACTAGCTATAATTATTGTCTTTAAATATTTCATGCCTCTTTCCATAGCAAATTGGAGCCGGTTATGCAACGCTCTTTAATTGAAACCCTTGATAACTAATCGGCTTAGCTGTTTATGATTCTGGATTGACAAATATTTTGTATGTTGATAAAATTTTGTTTGTTAGCAATAAATGAGCGGCTTTATACAGGATTTTTTTATAAAGTCGTCTTGTGTTTTATTTTGACCTTTTTTAATTCCGCTAATATCATAAAATATTTATCTGTGATAAACTTTGTCGCATACACTTTCAAGGGATGTAGTTATTATCAATGAACTTGGCCTTCATGCAAGGTCTGCCGCAGAAATAGCAAAACTTGCACAAAAGGCCAACTCAAAAGTGTGGCTTATAAGGAAAAAAGAACGGGTGGATGCATCAAGCATTATTGATATTCTTTCCCTTGGATGTCCAAAAGGATCAAAAATAACTTTAGAAATTGATGAAGAGTCAGACATTAATATCTTAAATAAAATTGTTGGGCTGGTAAAAAAAGGTTTTGGGGAATAGGTTTTTATGCTGGATACAAATATAGTTGAGCTAATTTTAAATGGGATAGGGACCTCTCCTGGCATATGCATAGGAAAGGCTTATTTAGTCGATAAGGAAGGTGTCAATGTCGTCAGAAAATATTTTATCGAAAAAGAGAACCTGCAGCATGAGATAAAGCGTTTCAAGGCTGCCGTAAAGAAATCAAAGGATGAACTCAGATTAATTATTAAAAATTCCAATGAAGAGTTGCGCCAGCAGAGTTATATTCTCGAGACCCATGTTGTGATGCTAAAAGACAAGATGCTGTATGGCAAGACAATTGAAACCATTGAAGATGAAGGGATAAATGCGGAATGGGCCCTGAAGAAAGTGGTGTCAAACTTAAAATCAATGTTTCAAAATATGTCGGATCCTTATTTAAAGGAAAGGGCCGCAGACATAGTGCAGGTGTCCGACCTTGTAATGGAAAAACTGGTCGGCGCTGAAGCGTTCAATATCGCTGATATTTGTAAGCGGGTCATACTTATAGCCTACGATCTTTCACCTGCCAAGGCCAGTCAAATACAATTGGAAAAAATTAAAGGCTTTGTTACCAATCGCGGAGGAAGGTCATCACATACCGGTATAATCGCGCGGACTCTTGAAATACCGGCTGTTTTAGGGCTTGATAACGCAACAGAAATAATCAAAAATGACGATATTATTATAGTTGACGGCACTACCGGCACAGTAATCGTTCATCCAACAGAAGAAACGCTGATCAAGTATGAAGAACGTAAAATCAAATATGAAGAATATAAAGCCGCCCTTGCCAGAGAAAGCCATCTTGTGTCTGAAACAATTGATGGATTTCAACTGCCTGTTATGGGCAATATTGAGCTGCCCGAAGAGGTGGTTTCCGTTATCGACCATGGTGGTGACGGCATCGGTCTGTACAGAACCGAATTTCAATATTTAAACAGTTCTGTTTTCCCAAGCGAAGAGGAGCTGTTTAATAAATACCTTGAAGTAGTGGAGGTAATAGCGCCAAAGCCGGTAACTATCCGCACTCTTGATATAAACGGTGATAACGCGATAGCCCATGTTTCCAATTATGATGAGGTCTATCCTGCTCTTGGGCTTCGCGCAATCAGGTATTGTCTGCAAAATCCCGGGGTTTTCAAAACTCAGATCAGAGCAATATTAAGGGTTGCCGCACACGGTGATGTCAGAATCCTGATACCCATGATATCAAGCTATGATGAGGTCTGTGAAACAAAAAGGATTTTAAACGAAGTTGCTGATTCCCTGGATAAAGAAGGAGCGGTCTTTAACAGAGATGTTGCTGTCGGAATAATGATAGAAGTCCCTTCGGCTGTGACTATGGCAGATGTGTTGGCAGAAAATGTTGATTTTTTCAGTATAGGGACAAACGATCTTATTCAGTATTCACTGGCAATAGACAGAGAGAACAGCAGTGTCGCCTATCTTTATAATCCGCTTCATCCCGCTATTATACGTGCGATTAAACATGTTGCCGATATGGCGCATGAAAAAGGGATAAAGGTCTTTATGTGCGGTGAGATGGCCAGCGACCCGATCTACATGCCTATACTTTTAGGTTTGGGGTTGGATGAATTGAGCATGAACCCTCAATCAATACCTGCTGTAAAGAGCATGGTAAGATCACTTAACATGGGGGAGACCAGACTCTTTATACAGGATGTTCTTAAACAAACCTCGGCCACTGCTATAATGAAATTAGTGCAGGATACGTATGGCAGTATTCTTTATGATAAAATCTACCACGAATAGTATAATATGGGTAACTGTTCACGGTTTACAGTTATCGGTTCACGGTTGAAAAAACATAAAAGCAAGAGGCTGAAAGCTAACAACCAGTAACGAGCAACAACTTTAGCTCACTTAAATAACCGTGAACCGTGAACCGTTTTTAACATCCAAAATACTTCAATCGTTGCATAGTTCTTGAAAAAACCGTGAACTGTGAACCGACAACCGTGAACGGTTAATAATATGGAAACCAAGCATAACAAAATAGTTACAGAGAACAGGAAGGCCAGGTATAATTATTATATTGAGGATACATACGAGGCTGGAATTGCCCTGCTGGGCACTGAAGTCAAAGCGCTAAGACTTGGCCGGGCTAACCTGAAAGATTCATATGCCAAAATTAGAGGTAGCGAGGTTTTTGTTTACCAAATGCATATTGGTCCCTATCCCTATGCCAATTATGAAAATCATGACCCTTTAAGGCGCAGAAAACTGCTTTTACATAAGCATGAGATTAAAAAGCTTTATGGCAAGGTAAATGAAATGGGTTTTTCCCTGATACCGCTAACGGTTTATTTTAAAAATGGAAAAGCTAAAATAACCTTAGCCCTTGCCAAAGGCAAACGCAAATATGACAAGCGTGAGACCATTAAAAAGCGTGATGAAAAAAGGGAGCTTGAGAGGGGAAAAAGGGGTTGACAATTTTTGATAAACAGCTTATTAAAGAAAAAGGAAATTTGTCTGCTTGGAGGGCGCTCAAAGCGCCGGCCTGAGACAAAGAGCAATTAACAGTTTTTAAGAAGGAGATTAGTGTTTTGGCAAACGGAATTGTAAAATGGTTTAGTGATAAAAAGGGATTTGGTTTTATTGAGAGGGAAGATGGTGGGGATATTTTTGTTCACCACTCAGCTATCAACTCGTCTGGTTTCAGAACTCTTTCTGAAGGGGACAGGGTAACTTTTGATGTAGAAGAAGGCGATCGAGGGCCGTCCGCAAAGAACGTAACTAAGATTTAGTTCGCAAACAATGCATCGATCAAAGGCATCTTGTTTTAAATAAATGAGATGCCTTTTTTGTTTAATAGATCCCAAAATCTTTTAGTAGATATAAATTATTGAGGTTTTTAAAAATGAAAAATTATAAGCAAAAAGCTGTTGAAACAGCATCTTTTTTAAAAACACACATTAAGAAACCTTCTGAAATAGGAATTCTTACAGGAACCGGCCATGGGAAAAGCGCAGAATCAATGGACATAGACGCCTCATTTGCATACAAAGATATTCCACATTTCCCAATTTCAACTGTTGAAAGCCATTTTGGAAGACTTCTCATAGGAAGTATGCATGGCAGGCAGATTATCGCCATGCAGGGGCGGCTTCATCTCTACGAAGGATACTCTCCAACTGATATTACCTTTCCGATAAGGGTGATGCAGGAGCTCGGCGTTAAAACCCTGATTCTTTCCAATGCAGCCGGAGGCATAAATCCTTTGTTTAAAGCCGGCGATATTATGATTATTGTTGACCATCTTAATCTTACAGGTTCTAACCCTCTGACAGGGCCAAATGAAGAGACCTGGGGCATAAGGTTCCCTGACATGACACGGGTATACGATAAACAGCTTGTTTCAATTGCTGAGAAGGCCGGAAAAAACAATGAAATCTGTCTGCAAAAAGGGGTTTATGCCGGTCTGGCAGGCCCATCTCTCGAAACACCCGCTGAAGTGCGTTTTTTAAGAGCTATAGGGGCCGAAGCCGTCGGCTTTTCAACTGTTCATGAGGTAATTTCGGCCGTACATGCTGGTATAAAGGTGCTGGGATTATCGACAATAACCAATGTGCACGATCCAGACAAGCCTGTTAAATCGACAATTGAGGAAATAATTGCTGTGGCAGAAAAATCCTCTTTAAAGCTTGCATCAATTATAAGCAATGTAATTGAGAATCTAACGTGAAACTATTTGACAGCCATTGCCATCTTAATGACAGGATGTATGATAAAGATATTGATGCGGTTATTAAACGTGCGAATGATGTCGGAGTGTCAGCATGTATGATCGTGGGAACAGACAAAGAAAGTTCCATCAAAGCCGTTGCCCTGGCAAAATCCATAAACAATATTTATGCCTCTATCGGTATTCATCCTCACGAAGCAAAACACTGCTCTGAATCAACCTTAAAGTGTCTGATAAATCTTGCCGAAAACCACAAGGTTTGTGCGTGGGGTGAGATCGGCCTTGATTTCAACCGTATGTATTCGCCACAAGATGATCAGGAAAAATGGTTTATAAGGCAGCTCGAGATTGCCGACAGATACAACCTCCCTGTTATCTTTCATGAAAGAGACAGCAAAGGCCGCCTGCTTGAAATAGTTAGGACTTATCACAAAAAGGGAAAAAAAGGGGTTGTGCACTGTTTTAGCGGAAACAGGGCGGAACTTGAGCAGTATATTAATCTCGGCCTTTATATCGGTATAACAGGCGTTCTGACTCTAAAAAAGCGCGGCGCCGATTTACGCAAGCTGGCGCCTATAATTCCTGTTGAACAGATTCTAATCGAGACAGATGCGCCATATCTTACACCTGCTCCGGAAAAAAATCGCACACGACGGAATGAACCGGCATTTGTCAGACATATCCTGTTTAAACTGGCGGAAATAAGAAAGGAAGACCCGGAATATCTGGCATCTGCTACATGGGAAAATAGCTGCCGGCTGTTTAATATATAAAGAGTTCAAAATTGAAGATTGATAATCAACCGATACCGAGGCTTTTTTTGACCCCAAGAGCAATCTTTCTCACCCTTTTCATAACTTCGGCTTCATTAATCGTTAAAAGACACCTGTCTTTCATAACAATTTTTCCGTTTATAATAACTGTGTTTACATCAGATCCATTCACAGCATAAACAAGATGAGAATAGGGATCGTACATCGGGGTAAGGTGGGGTTTGTTCAAATCTATTACAATAATATCCGCCTTCATCCCGGCTTTTAGAGAACCCACGAGGTTTTCCATTCCAAGGACCCGGGCTCCATTACAAGTCGCCATATGTGTAACAGTATGCGCAGACATGACTGTTGGATCAAGACGTTCAACCTTCTCAAGCTTGGCTGCCGTGTCCATCTCCTGCAGCATGTCGAGGTTATTGTTGCTGGCGCACCCGTCGGTTCCAAGTCCCACGATAATGCCATGGCCTAACATGCTGGATATAGGAGCAACACCTGAAGCAAGCTTCATGTTGCTTTCGGGATTATGAACAACCTTGCATCCGTTGTCTGCAAAGATTTTTATATCCTCTTCATCCATGCAAACGCAGTGAAAGGCAAAAAAACGTTCATCAAGATAATTGATATCTTTCAGAAAATTAGTTGCCCTTTTGCCTAATTTCTTTCTTAATTGTTTTGCTTCTCCTTTGTTTTCCAGAAAATGGGTTGCAATTGGAACCTTGTACTGGTCAGCCAAAGCCTTGGCGTCTATAAGAAGGGAAGAAGAGCATGTGTATAATGAGTGTGGTTCAACCATGATGTTGACCAGCGGATCATCCGCCCATTTTTCAATGAGCATTCTGGTATATTCAAGGCCTTCGGAAGGTGTTTTAAAATTAGGAGACGGAAAATCAAAAAGGACCTCCCCAAGAAGGCATCGCATGCCGGCCTCTTTTGCAGCCTTTGCTGTTTCGTCTTCAAAAATGTACATGTCACAAAATGTCGTTGTTCCCGATTTGATCATTTCTGCACATGCCAGCAGACTCCCCCAAAAGGCTAATTCTACATTCACATTTTTAGCCTCAGCAGGAAATATATAATCGTTTAACCAGTCCATGAGTTCAATGTCGTCCGCTATCCCTCTGAAGCAGGTCATTGCTGCATGTGTGTGACCGTTAATAAGCCCAGGCATAACAAGATGGTTTGTTGCATCTATGCTTTCTCTGGATATATATCTTGACTTTATTTCCTCGGATTTGCCAACAGCAATGATGTTTTCACCGCCAATGGCAACAGCTCCGTTTTTAATTACAGTTTCATTTTCATCCATCGTAAGCACCAGCCCGTTGGATATGATAATATCAACTTCAGTCATGTTTTTTTAAAGTTCTCCTTTTTGGACATTTCGGAACGTCCATTGGTAAATCAACAACTCATTCGAGCAACTGATACAGGTGAGAAACTCGCAAACACATTTGTTTAAAAGCTCTTTAAGAGCTTACAATACCAGTATGCCCAAAATTTATAATATAAGACCTTTGACAAAGACTCAATTTTATTCGAGTTCAAAAAAGGCAAAAAAATGAGCGCTAACCATCAGCGCTCAATTGGGCAAAAGAGGGCATTTTGCAGAGGTCTCAATTTATCGCAACACCTTGGTTTGTATTATCTTTTACTTGACAGGAGGATATAGGATTGTCCAGCAAGTCCTCTCTTAGTCCTTAATCTTTGTGATTTTAGAACCTTCCAAAGTTAGATTATACATCAACCCCTTATTCGAAAAAATAAAGCCTATGATGGGGTTTTTGATTGTATTTGTATCAATTTCACCACCTGCCCCCAAGGTTGCGATGGCTACACTTCCATCTACCCCTGCTTTCCAGCCGGCACTATTTCTAAATTCAGACAATACCTTTTTATTCATAAATAGTATTACCTGAGACTTAACTTGCGCTCCAAGCTGCAATCCGATTGAAGCTGCAGCTATGTTGTAATAATCAATTATTTTCCCCCCGATAATTAATGCTCCTTCACCATATTCACCACCAACACCAAAACCGGCTTTATACACTTCAGGAAAGACTAAAACTCCGGCAGCATTATCCGCTAATATTTTACCGGCTGAGGTTTTCTCGTAAAATATCGATAAGGCCTCACTGACCTTAGCATCAATTTCAGCTTTGGACGCCGCAAAACTCAGAGAGCTTGCGCATACACAAAAAGCAAATATGGACGCAATCAAAAAAAATGTTCTCCGTTGCATGGTTATTCTCCTTTATCCGGAACGTTGGGGAATCCTATAACAATTGATATTTATACTCTTTTCCAGTTCTCGAACAGCCCCTCACCGTCAAGATTTGACACCGAGGTTCTTTTTTATATCATGTCACCCGTCACGTGTCAAGCCACACCAATTGTGGATTGCATAAGGGATAGAGAAGTGTAAATTGGGGTTTGCATCATCTACGAGCATCCGATCAAGATCGCCGTTTTTTTGAAGCCGTTCAATCCATGCGGGTTTCTCACGACGTACGACCGTGATATCCGCACTACCTTCAAACATCGTGCGATCCATCAAAAAATTATATGGCAAAAAGCACCAGCTTCAACTGGTTTTATAAATCGGTTAAACAACCGAAATCGGTCTGTTTATGACAATTTTTACACGATCCCCAGGCCTTTTTAGATGCACCCTCTAAAGTGACATGCATAATATCTTCATGACATACAGTACAAGAATAGTTTAAATTCTTTACATGTGATTTATGTGAAGACGGTGAATGTTGCACCGGATTTATTATTTTCTGCATGGTTTCATCCATCTTGTCAATAGCATGGCATCTCATACAAGATTCATTTGAAACTTCAGCTTTTAAAATTTGCACATCACGATATCCTATCTGCTCATAATAGAGGTACTTTATTCCGTTAATTTTTGCTTCAGCCTCACCAATAACTCCGGGCTCTGAATGGCACTGGAAGCACGTCGCCTTGGCGTCACCATGTACAGAGCGTTCCCAGGATACATACCGGGTTTGCATAAGATGGCAACCTCCGCAAAAATAGGGTTGAGTCGTATAATCTATAGTTGCCTTGGAAGCCACCACTATGGCAATCAGCAAAATGGGAATGCTGATTGCCATAATCAAGCGTAGCTTCATTTTTTTACCAGAAGCATTCATTTGTATCAACCTTTCCGCTTGTTCTGTTGGTTATTAGAATTTGGACATTGATGTATATTTACCATCATAGGTTGCTTTGCCTTCATGTACTTTATTAAATCCCTTAACCAAATCTTCAACAGGTGTTTTCTGATGATAATGACATAAACTACAAGAGTTAGGCTGCTTTTGAGTATCGCCTCCGCCAAATTCCATAGTCGTGGTTGGTGGAATTGCAAAAAATGAATGGGAGGCAATATCACCGGTTGTTGCTGATTCTGCTGTCATCGGCATGTGGCATCCCTGGCAGTTACCATTGTCATGAAGACTGTGGGACAAGCTTTGCCTGCCTGATAGATCACTATGGCAGCTCTCGCATAAGCGATTACCGGTTAATCTTAAAGAAGAGGCATTCCCGGCAAAAGGTTTATGAGGATCATGACAGGACCAGCATTTCAGTCCCTTTGAATACATTACTGATTTTTGGAAATCAAGAAATTGCTGGTGATGGGATTTTGAACTACCATCAGGCCAGAAATTATTTTTATTCTTTTCGGGCGTTACAGAAACAAAATGGAATGTCAGTTCATCGCCTACGGTATAAGTATTTGGATACGAAAATTTTCCATCTATGGATTTTCCACGGTTGTGACATTGACCGCAGGACATGCCGGCACGCCGGTCATCATGATCCCTTGCAGGGTTATAAACGGTATCCAGTTTTTTGATGTCAGGGCTGTTGACATGGTGACTTCCAGGTCCATGGCATCCCTCACATCCGGCACCATTATCTGCCCACGTACTGTTATATTTCCCATCCTTGAAGTTCATTTTAAACCCGGTAACGTGGCATTTTGCACAATTTCTCTGCCAGGTTTGTTTTGAACTGCTCCAAAAATCGCTGTCATCCGGCGTAAATTCTTTTAAACCGTGATAATCAACCCATTCTCTGGTTTTAGGGTTATACTGAATCGGCAACACTTGAAGGGCGCCATTGGGGAACTTGGTCATGTATCGCTGTTTCCAGACACCCCCGATATTATAAACGATTTCAAACTGGTTCATTTTGCCTTGGGCGTCATACGTTTCAGCATAAAACTTACCATCTTTTTCGGACATTTTGGCTACAACTTTTTCAATACCATCCCGCTTGTCTTTTAGTGTAAGCGTATTGTTAACCCAAAAATCACCTACCACCGTCTTTTTATTTGTCTCGGTTATTTTATAAGGGTGTTTGGTTGATTTCCAGTTATAGTATATCTTATCATGGCATTCACCACATCGAGCTGCACCGACATAATCCTTTGGTTGTTGCAATGCTGTTTTATCAATGGGAGTGATAGTGCTTACTTTATTCTTATCACACCCATAAAATTGAAGAATAAAAATTATTGCAAACAGCCATCCGAAAATAATAATTTTTTTCATTTTTTTCTCCTTTTTAAAGGGCCAATAAATATACTCAAAAGCGTTACTTAAAATATAAAAAATCTCTTATAAGTGAAGCTTCCCGCCTTAAAAGGCGGGCCTTCCCGGTAAGTAAGTTAAACATTTTTGTATAGCTCCCCTTGACCCCGCCCTAAAGGACGGGGCTTGCGTGGAGCAATCCGGTCAATATTTTTTTGATTTTTTAGTCCATCACAGAAACCCTTGCCCTGAGGGCAAGGTCAGGGTTCATTGGGTTTGCCTTTTGAACGACCCATTGTTACATCCAGACCTGATTTGTCCCAACAACATCAGGAAAGGAGTAACAAATGAGTCGTTTTCGAAAGCTATCACAAACCATTTGGCATTGCGAGTATCATATGCTTTGGGCCCGAAATACAGATACCGAGTCATAGCAGGTGAAATAGCTGATCAGGTCAACAACTGTATCAGGGTATTTTCAGAGCAATTGAAGTGTGAAATTGTAGAATTAAATGTTTGCATAGATCACGTACACATTCTGGTAATGGTTCCTCCGAAAGAATCAATATCAGATTATGTTGGAACGATCAACGGTTAAAGGTAGAACAGCAGTAAGAGTACTGAACAAATTTCGCCATCTAAAAGAAAAGCCCTGTTGGGGCAATCATTTCTGGTCCAGAGGGTACTGTGTTGATACAGTCGGTTTGGTTTGAGAAATGATCCGAAAATATGTAAAATATCAAGGGAACAAAGAACGTAAAGAAGAACGACAGGAAAAATTATTTTAATCACAGTTTGGGACAACTCATCCTTGCCTCCCTGGGAGGCAAGGTAAATTATCCCCTTTCAGGGGTTATCCTAAAAACAGCCCCTCTGGGGTTGGATATTTTTACTTAGTGCCCGTCCAGAAATTGAAAAAACTGGACTGAAGCTGTACGGCGCGGTTTTAGACGCGTCCTGCTGAAAGCGTAATGTTATGTGTGCCTTATTGGGGTATTTTTACATTATCATCTTCATAAATGCCTTCTTCGGCAGTTGTGTGACACGCAATACAGTTTGATAATGAACCAATGGATTCACGTTTAAGAACTTCAGGGCTTAGTTCATGATGCTTTTCCAGGATATAAGGAATATCTGTGATCCTCAGAGGCACATGGTTCCCTAAGCTTCGCATAATTTTAGCAGCTCGTTTTGCCGAGGAATTTTCTGCACCATTTGATTTTAGATAATCATAAATGATTTTTATTGAATCAGGATCAAGCTCGATTTCCTCTCCGAAATGATCATCGAGTTGATCCAGAATTTTCATCCAAGAGACGGAAGGCAACAACTCTGGTTGATAAAGAAAATGACATCCGCCGCACTTTGCTTCATAGGTTGGGTTGTTCACGGGTTTTAAATAGCTTTCATCATGGTCATTATCACGGTGCCTTTTGCGGTTTCTTTCACGGTGTTGGCCTTTGTCATCATCATCTTTATTCAGAATTTTGTGGTACCAATTCTTTTCTTTGTGGTTGTTGTCGTCAGCAAAAGAATAATGCCAAGTCACGTTAAGAACGAGAATAAAAACTGCAAAAAGCAACAACACTTTTATTTTCTGTTTCATTTGAAATACATTCTATAAAAAATGATTATGTTTTTTCTGCAACCGCCTTAAAAAATGTGTAACAAAAAACGCCATTATCTGTCGTTCTGTATAGATCTTTAATCCCTTTATCAAAGGTTGGCTGATCAATTATCTCTGCATTAAGAGCATACTCACGTACCCCTTCAATCATTGCCGTAAACGTCTTTTTTGTGAAACCTTCGACAAGATGGGGTTTGCTGGAGTCAACATAAACCATTCGTGGAGATACGCGGATTGAATCGAACCCAACTGTATTGAGAATGGGATATAGTTCTCTCCCTATGTTTGCATTGCCGCCCGCTCTTTTTTGTAGCTCGACTTGGCAGTTAATCGCCTTGTGTGCTTCTTCGCTATCAGGATAAAAGAAGGTTGAGCCGTGATCTCCCTCGATAACGGTAATTGTACCGCCAACCTTGAGAAGTTTCTTGAGACAGTTTAATGCCTCAATTGGGTTTGATAAATGTTCAAGAACAAAACAAACAAAAATATGGTCGAATTGTTCGTGCCCAAATGGAAGATCGAAAATGTCACCTTGCTGAAAGACGACATTTGTACACCCTGCATCTTCAATTCTTCTTTTAGCTTCCGCAACTGAACTTTCAGATATATCAACCGATGTGATGTATGCGCTTGGACTATTTTGAGCCAGCGCAACTGTTTGAGCTCCCACTCCGCAGCCAGCCTCAAGGACCTTGCTTCCGGCTGGATATTTCGTATCGGAATGCAGTAATTCCACAAGAGTAGAGGCTTGATCTTGTAAGCGAATGTTTTCTCTTGGATCGTATCCGTGGACGTATGATTTATTCATGGTTTTTCTTATGCGCTTAGGCTAATATTAATAAAGTGACCACAAAGGCGTAAACAATCCGATTTTTATCATTCCTTCAATCACCTCAAGTATTCCAACTATCCAAATAAACCATATTGCACTAAAAATATGTTTCTTATAGACAGCGGGATTCACACAGTAATTTTCAGGTTCCACAAAAGTCGAAAACCTTGGGAAAAAGGCAGGCACTTTTTTTGCGTATTCTTCAAACTCAACTCCAAAAAGTTGTTTGAGGCGCTTTTCTTCACTTTTGACAACAAATGGATAATAGAGTGCAAAGAGAATAATGAAGACTATTGGAAAAGTAAAAGTTTCGGTGGAACAACCAATTCCAACCACTCCTATCATACTAAAAAAATACAAAGGATTTCGGCAAAGAGAGTAAGGGCCTTGTGTAACCAATTTTTGATCTTTGTAACCAGCAATATAAAGTGAACACCACATCCTTCCCAATGAAGCAATAGCGACAAGAATCATGCCTATAAAAAACAAAGAAAATGCGAGTGTTTCGTTTTTTGTTTCCCAGTAGCTCTGTGTAGTGCATAAAAAAAACAAACCTATGGCTGCTGCGATACGAGACAGAATTATTCGATATTTTTCAGGTTTTAATTTCATTCTTTTCCTTATTTAGCCTAACCCGGTAAGCTGCAGGCGTGCAGTAAAGCTATTCGCCTGTCAGCTTCAAATGGTGAACATCTCCCGATAGAAAGTCGAAACCCCACAGAGATCAAAGATACAATTTTCCCAAATAAGTTGCAGGGGATCACTTTGAGAATTGCAGGTGGATTGTCCCCACCAATTAGGATGAACGATTATAATGCCATCTGCCGAGCTGATTTCATCGCAATACTTTTCTACATCTGGCAGCAGTACGGTTTCATTAGGTATTTCCGGTGTTGGATAGAAGGGTGCGAAGAATATCCTCCTTGCCGATGATTCCCACAAGGCTGGAGTCTTCGACTACCGGCAGGGTATGAAAATGTCTGTCTACCATTAGAGCCGCAACGGTTTCGATTTCGGTGTCCGGATTGACCGTGACCGGCTTAGACGTCATGGCTTCCGAAACCGTAAGGGCGGTGATTTTAAGAACCTGCTTTTCGAGCTGTTTCAAAGATGTTAGCCGGATAAAGCCGTCAAGGAAAGTAAAAATAGTGGGGATCGGCAGCTTTTTCTGCTGGGTAATAATATCGCTTTGGCATAGAATGCCAACCAGGCTGCCATTATCGTCCACTACCGGTACGCCGTTAATCCGGTTATCAAAAAGGATTTTGGCTGCCCTGGAAATATCCATATCCGGGGTTACTGTAATCAGGTTGGTGTTCATGATGTCTCTGACAATGATCATTGATTCCTCCTGTTTTAAAACGTTAATGCACTAAGAAAAAGAATAAGTGGTAAAATCCTTTTTGATCTGCTTGAAATTTTCTTTGGAATAGTTCTAAAAAGTATTTAAATACAACTGGTTGATCAATCTGAGATCTTGCCGGCTTTCATAAATCATCCATCTCTTTGGTTTGTCGTTTGTAGTATCTTTTTATCAGGCGCATTAACGTTGAAATTATTGTTACTCCGCTCAGTATAGCAAGAATGCCGGGGACCCAAACATGTTTATG
>Ga0307379_10003353_pt1 | contig 23339 bp, 24 predicted proteins | sample UN2MG_FD_202237 | JGI IMG/M metagenome (GOLD analysis project Ga0307379, IMG submission 202237) | Soil microbial communities from Risofladan, Vaasa, Finland - UN-2 | ecosystem: Environmental > Terrestrial > Soil > Coastal area > Acid sulfate soil | place: Finland: Risofladan, Vaasa | collected... | reverse complement strand
AAATCATTCGGGTTTCCTGAAGATTGGGAGAAGGCGATTTTTGTTGGAGGTAATTACATCTTTAATATGCCAACGATTATGAAAATAAAGGATGTTGTTCAAAAGCTAGACTATGAACCCATAATAGCTGACGAATATATAATTCCGAAGAACATATTCATCATCATTGTATGATGTTACTTCATGCTTGCAAATATGCAATTTTTGAGGTAACATCTCCAGGAGGCCAATTATTGGAAATAGAACGTGCTACTGATTGGATAGATAAAGACAATATATTATTATTATGCACAAATAGGTCAGTTGATACAGTTTCCCAAATGGTGCAGACAAAGGGATTAAAAATTGAACCATTTCAAGATCCTGAAAAAGACATTCCTGGATTGATCTCTAAATTTTTACATAGTGAAAAAAATGGTCGATGAAACTCCCCCGGACGTAGACGGCCAACCAACAATAAAGAAAGCAAGTTCGGGGATTCGCAGGGGCTCGGATTTCAGTCGGAGGGTCTAAGAAATTGTTATCTTCCATTTTTACCACGGAACTAACAAATATTACCCATGACACCATTCAGAAATTTTGTGACCAAAAAATTCCTGAAAGTCAAAAAATAGAATATAAAGTGAGTTTTCCTGAAAAGATAAAACTAGAAAGAGAAATATGTGCACTCGGAAATACGTTAGGAGGCATTATCTTTATCGGAGTTGAGGCAGATAAAAAGACAAATATTCCAATAGCTATTCCAGGCATCACATTAAAAAAAGGTCTTGAAGAAAAAATAATAAACAAGTGTCTAAGTTGGATAAACCCTCCACTTCTACCTGAAGTTAAGGTCTGCGCATTCGACTCAGATAATAAAGCTGTCATTTTTATTCGGGTTCATAAAAGCATTCATGCTCCACATGAAATAATGCGTGATAATGAGATATTGGTTTGCGCACATAATCGAATCGCAAAAGCAAATTTAAACACAATAGAACAATTACTTGAAAGAAGAAACCAACAATCACGTGGTGGTATCTCTCACCATCTCTCAAACTCATATAAAAATATCGATGCAAATGAAAACGATTTCCAAAGTGTAGTACTTGCGCCTAAATTAGGTTTGCAATCAAGGTTGACATTCAATAATACCCTTGACAATGATCTAAGAAAAGCCTCGGATGTGGTTCATCATTGGAACGACATTAAACGTGCTCCACATAAGATTGAGTTTTTTTCTAAAACAAGAGATGGGATAAAATTAGCTTATGCTCAAATTTTCTCGGATGGACGAGTTACTTATCAAGAGCCAACTAATCTGAAGGAAAAAGCTCTCTATTATTCTCGGCCATTACAGTTTTTAAAAAGGTGTATTGAAGCAGCTGAAAAAGTATATCCCATTTTTGGTTATCATGGCGAAATCGAAGTTGGATTATCCATCAATGGAGTTAATAATGTAAAGTTAGAATTTCCGAGTCGAATCCTAGTAAGAGAAGGTGGTAATATTTGTGAAATACCTATGATATACATTCAGAGAACAATTGATCTCAGAGAACTCGACATGTTACGTGAGATTTTTAAAAGTATCTTCAACGAATATTGCAGATGGTTTGACTTATCATGGGATGATGATACTATCACGAGTTTTATCTCTGAGTTATATCCCTTGGCGAGCGCGAGCTAATCTTTAATCTGTGATGTGTGTCAGCTACACATGTGCATAACCCTTAAGCGGTGAAGCGCCCCCCCCCGCAGCGAGCCGCCCTGGTGCACGCAAGAGCACCAGAAAAAACCATAAAACACCAATAAACAAATCCCAAGAGAACACTGTAATGAGAATAACCCCCCGGGCCCGCTTTCACTCTATGCGCGATGGGAAGATCGATGGCCCCTGAGCTAGAGAAGGGCGCCCATCCTGAAGGCGTCCACGTAATCCTCAAGGAGGTATTGCCAGTGCTCCATCCTCAGGAGGCCCTCCACGTCGAAGCCGCACTTCTTGTAGACGTGGATGCCCGCCTCGTTGTGGGCGTAGACACTGAGGCCGATCTTCTTCAGACCCCTCGCCCTCCCTATCTCGACCATGAGCCGCGTGAGTAATGTTCCGAGACCTTGCCCCTGGAAGTCGTCGTGGACCACGATGCCGAACTCGGCCTTGTGCCGGGTCTCCTCCCTCGCTGAGAAGTGGAGGATGGAGCTTGCCACGACCCTGACTGGGTGCATGGCGTCGAAGGCGAGGATGGGCAGGCTCCTCTCGTAGTCGAGGCCTTCCACCCATCTCGTTATGAGTTCATGGGTGTATCTGTCGGGGACGTTTCTGAGGCTGTTCTCTGACAGGGTGGAGTACATGTCCCAGAGGGGCTCCAGATCCGTTTTCCTCTCCGCCCTAAGGAGCACTCTGGCTCCGTCCTTTAGCGTCACCTCCTTGCTCCAGGCCTCTATGTCGGAGAAGTTGAACTCCATGTCTGCGAATAGCCCAGCTTGGGATATAAGGGAGTGCGGTTTCCAGCGTGTCATCACTATGCAGGTGGTGCGGTCATGCCTCCACTCGTTCATGTCCTAGTCGTGCGCGCATGGATCCATCTAGACATGAAATTTAGAGTGTGGTTCAACGAACCTCTACTTAATATCGCGCCGATACCGCATTAATCTAAGCCGTGCGCGCCTTCATGTCAGTCGCCTATTTTCTGATATAACTCTTGAAATATCTCCAGGACCAGCTCCATCTGCTTAAGGTACTGGTTGGTGGTGAGGAGCTCGTATTTATACACCTCGGAGACGCTGTGCTTCAGCTCCTGAATCTTCATGTCCAGCTCCTCGATTGAGGATGCAGGTTCTTCGTGGTTTACCATTCTCTGGCTCATCAGGTTAGCCATCACGTTTCACGAGGTTGGATTCATTTGTGAATATATAAGGCGGACTCAAGTATCTCAATGACCTGTTGAAATCATGTAATGTACTCACATATTGTGACCATCGACGTTGAACCTTGACTGAATACTAGGGGTCGAAGGCGAGACCTAGATCAACGTTATTGGTGCTCGTACTCCACACCAAGCTTCTAAAGGCGGTCTTTGCCTAATTCCCATGGGCTCTTAGTCGCGCGCCCGCCAACGTCCCTGGACTGAAATCTTTTATTCAGAAAAATCTTCTCAAAGAACATGTACTACTTCTCCTACGGCTCCTTCATCGACTTCGAGACCCTGAAGAGGCACTGCCCTAGCGCGGAGTTCGTCACGAAGGCGATCCTCCCCAACTGGGAGGTCCAATTCAACTTCATGAGCCAGACGTATAACGGAGGTGTCACAGGCATCGAGCCCGCTTTAAACAAAATAGTCCACGGAGTGGTCTACTCTATAACGGAGGACGAGATGATGCACCTGGACACCATCGAGGGCGTCCCCTCAGGCATCTACTACAGGCACACCATCACCGTCGTCGACAACGGTGGAAAGCCCATGAAGGTCTACACCTACAGGACCACCAATCCCCGGGGGCCCTTCAAGCCCACCAAGAGGTACCTGAACCTCATGATCAAGGGCGCCAAGGCGTGGGGTCTCGACCCCGAGTGGATCGAAGAACTCCAGGGCATGGAGACCGTCGACTAGGCTGCTCAGCCGGGCAAGAGATATTAACCGTGCCCTCAGTCTTCAATCTGTGGTTTAAGATGGACACTGAGTGTAAGACTGTCTACTTCTCGGAGAGGGGGAAGGCTAACACCGACAGGACCCTGGAGCTAGCCAAGGAGAGGGCTGACGAGTTGGGCATAAGGAGCGTCGTCATCGCCTCCTACACGGGCTACACGGGGGTGAAGGCCTCTGAGGTCTTCAAGGGCTTCAACCTGGTGGTCGACGCCGGCATGGTGGGATTCAGGGAGCCTAACGATATCCGGATGGACCCGGCCAACCTCAAGGTCATGGAGAGGAACGGCGCCAAGGTCTTCCACGCCCTCCACTCCTTCGGCACCCTAGGGAGGGCCATCAAGAACAAATTCGGCCCTATCCAGGTGGACGAGATAATCGCCAACGTCCTCCGGCTCCTCGGCCAGGGCGTCAAGGTCGCCTGCGAGTGCGCCTGCATGGCCTGCGACGCCGGCCTCATCAGGTCCGGGGAGGAGGCGATCAGCATCGGGGGCTCCGGCGGCGGCGCGGACACTGCCATCGTCCTCACCCCCAGCAACACTCACAGGTTCTTTGACATGAAGATCCACGAGATCATCTGCAAACCCAGGTGAGCAGTGCTGGCTCAGAGCGAGGGGCTCATCACATTCCTCTACTATGAGGACGTCGAGAAGGCTGCCGAGTTCTACAGGGAGACGATGAACTTCGAGCAGGTGATGGACCGTGAGTGGGTGAAGATTTTCAAGGTCTCCGGGGGCGCTCACGTCGGCCTCGTCAACGCCGAGGGGGGGTGGCACAAGCCCAGTGAGGAGAAGCCCGTCATGCTCTCGGTGATGGTCTCCGACGCTGACGAGTGGCACAGGCGCATCACGAGCATGGGGGGAAGGACCGATCTGGAGGCGCCGAAGGACGGCGGGGAGATCAAGATGAGGGCGTTCCGCACGTGGGACCCCGAGGGCTACGTCATAGAGATCGTCGAGTTCAAAACCCCCTACGGCCTCTGACGCCACGGGCACCCTCCTTATAACACAGTTACTCTTGATGATATCGGTATGGGGGGCAAGCTCGTCTCAGCTCTGGACTGGAACAGAGACGGAGGGGGCTGGAGACTCAACCTCGTACTGCAAGATGGGGGATACGAGAGGAAGCCCCTCACCACCGGCTCCGACATCTCCTTCACCGTCCAGAGGGGACGCTTCTGCAGGGGCTATACCAGGCTAGCCACACGGGATAAGGGGGGCAGTACAGACTCATGGAGGGAGAGGACCCCCTGCCCCGACAACGCGGAGATAAAGAGCGGCAGCCAGTGCAGCCTGTGCAGGAGCATCGACATCATGAACCCCTGCCTACGCTGCGTCGGCGACGAGTGCCAGGCCCTCCTCGAGGTCAGAAGAGCCTGCGAGGGGAACGAGTGCTACGTCTATCTCGCCTCCTTCAATGGCAGGATCAAGGCAGGCGTCTCGAGTGGCGCCAGAGTTATCAAGAGGTGGATTGAGCAGGGGGCGGACGCCGCCGTCAGAGTCCTTAGAGGGAACGGTATGGAGGTGCGAAGGTTCGAGAAGAGGATACAGGAGAAGATGGGCGCCCTAAACCACCTCAGGACCGACCAGAAGCTGGACCTCCCCACGAACGGAGTGGCTGACGACCTAACGAAGCTGAGGAAGTTCGCGGTGCAGGTCCACGCTGCGTTCCCCGAGGAACACCACATCAAGGAGGAGCCCAGAGCAATTATCCCCCTCTATGGCATCGCCGACCTCGACGTGAAGCCACTGAGGCTCAGGATAGAGGAGGGAGCGACGATCTCGGGACGGATAATCGGCGCGAAGGGCTCCGTCCTCATCGTGAACATGGGCAGCCTCCCTAGGGTCATCAACATGAGGAACCTCATAGGCAGGAAGATCGCCTTCGACAAGCCCCCCGACGCGAGGACGCAGTCGGGCCTCGACAGGTTCATACAGAGAACCTGAGCAAGTCTTTTATCATCAACGCTGAACTCAGGGGTTGTTGCACAATGGTGAACCTGAACCTTGAGGGAGCCCTGACGTTCTTCTACTACCACGATCTCGACGAAACCGCCACCTTCTACGAGGACGTCATGGGCTTCGAGAAGATGATGGACACGGGCTGGGTGAAGATATACAGGATCAAGGACGGCGCCCACCTGGGCCTAGTGAACGCCGAGAGGGGCTCCCACAAACCGAGCCGCGTCAAGCCCGTGAGGCTGCAGGTCATGGTTGAGGACGCCGACGCCTGGTTCCAGCACCTGAAGGACAAGGGCGTGGAGCTGGACAGGGAGGCCCCCCACGTCGGCAAGGAGCTCAACATCAAGGCGTTCTCCGTGAAAGACCCCGGCGGCTACACCGTCGAACTCTGCGAGTACACGAGCCCCTACGGCGTCTAGCCACCGACCTTGGCGATGGACTCCAAGGCCTCCGCTATCCTCTCCAAGTCGGACCAGCGGTTCCAGAAACCGACGGAGAGGCGCACCCCCTCGGGCTCAGTGACCCCAATGGCCCTGCCAAAGATGTAGCTCTCCCTGAGCTTGGCGGCCACTTCAAACGGCGGCACCCCTTCAACCGCGAAGGTCATGAGGCTATTCTGCTCACGGCCTGAGATCAGCTCCACCCCCTCCACCTCGTCGAGCCTCCCCCACAGGTCCCAGTATAGGCCCCGGTTACGCTCAAAGATGTAGCTCCAACCGACCTGCTCCGTGAGCCACCTCACGGCGGCGGTGCCCCCGCTGATGACAGGGAGGGGCCTCGTACTCACCTCGTACCTCTGGGCGGTGCCCCAGAGCGCCAGCTCCCCGCCCATGCCGTGCCCCGAGTCGGTGAAGACCCCCGAGTACGTAGGCTTCACCCGGGGAATCACGTCCCGGTCAACATAGAGGACGCCAGCACCATCTGGGCCACACAGGAACTTGTGCCTAGACAAAGCGTAGCCATCGACGCCCAACTCCTTAACGTCCACAGGCACCGTCCCCACGGCCTGGATACCGTCCGCTAGAATGAGGGCATCCCGCTCGTGGGCCACCTCGCTCATCACCCTCAGGTTGACGCGCGCCCCCGTCGCGTAGTTGACGTCAGACATCAGTATCATCCTCGTCCTCGGGGTCATCGCCTTGGAGACCGCCTCCACGGCGTCGACCTCCCCGTTGCCCTGCTCCGCGACGATCAATCTGACACCCCTCCGCTCGGCGAGGACCCGGAGGGGAACGAAGGCGGCGGGATTCTCGAGGCTCCCCGCTATCACCTCGTCCCCGCGATGGAACTCGAACCCCCAGAGGAAGATGTTCATGGCGGTCGTCGACGAGTCACACAACGCCACCTCCCCAGGCGCGCAGCCGAGGAAGCCCGAGAGCACCCCCTTCGCCTCGTCGATGACCCTGGAGTACCTCGCCAGCCCCGAGCCCACCGCCCTCATGGCATCCGCGTCGTCCCCCCTGGACGCAGCCTCGTCCCGGTAGGCCTCCTCGATAGCCCGCCTCGCGGCCCTGCAGAGGGGCCCCCACGATCCAGCGTTCAGTGAGATCAGGTTATCCGGGAGGTAGAGCTCCTCCCGGATACGTTCGACCTTGCCGTCGTCTCCCCCGCTCATCGGATCATCCGCTCACACGGTCACTAGTATCGTTTAAGTTCTGATAAGAGTTGTCCACGAACATGTGAACATCTTGAAACTGCTTACAAAATCAGATGAACGATACATAATCATTATAATAACTCTAAAGCAAGTTTTGCTTCGAAGCCCATTGACTCAGGACACACTCCAGGGAGTCGTGACACCCCTGCTACACCTTTGGATGGAAGAAACATCGTACGACCTCACCAACATCGAGGGGGAGATAGCACCGGAGGCGGAGGAGTTCTCCGCAAAGGTGCAGATCAGGAAAGCCGGTGAGAAAAGATACAGCAAGGGCAAGATACAGATCGATGACAGCGATGTCCACTTGACCTGGAAAAAGTTCCTGGGCAGCAAGCAGGAGATCAGCTTCGCGCGCGAGGAGGTCGAGAGCGTCGGCTTTCAGGAGCGGGGCGTCCCCGTTGAGATAGTCGCACCGGGTCCCAAAACCAGCCCACAGTGGTTGACCCTCGAGATCCTGCTGACCAACGGTGAGGGTTACACCATCTACGTCGGCCTGAACTCATCGGAAGAGGCCATATCCAGATTCATCGAGATCCAGAGCCTCCTCTCAGGAGGAGACGGCTCAGGGAGTACCATGGGGAAACTGAGAAACGTCGAGGAGTGGGCAGCCCCAGAAGTCAATGGACCATCTATGGCTCACCAGCTACACCTCTCATGCCCCCACTGTAGGGTCGTCGACACAAAGTACTGGTACTGCTCCCAGTGTCAGGAGGAGCAGCCCTACTACGTCGGCGGGAGGATGCACCACGTTTGCCCCAAGTGCGGATACGACAAGGAGGAACTAATGCCGGATCCAGAGCTGCTGTGCCCAGAGTGCTTCCAGTACGCCCCCTCTTCAGAGTGGAAACCAGCCTGACGCCATAACGCCCTTTTTTATACGCTCACGCCAGCATATAGCCCTCATACCAAAGCTTAAGCCGACTTCTACAATCAGAAGTGCGAGGATTCAGCATGGATGAGAAAGGCTGCTACATGATGGCGGCAGGCAAGAAGGCGACAGCTGATGGCTCCGTCCTGGTCGCCCGCAGCTGCGACGCCTCGGGCGGGGACGACGTCGTCCAGGTGTTAGCGGTACCCCGGAGGAAGCACAAGGAGAACGAGACCATTAGGATACCAGGGGCTCAGGGCACCGTTCTGCCCCAGGTCCCTGAGACCTACGCGTACCTCGGCATCATGATGGTGACCGAGGGGACAGACATCGCCGAGGCCGAGGGCGGCGTCAACGAGTTCCAGGTGGTCGCCGGCACATCGACAGGGGGCTGGCTCAACCAGAAGGCTCAGAACCTGATCCCGAGGATGCCCACGTCGGTCGGAGACTACAGGATGACCCTCGTCCTGGAGAGGTGCAAGACCGCCAGAGAGGGCGTCGAGCTCGTGGGAAAGCTCACGGACGATTACGGGGCGCGCACCGACAACTACATCGTCGCGGACCCCAACGAGGCGTGGTTCTACGAGGAGTACAGGGGCAACCTCTGGGCCGCCGTCAGGGTCCCAGACGACAGCTTCGTCGTCCAGGCGAACTCCGTGAGGATCGACCACGTCGCATTCCACGACCCGGCCAACTTCCTGGGCTCGGACAATCTCATCAGCTTCGCCGTGGAGAAAGGGCTATACGACCCCGACTCCGGGGAGCCCTTCAACCCGTCGAAGGTCTACGGAGCCCAGACGGGGAAGGTGAGGCACGGGATACCAGCGCCCGAGTACGACCGGCGGCGGATCTGGAGGGGCATCAGCCTCCTGGCGCCCTCGACGAACCCGGACCCCGAGGAGCCATCATGGGTCTACCCGCTGTTCGTGAAGCCGGACAACAAGCTCACCCCCAAGGACCTCCTGTCGCTTTTCACTGACCACTACCAGGGCACCAAATACGACCCCTACGGGACACACACAGACGAGTACAAGCCCACGGTCAGCCCCATGATCGCCACCGACTCCACGCAATACGAGTCACCATTCCACATCAACGAGAACAGGGAGTACCAGCGCGCCCCCATCTGGGGCACAGAGAGAATCATCGGAACACCGAGGTCCGTCACCAACTGGTGCGCCCAGCTCAGGGACTGGATGCCCAACCCCATCGGCGGCCTCATCTGGGCCGGCATCGGGGAGGGCGCCACCGCGGGGCGGATCCCCTGGTACGTAGGCATCAAGGAGACCCCGGAGCCCTACACCATCGGGACGAGGCCCTACAGGCCCACGAGGGACCCCCAGGCGATGAACGAGTACGACCCGAGGTCCGCCTACTGGAACTTCAGGATCGTCACCAACCTGGTGAACCTGTTCTACACGGCGACGAAGGACGAGGTGATCCCCGCCTGGAGGGCGTGGGAGGAAACGAACTTCCGCCTTCAGGACGCCGTGGAGAGGACGGCTCTTGAGCTCTACGAGGACGACCCGGAGCTGGCCGTCGACTTCCTGACGAGCTATAGCTGCACCAAGGCTACGGAGGCCCTGGAGACGGCGAAGAGGATGACAGTCAGGCTCCACACCGTCATCAGCCACTTCAACGCCCCCCTCTAACCCTTTTTCCACCATTTTTCAGGAAACTAAGAAACCCAGTGAATATCCTGCCGGGCGCATGTCTTTTAATATCAAAGGCCCGATACCCTGTACCCATGAGCGCATTAAAGAAACCAATCACTCCGAGGGATATGGTGGATATCAAGACGGTCTCGGATCCCAGGATCTCACCTGACGGAAGATGGGTCGCATACGTCGTCTCCGAGTTCGACATGGAGGAGGACAAGCAGAAGCGGGACATCTGGGTCGTCTCCACAGCTGACTCCAAGCCCTTCAAGGTCACGGACGACAGCAAGAGCGGAACCCCTCGATGGTCACCCGACAGCAGGACCCTCGCCTTCTACTCAACCAACGAGGGAAAGAGAGATCTCTGCCTCGTCGACCCGGAGGGGAACGGCAGACGCACCCTCGTGAGCTTCGAGACTAGCAACGCCTTCATCCACAGGGCGGGGGAGACCCTGGCGTGGGCCCCCGACGGCTCGGCACTGGCTTTCACGGCGACGGACGACCCGAAGCCGGACCAAGAGAACATCGTCATCATGGAGAGGCTGATGATGAAACACCTCACAGGCTTCATGGACTTCACGAGGACCCACGTCTTCGTAGTGCCCAGTTCCGGGGGAGAGGCGGAGAAGCTCACCTCTGGGGACCACGACGACCACTCCATCTGCTGGTCGGCGGACAGCCGGGAGGTTATCTTCGTCTCTGACAGGAGCGAACAGAGTGACCTCTTCGTCAGGAACGACGTCTGGGCGGTCTCCGTCGAGACAAAGAAGGAGCGCCAGATCACCTGCACCCTGGGGGCGGCCTACAAGCCCCAGTGCTCACCCGACGGCAGGTACATCGCCTACCTCGCCACGACTAGGGCGGACACGAGCAACGACAGTGTCCACGAGGATCTCCACCTCTGGCTGATCTCCACAGATGGTGAGGGCTTCAAGGACCTCGTAAGCAAGCTGGACAGACCCTGCTCATCATTCGTATGGTCCGCCAAGGGCGACCGCATCTTCTTCACGGCAGGCGATCGAGGCAGGGTTCCCCTTCTTTCAATTAGCCCCGAGGGAGGAGAGATAGTAGAAGTGATGTCGGGGGACTGGCAGATCTACCGGGGAGGCGACCTGAGTATCTCCACCGACGGCAAAGTGACCTACCTGAAGGTCGACGCCATCCACCCGGCTGAGGTGCACATCGCCTCCGTCGACGGGACGGGAGAGTCCAAGCTCACCGACGTCAACGGCTTCCTCAGGGACTTCCACGTCAGCGACTCCGAGGCCTACTGGTTCAAGACCTTCGACGGCTACGACGTGAAGGGCTATATAGTGAAGCCCAGGGGCTTCGAGGAAGGTAGAAAGTACCCAACCCTCCAGTACATCCACGGCGGCCCCCACGGCATGTTCGGATACAGCTTCAACGAGATGGTGCAGATAGTCGCCTCCGCGGGCTACGTCGTAGTCATGGTGGACCCGAGGGGGAGCAGCGGCTACGGCCAGGCGTTCAGCGACGGCTGCGTCCTCAACTGGGGCGGCGGCGACTACAGGGACCTGATGCTCGGTCTCGACGTCGCCATCGAGAGGTTCCCATTCATAGACGCCAAGAGACTCGGGGTCACCGGCGGGAGCTACGGCGGCTACATGACCAACTGGGTCGTTACCCAGACGGACAGGTTTAAGGCGGCGGTCTCCAGAGCCTGCGTCACCAACCTCCTCAGCTTCGCCGGTACCTCAGCGGTCTCCAGCCTCATGGAGCAGGAGTTCAACGGGATCCCCTACGAGAACCTGGCGCTCCTCGCCCAATGGAGCCCCATCACCCATGTAAGAAACGTGGTGACACCCCTGCTTCTGCTCCACGGGGAGGCGGACTACACCTGCCCCATCGGGCAGAGCGAGGAGATGTTCAAGGCGGTGAAACGCCTCGGCGTCGACACCATGCTGGTCAGGTACATGGGGGAGGGCCACGGCATCAGGAAAAAGCCCTCCAACAAGGTCGACTACTACCAGAGGCACGTCGACTGGTTCGCCAAGTACCTCTAATTTTTTTTAAAATGGGGATTGAGGGGTCATCCCTCTAACTCCACTCTCTTTCTTAAGACTCCGCCCTTCTCGGAGTTGGCCACGACGGTCACTTCGGCCTTCCCGCCCTTCACTCTGAGGAGCCACTGAGCAGCCTTCAGTGACTTGTCCCCTCCCTGGCCGTACATTCCCCCGAAGTAACGGCCTGGGGGATCCCTCTTGGGCCCCAGGTTGGTGTAGAACCTGCCCGGGAGCCTGTCGCTCCTCCCCTCGATATGACCGAGCTCCGCCTTCCTCGAGCCCATGAGCACCTCGACGCCTCCGCCGTACTCCACCTCGACGGTGATAGGCTTCGCGATGTTGGCCTTCCTCGACTGCTCTGTGATGTTCGTTGGCAGGAAACCGTCGTTCCTCACAACTGCGGTGACCTTGTACAAGCCCGACCCGAGATCCTCCTTCTCGACCTTGAGGTCGATGAGGGGGGTCAGGGAGGCGTAGGCGATCATGAAGGTCCCTGCCCTCGCGCACTCCTCCTCGATGAACTTGTCAGGGGGGTTCCTCCAGGTGAACTTGTCCTTCCAGCCGCCGATCTCCACGAGGCCCAGCTGCGGGTGGTCGCGAGGAGTCCATTCGGAGAAGCCGTCACCGTCCAGGGCCTCGTCGTTCCATTTCAGTAACTTCAGGTTCTCCTCCTCGGTCCTGTTGTCCTCCCGGCCGAACCTGATGCCGCCCCTCTCCTTGAAGTTGCCGAGGCCGGCGTGGCCGGCGAAGTCCCAGAGTTCGTAGGTCCAGGCGTAGACCCCCATTATGTCGAAGAAGAAGTCCTTCGCCGTCCCTACCCTGGGCTTCTGGGGGTCAAGGGTGAACAAAGCGCTGTTGCCTCCAACGCTCGGGTACTTCGACTCGCCTGTGAGCTCCGTCCCCATCTCTCCCATGAACTCGTAGGTGGCGATGTCCCTGATGTCGAGCTCCTCGTCGCCGACGGCACTAGAGGAGCGTACGATGATGCCACCGTGGGTGTGATACGCGAGGCCGCCACAGATGTTCTTATGAGTCCTCCAGAAGTCGGCCTGCGCCCGGGCCTCGGGCTCGTCCAGGGGGACGTCGACGCCGTAGGCTCTGCTCTCCGGCTTCCACCTCTCAGGCCAGTTCCTGTTGGTGCCCCCGATCCACCGGGACGGCGCCAGCTTTATCTCTCCGCCGTCGTAGCCACGGATCAGCCCCTCCCCGTAGACCTTGTAGTAGACGCCCCCGAACTCGTCGGGCTCCCGTTTCACCAGTATCCTCGGGTCCTCATCGCTGACCTTCCAGTCGCCGTTGGGGTCCCTGACCCTCATCTGGGTGATGAAGCCATCGCCGTCGACGTCCTCCTCGTAGAGTCCTTCTTTCCACTCGAACTCGGGGTTCGGGATGCCCCCTCCCGTCCTCTTGTACGGCGTGTTCAGGTAGATCTCCGCTCCGTCGGGGTTGAGGCAGGGCAGAATGTAGAAGCAGCGGGTGTCCAGCAGCCCTGTGATCTCGTCGTCCCTCCCGTAACCCTCCAGAAGGTACTTGATCATCCAGAGGCTGACCTCCTTCCCGGTCACCTCCCCTGAGTGAGTGTTACCGTCGACGTAAACGGCGGGCTTATCGCAGGCGTCGCCCGTGGACTTCGTGGTCAGCTCCATGAGCCAGAGCTCCCGCCCTGCGGTGCTCTTCCCTATCGAGTAGAGCTCGCAGATGGACGGGTGCTCCTCAGCGAGGCCCTTGAGGGTCTCCGTCATCTCGTCGTAGCCGTGATAGTGGTCGAAAACCAGGTTGACCATAATAAATCAGAGGAATATCCCCTGAGGAGTATAAGTCGGTTCGCATCCTCTAGACCTGAACGCCCCGGAAACGAAGTTGTTTTATGTTTTCTGGGCCATTACGGTCACGATGTTGTATGGTTGAAGTACTTGAAGGACTCCACTCCATAAACCTCTCTGAGGGGGGTGGGCTGAGCCTTGAGTGTTGGCTCCTAGACTGCCCGGAGGGCCTGGTCCTCGTGGACACAGGGATGCGGGATCCGGCGCTGGAGAAGATAGAGGCAGAGCTCAAGGGGATGGGAAAGTCGTGGAGGGACATCGACGTCTGCCTGATAACCCACAAGCACGGCGACCACGTGGCGAACCTCGCCAAGGTCGTCGAGCTTTCGGGATGCAAAGTCATGGCCCACAAGGGGGACGCCGGGGAAATCCAGGATTCAAGGGGCGTCCCCGTCGAGGGGCTGGAGCACAAGCAGGTCCTCCCCTACTGCGGTGTCGAGGTAGTCCACGTCCCAGGGCACTCCGCAGGGAACGTGTCTTACTACCTGCCGAAGCAGAGGGCTCTCATCGCGGGGGACACCATCTTCGGCGACGACGAGGGGACCCTCGAGTCACCACCTGAACGCTACTGCATGGACGCCGACCAGGCGAGGCGGGAGATCAAGCGGCTGCTGGACTACGACTTCGACGCACTGCTGATCACCCACGGCAAGAACACGATGAAGGACGCCAAGGAGAAGGTAGAGAAGCTCTGAATGACACCTTCTACACGTCCCCTTTTTTTACCAACTCCTTAAACGAATACTCAGTCCCTAATTCGAGATCCGACACCGATTACGGAAAAGACATGCAACATCCGACCTATGATACCTTTTTAAGGGGTTTGATCGCTACTCTACGCTAGGACTTACAGGGTCCTGCTGAAGCACTATGAGAAGGTTAGAGTCTTGGGACAACAGTGAGCGCCCCCGGGCCGAGGAGGCATTTTTTTGACTCTATCCCAGCTCAGACCCTGATCGCACTATCCTTCAACATTATCAGCCTCTTCGCAGGGGGCCTCATCTCACTCTTCACTCCCCAGTTCCAGGCGGCGTCGTGGATCCTCGCCCTCTTCCCGCCGATCCTCACCATCAGGGGGGGCATAGGCGGTATCTTCTCTGGGAACCTCGCGACGATGCTCCACCTTGGGTTCATTAAGCCCCAGATCAGGGACAACACGCCCCTCTACCGGCAGCTCATTAGCGCCGTCTTCTCCATCACCCTTATCGACACCCTCGCCATGGGGCTCTTCTCGTTCACCCTGAACGCCGCCCTGGGCAAGGTCACACTAGCGCACCTGCCCATCTTCGTCGTGGTGCCCCCGGTGGCCTGCTCCCTGGCGATGGCCCTCTCCATCCCGTTGACGTCGGTGATCGCCATCGTCACCTTCAGGAGGGGGCTCGACCCCGACATCCTCGTCTACCCCATCCTGGCGTCCGTCAACGACATTGTGGTGACCGCTGCCTATGTTTCGACGGTGCTCATGGTGCTTGGGGGCGGGGCGTACATGATCCTCCTATGGACGCTCTTCCTCGCCATCATCGTGGCGACGGCCCTCATCTCCTGGCAGAACCGCCGGGTCAAGTTCTTCTTCCAGACCATCAGGGAGGGGACGACGGTGGTCATCATGTCCAGCCTCTTCGGGAGCGTCAACGGCGTCTTCCTCTCAGGCCTTAGCGCGAGCCTCCTCAGGTACCCGGGGGTGATGGTCCTCTACCCGGCCCTAACGAACGCCCTCGGGAACATCGGGTCCATCATCGGCTCGACGACCACGACCTCCCTCGCGCTGGGCTACGTCAGGAGCCTGAGAGAGGAGGTAAGGGAGGCGGCCACCAAGGTGCTCCAGATCGAGGCGGTTGCCTTCGGGATGCACGCCGTCTTCGCGCTCACGACCTACCTGATAGCCTACTCCACGCCCAGGGTCAGCCTGGGCAAGCTGATGGAGATCGCCCTCCTATCAAACCTGACGAGCTTCATACCCATCTCCCTCGTCTCCCTGGCCGTCGCCCATCAAGCGTTCAAGAGGGGGCTCAACCCTGACAACGTCGTCATACCCGTCATCACGACAATGTCTGACACGACTGCCACGCTGACCTTAATCCCCGTCATCATGGTCCTCAAGGGTCTCGGGCTCATCTAGGGGTCAGAGGCATAGATATATTGCCCCCAGCCGCTTATAATCGGAAGGCGGTGCCCAATTTCCGAAGCTGCCCAGAGTGCGGTGCCTCCATAGAAGAGGACTCCAACTTCTGCCCCTACTGCGGATACAGACTTGACCCTATTACAGATGCAGGGGATGACACTGAGGATGTGCTTCATGAGGTGTCTCTGGGATACCTCGCCTCAGAGGCCTGGAGGAGCCTGCAGAGGCCATCCCCCATCAGAGAGACGCCTTCGTCAACGGTCTTCACGAGGCGCCCGACGACTCCGATGTTCAAGTTCATAATCCTCGGCGGTTTGATGACAGTGACGGGCCTCACTGTGAGCTACGGAGGAGACTGGCTCACCTACTTCGGCTACACCGTCTCGGGCTTCGCGGCCCCTCTCCTCTACCTCGCGTGGATGCTCAGGAACGACAGGTATGAGGAGGAGCCCCTCCCCCTCATCGCCCTTACCTTCGGCTGGGGGGCCTTCTGCACCATCTTCGCAGGGCTCCTGAACAGCCTCATCTTCTTCCCCCTCCTCGGGGCGCCAGGAGCCGCCCTCGTTGAGGAGCCCCTCAAGCTACTGGGCGTTTACTGGATCACCAGCCACAAGCTCTTCGGGTCGGAGCTGAACGACCATCTTGACGGTATGATCTATGGCGCGGCAGCCGGGGCTGGCTTCGCCGGGCTAGAGAATGTCTACTACATCGGTGGCATGATCATGGAGGGCGGTATCCCACCCTTCCTAGCCATCGTCATCAGGTCGGCGGCGGCTTTCAACCACATCGTCTGGACGGCGATGGCGGGGAGGAGCGTCGGCCTAGCGAAGGTGCTACGGGGGTACAACGTCCCCTCCGACCTGCTCGCCGGGCTCGTGGTAGTGGTCCCCCTCCACTTCCTCTGGAATCTGGCGCCCGTGGAGTTGTCCCTCTTCGTCCTGCTGCCCCTGAACCTGTTGCTACTCCTCAGGCAGGTGAGGACCGCCCAGGAGGACGAGGTGAGGTGGGGCTTCCTGACCTCGGCCCCCGTCGAGTGACCCTGAGCGGGGCTTAGAAAACACTAAATTGGCATAGGCAGATAATCAGCATTGATCGATTTGGACGTCTACAAGGAAACCAAACTCGCACTCTACAGGACGATGGTGCGGATAAGGACCTTCGAGAACGGCGCACGAAGGCTCATCAAGGACGGGCAGATCCCCGCCCGATTCGGGTTCTACACGGGCCAGGAGGCCGTCGCCGCGGGAGTCTGCGCCCACCTCGGCCCCGAGGACCAGATCGGGAGCACCCACCGCCCCCTCGGCCACCTCGTGGCGAAGGGCTGCGACATGAATAGGCTAATGGCGGAGCTCTGCGCCAAGAGGACGGGTTTCAACAAGGGCAAGTCTGGACCCTACCACACCTTCGACCCCGACTCAGGATCCCTGGGGGCCAACGGCATCGTCGGGGGCAGTGTCCCCATGACGGCAGGATACGCACTTGCACACCAGCTGAGGGGGGACGGCGGCGTGGCGGTCTCCTTCTTCGGGGAGGGCGCCTCCAACCAGGGAGGGGTTCAGGAGACCCTCAACCTCGCCGCCTGCTGGGAGCTCCCCCTCGTCTTCGTCTGCGAGAACAGCAGCCCCGAGGTCCAGAGAATGCTGGGCCACGAGATCGACTACCCCCAGCTGAGCATCGACGACGTCTCGGAGAGGGCCGCCGCCTACGGCATCCCAGGTTCATCCCACGTGGGATGGGACGTCCTGGAGGTATACGAAGCCGTGGGAGATGCAGTCGCGAGGGCGAGGTCCGGTGGAGGGCCGACGCTCCTCGAGTTTAAGGTCCATCAGATTGAGGGGAACCTGGAGGGCAGGATAGAGGCCGAGGAGGACGAGAGGAAATGGTGTCCCATCCACCTCTTCGGGGAGAAGCTGAGGGTCGAGGGCGTGCTGACGCCAGAGATAGAGAAGAAGATCTTGGACGAGGAGAGGGCGGCTGTAGAGGAGGCCAAGGCGTACGGGGTCAGGAGCCTCGAGCCGGAGCTACTGGAGGCCTTCACCGACGTCTTCGCGGAGGGCGCCTGAGATGTCCGTCAGGGAGATCACCTACGGCGAGGCCCTCAACGAGGCCCACGCCCTGGAGATGGAGCGCGACCCATCGATCATCGTGTTCGGGGAGAACGTCTCCAGTAGCTGGAGGGCCGCCACGAAAGGATTGAAGGAGAGGTTCGGCAGGGAGCGAGTGAGGGATGCCCCCATCACGGAGACGGCGTTCATCGGGATGGGCGTCGGGGCGGCCATCGCAGGGTTCAGACCCGTCGTGGAGATCATGCTCGTGGACTTCGGCCTCGTCGCCATGGACCAGATACTCAACCAGATGGCGAAGAGCCCCTACATGTCCGGTGGAGCCGTCAAGGTCCCGATGACCCTGAGGGCGATCTACGGTGCGGGGACCTCATCGGGGGCCACCCACTCGGAGAGCCTCTACTCCCTCTTCGCCCACATGCCCGGGCTCAAGGTCGCCATCCCGTCGAACCCCTACGACGCCAAGGGGTTACTCATCAGCAGCATCAGGGACGACGGCCCCGTCGTCTTCATGGAACACAGGCTCCTCGGCAGGATGAAAGGGGAGGTCCCTGAGGGAACATACACGGTGCCCTTCGGTGTCGCCAACCTCGTGAGGGAGGGGACGGACGTCACCGTCGTCGCCACGGGGCGGATGGTGGGCATGGCCATCGAAGCGACGGACTTCTTGAAGCAAAAGGTGAGCGTGGAGGTCATCGACCCCCGCACCATCGTCCCCCTTGACGAGGAGACGATACTCAACTCACTGAAGAAGACGGGGAGGCTCGTCGTCGTGGACGAGGACTACGAGAGGTGTGGCTTCAGCGCCGAGGTGGCCGCCATCGCGGCCGAGAAGGGCTTCAGCAGCCTGACCGCACCGGTGTCCAGGGTAGCTACGCCCAACGTCCCGCTGCCCTTCAACCCTGTGCTGGAGAGCCACCTTCTGCCCGACAGGGAGAAGATCGTCAGAGCTATCAACGGCGTAATGGCCTGACTCCCGGGTATCTCACCTCTTTTTATACCCCTTGTAAAGGAGTAAGTCTCGATTGTTATGCCTGAAAAGGTGAAGATCGAGTTCGACCACTATCACGACTACAAGGAAGTGACCGACCTCATGCAGGCCTGGGCCGTGAACCACGACGACCTCGCGACCCTGAGCAGCATCGGGAAGACGCCCCAAGGGAGGGACCTCTGGGTCTTGGCCATCACCAACAAGGCGACCGGCCCAGCGGACGACAAGCCCGGCTTCTGGATCGATGGCAACACCCACGCTGGCGAGATCACCGGCACCGAGGCGTGCCTCAAGGCGATCCACCATCTCCTCTCAATGTACGGTGACGACCCCGACGTTACGGAGCTCCTGGACTCCAAGGCGGTCTACGTGATGCCGAGGGTCAACCCCGACGGCTCCGAGATTTACCTTAACACGCCATACAGCAGGACTAGCGGTGGGATACCCAACCCGGCGTTCGAGGACGAGTTCTGTGAGGGGCTTTACCCTGTGGACCTGGACGGTGACGGCGCCATCACGAAGATTAGGATCAGAGATCCTAACGGCGACTGGAGGGTGAGCAAGAAGGACCCGCGCGTTCTAGTCAAGAGGAAGCCCGAGGAGAAGGGGGGAGTCTACTACAAGGTCTACGGTGAGGGCCTCATCAAGAACTACGACGAGGGCGAGGTGAAGATGGCCCCGTCCCGGTGGATCGGTGGCTCCAACAGGAACTTCCCCGCCGGATGGTCGCCCCTCCAGTCGGGTCAGGGGGGCCTCTTCCCCCTCTGGGAGCCCGAGGTGAGGGCGATGGCCAATTTCTTCTACGATCACAAGAACATCTCGGGGCTCCTCACATACCACACGTATAGCGGCATAGTGATGCGCCCCTACGCCCTCTGGAGCGACAAGCACTATGAGGAGGCGGGGCTCGAGAAGGACCTCGCCGTCTACAACGCCCTAGGCTCCATAGGCGCCGAGATGAGCGGCTGGCCTGTCCTCTCACCAAACGAGGAGATGACCCTGAACAAGAGGGTGGCCCGCAGTGGCTGCTCCATGGACTGGTGGTACGACCACTTCGGCCTCCTCATGTTTGGCATCGAGATCTGGGACATGCCCAGCAGAGCCGGTTTCCCCAACTTCCACGAGAGGGGGATGCGCTTCGTCTCGGGGGATCTAGCCGAGGAAGAGGAGCTCAAGCTCCTCGCCTGGATCGACAAGGAGGCCGGGGGAGAGGGCTTCGCCGACTGGACATACTTCGACCACCCGCAGCTCGGCCCCGCGGAGATCGGGGGCATCAAGACTAAGTACGTGATGCAGAACCCGCCACCTCATATCCTGGACTCCGCCCTCGACAAGATCTACACATTCCCGATCAAGCTCGCTGCCATGCTGCCTCAAGTGAAGATAACCGAGGAGAAAGTGGAGCCACTGGGCGGAGGACTCTACAGGGTCAGAGCCAGGATCGCCAACCTCGGTTTCCTGCCGACGAACGTCACAGAGCAGAGGAAGAAGATTAAGCTCGATCAACCCGTGAAGGTGAAGATCGAACTCGGTGAGGGCGTCGAGCTCATAGCCGGGAAGGAGAGAATGAAGCTTGGAAACCTAGAGGGGCGCTCCGACAGGCTTCCAGGCCACCCGTCATACGGCGCATCTGGTGGAAAGCCCGAGGGCTCGAAAAAGACCGTCGAATGGACCGTGAGGGCCGAGAAGACGCCGGCGAAGGTGAGCATCACCGCCATATCGCTGAAGGGCGGGAAGGACACGAAGGAAGTAGAGCTGGCCTAACGCCAGCACCCCCTTTTATTGATTCAGATGCCTCTTTAGTGTGGCCTCGAGGGATCCCTTTCCCACGGCTCCGAGGACACTCTCGACAGGCCTGCCACCCTTGAACACGACGAAATTGGGTATACTCATGACGCCATATTTCACGGACAGATTCCTGTTCTGGTCCACGTTTACCTTTGCGAAATTGGCCCTGTCCGAGTAGGCAGCCGCGAGTTCGTCCAGCACGGGGGCCATTATCTTACACGGCGTGCACCAGTCCGCCCAGAAGTCCACCAGCACTGGCAGCCTCGTACTCCTCAGGGAGGATGCGAAGTTGCTCTCATCCAGCTCGACGACTTTACCTCTCACCCAAGGTCCGGGATCGACCGGTCTCATCAGGCGCTTCAGCTTCTCGGCCTTGATCCTCTCAAGCTCATCGTCACGCGATCCGGATAACATCAGGATTCCTCCTCAAAACATCCCTTTTAATTTAACTCAAGGATGGGCCCTGATTCGAGTACATAATCTATAAATAGGGCGCCGCGGGGCCGCAATCAAGGTTTAAATATCAATGATTTACTCCTTACAGAGAGGATAAGTTTTGAAGGAAGCAGTTGCACAGGCCCTCGAGGATGTTCGACCCCACCTTCAGGTGGACGGCGGAGATGTTGAGTTGGTGGACGTCAAGGACGGCGTCGTCAAGGTAAAGCTCACGGGCGCATGCGCGGGATGCCCCATGTCCCAGATGACACTCAAGTGGGGCGTCGAGAACTACCTGAAGAAGAAGGTTCCGGGCGTCAAGACCGTCGAGGCCGTTTAGACACAGAGGAGAACAGATGGCGCTAAAAGCAGATATAGCCCAGGCTAAGAGCTACGGCGATGTCTTCACCCTCGTCAAGAAGTCGGTAAAGAGGTCGCTTGAACAACACAGGGTAGGGCTAATGCTCTACCTGGGCAACCTGCCCATGAAGGTTGGGGCGTTCCACCCCATGGGGACCAACGACATCGTTCTCAACAGGAGGCTCCTCGAGGAGACCGCCAAGACGGAGCCCCAGTGGAAGGCCTACGTCTTCTCCATACTTCTCCACGAGTACCTGCATACCCTCGGCTACGTCGACGAGAGGCAGGTCAGAAGGCTCACCTACCGCATCTGTCTCGACAACTTTGGCAGTGGCCACCCCGTCGTAGAGGCGGCGGCCACAGGGCCGTGGGTGAACCTGAGCCCGGAGGCGTTCGAGTCCATGGGCGAGGAGATGAACCTGGAGAGGGTGAAGGACTTTGAGCGCATCGACAGCGGCTACATAATATAATTTATTCTATCATCGGATTTCCTGAAGTGAGCGTCTTGAATAGATCGTCCTCCTGATAGCACCTGGGGCACTCAAGCCTTTCACTGTAACCGTGGGGGTAGTCGACGACCACTCCGTGGATGGGACAGGTGAACGCGTAGAAGGGAAGAGGGCCGCTCCATCCATGTCTCCTGCGGTGCTCGACGAAGACCTGTCCCGTCAGGAAAATTATCAGCCTCATGAAGTAGCTGAGCCCCAGGGAGTCGGCTATCTCAGCGCCCGTCCTCAGGTAGATACCTGGGCGGCGGGGTTTCTCCCCTGATCTGGTTGTCTTCAAGTCCTCCATGTCCCGTATCGATGAGATGACATGGTCGAGGACCTCTCCGATACGTCTCAACTTCTTCCCCGTCTGAAATCGGGAGCGTGTGCCTGATTATCGTTCTGTGACCAGCCCAAGCGATGGGAGCCGACATGGATTGGCGAGTTTTCAGCAGGTTTGAATGTCATATACTGGAAAAAGTGTTAAACCCAGGTCAGATCAATACTTCAACGGTGTTATAATTGGCAAGAGAGAAAGTGGATCCTTTCAAGTATATTGTGGAGACGGACCGCCTGATGCGTTCAGGAGGTCTCCTGCTGGTCTCAGCAGGGAACGACGGGAAGCCCAACGCCATGACCATCGGCTGGGGGCTGGTGGGTACAATGTGGGGTCAGCCCTTCTTCACCGTCGCCGTCCGCAAGTCGAGGTACACGCATAAGCTCATGGAGGCGTCCGACAGCTTCACGGTCTGCCTGCCCGCCAAGGGAATGGCCGAGGTCCTTGAGGTCTGCGGCACCAAGTCGGGCCGCGATATAGACAAGTTCAATGAGCTCAACCTGACGGCTAAGGACGGGCACGATGTGAAGGCCCCCTACATAGGGGAGTGCCCCGTGCATTACGAGTGCAAGGTCGCCTTCAAGACGGAGATGCAGCCAGGCGAGCTCATGAGGGAGATTGAGGACAAGGTCTACTCGAGCGGGAACTACCACGTGCTCTACTACGGGCACATCAAGGGTCTCTACGCCGTAGACGGGGTATCCGAGAAGCTGCCGTGAGGGTCGGGAAAAGTGAAGATACTCATCGTCTACGACTCGGCCTCCGGGAACACCGAGAAGATGGCGCACTATATCGGGGAGGGGGTCGAGGAGGAGGGCGTCGACGTCGAGGTCAAGAAGGTCGATGAGGCGTCCGTCGACGAATTGACAAAGGTTGAAGGCCTCATAATTGGCTCCCCCGTCTACTACGGCCTCCCCACGGCGAAGATCAAGGCGTTTCTGGACGAGTCCGTGAAGTACCACGGCAAGCTCGACGGCAAGGTAGGTGGAGCATTCACGAGCAGCGGGGGTATCCACTCGGGCGCGGAGACCACCATCATGGCCCTCAACGAGGCCCTGTTCATCCACGGGATGGTCATCCAGGGGACATCAAGCACCAACCATTACGGAGCGGCCTCGATAGGAGCGCCCAACGACAAGGA
>Ga0307379_10003351_pt1 | contig 23342 bp, 17 predicted proteins | sample UN2MG_FD_202237 | JGI IMG/M metagenome (GOLD analysis project Ga0307379, IMG submission 202237) | Soil microbial communities from Risofladan, Vaasa, Finland - UN-2 | ecosystem: Environmental > Terrestrial > Soil > Coastal area > Acid sulfate soil | place: Finland: Risofladan, Vaasa | collected... | reverse complement strand
GGCCGCCACCACCGGCACCACCACCACCGGCACCACCACCACCGGCACCGCCCCCACCGCCACCGCGGCCAGCACCGCCCCCGCCCCCGCCGCGGCCGCCGCCGACTCCGCCCCCGCCGCCCTCTGCCGCCACAGGCGCAATGAGCGGGCCGGCGATCCATCCGCCGAAGCCGAACCAGTTGGCTACCTGACGGCAGTCGAGGTACTGGAACTCATACCGCCCGCCCGGCCCGAACCAATAGAGCCGCTGTCGCGCGGATTCGTAGTCCTGCGGCGGAGGTGGCGGAGGTGTCGTATCCGGGAGCTTCTCCGTGATGTAGTAGACGTTTCCGGCCTCCCTGCGGTACGTGAGGTTGTGCGTATCGAGTATGTACCGCAGAGCCTGGCTGAAGGGGACCTTGTTAAACATGACCGTCACTTGGCCGGACACCCCGGGCGCAAGCACATAGCTGTACGACGTCGGCCTAAAAATGAGCCGCAGCGTGTCGTCCAGCGTCGCTTCGCGCACATCCAGCGTAATCGGACGCTCATCATCCTGAGCAAACGCGCGACCCCCCATCACCAAGATGCCGGCGGCCGCTATCGCGACCGTCAGAGCCAGGACCGCAAATCGAGTCCTCTTGCCTTGCATCTCAAGTCACCTCCAGCGCCTGCCGCAACGATGTTCTGATGGCGGCATGCTGATTCCTCTCAGTATATTAGACCGATCACGCCCGCGTCTTGTTCTTCGCAGCGAGGGGGTTTTCCCTCCCGCTGTGCCGACAGCAACCCTACGCCGGCGGCACCTCCGGCATAGCTGAGACGGTCGAGGAGGCGGTGCTCACCGCCGTGCCCGGGCCGCGGCCGCGCAGCGGCACCTCCCACCGCTTCCCATCTCTATCCATGAGGAAGATCGAACTCCTCGCAATTGCCGTGATCCGGATGCCGGCCACGACATCTCCGGGCTTCACGATGAACGTCTCGCCATCCTCATCCTCGAGTATCGCCCAGGCCTGGTCGTTGAAAAGCACACCCGCAACCCGGCGATTCCCCACTCGCGGGCCCGCCAGCGTGATTCCGCCCGGCCGCAGACCGCCAGGCACGATGCCCACAGGCGGCATCGTCACCAGCAACTCGGGCGGCGTGGGCTGAGGTGGAGGCTCGAAGCTGAGGAATGGATCCGGCCGCGTCGGCTCGGCCGGGCCGATGCCCATCTGAACCACGCCTACCGAGGGACCTGCAGCAGCCGCCGGGGCCGCGGCGGCTGCCTCTTCGCCCCCGGCTGCCGCCGGCGCGGCCTCACCCGGCACGGGCCCTCCCCCACCAGCCGCGGCCGTTTCAGCAACCTCCCCTTGCGTGAATGCTCCGGCACCCCCCGCCGACTCCTTTCGCCCGCGGCCCCGCAGCACGAAGAAACCGATCAGAAGGATCGCGACCACTGCGACGCCACCTGCGATCAGAATCTTGTTTCGGTCCGCCAGGCTCATTTTCCACTCCCCGGAACGAGCTATCTCACAACTGGTTCCACGGGCTGTTCACCATTCCCTCGCGGCATCTGCTCCTCAGCAGTTGAAGTCCCAGAGGCGCTCAGTCGAACCGCTATCCGCCCCGTCCACCTCATCTGCCCCTCCGGCCGCCACGCCCTCCTCGGCCCCCTCGCCCTCCTCGCCCTCCTCGCCCTCCTCGGCCTCCTCCGCCCCCGCCCATTCCGGGCCCTCCTGCTTCACCGGTGCTGGCGCCGGTCGCCACTACCGTCACTTCCGGCTCTACCCCTGTCCACTGGTACAGTGTCACTGGCACCTGGGCTACAAGCGGTCCTCCAGGGAGATGCGGACCCTGTATGGTCACACTCTGCAGAACCATGAATCGAGGAGCCTTCGGCAAGAGCACCAGCCAATCCATCAGGGCCTCGAAACTCTTCACTTGGACGGTAAGGTTCCAATTCAGCGGATCGAGCATCCTGGCCGACGGGTTGGGGAAGCTCGCCGGCATGCTCATACCCCACCCGGGAAACGCGTAGCCCGTAACCGTCGCTCCCGTCGAAGCGAACCACTTATCCATCACCCGCTGCTCTTCGGCCCCCAGGTCCCACATCCGCAGGGTCGAGGCAATCGGGTCGGTGAAGTCGAGCTTCGGCATCCGCTCGTCCATGATCTTCTTGTAGTTGGCATTCACCTCTTCTTGGGCGGCCTGCGCGTCCGCGAGCTGCTGCTCCACCGCCGGACGGGTCCTCCCGATTTCCTCTGCCACCTCTGCCTCCCCAACGGCGCGCGCTATCCTCTTCTTCTGCGGGCCGATGAAGACGATCATGAACACCAGCGCCACGCCCACCGCAAGGGCGAGTCCCACGATTGCCACTTGAATCCGCGTTATGCGCTGCAAACTCACCGCGTCACTCCTTCGCCGCAGCACGCCGATCCCTGCGACTCGGCGTCACTCCCTGCGACACGCGCACCCAAACCCCGAACTCCCTATCAGCCGCCCCTACGGCCACCGCGCCCGCCCCGCCCACCGCGCCCGCCGCGCCCGCCCCCTCCGCCGCGTCCGCCACCCCGGCCACCGCCTCTCCCGCCGCCTCTCCCGCCGGCACCCATTCGCCCGCCGCCCGCTCGGCCGCCGATCACGCCAGATGGTGTAGGAACCGCCATCATCATGTCCAGGTATTCCGGCTTCAGCGATACCGTGATGCTGACGGGCATCGCCATTCTCGGGTTAGCACCAGCCCCTGCCATCGTCCCCGGGTTGAACTGCACCGCGTTCGGGTCCGGGGTGACCATCTCGCACCGCAGCATGTTGAGGTACCAGCGCGCAGCCGGCATCAGGCCACTCGTCGACCCCGTGAGGTTCAACGTGTTCCCGCCCGGCAGATTCAGGCCGTGCACGACGACGTCCCCGGGAAAGTACTGATTGAGCATCTTGAAGTACCCAACCCATTGGGCCGGCCGCCGATCGGCCTCCTCCACCCAGGCCACCCACGTGTGCTTCGCACCGTAGCTGGCCTTCACCCGGTCGACTTCCCCCTGCAGCCCCTCAACCGCCGCCTGCTCTGCGTAGGCCTTGTCCCTCCGCTCCTCGGACGCCCGCCGCTTGCTGGTGTATGAGCCGGGCACCGGAGCCCACAGCAGTGCCCCGAAGATCAACGTCTCCACCACGAGCACGAAGACGATGAGGATCGCCAGCGCCTTCACGCGCCGGCGCTCGAGAATGTAGGGCGGGAGAAGTTGGATCTTTATCATGTCCTGGCTCCTGCCATTAGCCGATCATGTCCCGAATCGCAAGCCCGACCACAATCGGCATGAAGCAACCGTTTTCTCTGAACATCTCCGACGGAACGCTTCCCTGGTCGACGGTCACGTGCAGGAAAGGATCCGCCACCTCCACCTCCATACCCACCTCGTTCGCCAGAAACTCGGCGAAGCTGCGAAGCCGCACCGTCCCGCCATAGAGCAGGATCTTGTCCACCCGTGACTCCGGGAAGCGATTCGCATAGTACTCGAGAGAGCGCCGCACCTCCGTGACAAGCTCGACAATCGACGGAAGCATGGCGTCGTATAGCTGACGCTCCGGCGATCCTGAAGTCGGGGCATGAATCGCCGGCAACGGAGACGGCGGAGGCCTCTCGCTCGGCGGCTGAGCGGGCCCGGCGTCCGCTCCGAGGTCGAACACACGCGCCCCGCCTTCTCCTTCCTCCTCTTCCTCCAGCGGCGGCGCGGCCTCGATGTCGGGCGCGATGTCGGACACAGGCCCCGGCCGAGGCGCAGACTCAGCGGGCGCCGTCAGCGCTGGAGCGCCCTCAATGTACAGCCTCCCTTGCTCGATCTTGGCGCGCTCCGCCTCGTGGAACTCATACCCCATTGCCTCGGCGACCGCATTGGTGATGCTGTCGCCGGCGATCGGAATGGGCCGCGTAAACGACATCAGCCCGCCCGGCCGGAATATGCTCAGGTCGGTCGTGTTCGCACCGATATTCAACAGCGCGTACGTGTGATCGTACGCGCCTTCGTGACCGATGATGTCGATCAAGGAGCGACACGCAGACAGCGGCTCCACATCCAGCGCGACGGGATCCAGGCCGGCGTTGAACAGCGTCTGAACGTGGGCTTCGATCATGTCCTCCTGCGCCACCGCCAGGAGAACCTCCATGTTCTGCGCTTCCTCCGGCAGCTCCTCGGGCGCGATCAGAGGCTCGAACGACATCACCACCTCGCTCGCCGCGAACGGGATATGCCGGTCCACCTCCCACTGCATCGTGCTTTTCAGCTCCTCGCGCGACATGCGAGGCACTTCGATGGGCCGAACGACCAGCGACGACTGGCTCGCCACAGAGCTCACTACAGACCGGGTGCGAACACCGTACTCCGCCAGCACCTGGCGTACCGCCGCCCCGAGGGTGTCGGGATCCACGACGACACCGTTGGCGATCGTGTCACGGGGCGTCATCCCCATGCCCACGTTCACGATGATGGGACCAGAACGTCCTCCACGCGCCTCCACGAACTTGATCCGGCTGGTCCCGATGTCCAGTCCCAATACCGTCTTATCCGCCATGGCTGCCCATTCTTCCCGTCGAAGGACGCTAGAGGTCCGGGCCGTCCGCCGAGGCCTCCGCCAGCCCGGTGTGCCCCCAAGATGTTAGATTATATCATCGCCCGATTTGTTCCGCAAGGAAGGGCAAATCGACGTCCTCATAACCTATTCGCCACCCGCCTTACGTTCCTGCCGGCCCCGACACTCTTTCGCCCCATATCACGAGGTCGGACGTCATCGGGAAGTTCGGGAACCGGAGGTATCCGATGCGCTCCTCCGTCTCCCGCCTCGGCCACCGCAGCAGCGGATCATAGCGGTAGGCCAGGAAGCCGCTCGCGCCCTCCCCCGCCGGACCGCACCACTTGCTCGTCCAATCCGCAACCGAACCCAGATCGGCCGGCATGTTCTCCGCGATCGCCCCGTAGACCGATATGCGGATGTTCAGCGGCTCGTGATAGCCGGGGTAAAGCCGCTCTGTGAAATCCTCCCCGAGTTCGTCCGGGTCTTCGTTGAACCACCGCCCCGGAATGACGAACCACGACCCGTTCTGCGCGTAGATCAGCGCATCGATGTCCACCGGCAGAGGACCGGGCGTCACGTCGGTATCGAAGTCGCGATTCGGAGGGGCGATCGCGAGGGGACCGAGGAGGTAGGCGAGGTCGTCGGGAGACACGATCCACCTTGGTGGGGTGCTCGTGCCGTCCCAGACTGGAGTGACCTCGGGCGTGAAGGTGATATTGGATGGACTCAACCCGGCCAAGCTCATGACCTGTACGCCAGATGGCAGAAACTCGAGGTGGTTGTCCTGCGCAGGGTCACCGATATCAGTGTGATACCATTGTGGTGATTGGGAGTTTCCGGACGCGCTGCGGACGAACTCATACGACCCCAACAAGCTCGAGCCGTCAACCGCAACCTCGACGCTGACCTTTGCGGGAGCCTCTGGCGGTTCTGTTCCGCCTTCAGCATACGGCTCGTACCAGCCGGAGTGCCCCAGAATGAGCCGCACGTCGCCAGCGGTGTCCCGCAGCAACTCGTTGCCAAGGCGCACGCTTTCATACACCAGCCCGACGCTCGGCGGCTCCGTCGCGCGTGAGCTGGTAGCCTGCGGCAACGGGAGCCCGGTAAACTGCCAGTACCGCGGCCCCGCGCCGGGCGGATAGATGGGCTGTGCGTCGACGTAGAACGAGTACGTCCCCAGACTCGCGGGGTCCTCCACCCGTTGGAACAGATCCACCGGCCTCGGATTCAGCGCCGTCGTGTTCACACACACATAGTCCCGCGCCAGCAGCGCAATACGGGAGCCGTAGAGCTGATCGTACGTCATCGTGAGCGGAATCGCGGGGTCGATCGGTTGGAGGCCGGTCAACTGAGCCGTGCTCGGGCTCATCAAATCGCCCTCGATATAGATCGTGCCTCCCGAGACCACTTGCAGGTCGAACCGTCGGCTGCGGCCCGTCATCAGGTCCCAGAAGCCGAAGTATCCCTCCGGCACCTCGTCCGCGGGAATCTCCAGCCCGCGGCGTCCCTGGCTGTCCCGGACGGGCGGCATGATGCCCCGAATGCGAACATTCCCCTCCGCGTAGATGACCCCGTTGGGGGGGAATGGGAAGAAGGCCCTGTTCCCATCGAGGATGCCGAAATCATAGCCGCTGGCGCTCGGCGTGCAGCCGCCCACCGGAGATACGTAGGTGTACGAGACATCGCCGGGCACGGTAGGGTTCACGTCCTCCTGGATCGGCTGCCCCTCCGGCTCTCGCCAGGAGTAGAAGAGCCCCCCGCCGGCGTTCTTCCGGTCGTCCCGGACAATCTCGACCCACGGACACGCCTCCTCGCCGTGCAGGATGATCTCCACGCCCGGAGGGGCGTAGTAGCGGTCCGTCTTGTCCCACCAGTCGGCAGGTCCCGCCGGCGGTTGCAGCGTGCCGCTGAGATCCTCTCGCAGGTCGCCCTTGGCCTTGAGTGCCGGATTCTGATGCACGCCGACCGATCGCGTCCAGTTCAGCCGGAGCTTCTCCAGGTTGTGATCGTACTGAATGTCATCGAAGTTGTCGATGTAGATGCCGCCGTAGTAGGTCCAGCCCCAGCCGAACTCCCCGGTGTTGTAGTAGAGCCCCTCACTATCCTGCCGCCAGAAACCGGAGTCTCGCGTCAAGCTCAGATAGCGATTCGTGTCCTTGTCGGGATGGATCGCGTCGATCTCCGGCGGGCGCACCCGCGGCACCGCGTGCGAACCCGCGATGACTTCGCCCGTCATCATCGTCACGTCCGGCAGATTGGCCAGGACCGTGCGGCTGTTCGGGACGATCTCACCCTCCCAGTATTGAGGGAACCCATTGGCGTAATCGAACCACTCCTCCTCGGTCGCCGGTGCAAACAGTTTCGTGGCGCGGCTCACGCCGTCGATGGTGAGATTGAGGGCGTCTGTCGCACCCGGGTTGGCGGCCGGGTACATGAAGCCCGCAATCTCGATACGATCGTCGCGGAGTATCCCCAAGTCCCGCCAGTCGGTGATGGCATCGAACGTCGAATAGAGGCTTACCTGCGACTGACCGTACCACACCACATCGGTATTCGAGCGAATCGGACCCTCGATATAGGAGACATAGTCCAGCCGGGAAGCGCCGTTCGTCTCCAGCCCGGTGACCCCCAGGTTGGCGGCCCGATTGGTCTCGAAGCGGTCTGTGATGAAGCGCGCGTAGTCCGTCAGCAGCACCGGCTTGAGCGCGAGGATCGTATGGCGAAGGAACGGGTTGTCCGGAAACGCGGCCGTCGAGACGATCCGCAGAAAGCGACTCTGAAGCCGGTCGGGCGACGGGCCGTATGTGACGTCGATCGCAACCTGTCCCTCGCCGCAGCGATAGGCGTCGGCGCTCGGCCGCCAGTCCGCGCCCGCGGGAGAGTAGGTGAGCTGCTCGTTGGCCAGGCGAAGCCCAGCCTCCGCGATATTCCGCAGTGCTACCAGGTCGCTTTGCCGCGCGACCTGCGTGAGCTGAGCCCCAATGATCCCTGCGAACAGCGCCGCGAGCGTAGCCACGGCAAACAGGATGAGCACGGCGATGAGCAGGGCCTGCCCCGACGACGCGCGCCACCTCCGCCGCTCCGCGGAGGGCCGACACAGCCCGGCCGCACGCATTCGCACCAAGTATCGACTATTCCTCATAGCGGATCTCGCGCAGGAGGTTGCGGAGCTTCACCCGGCGGGTCATGTGCGCCGACTGGGCCACCCGCTGCCCGGACGTCGCGCCGGAGTCGGCCCGCGTGACCGTGATCGTTATGTCCAATACCGAAGCCGTCCGGTAGTACGCTGATACCAGATCGGGTTTCTCCTCCGCCAGCGTCATCCCAGCCGGAACGACCCCGTTGTTGCGCCAGCGGAAATCCACGTAGAACGTGCAGGTGGCGGTGGCGATGCTGTCCCCGGCGAGATACTCCGGGACGCGAAGCCACCCGTACTGAAGATCGTCGGGCGTGAGGTTATCGGGCAGATCGAGCCCCACCTGGAACTCATCGGTATTCTCGCGGGGCACACAGTAAACCTGTGTGAGCGTCCGGTCCGGCACCCCGTCTCCGGTGGTGTCCGCTCTCACCTGGATGGAGTCCGGATTCAGGAACGAGGAGACCGTCTCGCCGGCAGACCGCGCCGACCATACCGCCATCAGAGGGCCCTCGTACACGGTCTGCGAGCTCTCTATGACGGCCCTCGAAGTGAGCGCTGCCCCCGGCAGCTCCACCGGCTCCTCGTTGTGCATCTGATCCTCGGTCCCCCGCGCCGGGAAGTCGCACCGCAGCGAGCCGTCGATCCAGTCGACGCCGAAGGCGACGGAAGCCAGCGTGCTTCGGAACGGATAGCTGCCGGTGTCGTACAGCTCCGCTCGCGTCCCCGGGTCGATGATCCTCATCGTCCGAGTGCGGGGATCGAATACCCCGATCGCACTCAGCCCGTACTCCCAGGCGCCCCCGCCCGTCGGCGCGTACCGGTAGATGAGCAGAAAGGGATCGCGTGCCCAGGGTATCTCCTGGAGCGTCGCGTGGATATACGGGTCGTCGCTGAGATTCGCCCATCCGGTGTAGGGCGCGCCGAGACGCCACAGCGGATAGCGAGCGCGGTATGTCGAGTAGTCGTTGCTCGCCGATCCTTCCACGGGGCGCAGCCACTCTCCGGCAACAACCGTGGGATTGAACTCGAGCTGAGAGACATCGTAATCGGTGGCATTGGGCGTCAACGCCACCACGTGGTCGCGGTAGAGCCGGGCCGCCTCGGCGTAGCTGATATCTCCGTTCTCGAGCTGATACTGAACGTCGAGATACGGATAGCCCGGCTGCAACGTGGCGTTGCGGCGGCCGATCTGGTCCGGCTCGAACCGCCAGTCTACATCTGTGTGGACAACCCTGGAGATGGGCGCCCAGCCCGTCACACCCTCCGCTGCCAGTCCGTCTTGGTCCGCCGCCCACGTGTCGTTCCACCGATTCCATGGGTCGTGGTCCCGGAAGGGATCGCGGATGACGGTGCGGGCCAGGAAGAACGTGTTCGTGGGCGCCAGAGTTCCGCCGGGGTTGTAGTTGGCGGTCGGATCGTAGAGCGCCCGCCACCAGCGAATGGCCCGCTCCCAGTCCGGCCTGGGAGGGGTCACGATCTCGCTGTTGGGGTCGTCGGGATCGACCCGCAGCGGAGGGATGAAGGCGATCATCGAGTTGTCGTACATATCGAGCTGCACGTACATCGCCTCGGTCAGCTCGCGCGCCACCGCATCCAGCCCGATCCGCGCGGCCGTCTGGGCGTCGGCCCGCGCCGTCGCCGACCGGAAGTACCCGAGGCTGCTCACGACCGGCACCAGGAGCAGTGCCAACACGATGCCAAGCAGGCCGAGCGTGACCACGACCTCCACCAAGGTGAAGCCCCTGTGGCTGCCCGCCACCGCCGCCCAGGTTGTCTTCGGCTGCTCGCTCACCATCTCTAGAGTGGCGCTCTCGTCAAGTACGTAGCCACGATCACCTGGTGCCAGGTCTCGCGCAGGCTGGGCACGGCGCGCGCAGGCGGCGTTTGGCTCAGAGCCCACACGAGGTCCTGGAGCGTCGTCGCGCGGCCCGGGCTAACCCAGGTCGCCCGCGCCCGCACGCCAATGCCTCTCACCCCCACGGGGCCCCACTGATAGGGCTCGTACGCCAGCTCCGTTGAAAGGCGGCAGACCCACTCACCGAGGTCGGTGACATCCGGCTCACCGACCATGTGGACCTCGCCTTCGATGAAGGAGATTTCGCCGCTGTCGGGATTCACGTAATAGTAGTCGATAGCAACGGCCTGGCCCCGCTCGCTCAGCGGGAAGTAGACGTGTCTTTTCAGCTCCTGCCGGTCACCCCGCCATGCATAGGTCAACAGGACGTCGCTGCCACCGCCTTCCGCCCCCACTGGCTGGCCCCCGGGCACACCGGTGGCGGATCGGCCGTACCGGCGTGCAGTGACCATGAGCTGCACCGCCCAGTCGTTCTCCGCCCGGCAGAAGATGCGATAGGTGCGACCCGACCGGTTGAAGGTGTCGATGTCCGCGTTCGGCTGGTAGACCTCCCAGCCCTCGTAGTTGAAATCGAGCAGACCGTCCCGGTAGTTCACCAGAAAACGCCTTCGGCGCTCATACGGGTTCGCCGGCCAGGTCTCACCGTCGTGGTCGGTGAGAATCTCCCCGCTCTGCCCGTCGACCGCCACGACGTAGGCCCACGTGCCTGGATCGAGCGGACTTCGCTCCACGACGTTTCCGCTCCAATCGAAGTACCACCTTATCCCGCGAGCAACCTCCTGCGGCCGCGGCTGCCGGGGTGGGTTCACGAAGGCCGGCCCCTTGATCCGCCCGACGGGAAGCCGAACGATCCCATCTGCCGGGACTTCAATGTCGAAACCCAGAATGGACCAGTCGTACACTCGGTAGTCGACCTTCACGTTCGCGATATCCGTTGGGCGCGGGTCGATCTGGAGCACGAGCGGGAACTCGATGCGCCCGCTGATCGTCGTCTCCGGGTTCACGTAGAAAATGTTGCGGCGCGCGCTCTCGTCGGTGACGAGGAGCAGGTCCTGGTCAGCCACCTGCTGGAGCCGCTCGTGGACTGCGACGGTATCCGGGTCAACACCGGCTGGCAAGGTGGGACTGCCCGTCTGTCCGTAGCCCAGAGCCCAAGAACCGGCCGCAACCGGCTGGCCGAGCACTCGCTGAAGCGTCGTCGGGTGAGTGCAATCCACCTTGAACCAGCGATCGCCCGCCACCGGCGAGTCCGATGGGCCGAAGTAGAGCGTTCCGCTGGTCCGATCCAGGCTGAACTCCCGCTCCCCGAGTTGACCGGCTTCCAGAGGCACATAGCGCCAAGGCTGCGCGTCGTAGACATCGACGTAAACCTCCCGTGATCCGTCATCCTCAAGGCGGAGAGGAGAAAGCGGCGCATGGGAGAGCAGATAGAAGGGCACGCCGAGCGCCGTCCGCCCGAGCCGCCGGATGTCGATGCGTTCTCCGACGATCGTGCGAGGCAGGTAGAGGCTGTTCGGCTGCCAGTTTCGATGCACAGTGTTCGGCCTGTCCGAGCTGCCAGTCGGCATCGCCGCCTGGGCGGCGTCGAACTGGCTCGGCGTCAGATCCAGTGGGTTATAGATGAGGGCCTTGGCGTAGAAGTCGAGGTTCTCGACGCCGACGCCACCGGCCGGCAGAACGAGCGTCTTGTAGCTCGCCGGCTCCACAATCGCTGCCATCTCACCATACACGAGCAGCTCCCGGAGGCTGTCGGCGTTGCCGGCGATGGTCGATTGGATGAGATTCCCGTCGTAGTCAGTCGCCACCACCGCATCCGGCAGCGACTCCGGATGAAGCTTCCAGCGCGCGATCTCGGCCTCTGCGAGTTGCCCCGCAGTGGTCCGCTGCTGGCTCACCTGGATCGCAGTGTAGCCACGGGGGAAGATCCGCAGCATGCTGTAAATGCCGATGAGCAGCACGACGAGCGTCACCAGCAGCTCGATCAGCGTGAAGCCCGGCGCGCGGCCGCGGAGCTGGGACCGCGGCTGCCGCCCCCAGCGAACCGGCCCGACCAGGTTGTCTCCACCAACTCGACCCATACGCCGCGCCCTGCCTGCGTAGCTACAGAATCGGCCCCTCGGGCCAGCCGGCCCCCGCGCTCGACTCCTGATACATGCGGTTCTGCCCTTGGGCGGCCATTCTCCTGACAGTGCCGTCCACGAACAGCACGAGATCCTGGTCGCCCGGGTTCGGCATGCTCTCCACCCCGGGCCCGGCCGGTGCGCTGGAGCTGCGATGGTACGGGCACCAGGTGACGACCGTATCGGCCGGCGGATAGGGCTTGAAGAGATTTCGATTGTCGGTCACGCCCGGGATCGGCGCCCCCGGATGCCAGAAGTTCCGACGGTAATAAACATCGTAGTTGTTCCAGCCGCGCAGATACGGCAACTGGGCCCGCTGCGCCATGTCCTGCTCGAAGAGCTCCGCCCCGTTGCCCGGGCAATGGTACGTCTTCATCTCGGTGACGTAGAGGCTGTTGCGGAACCACGGCAGGCCGTTGAGGCCACTGCGATTCCGTTCCAGACTCGTGCGCAGCGACTGCAAGAACGGATCCGATGACTCGCTGTAGTCACGTATGCGTGGATCCGAGGTGACCGGCGGCGGCTGCGCCGAGTAGGCGCCCACATAGTACAGCGTGAAGAGCCCGAGACCTCTCACCCCCGTGTCGAACGGCCGGCCGTCCGGGTGATAGGCCGCGCCCACGACGGTTCCGATGCTGTGGTCGCCCGGCGGATCGATCCCATATATCGAGCTATACTCCGCCACCGCCTCCGGCGTCCAAAGCTGCTCCGTGGCATCCGGCGGAAAACACTGGTAATCCTCTCGGAAGATGGCGAGGGCCTGCCCGAGCGACTTCATGCTGGCGGCGCACGAAGCGCGGCGGTTGTTCGCCGCCAGCGCCTGGTAGCTGGGGATCACAATTGCCATGATCGCCACGATGATGGCGATCACAACCAACATCTCGACCAGTGTAAAGGCGGATGTGATCCCCCCGCCCCTGCGGGAGCCGATGAAGCCGATGCGGCCGCGCGTTTCTTCCGGTCGAAGTCTCATCATGCCCGGTCTCTGCACGCCTGAGCGGCTCGCTCGGGTGCCGCCAATCAATAACCGCACGCGGCCGACCGCCAGCACGCAGGTCATCTAGTGGGTCGAGCGCGACTGAGTGGCCCAGTCGTAGTCCAGTCCGACGACCAGCTCGGCAGAACCATCCAAACGCAGCACGATATCGCGGGGTGATTCGCTGACCTTGACCTCAGTTTCGAAGGAGGGCCGATGGGGACCTCTCCCGTCGGGCGGGCCGCTCCTCACGGCGGTTTTCACAATCGTATACGGCCGGTGATGGATGCAGCGCGTCACGATCGTGTTGTCGGGAGCATTGCGGTTGACGAGCCCGGGAAACACGGGACTCGGCATGCCGTACGGCATGTAGTCATATGACAAGGAATCAGGGTTGCCGGGGTCCCAGAGGCCCCGACCCAGGCTATCCTGGAGCCGCTCGCCCCCTTCCAGGTTCCAGGCATCGTAACCGAACCAGTAGGTCTGCTGTCCCAGGTGGTACTGGAGATAGCTGTCCACCCACGCGAAGATGCCCGGGTCGTTGAGCCCTAGCGCGTACTCTGTGCCAGATTCCGGGTCCCACCGCCACCACATGTACCAGAAGCCGAGATTGTCGCCCACGTTGAGATACTGGTCGCCGTAGTCGCACAGGCTGTAGGCGTCGGCCTCCCCGACGTAGCCCACCCAGTTGTACATGTTATTATAGCTGGAGTAGTGCTCGACGAAGAAGCCGGGGTCGTATTCGGCATCCGAAGGCGGGTCGAGCATGTTGTACGTCCAGAGGTTGAGCCAGTACTCGCCCGAAGGATCCATCTCCATGTACATCCGAAAGCTGCTCGCCGTCAGAAGCAGCGTAGTGTAGGAGGCCGTCCTGTACGTATTCTCATCCTGGTAAATCCCGATCTCCTGCTCCACGTACTTCGCACCGGTGTCCATCAGGTCATCGGGGCAGATGAGAGCCTTGCGGCTGTCCAAGTAGGCGGGGTAGAGAGCGTTCAGCCCTCCCTCCCCTGTCACCGGGTCGTACGGACCCGGGAAGTGGCCCATGTCCATGCGATACATGCGGACGGCCATGGCGAGCTGATGCAGGTTGGCCATACAGGCAGTCTGGCGTGCTTTTTCGCGGGCGCGGGAGAAAACCGGGAACGCAATGGCCATCAACACGGTTATGATAGCGATGACCACCAGCAGCTCGACCAGCGTGAACCCAGCCCGCCGGGCGTAAAGATTCTTCATCTTTCACCTCACGCAGCAGATGATGCCGCACGTTCGAACGGCCGGTGCCAGGACCGCCACCCTGGCCACATAGTTCTTACCCGCAGTCACCTCCGAGCCAAACTGTCTCACCACCCCAAAAGGCTCATCCAGGAATCATACAGGGCGCTGGATGACGCTCGAAGGGCGTTGGGCGCAAGCAGAGCCCCAAGTGAGGCGACCGCAAGGAAAGGCCCAAACGGCAGATACTCCATTCTTCGCCTCACCCGGAGTGCAAGCAACGCGACCCCAAGCACGGCCCCTGTCGCGATCGCCAGTCCAAAGCCGAGCAACGCAAGACCAGGGCCCAGCATCGCTCCGATCGCACCAGCGAGCTTGACATCGCCCAGGCCCATCCCCTCCCGCCGAAACAGAAGCTGGCTGAAAGCGCGGATGAAGACGAAGACCCCCAGCCCAACGAGGCCGCCGGCAACCGACCGCGGCAACGCAAAACCAGCTCCCGGCACCTGCACCGACAGAAGAGGCATCTGCCCCGACCACACCGCGAGTCCCTCTCGCAGGACGGCCGCCACTAGCGCGGCGATGACCAGGCTGTCCGGTATTATCATGTGATCCAAGTCCGTAAACACGACGGCAATTGTGACGGAGGCAAAGATCCAAAACGGCACGACCTGGAGGCCTTGCCCGGCGGCGATCCAGGCGGCAACAAAAACAAGCGCCGTGGTCAGCTCAACCACGAAATAGCGCCAGCCGATCGAACCCCCGCAGAAACGACACTTGCGACCCAGCGCGATGAAGCTCAGCAATGGGACCAGGTCAACGGCCCGCAGCCGAGCTCCGCACTGGGGGCAGTGCGACGGCGGCGCTATCACCGACCGGTCGCGAGGCAGACGGTAGATGCACACATTAAGAAAACTGCCTACCGTGCTGCCGAGCACAAAGACCCAGACGTAAAGAATGGCCCCCGGGAGCAGCACCCGAGGGGCCCCCTACTCCAGCCCGCCGGACTGAAGCGAGCTGATGGCGTGCATCAGCGGCATGAACATCGAGATTACGATGAAGCCCACGATGAACCCCAGCGAAACGATCAGGATCGGCTCCAGGGCGGCCGTCAGGCCGGCCAGCGTCGCATCCACCTCGGATTCGTAGAAGTCCGCGATCTTCGACAACATCTGGTCCAGCGACCCCGTCTCCTCCCCGATGGCGACCATCTGCACCACCATCGGCGGGAACATGCCGCTGCGCTGAAGCGGATCGCCGATCTGCTCACCTTCCCGGATGGCGGCCCGCGAGGCCATGATGGCGTCGGATATGATCTCGTTGTCCACGCTCGCAGCCACGGTCTCCAACGCCTGCAGGATCGGAACGCCGCTGACCAACAGCGTGCTCAGCGTCCGCGAGAACCGAGCGATGGCGATCTTGTGGTTGAGCTTCCCGAATACCGGCGTCTTCAGCTTCGCCCAGTCCCAGTGCCGCCGGCCGATGCGCGTATGAGTGTACTGAGAGAATGCCATGAATAATAGGATGGCCCCGCCGATCACCATGTACCACTTCGCCGTTATGAAGTTGCTGATCTGGATCAGTACCATCGTGGGCCCCGGCAAGTCCTTGATGCCCAGGTCGTCGAACACCTCCACAAACTGCGGGAGAACGAAGGTCACCATGCCGATCACGACGCCGGTCGCGAAGATGAGGACCAAGACCGGATACGTCATGGCCGCCTTGACCTTGCGCCTCAGGCGCTCGTTCTCTTCCATGAACGTGGCCAGTCGGTTCAGCGTTTCGTCGAGAACACCGCCGACTTCGCCGGCTCTGACCAGACCGACGAAGAGGTTGTTGAAGATCCCCGGCCATCTCGTCAGCGCCCGCGACAAGGTCTCGCCCGACTCGACGGCCGCCTGAATCTCCCGGATGATCCCGCGCAGACGGGCGCTTCCGCTCTGCTCCTCCAACACCGCAAGACACCGCACCAGTGAAACCCCGGCATCGATCATCGTCGCAAACTGCCGACAGAATATCGCCAGGTCTCGCCCTCCGACCCGTCCGAAACCCGCCGCGAAGCCGCCGCCGGCCTGAGTGCGCTTCTGCTGCCGGGCCGGCGCTCGCGCCGGGTTGACCTTCTGAACCCAGAATCCCTTCTCTCGCAGACGGCGAACAAGGATCTGCTCGTTCTCCGCCTCCGACGTCCCCGTGATGACTTTTCCGAGGGCATCTTTGGCTACATACTGATACGTCGCCATCTCGCCGCCTCCTCAGGAACTGCGGGCCTAGCCTTCATCGCCTTTGGTGAAAAGCATCTTCTTCAACTCTTCCTGATTCATCGCGCGAGCCATTGCCTCCTCGTAGGTAATCAGGCCGCGCTGGTACATATCCCGCAGACACTGGTCCATGGTCTGCATCCCGTGATGCGCGCTCGTCTGGATAATGGACGTGATCTGGTGTGCCTTCGCCTCCCGAATCAGGTTGCGGATGGCCGGAGAAGCAATCATGATCTCCATGGCTGCGATCCGCCCCGGAGTCCCGGCCCGCGGCAGCAGCTGCTGCGACAACACCGCCTCGATGTTGTTGGAAAGCTGAATCCGTATCTGCTCCTGTTGGCCCGGTGGGAACACGTCCACGATCCGGTCCACGGTCTGCGCCGCGTTGTTCGTGTGCACCGTCGAGAATACCAGATGTCCGGTTTCGGCCGCGGTGATGGCGAGGGCCATGGTCTCCAGGTCTCGCATCTCTCCCACCAGGATGACATCGGGGTCCTCTCGCAGCGCGTGCCGCAGCGCCTGCGCAAAGCTGCGCGTATCAGCGCCCAACTCCCGCTGATTGATGAGGCTCCGCCGGTGGCTGTGCAGATACTCGATCGGATCCTCGATGGTGATGATGTGCACGGAGCGCTCGTTGTTGATCTGACCGATCATTCCCGCCAGCGTGGTGGACTTGCCTGAGCCGGTCGGACCAGTCACCAGAACCAGACCTCGCGGTCTCCGGCTCAGGTCCTCCAATACCAAGGGCAGACCCAGCTCGCGAATGGTGGGAATCTTGGAAGGGATCACCCGGAAGGCGCCCGCCACAGCCCCTCGGTCGCGATAGACGTTCACCCGGAACCGGGAAAGCCCCTTGAGGTGATAGGAGCAGTCGAGCTCGTAGTCGGTCTCGAAAATGCGGATCTGCTCGTCTGTGAGAATGGCGTAGACCATGCGCTGGACTTCGAACTCCGTCAGCGACTCGTAGTTCGTCGCGTACAGCTGACCGTCGATGCGCATGACCGGTGGCACCCCGGACGCGACGTGAAGGTCAGACCCCCGCTTCTCCACAACGAGCCGCAAGAGCTCGTCGATGTGCACTTCCTCGATGGGGCGCGGCTTGCTTACCCGCGCAGTTGGGAGCTTCTGCCCCGTTGCTGCATCTAGTGGTCTCTCGCTCTCGACCGCATCCGGTGCTTCAGCCATGCTAAGTTTCCTTTCTCCCAGCGGTCAACGCCCTGAGATTCGGCTACGAGACGCAGAGGACGCGGTCCCCAGGTCAGGCACCCCCAGCCGTGAAGATAACTCGCATTACCTCTTCCACGGTGGTCTGACCCTCCAGCACCTTCTGGAAACCGTCCAGCTTCAGACTCTTCATTCCATTCGCCAGAGCCGCATTCCGGATTTCAGACAGGGGCGCCCGCTTCACGGTGAGATCGGCGATCTCCTCATTGAACAACATCATCTCGAACACGCCGGTCCGGCCTCGGTACCCCGTATGGCGACACTGCTCGCACCCGCGCCCACGATAGAAAACCACATTTTCCATGTCGTCTACATTGAATCCCACCCGGTGCAAAGCCTCTGCCGGCGGCTTGTAGGGCTCCCTGCAATTCTGGCAGATTCGCCGGCTGAGCCGCTGAGCCAGTATTCCAATCACCGAGGATGCGATCAGGAAGGGCTCAACTCCCATGTCCATCAGACGGGTAACAGCCGAAGGTGCGTCGTTCGTGTGCAGAGTGGAGAGCACCAGGTGACCCGTGAGAGATGCCTGGACCGCCGTTTCAGCCGTTTCTAGGTCTCGGATCTCACCAACCATGATGATGTCCGGGTCCTGACGCAGAAACGAACGCATCGCGCTGGCGAAAGTCAGCCCCGCCTTCCGGTTCACGTGCACCTGGCTGAGGCCCGGAAGCTGGTACTCCACCGGGTCCTCAATGGTCAGTATGTTCTTCTCGACCGAGTTGATCTTGTTCAGGATCGAATACTGCGTCGTCGTCTTCCCAGACCCCGTAGGACCCGTCGAAAGGATCATCCCGTTGGGCTGAACCATGATGGATTCGAGCTGAGCCTGCGTTTCGCCCAGCATCCCCAGCTTATTCAGGCCGATCAGAACGCTGCTCTGATCCAGGATACGCATCACGACCTTCTCGCCGAATACCGTGGGGAGGCTGGACACACGGAGGTCGAAGTCCTTGCCTTCGTGTCGAATGTGGATTCGTCCGTCCTGAGGGATCCGCCGCTCGGCGATGTTCATGTCCCCCATGATCTTGATACGGGACACGAGCGGCGCGTGAACGTACTTGGGCACCCGCATCACTTCGTGCAGAACACCGTCAATCCGGTAGCGGATGCGCACCCCCCGCCGATCGGGCTCCACGTGAATGTCGCTCGCCCGGTCCTTGATCGCCTGCTGGATGATGACGTTGACGACGCGGATGATGGGTGCTTCCTCTTCCATCACCTGCGCCCTGTCGACATCCACCTCCGTCCCCGCAGACGCAAGGTCGAGCTCGTCTGACAGCGCCGCGCCCAGTCCCCCGTCGAGGGCCTCCAGCGCGGTTTGCAGCTCATTCTCACCGCCAGCGCCAGCCCCGTTCGCACCCTCGAGCAAAACGGCGATGTCCTCCGCCGTGGCCAGCATGGGATCGATCTCATACCCCGTTATCAGCCGAATGTCGTCCAGCGCAAACACGTTGCTGGGGTCCGACATGGCCACCGTGAGGCGATTGCCGCTTCGCCGAATGGGAACCGCGTTGTACCGCTGCACAACGCTCTGGGGAATGGCCTTCGCTACGTCTTCGTCGACGCTTGCCTGGTCGAGTTCGAGGAACGGGATGCCAAGCTGCTCCGCGTGCGCGCGCAGCACATCCCTCTCGGTCACGTGTCCCAGGTCGATTAGTATCCGACCGACCTGCTCGGTCGTGTTCTTCTGGACTTTCAGTGCCTCATCAAGCTGCTCTTGCGTGATGAGACCCTTCTCCAGAAGGATCTGCCCGATGAGCTTCTTTGGCCCCTGTGGTGTTGCCATGCGCTTTCCTCTCGCAGTTACTGCTCAGTGCGAGTGGGAAAGAGAGTATAAATGAATGCGCCGAGGCACTCCACCGGACCTGTCTGATTCATATCATACCACACCAGAGTTAGCCCCGCAATCGCCTTTTCAACCCTCTGCTCGCCCAAAAGGTCCCACAGAACACCGACCGCGCGGAACTCGCCTCCCCGAAGCGCGAACAATTGGCTCCCAGGATGCGCCTTCGCGCAACTGCGGGCCCACCTATCTCACCAATCCGTGCTGGCTCCCTCTTCCCGGCCGTCATCACCTCCAGCCGGCTGCCTGCGCCCTCTCGCCACAGGGGCCAGCCAAGACTTGCCCAGTTGCCTACTCCCTCACATTATACCCGAACATGCGGCCAGGCGCCAACAGGAGCATGTGGCGGAACCTGCTCACGAGCCTGGCCGGCCGTCCAGCTCCAAACCCAGCCCCCACAGGACCATCACTGCTATTCCCCTTGGGCCCCGGCCCCAGTTCCCGCTTGAGATCGCGCCCATCGGCGGCGCAGAGGCCCCTCAATGACTCGGATCACACGCGTATGCGGCGACTCCCGCCGACTCAATGGCTCCACGAGGATGGTCTTCATCCCGAGCCAGTTCGCCCCCAACATGTCCGTGAACACCTGATCCCCGACGGCGCAGGTAGATCCTGTATCAGTTCCCATCACCGTCATCGCCCGCCGAAACGCGACGGGAAAGGGCTTCCACGCGCGCGTGACCACCGAGAAACCGAGCTCCTTTCCGACCTCTCTCACTCGCCGCCCGCCCGCCGAGTTGCTCACGAGACACGTCCGCATCCCCCTCTCGTGAGCGGCACCGGCCCACCGCCGCACGTCAGGGCGGACATACAAGCCGTTCCAATCGACCAGCGTATTGTCCAAGTCTAAGATCAGGCCCCGGACCCCTTCGGCCCAGAGCGCTTCCAGGTCTATCTCCCAGACCGCTCCGACCAGGCGCCAGGGCGCGAGTAGAAAGCGCACCGTGCGAACCGCCGTGCTGAGTTTGCTCAGGAGCCGGGAGACTATACCACGTATTGGCATACAACCGCGGTGGTGCCCGCCGGCGAGGCCTTGCCGCCCAGCGTAGGAATCACCCGGCCCTTCGACTCTCGCCCCGTCGCGGAACCGGCCGGGTCAGTGCACGATCCATCTGCCTTCACCGACGCTTCGCCCCAGCACCAACAGCCGCATGGCTCGTTCCGCGGCGGCCTGCAGCAGCTCGCTCGCCCGGGCCACAGACTCATCCTCCGTCATCGGGCCCTGTGCAATGGGCACCACAGCACGAATCCCGCGCTCGGCCAGCTTGTCCTCGTCCTCTTCCAGAGCCCCCGCAAACGCGATGACGGGCACCTCGTGCTTCTCCGCCAGCAGCGCCACCCCGCTGATCGCCTTGCCGAACTCGATCTGCCGGTCCAGCTTCCCCTCCCCGGTGAGTACGAGGTCCGCCGACTCGAGGAACTCCTCAAACCGAAGGAGCTGGAGCACGAGGCTTGGGCCGGACCGTATCTCGGCGCCGGCGAACGCCACCAGCCCCGCGCCCAGTCCGCCCGCGGCCCCCCCGCCAGGCAAGTCTCTCAACTCCATATTCAGGTCGCGCTCGATCCCCACCGCCAGATTCCCCAGGGCCTTATCGAGCATGGCGACCATCTGCTCGCTGGCGCCCTTCTGCGGTCCGTAGACCGCGGCCGCCCCTTGCGGCCCGCAGAGCGGGTTGCTCACATCCGAAGCCGCGTAGATCGTCGTCTGCTCGATCCGGGGGTCCCGGGCGGACACATCGATCCTCTCCAGGCTCATCAGCGCCGCCGCGCCGCGGCTCAACTCGGCTCCGCCCGACCCCAGGAGACGCACCCCGAGAGCCTGCGCCATTCCCGCCCCACCGTCGGACGTGGCGCTCCCGCCGAGCCCAACAATCAGCCGCGTGCAACCGGCGTCCAGAGCGGCCCGCATCAGCTCACCAACACCGTACGTCGTAGCCAGGAGCGGGTTCCGCTTCTCCGGGGGGACCAAGTGGAGCCCGGCCGCCTGCGCCATCTCCACGACACCGGTCACATCATCCCCCAGAAGGCCGAAGTGGGCCTCGACGGGATCACCCATCGGCCCGGTCACCGTCGCTTCCAGGATCTTCCCCTCTGTCGCGCGCACCAGCGCCTCCACCGTCCCTTCCCCGCCATCTGCCAGCGGTATGGATACGATCTCCGCATCTGGGAGCACGTCACGCACGCCTTGCACGATAGCATCGGCCGCTTCGAGCGCGGTCAGACTTCCCTTGAAGCTGTCAGGAGCGACAATGATGTTCATGATTGCAGGACCCAGGGATTGGCGCTCAGCGACGCAAGGCTGAGACGACCCATAGGAGCAGCGTCAGCAGAACGCTCAGCACAATGCTCGTGACCACCGGGAACACAAATGTGAAGCCAGGGCGCGAGACGACAATATCACCGGGCAACAGATGCCCTCCCCTTGCGCCCACCGCACCGAAGAGAAGGCCGAGCCCAATCATCAATAGCCCCAGGAGAAGAAGGCCTATGCCCAGCCAGATGAGAAGTCTGTCCATCGTCCTTGTCGAAGATCAAGCTACCCCGCCGCCCGCGCAGGCCTTGTCTATCGCCCGCCGAGCCCGGCGCTCCGCCCGCTCCAGCGCACTGAACATACACCCACAGTAGTTCTGCCGGTACAGATCCAGCTCCCGCGCGCGCTCACAACTCTTGGGATACGCGCCGCGCAAGTCGACGAACTGGAACTCGATGCCCGCGGCCTCGCCGGCCTCCTCCCCGATTTCCGCTATCGAGTTCAGGTCCTGATAGGGACTGATGACGAGAGTACTGGCGAAGGCGTCGAATCCCTGTTCGGCACCTCTCCGCGCCGTCGCTTCGAGGCGCACCTCGTAGCAGGCCAAGCAGCGACGCCCGCGCCGCCTGGCCAATCGCCAGAGGAACTCCTCCGGCCGCATGCCCTGCCCCTCGGGCAGGAGCGGCAACCCGGCCGCTGCTGCCGCTTCCCCCAGCGTGACCTCGCGCTTCCGTCGTTCCTCCTCGGGGTGGATGTTGGGGTTGAAGAACCAGCCGACAACATCGTGTCCGACAGCGCGGAAATGCTCGGCCACAAGCGTTGCGCAGGGCCCGCAACAGCAGTGAAGGAGCAGCCTCAATCTTCGGACTCCGACCCCAGCAGCGCCGCCGCGAGGAGCCGGGCCTGGTCGCGCGATTTCCTGAAGGCGCTCCGCAGAAGGTCCGAGCGCCGCTGGCGCTCCGCGTCCCTGGTGCGAAGATACATCAGAGACTCGAAGTTCGACTGGTTGAGCAAGTTATAGGCGAGGAGGCGGTAGCGGTGCGCCGGATCCAGCAGAGACGAAACCTGCATTCGCTCGGCGAGCGCGGCAATGGCCTCCGAGCGATCGTGGATGCCGTCCATCTCCTGGTCCGCCTCGTCATCGCTCAACTGCTCGACCGCCTGAGCCGCAAAGACCTCCTGAGCCCCTCGGGCCACCGCCGTGGCCTCTCCGTCGAGAGCCTCCGCGATCCGCAGGTACTCCGCATCCCCATAGGGCGGCCGGCCGCCCTCCAGGTGATAGGCGAGGAGGGCCGCGACACCCTCCGATACCTTGCCTCCGGCCAAATACAGCCGTCCAAGCTCGCGCTTCATCCCATCGGGATCGGCCCCGGTCAGCTCCACCGGCCCCTCCGCTGTCGCCAGCAGTCCCGGCAACCACGAGGGCTCTTCCGCCAGGTCGGGCAGCAGCGCGACGAGCACTTCGTAGTACTCCTCCGCGCGGGTCGTCTGGCCCTGCGCCCGAGCCGCCAGCGCGAGCCCCTCCACCGCACGGGCATCACTCCCCAGTTGCTCCGCAGCCGAAAGAAAAGCCGCCTCCGCCTGCGCCGGCTCACCGGCCCGGAGCGCCGCGTACCCCAGCTGCAGCGCCACTTCCGCATCGCTGGGAGCGATGGACGCAAGGCTCCGCATCCGGACCGCCGCCCCCGAGTAGTCGCCCAGCGCCGCCCTCGCCTCCGCCGCCGAGCGCAGGTACTCCGCGTTCACCGGATCCCCCAGCAAGGCCGCATCGAAGTCCAGCACCGCCTCCCGGTACATCCCCTCCGCCGCGGCAGCCTGCCCCACCGCATACCGCACAGTTGCCGCCTTGCTTGCTCCCTCCGCATCGGCCCCGATTTGCGACCAGAGAGCAGGCGTCAGCGCCTCCGCCACCCCATCGGCGAGCCCCGTCGCCG
>Ga0307379_10003349_pt1 | contig 23347 bp, 23 predicted proteins | sample UN2MG_FD_202237 | JGI IMG/M metagenome (GOLD analysis project Ga0307379, IMG submission 202237) | Soil microbial communities from Risofladan, Vaasa, Finland - UN-2 | ecosystem: Environmental > Terrestrial > Soil > Coastal area > Acid sulfate soil | place: Finland: Risofladan, Vaasa | collected... | reverse complement strand
TATCGGCGGTAAATGCAGCCTACGGAGGTCCTCCTACACCTGCTAATGTTTCCTTGAATGGAGTAATATCCGAATCAAGTAGAACTGTTCACATTGGAGATTAACAATGCCAGCGTTTAGGTATCCACCAACAGCAGCGTCTAGTTTCGAAGTATTGGTGAATAAAAATTATTCTCCTAAATATTTGGGCAATTCCAAAATGAACGTATTTGGATGCGGGTACGTATGGAGTGTCGTGATTAATCCATTGGTCACTACAGATCTTTCCGATTTATACAATTGGATAAGTTGGATGAGGACGTCTTCCGTAACTCTGGCAGGCGGTAAATCTTTCTGGCTAGACATACTATCAGCTCGGGGAATAAATAAAGTAGGGGAGCTAACAATTAGTCAACTGGAATCAGCATCTGATGAAACTTTTCAGGCTCAGATGGATTCGGAAAAGTATTCTGTGGTCATAAAAGATGCCAAGGGACACTACGTTTTAAATTTTTTTACAGAATCTATAAAAGAAAACGCTCCTAGATTCATAAATTCAGTCGAACTAGAAAGTCAGGGTGGAAAGTTCAATCTAGATACTGCCAAAGACATACTGCAAGACATATATACTCTAATAGTTATATCCGACGCTGGGAACCCAAATCAAGAACTTTTGGCGAATGCGGCAGCTAATTGGAATGGTTTTAGAAATAAAATTATAGAAATTGCAAAAACAAATAGCGACAGTTCTTCTAGCGCTAAAACCAAGGGCACGAAGTCGTTCGATAAGCAAAAAGAAATTATCCGCAATAAAACCTCTGCTGCGGCAAGCGCTACTCCGGGTAATAATGCCGATGTGTTCTTGGATTTTGATGAAACATCCATAAATCTGGTAAATGATCCAAGTACGCAAACTAATACTTTTACTTCTACTCAATTTAATGAAATAGCCTCTTTGCTTGATATTATACGTCAAGAAACCATTCAAATCACTAAGGTCGGCGACGATGATGTTGTAACAATCAAAGGTCCAGAACAAACGCTAGATTCTAATGGTTTGGCATTGGATGATTCATCAAACATTCAGCCTTGTTCGGCTAAATCACTAGAAGTTCTCATGGAAAGTCTCTCCCCTGCTGAAAGAAATTCTTTAAAATTAGCCCTAGACTACCAACTAAAGCTGGAGCAATTTAAATTAGACAGCATAACTTTGCAGTTAAATAAATTGATGAGCTGGCCAGAATTTGATTTGGCCGCTTTCGGAGCCGGAATTCAATCAGCTTATACAACGGGTCTTGAAAAGGGGAAAGAAGAATTAGACGCATTGCTCAAGGGATTCCAAACCTCTAAAAAAAGTTTTGGGAATATATATTCTACTGGGTTAGATAAACTAAAATCAATAGAGTTTAAAGCTCCTAAATTTGGTTTCAGTATTCCACCGGTTAAATTTAAAATAGATTCTAAATTACTTATAAATTTAATCAAAAAAAAATACGGGCAAAAAGTTGCAGATGCAGTTCAATGTAACTTAAATGAACTTACTGGTGCTAATAATAAATCCAATACTCCTGAAACCGTGGCACAAGTTCAGTCTCAGAGTGTAGAGACAGCTCGTAAAGCCGAAAAACTGAACACGAAAAAAGAAGATGCGCAAAAAAAAGTCGAAGACAAGATAAAACAAAAAGAAGCCGTCGTCCAAGCCGAAATGAACGCAAACGCAAAGATACCCAAAAAAGTAGACGCCTCGCAAATTTATCTTAGTGAAAATTTCACTTTAGAAGAATTAACTAGAACGGATCAAGCGGGACTACAAGAGGGAAACTTGACTAGCGCTTTGGCCAGCCCACAAATTATGTCTAATCTAACAGCACTGGCCGCTCTTTTGGAACAAGTTAGATCTTTATTCGGAAAACCCATTACCATAAATAGCGGATATAGAGATGAAGCCGTGAATGCGGCGGTTGGGGGCACTCCGACTAGTCAGCATTTAACCGGATCAGCTGCGGACTTTTTAGTTTCTGGCTTTGCAGATTGGGAAGGGAAGCTCTTCGTAGTCAGAGCCATACGAGATTCTAGTATTCAATTTGGACAATTATTGTTAGAATCAGGAGCAATCCACATATCTTTGGGATCCAAAAGGGAAGTAGCTCAGTACATTGACGGAGTAAAGACAGCCCTAGTCAACAGCACGAGTGCACCAGCTTAGAAAGGCAATCAAATGGGATTATTCGATAATGTAAATACTAAAGTAAAAAGATCTCCTAATTCAACTATTGATTTAAGGTTGCTTGATACTTCATGCAATCATCAACTTATAGATGAGACGTTGACTTATAACTCCGTGGATTTATTCGGTTTAGCTGCATACGGATCTGGGCCGAGCTTTTCATCCGGCCCAGTATATTCAGGTTTTGACCCAAGTAAATTTGTGTATGTGCAAACTAAATATCCATATGTTAAAAATAATTTCCTTACTTTTTTGGAGAAATCTTATAGTACGTATGATACTCCGATAGAAGAAGTCGTTACTCTTCCCTCTTTAACTGCAAGCTTCCCATTTTCATATAAATTATTATATCCTCCAAAGCCCAATTCATTAAGCATAAAATACGTATTAGTAACTAATAGCGTTAATTGCGGGATAGATGACATACAAACCACATATAAGCCTTTCGTAAATTACAACGTGGCTCAGTTAAGCGGTCTGGTCAGATTCACCAACCAACACGACATCAATGCTAAAGTTATAATTTCATATGTAGCCCAGCCAAGATCTGTAACCCAAAAGACAAAAGAACAAATCCCTAATTATGAGTTTGTTGGTTTTGGAAAAAATAATATAGGTATCTTCAAAGTATATGCCAGATCTTTCCATTCTATAAATTCGACCTTATCGATTAGATATACAACTTTATCTGATTTTTGCCCTAGGTGCGCCGGTAAGGATGAGGTTAACGATTTGCAATTCGATGATAACGGAAGAGTTACCTTGGTTTATGACTTTTTAAAACTCATACAAGATTATTTTAAAAATCTTTTAACTTCTTTATCTTCAAACCCATTTAATTCAAACGATGGAAGCTTATTCCCATATTATGTTGGTTTGAAAAAGATTAATGCTTTAAATATAGATCAAAAAATAAAAGAAGAATTCTTAGGCGTTCTGAAAAAGGTAAGAGCTAAACAGAAGATACAAGGTCCAATACAAGGAATAAGCGACGCCGAACAAATAGCCGTCATAGAACAACTCAAGGTTTACACGGCAAACACAACCGATGTGAACGTAGAAATGACTGTACAATCAAAATCTAGAGACGTTGCTCTTTTACAATCAACGCAAAAAGGATAAGACATGGCTAGAACATTTAATGAAGTGGTTATTGATTTAATAACTTATGCTCTGGGTAAGAACCCAAAGATTGACATCTCACCGGGGCAGGTCTTTAGAGATGTATTAGTTGACGGCCCAGCTGCAGAATTTGAGAATTTGTACGCCGTAGCAGATCAGGTTAAGACTTCTCAATCTTTAGTGAATGCTGAATTCATGAGCACTCAAGATATGGATAATCTGGCTTCAAATTATGGCATTGTTAGAAGATCGCCCAGCAAAGCTACGGGGAATATTATTTTTTATTCTCAGACTCAACCTACCAGCGATTTTACATTTAATGCTGGAACTAGAGTCGCAACGGATGCTTCTACCGGTTCTAATCAAATAGTTTTCGTTACAACAACCCCCGTTAGATTTTTAGTCGGTCTTGAGTCTAATTATTATAATCCAGATACTAATTTTTGGGAGATAGAGGCTACGGTTGTTGCAGAAAGCGGGGGAACTGATGGAAACATAGGATCTTCCGCAATAACAAAAATACTTAATTCAAACACTCCCTTTAGGGTAACCAACAGAGTCGCACTTACAGGGGGAAGCGATCAAGAAAGTAACACAGAGCTTGCTTCTAGAACTTTAGATACTTTTACCGGAAACAACAAGGGAACTAGGGATGGATATGAGGGAACAGTAAAGTCAGAAGAAGGAGTCTTAGATGCCTTGGTTGTTGGCCCCGGAGATCCACTCATGATACGGGATGGCGGTCAGGGAGGAAAAGTAGATATATGGACCTACACATCTACGTCATCTCCGGTGCAATTAACTCCGGACAATAATGATTCTCTGTTAATAAATTGGGATGATACTGAGCAGTCTTTAATCGATTACACATTTATATTTCCTAATCAGCCGATGGTGGTAGAGGCTCAAACTATAGTGTATGGGACAACTTCCCCTAGTACCCCACTCACAAATATTCCTTTATTTGAATCAAGGGATCCAGCTCCAAGTGGAATTCCATACATAAATGCTGGGCAATATCATTATACGCTTGTTAAGACTAATGATTTAAATTTATCCAACTCGGTCGAAGCTAACGATAGGATAATATGGGATCCGGATACTCTAGAACAGTTAAGAACATATCCTAGCGGTATAAATACGAATAATTCTCTTGAGTTATCTATAACATATTCCTACAACAATACCGTAAATACGCTACAAGATATTATCAATCAACCAGACAACAAGATTATTACAGCAGACGTTCTCGTGAAGGCCGCCGTGAAGGTAATCATAGATGTACAAACGAGTGTTCAATTATTGCCCTCGTTTAAATCAACCTCAAGCACAGAAACACAAACAATAGACAACGTAATAACCGCAGTGACTGATTATTTAAATTCGGAATTACTTGGTCAAAAAATAGAAAAGTCCGATATCGTGCAGGTGGTACACGCAGTTCCCGGGGTGGATAATGTGATTTTAAGTTCTATCGTAATAACTAGAAGATTCGACCCTATTTACGACACAGAACCTCTACAGGTAGAAAACATTCAAGCTGGGGATAACGAATATTTCTTCACAGGCAATATAGATATAGACTCAGTATAAATTTAATCGGAGCATAAATGGCACTGCAAACAACAAATAAATTTTTGAATGATTTATTCAATTTTAAAAGCTCTATCTATAAAAAAGATGGCGGTGTGGTTAATTCTAATTTATATGTAATCCTCAACGCATACGCTGAGGTATTTCAGGATGTTCAAAGAATACTCGACGATATTCAAGACGATACATATTTAAAAACAGCCAATCCGGATTCTCTAGAAACTAATTTTGGATCTCTGGTTGATTTTCCGAAACCTCCAAGATTAAACACATTAAACAATGGAGACGAAATATACAGATCTATATTAAGGGCTTTGTTTGACGCATATTTAGAAGGGGCTACCGAGCTAGGAATGGACACTGGTCTTAGCACGGTAATGTCATTTTTAATTCAGGATACTTCTACAGATGCTTTCACCGTGGTTGACAACAGAGCTTTGTTAACATACACAGATTCTTCAATTCAGTTAACTTATGATGCCGTGTCTAGTTCTGGAACTTTTATTTCAGGAACTAATTTCTCTAGTGGGGACTTTGTAATTTCTCCATCGGGAATCGTAGATGTTAGTTCTTATGATCCTCTCACTCGCACCGTATCTTTTACTGGATTTGATCAGTATGCGGCTTCTGGTGGATCAATCTATCTCAATTACGCAATACCGCCTTCTGGACAAGAGTTTTCTATATTATATAATACAAACCATGTCCCTTTCATCAGCGGAAACTGGATAAACTTTAACTCCCCGAACGAAGTAAGACCTTTGCCTTATGATTTAAAGACAAGAGAAAATACTTTCCAAAATCCAAAATTTAGCTATTGGTGGAGCAACGCCAATATCGTAGGATTCAATAGAGATGGTAATGGAATTGAAATTATAGACGGTGCATTAAGCTTGCAGGAACAGGCTTTAGCTTGGAGACTTCCGTCAGCTTATATAACATATAAAGATCCATATGATTTAAGAACGCACACAAGCACTAATCAATTATATGATACACAAGGACAAGTATATGATATAAGTGGAAATTCAAACACAAATATCGAAGAGTTGCAAGATCCTATCGTATCGGATTATTCAAGTGAAGTTTCAAGCAATCCCGCCAAATATTATGTTAGATACAGTGCCAACAATGCCTACTTCGTTTCAATGGATAAATTTCTGGGGGCTTTCAACCCTCCAGTCTCTAGGAGATATGGATACGCAGTTTTTGAATCTGACAATTTCGGTGTCTTGGATTTCTTTGAAATGGGTAATAATTTTGATGAAAATGATTTGTTCGGGTTCGGAACGAAGCATGTCTGGACCAACGTAGCGTGGAATCAGAGCCTTGGTGGTTATGCAGTATCAAATGCCAATAGATTTCCAAGACCATATAGTTTGTTCGAAGATTATTTATTTTATGAGAATTTTGAGTCAGCCGAAGACTCTATAGCTAAATTCAATCAAAATATTCCATTCGTACAAATATCTGATATCATAGGAACTCCGTTAGCTCCGGGAGAAGATTGCATGCAATTATCCCAGACTACTTCTTCATCTGCGGATATATCCCCAATAATACCTTCTGGATCTATGGCTTCTGGCAATCACGTACAATTTGATTTTTATGATCCATTATATCCCGGATCTTCTTTCTATTTAGATGTAAACAGAAGCAACGGGGTGAATCAACAGACTTTTAGATTTGGATATGACAAAGCTGTATTGAAGCCATCTTTTTCAGTCGGTATAAGTGGCAATTCGGTATACGATACAAAATCGCTAGGATACGTAGAGTCCTATTATCAAAATATAGATGAAATTTATTATATGTTTCCATTCGCACAACCTTCTGCTAGTGCGTTTGTACCAATGGAATCAGTTGCCGGAAACGTAAATTATCCATCTGTTTCAAATAATTCCTTAAGAAGTCTTTCGGGAACTGCCTTTACACCAAATCTTGAGCCCGAAGATGTGTTATCAACTGATTATGTAAAATTTGTATGGATAGATGATCCTGCGGAAAATTATACAATTCAGTATAGTTACGTGAGGCCTGTTTTTGTAGGAAGTGATCCGGTGCATTTGGCTGGGATGCCTCCTCTCGCTAGCGGAACTTTTAGTGACGGGTACACATACGCTACCTCTTATCAGGGGATAAACGTAATTCCCGGAGGATATTCTCATTTCGGATCCACCACCCAACCCGGAGGATTAACCGGAGGAGGAGGAGTAACTGTTTACCCGGGATTCCCAGCAACTAGGACAGCTGGTTCTACTTGGATTTTTGAATCAGATAAATCTGGAGCTACGACGCTAACCTACGTCCCCACTGTGGGTTCACCCAGTAGCGTTAACGGACTAATAAATCTAAATGGAGCATTTCCCGAACATGTGCTTGGAAGAGTGGCGAGCCCCGGCACTGGACCATTTAACGCATTGACGACAGCAGACGTATCTTATGGGGATAAAAATTCCATATCATTTTCTGCTCCCTCGGGAACTGTTATTAATTATACTTTCTTTGGCTCAAAAGCAAAACAAGATCTATTGCCATCATTCGTAGAAAAAGGCGACTATATATATCCTTCATATTATTATCAGGAAGTAAGCGGGACGGCTCTACCCATAGATCTTACAGCTAAAAACTATCTTCCGGTTGTTCGAGATTCTTCTTGGTATACATTAAGCTATGAAATGGGTGCAGATTTTGATAAGACTGTAGCATATTTGAATCAATTAAATTTTATAAATTCTAGTGCATTAATATCTGGGGCGGCTAATGTTGGGTCTCTAATCTCGCCTAATAATTCAAACAATATTTCTTTAATTTATAATTCTACTAATCCATCTGAAGAATCCTCATTTATTGATAACTTTTTAGTTGGATTTAGAACTCCCGGGGAAACTAGACCTTTTTATAATTACAAGTCGGATATACAAAAAAATTGGCAGGGTGCATTTCTGGATCAGTCCGCCATTGTTGGAAATAGACAATTTGCAGGAACAAATCAAGGAGATTTTACCTTTTCAGTTGTCGTAAGAGGATTGGAACAAAGATATGTATTTATTATTAAAGATATAATTCAAAAACTTAAACCAGCGCATACATTAGTTAATTATGAATTTGAAATAGATCATGAACTAAATACGACAGAATTAATATTCGGACCTACAGATTCTAGAAATTGGGAACGTGGAAATGTTTCATATAATACCGTTGTGGAGTCTGAATTAGACGTCAACGATCCTCTTGATTTACCGGGAGATATAACCATTTCAGGAAGCACTATTCATTAAAAATCTTATATTTTTTTAATATAGGTATAGGATGCAAGCAATAAATTAGACAAAATTATAGGAGAAATTATGAGTTCAGGAGCCGGACCAAATACAATTATCTTCCCTAGCGGGATCGATTCATATACCACTAAAATAGACCGCCTTACTGTCGTTAGTGGCGAATCTCATACGATACCTCTATCTCCTCCTTATGAATTCTTCTTGGACTGGGCACCTCTACAACAAATCCCAACAACAACGTCTATACCGGGATATACCGAAGTTTCCGTAACTCCGGGTTCTTTGCAATTCCAAACAACATATTCCGGAACAAGTTCTGGTTTGCTATCCTTTAACGCTGCCAATTCAGGAGCATCAGTAAACGTAACGTACACGGCCTATGGAGACATAGTAAGATCAGAAGCTATAAATTCAATGCAACAGTCTCTCACTAACATTGAAACATATATTATCGGAGGCGTGCCCGTATCAGGAAACTTTGTAAGCAAAAATGGCGATACAATGTCTGGCACTTTATCTTTGGCTGGAGTTGGCACTGATTTGTATATGAACGGTGGAGATATAATTACAGATGCTGCATCTTTAACCGACATAGGAACAACAACAGATCCGTTTGATAAAATAAATACTAATTCGTTACTTGCAAATACAATAACAAATGTGACTGGAAATACTTTACTCATCGCATCATTGTTCAATGGAGATACAATACAAATTGGAACAGGACAGACCGTGGTTAAGCTTGGTTCCACGGCTTTAAACGCAGTCTTTATAAGCGGTCAAACCTTTGAGACTTCCGTAGATATGACACCTGATGCATCTGGCACGGTTAACCTTGGATCGATAATTCTTCCGTATGATACTGTGTATGCTAACAATTTAGTCACTACTGGAGTATCTGGAACATTTGTGCATATTAGTGGCGACACTATGATTGGCAATTTAGCCATGAATGCTGTATCTATTATTGATTCCACAAGCAAAACAGGCGGCGATGCTTCTATTGCATTCGGTAATTTCAATGTTGCTTCTGGAGCTAACTCTCAAGCATTCGGAGCGGGAACCTTTGCTTTAGGATTGAATTCCCATGCCGAAGGAAATTTAAACATTGCTTCTGGAAATTATTCTCACGCCGAAGGTAGAACCACTCAAGCTTTGGGAATTTTTGCTCACTCAGAAGGCGCTTCTACAAAGGCGACTGGTCAGTCTTCCCATTCTGAAGGAACAAACACTATAGCTTATGGTGACGAATCTCACGTAGAAGGTACGCAGTCGGTTGCGTCTGGAAATTCCTCACACGCTGAAGGATTTGGAACAAAGGCTGAAGCAAACTTTTCGCACTCAGAGGGAAATGGAACTCGGGCGTTGGGGGATGGCTCCCATGCCGAAGGAGTTAGTACGAATGCTCGTGGGGACAGCAGCCACACCGAAGGTGAAAACAATTCTGCTTATGAAGACGCTTCACATGCGGAAGGCCAAAGCACAATTGCTTCCGGTATAGCGTCCCATGCTGAAGGTCAAGGCACTCGGGCCTACGCAGATGGTGCGCACGCTGAGGGACAAGGAAATTTTGCCTATGGAATAGGATCACATGCTGAAGGTCAGGCCAATTCTGCTTTTGAAGACGGATCACATGCGGAAGGCCAAGGCACAATCGCTTCCGGTCAGGCAGCCCATGCTGAAGGTCAAAGCGCTCGGGCCTACGCAGATGGTGCGCACGCTGAGGGACAAGGAAATTATGCCTATGGAGAAGCTTCGCATGCTGAAGGTCAAAACACCGTAACTTATGGAGAAGCTTCGCATGCTGAAGGGCAGGGCAGTATTACGTATGGGGTTGCATCTCATGCTCAAGGAGAGAATTCCATAGCCTCGGGCGTTACGTCATTTGCTCACGGATATGGTGCGTTAGCTCTGCATGATAATTCAATAGTTTTCGCAGACAGTACGGGAGCTTCCTCTACAAATACAGATCAATTTACAATGAGCTTTGCAAATGGAGTCGTTCTAGCTCCTAATACGAATTTATATGTCTCTACTTCTGGACTACAAGACATCGGGACCCCTACGGAACCATTGAATGCAATATACGCCGATAATATAGTTTGTACATCTGGATTGGGAATATATTTACAAACTGCTGGCGGAACAATGACTGGAGACATAGCTCTTGATGGAGCGATTATATCTGGAAATTCTGTTCAATTGCAATCATCTATAGCTGGCCCATTAGTATCAACTGTCACCCTAAGCGGGCAAAACTTTAACGTTTATTCTTTTAATCCGGGCGGGGCAACGTACTTAAACGCAAATGGTGCTGGTATCTCTATGTCAGCAGATACTGGATCTGGAAAATCTCAAGTAAATGTATACAATAATTTAGTAACACTTAGCGGAATATCCATAACTACAACTGGAGATATCTTGCCATCTGTTTCTGGAGTCGATGACATAGGGTCCTTAACAGCTCCTTATGCTAATGCTTATATTAAAGATGCATATATATCTAATTTACACGGCATGTCTCCTATCACTCTTGTTGATGCCCTACAAGCTAGCGGGAATATATCTTTAACAGGATCATCAGGTTTATCTATATTGCCAGCATTTTCTGGAGCAAATTCCGTCGGAACACAATCGATGCCATTTCAAACTATCCGTTCTAGGTCTTTTGCGGAGGGGATTGTACAGTTTAGCGTGACTCAAACCATAGGCATTGATTCTGTAATATTAGCAAATCCATCGACAACTTTAGTTCTGGATATATATCCAACTGAAAACGGCAAAAAATATACCATTATAGATATATCAAATACAGCTGCTACTAATAATATAATAATAACTGGGCAAGGTTGCACAATCAATGGCGTCGGGTCGGCAACTATATCAACAAACCGAGGCGGAATGACCTTGTATAGTTATGGTGGAAATTATTACAAAGCAAATTCATTAAGTTGATAAAAATAAGATAAGAACGGGAGTTTATTATGTTAAATTTTTTCAAAAGGATAGCAAATAAAATAGATACGTATTTAGGATTGATGGATGATATATTAGTTGACTTCTTGAGTGATATTAAAAGTTTGAGATATCAATTGATAATTTGGGCGTATGCTTTTAATGCTTATGTTTTATATTTAATAACCACCGGAAAAGCAGATTATAAGTTAGCTGCAGCTAGTATCGCTTTGCTCACGATGGTATACGGTATGTATTTTGCGTCTAAGAAACACGAAACAGAAATAAATTCCCAGTCTAACGCTAACGGTATAGGAGATCCAGAATCTGAAAGCAGAGATCCCGACGCAATTCCGTAAAGATTTGATATAATAACAGTTTAGGAGAGTAAAGTCATGAGTGTCATAGATGTTTTCAAACAAATAATAGTATGGGTATGGAAAAACAAAGAAAAGTCATTGGTGATACTTCTTTTAATTATCGTTGGCGTTCAAACTAAAAGATTTTACAATTCTCAAGAAGAATTGGAAAAGCAAATTATTGAACGGGGCAATCTTCCAGATAACATAGAGTTTGTAGCGGAATTAAAAGGAACTAAGTTTGCTATAACCTATAGAGATTCCAAGAATAACATAGTCCATAAAGATTATTTCGTTCCTAAAGAGGGCGGACTTAAATTTACAAAATACGTGGATCTTAAAAAGTACGACCCAAATTCAGGTTTTAACGGACAAAGCATACAACCGCCCAAGAAAAAACCTATTATAACAAATCCTGTAACAAAAATATTTACAGACGTTTTTGGACCAAAGACAGAAAGCGGAGAAACAAATGTAAATGTAGTTTGGTACGGATTTACATTTAGACCGGGGATTGCGGTTATGTACAACGGAAGAAAGTCCCAAGATCCGGCCACCGCCGCTTTAGATACTAAATTATTCTTCGTCAATAGATATTCAATGGGAGTTGGGTCCAGCCTAGACTACCCCTATATCTGGGGCAGCAGGCACGTGGATGACATCATACCATTTATACCGGTAGAAAATTTGGAAGTTATGTGTGGATACGGAAAACCATATGATGATTTTGGTGGCTCTGTGTTTACCATCGGAGGACGTACGAACTTTTAATTATGAGTATATTCGACCCCATAAATCTGGAAAATTCTCTGTACGGCGTAGCAATTTATGGGACAGACGTTCTCATAACAAGTACGACTGCGACCGATGATGCCATTTATTACACTCCAATTTTCAAAAAGAATTCTTATGAAATATGGGACAAAGTTAAATGGTCCGACAATGGTGGAGAATTAGATTTCGGAAGCTATCAAATAGAAGTAAGAACTAGAACTGGTAATGCTCTCCCCACAAAAGATTACACCACAAGAACAAATTACACTCTTGAAGAAATGAATGATATTGTAAGATATCAAAGCCGTGAATATGTAGACAGTCTTATGTGGAAGGCTTGTATGAAAAGATCGGTTAGTTCTAGTACGGCTATTTATCAATACCCAGCTTCAAGCATTCCTGTAACAGATCCATTTTCTTTATCCAACAATTTAGGAACAGCTTTAAACTCATTTAGATTATGGGATGGTCAAGATGCACTTTGGTCATATTGGAGTCATCCTATTATAAATAGCCCAAGTTATATACCTCCAAATAAACAATATGATTACGTTCAGGCTAGAATAACCTTAAAGAGCGTAGATACAGTTTCTAAGCCTAAGGTATTCAGAATTAATTTTACATCAATTATTAAAGATCCATGCTAAAGGACCATTACATATACGGTCTTTGCGATCCGAGCTCCAATGCCTTAACCAACGAGGCCAAGGCTAATTCTAAAATTAACAATAAGAGGAAAATATGAAAGAAACTAAACCCTTTTTCGGCATGATATATAGAAAAGACGACATAGTATTTCAAACTGATGGTTTGAGAGATGAAATCGTCCAGACCCACAATATCTTTACGGATAATGCGGGAGGAGTTGTAAATGAAATGCAACTCTCTGTATCTTCGGATAAACTAACGGTATACGTAAAGCCCGGGGAATTTTATTCATCTGGAGATTTAAGCGCTACTAATAACAATGGCGGCGGCGAAAGAGGACGTTTATTTTCAGCTAAGTCATTTACATCTCTTCCGGAAACAGCTCCTTTTCAAGGCGTACCGACATATCTATTAGTATATGCCAAAGTAGTAAACTCCCAGACTAATCCGGACCCCCTAAGTGCTCAAAATTTAGTTACATCCAGAAACATCGATACTGGTGAAAATGTTCCAACTAGATCCTATAACGCTGCTAGTATCATCGTATCCAATCCAATAGTAAGAGAAAATGTTAATAATATAAACGGTGTACCATTAGCATTACTTCAGATTAATTATTCCGGTACGACTAAAGTGGGAGTCGGCGGAACCATTAATGTCGTAGACGAGTCTGTGCGCAGAAATTATGTTATCGCTAATACTGTAGATATATATAACAATAGACTCTTAGAATCCGGAGTTGATGATCAATTTATAACAAATAGAATGATTGCAAGTGGATCCGTCACGGGAGATAAGTTTGCAGATAATTCTATAACTTCTGGGAAGATATCTATTTGGGATGGAGCTACAGCATATGATTCAGTTCTAGGAAGTGGAATAGCTAATCAGCATTTAAAAGACCAAGTTGTGACCACCAATAAAATTAATTACCAGAATGGATTAAACGGATTCCAAGTTAGAAATAGATTATTTAATTCTTCTTTTGAGACAATTTCAGGAACATCAATACCCGGAAATGATAAGCCTGCAAAATGGGATTCCACTACTACCGGATCTCTTACTTTTATCGATGTGGTTCAGGGTGTAGACGATCCAAGTGCTCCGTTATTTGGACAGGCGGGTCTACAGTTACGAGGTGGACAGCTTGCCGGGGCCGCCCAAGCTGTGTCCGTATCTCAAATAGTGGATTTTGGAGAAAGTTTAAAGGACAAACCTTTGTCGGCATTTTTCTGGGCCAAAGAAACGAATTCTACGGTATCTCCAACGGGAAACACTGGGCTTAAGGGCACGATAGAGTTTCTTTCTGGTGGAGCTACTCAACAGACAGATATTTTCACGACTGTTCCGTCTGGAGTTGGTTCGGATTATCTTCAATATTCAAGTGCCTCTGGAATAACGTATACAGGAACAGCAACATGCGATCAAGTTAAGTTTACGATCGGCGGAGTTTTCAATCAAGCATATTTTGTGGACGGAGCATTTCTTGGAGAAACTGATTTAATTCCAAATTATGACATAAATCCTTCTGAATATATACTAATCGAATCCATTGACGCTAATCTAATAAGTGGAACTATAGGTCATCCTCAAATTGCTCCTCAAGCCATATGGAACAATAATATAGCCAGCATAACCGGGGGAGTGAGTTTGGGTACTCCTTATGGTATCGCCAATGATCAAATTCAGACAGGAGCCGTTACTCCAGATAAAATAACTGGACCAATTCCGGCCAGTAAAATAGATCCTTTGGCTGGTCTAGTTCCAATAGGAGCCATAATACTTTGGGACGGATTGCCAGAATCACTAACGAATAATTGTCCTGCTGGATACACCGAAGTTTTCGGATTAAAGGGAGCCTTCCCTCTAGGCGTCAATGATGCAGCTGGATCTTCTATATTGGCTCCCGCAGTGACATCGTTAGGTCTAGGCGGAGCCGCCGCAACAAAGGCAACTGGTGGTGTAGTGAGAGCAGGCAGTACGGACTCCACCAACACCAACCACCGCCACTCCTACGGAGACGATACGGGGTCGGATCATGATCTCGAAGGAACCGACGATAGAAGCAACATTACGAGCTACTCCCTTGATGCCGCTGGGGTGTCGCACTCTCACACGGACAACATAAAAATTCCATTCTATTCTGTTTACTTCTGTAGAAAGAATCCCTAATGATCTTGCTAGTTAAAAAAGATTGTATAGCTTGCGAAGGATTGGATTCTTTAAAAGAAACAGAAAAAGATCTGCGTGTCCTAAATGTCGAAGGCGATAATGTAATACTGGAAGACGGGACAACTGAGCCTGTAGATGAAAGAATTCCCGGATTTCCAGTACTCATAGATGGTCTTTACGTACACGTTGGAAGAGATAGAATAATTAATCATTTAAATTCTCTACATAAATAATTAGGAGACACCATGTCACAAGGCCCCAAATTTTTTGATAATCAAATAGTCCAACCTTCCCAATGGGATTTTTGGAGAAATTCTAACGAAAAGAATACTAAAGATAATCTTCTGTTGTTGACAGATGGTTATCCCGGCGTTGTTTTTGGATGGGATGTTGTTGGATCTGGTTCTTCGATAACCTTCTCTCCCGGATTGGGATATGACGGAAACGGCGAAAGACTAGAGACATATTCAGGGATAAGTTTCATACCTAATTCAGGAACCAATGTAGTATACGCAAGATTGGCTTTATCTGATTATGACCAACAATTAGGATCTGGATCTACAGTTACCGCAGTTAATGTTGTTACCGGATTAAACTTACCAGTAGAAACTTACAATGCTGTAGAATTTACAAATGTTTCTGGAGCGCAATATATTCCAATCGGTTGTGTAGAATACAGCGGGGGAACTGTTCAGAGTTATAGTTTTGCTCCCGGATGTAGAAATCATCTTGAGATGTTCGATGGGTCTATAGATTTATATGACGGAACTATAAACCTAAATAATGTCGCTTCTGGATCTATTCCTTGTACGGCTTTGGTTTCTCCGTTTACTTGTAATTTAATTATGAATTCAGGCGCTAGTATATTGTTTAATCAGTCGGGGACCTCTACGATTGGTTCTCCATCTAATCCGGCCGCATCAATTAGTGCAGTCGAAGGTAATTTCCATGCATTAAGTGGTTTATCTCCAATCGAAATAAGATCAGGATTGATACAAAAATCCGTAGGTTCATGGGAAGCAGATTCAAATTCTGGAGCTAAGTTAAGACTTGATACCTTAGGACGAGGAACAACAGTTGGAGGGACTCTATTTTTAAATAATATAAGAAATCTAAACCCGTCTCAGATAAACGTAAATGCTACCAATGGATTTGTCCTAAATGCAGCAAGCCCATTTCAATTAGGATCTTCTAATGATGGCCTAATAACAATGCCCAACACCCTAACAATGAAATTTGGATCATTGAGCGCATTTATTCCTCAAAGTGGTGGGTTAAAATTTCAATTAACCTCTAGTTCATTGAACAGTTGGCTTACGGGTAATTTTTATAGCGGAACGAACATAAGCGGGACAGCCAACACTCAAAACTTAAATGTATCCAATGGTTTTTCTGCTCCTAAACACACATTCGAAAATAAAGTTGTAAACTCGGCGTTCCAAAATGCGAATCCAACATCACCGTATTATCCTCAAGCTTGGAATTTCTCCCAGTCTGGAGTTTCTTTTTATAGTCAACTTACCGGGAGACCATATCCGGGGACAGGCAATTATAATGCAGGAAATGAATGGGCAGTCACCAATGGATTAAGCAGTTTCTTATTTATTTCGGCCTCGGGTATGCAAAATTCATACCCTGCCAGTGGAGTTAACGGAACATATGTGTTTTCAGTGCCCGTGTCGGACGTAAGACCAAATACCGATTATACCTTAAAGGTAAGATCCCGAGTGGCGAAGGTGACCGGTCCTACAGCAACGTACAGTCTTTACGCTGGTCTATCTCCGAGCGGATATGATTTAACATATGCGCAACCTTTATATTTAAATTCTGGAGGTCCGAACGCAGCAGAAGATAAAGTTTTATATTTCAACACGTCTTCTATACCGTTTAGCTTGACTTCTGGTACTGCCTACTTAAATTTTGGAGCAAATGCCACGGATCCAGATACCAAATTCGATCTTACCCTTACCAATGTTCAATTAGTAGAAGGAAGTGGGGTGGTAAGTGTTAATAATACCTATGCTGGGTCTTTCAGCTTAACCCAAACTGCATCTATAAACGGAACTCATGGAACTACTTTGGTTCCGGGTCTTACTATGGATATATATTCAAAGGGACAATTTGCCATGGTAAATTTTGACATTAGCGCTCAGCAATCTACTGGTATCAACAATAACAATGGTCATTTTGATTTATTAATTGATGGCGTCGCAGTAAATTCAAAATATGCTCAATTTTGGATTAATTTAGGCGGCGGACCGTTTGCTTCCAACACGGCCTTCTCTATGTCAAAGAGTCTTTATTTAACCCCCGGAAAGCACACAATCACTTGTCAGTCAACATTTCCTTCCCTTGCCGGAGGATCTGTGGATGGTGGGTATTTGAACGTCTTACTAAATTAATATACAAGAACGGTGATAAATTATGTCAATGATTAAATTATCTAATAGAGACATTCGTACAGCTGGATTCCCAACGATGAGCGTAAGAATCAATCAAAGGATTCTTGTGTGCGAATTTGCCGTGTCTCAAAGTGATAGAGAAACAGGATTGATGCACAGAAATATGCTTCCGAACAATCGTGGCATGATATTTAGAACTTACGGAAGATATAGACCCCAATTTTATATGAAAAATGTTAGATTTAATCTAGAAGCATTGTTTATTGGTAATGATATGAAAATTGTAGACATAATACCCATGTTAAAAATGGATGGAAGCAGCCTGTATACAACTTACAAGAACATTCCTATAGCGTGGGTAATAGAGGCGAATATGGGATACTGCTCCAGAAATAGCATAGGCGTAGGTGATAGAGCTTATATCGGAAACTATTAATTAACTTAAACACTCTGGAGGCTTTCATGCCCCAAGACAATCCATTTGAAAATAAAGACTTCGTAACGATAGAAGAATTTAGGGATGTTACTTTAAAATTAGAGCGGTATACTAATCTGCAAAAAAATCTACAGATTTCCCAATCGGCACTTATCAAAGAGGTTGAAAAATTATCCTCCATGGTAACTTATTTAAAAAAAGAGAATCAGGCTTTAAAATTTCAGTCCAAAGAAATACACCAGACTATTGAGGCAATATTGGGTAAATTTAATTTAGAGATAAAAAAGACTTCAAAAGTCAGCAAGAAATTTTTGGGACTTCACGACGATTACACCGAACGATGCTCTAAGTGTAAAAGTATAACGAATAGAAAAGATAAGTCTTGCTCCCATTGCGGAATAAACAAAAAGTGAAGAAAGGTTTAAAATGATTGAATATTTAAAATATGCCCTTAATTTTTGGAAGGGTGTTTTATTTGGAAATTCCTCCTCGAAAATTGATAATTTTATACCAAAGTCGGAAAAATCTGTCGAACTTCCTGCGGGAATAAAAATCGAACCCAAATCGAAAGAAATTATGATCGCTAAAGTTAAACCCATTTTTGATCCTGAAATGATTATAACTAATGAAAGATGGCTCGACGCTTCTTCTATGAATGAGAATCAAATTCAGGAATTCCTAGTATCCAAGGGTTCTTTTTTGAAAGACTACAAAATAAATGATCATTTAACTTCATATTGGATGGCAAAGCACTGTGGAGATAATGGATTGTCTCCTCAAGTTATCCTTACCCATATACAAAAAGAACAGGGTCTAATTTCCCAAAAGACGCTTCCCACTAGACAAAGAAGGCTTGATTATGCATTAGGCGTGGGAGCCACAGACGGTGGAGATAATTCAAAGTGGAAAGGTATGGATAACCAGCTATTGGGTGCTGTCCTTACCTGCACGAAGTGGTTTAATTACGGAGAAAAAAACAATGCGTATCCACTTAAATATAGAAGTTCTGAAAAAAGAAATATAATGCTTAAAAATTCAGCGTCTTTTAGTTTATATAAGTATTGTCCTTGGATAGGCGATCAATCAATGGTTATAAATAGAGTAAAGTATGATGCTCCTTTTGGTAATTTATTGTTTTGGAAAGTATTTACTCATTGGTTTGGGTGATTAGACATAATTTTAAATGTCTATTTTGTTGAATTTTTTGAATAAAAAGCTTAATTTTTTATAATTTTCTAATAAAGTAGACTAGAATAAGGGGATTGGGCACGCTAGTCGATCCCCTTAAATTATTGATATATAAGGATTTTATGAGAATATCACATAGAGACATCACCGCCGCCGAATCCGACAATGATTTTTTCAAAAATCACTCAGAAGATCCGGAGACTGGCAATCCACAACAAAAAAGAATTCCAACAAACAAGGAACAAAGAAAGTATTTGTTTAAAATGGACCCCGCCAGAGTAGAGACGGTGGAGCAATTCTTACCACTCAACGCCAGAAATCAGAAGCGTAACAAAAGAACTGCACCCGAAGGTCAGGGCGGACCGGGGCAAGGAGAATCAGATGTTAGATCCCTCTGAGAGAGAAGATTTAGAAAGAAAACTTCTCGAAGAACAAAAAGAAACAATGAAAATTGTTCTTAATAATGTCCGAATGGCTCTAGACGATTCTAGGTTTGATCATTTCAAAAAGACTATTTTCAATACATTTGGAAAGTCTGGGTTGGAAAGTTCCACTAGAACTATTTTGGATGAATATACAGAACAAAACAAGGAGTAACAGATGGCTTACGAAGTCAATTTACAGGGAAGAATAATAGACACCAACAATGTAGCTCTGCCCGGGCTAACGGTTGATTTGAAACAAGTTCTGGAAAATGATAATATCAGAGGAATAAAAACTTATCAAACAACTGGGACAGAAACTACCGATGGAAATGGATTTGTAGTTTTCTCTGGAATTTCTTCTGCCACGTATGATGCCTTCGTTACTCATGCGTCTGGAACGTTTTCCCTACAAAACATAATAGTTAAAAATGAGTATCCAGTTGTACCGGGTGGAACCGAAGCTTTATTTGAATCCAGAACTTATATAAGAAGTCAAGAAACTGTTGGCCCTTCTGGAATAATGGTCTCGAATGAGATCACTCCAGTATGGATTAGAACTGGATCTATAGATAATGCGCAGCCTGCCGAAAGCGGAGTTAACAGTGGATACGTAACCAACTATTGGGAAGATAGAATCGATGGAACCGTGTATTCAGGTACGCTCGCAATGAACAAAGAGCTGGGGGATAGATCCTATCATTCCAATCAAGACACATATCAAATGCAAAGGTTTACGTTAAGGATAGTTCTTTAATAGGAGTTCCCATGTCAGGTACTGTTTCTCAAAATTCTGAGTTCCCGGATCCATCGCAGGATAGAAAGCTGGATGCCGGGACTGTGTCTTGGTTTTGTATTGGTTGTCCCTATCTGGGAATGGAGAATAACACTAGAGGAAATCAAACATCTACCGTATTGTCATCTGGATTAAACTCTTATGGAGACCCAAGTGTAATTTCCCAAACCACGGGTAGATCCACAGATAATATTTCTGAGTTTTCGGAAGTTCCAAGAGATTCCGCATATCCAAGAAAAGTTCAATATGTGTGCACATCTCCAAAGAAGAATTTCCTGCAAGAAATATCCAGCGATTTTTCTACTCTTGGTGTCGGTTTTTGTCCATTCTTGAATCAAAAAATGGACTTACTATATGATCACAGAAGCGATGAGGGAATGTAATGGATAACGATTTTTTTTCAGCTCCTGAGGATTCACAAGAAGAAACAGAATTTCAACCACTCCCCCAAAGAATCCGGGAATGTCTAAGCATAGAATCAGAAGATGCAATGGTTAGAAAAATTCAATCCTGTCTTCGGGATGTCCTGAATAAAAACAAAAATATCGAGGCAAGTCTAAATTCTAAAAAATCCCAATGGCACACTTGGTGAGGAAAAAATGAATAAAAAAATATTAAATGCATATTCGAAAATATCAAATTACAAAAAAGCCGAAGAGGAAATAGACTCCGGCCCACAACTAGAGGGGATAGGATTTAGATTCAAAACAGTCCAATATCACCTAATAGATGATTTTTTTGAAGAAATTAAGAAAAAAGATAAGTATTTTGGCGACGTGAAGATACTTTCGGAAAGATTTTCCCTTCCCGGAGTCGGAGAAGAAAATGAATACCTAGATAAAGATGATTATCAATTTGAAATAACTATAGAAATTGAAGAAAAAACTGATAAAGTTACTTATTACAGAGAGTTGCTCAAGGTTTCCCAAATTATCGAGGAAAAACACGGTCTACAGATATACATAGAACCATATGAAGAATATTTCAATATGAATAAGGTTACTTTTTATACAAATAAGGAAGGTATATTCAGCGAAGAATAACCCAAAGGAGAAAGAAATGGCTGTATTTTGTAATAAAACTTCTATAGATAAATTAACAAAGAGACCTTCCTCGACCAAAAAATCTGGATTTGGGTATGGGCTTGGAGGAAACGATGTCACAAGCAGACCTCAAACCATAAATCAACAACCAAGAGCATTGACGACAAAGTCCCCGCTTCCTAAATCTTCAAATCCAAAGTTTGTTTCGACTTCCCCAGCTCCACCAGAACAAGCAGGAGACGCTGAGCTATCATTCCAAATGTCAAAAAATGATATTAACTTATCAAGACAAGAACTAATAAAACTGCTAGAAGAAGCATAAGGAGATAAAAATGCCAGATTCAGATAAAAATAATAATGATTTACTAAAATATACCGAGGATGTAGCCGACAGGGCCGCACAGGATCCCGGTACTTCGTTTACCATTGCAGCTACACCAGCGCAGGGTAATTTGAGAACCACGGCTGGCGGAAGTAGCGCTCAAGCTTCCTCTTCTGAAATGGGAAATGACGAAACTCAATTGAAAAATGTTCACGGAGCCGTAGATACTATCACAGATCCAGAACAAATATCTAACGGAGCATCAGAGTTGCCTGTCTTATCAGTCCCCGCAGCCCAGCAGGATGCAAGAATTGGAAATACTGGTGAAGTCGTGTCTCAAATTAATGGTCAAGGACATCAGACTATTTCTAGCGATTATGACCCTAAGTTTACAGGAGTAGATAACAATTTAAAGCCAATTATTATCTCCAATGTAGCAAATAGATTTGTGAGATAAAATGAAAAAAATTTCCAGAAGAAAATTTATTTTTTGTAATCAAATACAAATGGATGTGCCTCTGGAACACAGCGAGCCATGCTGCGATTTTTTCAATAACTCAACCTGTAAGTGCGATTTTAATAAATATAATACTAAAAAGTCCAGCAAAAGGATTTCGTATCGTGAAGAACTGTATAAAGAATTCAGTAATTATGAAGAAGATCAATGACCCACTAACCACAGGAGACTATAAAATAAATGGAAAATGTAAAGTTGGATGATGATTCCGTAGGAAGACATGTTATTGCAGATTTGCACAGCATACAGAATTCGAAACACTTTGACAACATAGACACAATGGGGAACTTATTAAAAGAAGCCGCTGAAAAAGCGGGAATGAATATAGTTGGGGAATGCTCTAAAAAATTCGAACCACAGGGGCTTACATATACTATTCTTTTAGCAACATCGCACTTAGCTATACATTTTTGGCCAGAAAAAGACTTTTTACATTTTGATTGCTTTACATGTGGTCCAGAGGGACTTCCGGATGTTGCCCTTGAACACATAATTCAACAATTAAATCCTGACATTACAAAGAGTAAGATTATACATTTAGATAGAAGCATCTATAAAGAAACAAAACCTTTCGGATACTCATATATGGTTGATGGATTTGGGTGCGATCCGATAGACAAGTTAGATGACATAAATGTAGCTTATGATTTTCTCAATGAATTAACCGAACAAATTGGAATGACTAAACAAAGCGAGCCAATTATCGTTAGAACGGATGCTGTTAAATTCCCGGATAAAAGAGGTCTTTCTGGATCTGTATTTTTAGTTGAGTCATCCATAACGATACATACCATCTCCACACCAGATAAAAAATTTGTTACTATTGATTGTTACTCGTGTAGACCTTTTGATAAAGAAATAGTTAAAAACGTTATAGATAAGTATTACCATCCAAAGATGTTTTCCAAGGAACAGTTTCTTGAAAGAGGCACCGAATATCATTCATATATCGACAATGAATAAGAACATATTACTATTAGGAGAGAAAAATGTTTACTGATCAAGACTTAAAAGATGCGATTAAACAATACTTCCAAGCTGGAGGTCTAACGGTCACCGACTCAGCTGCGAATAGTGCAGTTTCTTCCGTTCGAGCCAAGGTAAAGAA